>Ga0192257_1007_pt1 | contig 107784 bp, 105 predicted proteins | sample Koala_Koa26_N3_FD_131280 | JGI IMG/M metagenome (GOLD analysis project Ga0192257, IMG submission 131280) | Enriched cells from koala feces incubated with labeled cellulose particles, San Francisco Zoo, California, United States - Koala_Koa2-6_N3 ...
TGGCTTAGAAATCAAATCACCTAAACCATTAGCTAAACTTGTACGTAAACTTAAAACCAAAAGCAGACAATTAAGTAAAAAACAACACCCAAAAACCAAAGGTGAAAAAACGAAAAAGTCGGCGAATTATTTAAAAGCAAGTTTAAAACTAGCCAAATTACATCGGCGAATAGCCAATATTCGCAATGATTTTTCCCATAAACTCAGTTCATCAATAATTAAACAGGCAGATTATATCTGTTTAGAAGATTTAAATGTAAAAGGAATGATGAAAAATCATAAATTAGCGAAATCTATTGCTGATGTAAGTTTCTACGAATTTAGAAGACAGCTTGAATACAAAGCAAAATATAATGGGAAAGAGATTATTTTTGCAGATAGATTTTATCCAAGTTCAAAAACTTGTAGTCAATGTGGTTCAATTAAAAAAGAATTAAAGTTAAGTGAACGAATTTATTGTTGTGAAGATTGTGGAGCAAAAATAGATCGTGATTATAATGCTTCAATAAATTTACTACGCTTAATTGAAAAACAAATAGGGCAAGTTCTGCCCGAATTTACGCCTATGGACTTGACGGCAATGCAATCCGATTTAGCAATAAATCGGATTGTAACCAGCAAGATTGAAGTAGGAATACAACAAAAATCCCATTTATAGCTTTTTGTAGTTATTTATAGGATTTTGTAGGTTTGTAAGAACGGTAAGATAAGAAATAATCCAATCAAGAAACCTGATTGGATTATTAAACGGTATATCGGATCAATTAAGTGATAGATTGAATAGTATTATATTGACATCCTCCCTGCCCTAAAGGACGGGGATTCCTACTAGCTCCCCCTTTCAGGGGCTACTCTCGGTGGGTTCTTGCTGCTGATCTCTAATGAGATTCACTTCACAAGCTCTACGGGTATGTCCTACCCTGAATATGTCGTCATTGAGAAAGCCTAAGCATATCTCTGTTAACACGAATTGATTGTACTCAAATTTTGAGTAATTTTCTATTTTTATTTGTGCCTTATATCACCGCCCTAAAGGGCAGTGTTTTACGGCACGATCAGATAAACATTCATTTTATATTTGACAGTGTATTATCCTTAATCTTCTGCATCTTCTTTCGCCCATTCTAAAGCACGTTTAACCGCTTTTTTCCAGCCCTTATAACGTTTCGCACGTTTCTCTTTATCGCCATCAGGAATAAAGGTATGTTCTATTTCCGCTTTATCTTTGAGTTCGTCAAGGTTTTTCCAGAATCCTACTGCCAAACCAGCTAAATAAGCTGCCCCTAATGCTGTCACTTCTTTCACTTTTGGGCGTTCCACTTGGGTATCTAAAATATCAGCTTGGAATTGCATTAAGAAATTATTTGCGGTTGCACCACCGTCCACACGTAAACTTTGTAATTGGGTGCCAGAATCCGATTGCATGGCTTCTAACACATCACGCGTTTGATAAGCAATAGATTCAAGGGTAGCACGCACAATGTGATTGCGATTTGCTCCACGAGATAAACCAAAAATAGCACCGCGAGCATAAGGATCCCAATAAGGCGCCCCTAATCCGGTAAAGGCTGGTACCACATAAACACCATTGCTACTGTCCACTTTTGTTGCAAAATATTCACTATCCGCACTATCATGTACGACTTTTAATTCATCACGTAACCATTGAATAGATGCTCCCGCAATAAAGATCGAGCCTTCTAACGCATATTCCGGTTCACCTTTTGCATTACATGCTATAGTAGTTAACAAACCGTTCTGCGATTGCACCGCGGTTTTCCCAGTGTGCATTAACATAAAACAACCTGTACCATAGGTATTTTTTGCTTGTCCAGCGTTCACACATAAATGACCATAAAGTGCGGCTTGTTGATCCCCGGCAATTCCTGCAATCGGAATACGCACACCACCTTTTCCTCCAATATTGGTTTGACCATAAACTTCAGATGAATTTTTCACTTCAGGTAACATAGCACGCGGAATATCCAGTAATTCCAACATTTTATCATCCCATTGTTTAGTATGGATATTAAATAACATGGTACGAGACGCATTAGTATAATCCGTCACATGCACACGTCCTTGGGTTAATTTCCAAATTAACCATGTATCCACTGTACCAAACAATAATTCGCCACATTCCGCTTGTTCCCTAGCACCTTCCACATTATCCAGAATCCATTTTACTTTAGTCCCTGAAAAGTAAGGATCCACCACTAACCCTGTTGTCTTACGAATATAATCTTCGTGTCCATCAGCTTTTAATTTATCAGTAATATCTGAGGTACGACGACATTGCCACACAATCGCATTATAAACAGGCTTACCACTTTCTTTTTCCCACACAATAGTGGTTTCACGTTGATTCGTAATCCCAATCGCCGCAATTTCATCAGACGTAATCCCTGCTTTGGCTACCACTTCATTTAGTGTTGAACTTTGGGTCGCCCAAATTTCCATCGGATTATGTTCTACCCAGCCCGCTTGCGGATAAATTTGAGTAAATTCACGTTGAGCGATTTCGATAATATTAGCATTATGATCCAACAATACTGCTCTTGAGCTCGTTGTACCTTGATCTAAAGCGATAATGTATTTTTTATCTGTCATAATAAATTCCTTCTGTTTTAAAATGTGGTATAAAATTCAGTGATGCTTATTCTTTGCAGTTACAAGGTAAATTTAAACCAATGAAGTGTTTATATGCCCAAGCACCTAATAACCCACCAATAATAGGTGCCACAATAGGTACGATGGCATAAGGAATGGTTAATCCACCCGTTAATGCAATTTCTCCCCAGCCAGCAAGAGATGCAAATAATTTAGGTCCAAAATCACGAGCAGGATTCATGGCAAAGCCGGTTAACGGTCCTGTAGAAGCCCCAATTACAGCAATTAATACACCAATTAATAATGGGGCTAATGGTCCACGTGGGATCCCATTACCGTCATCCGTTAATGCCATAATTAATGCTAATAAGACCGCTGTTATCACTAATTCAACTAAGAATGCCTGAGCAAAGCCGATATGTGGATTGGGATATGTAGAAAATGTTCCAGCTAAGGATAAGCTTTCGGCTGACCCCCGAACAATATTGTGAGCGTTTTCGAAATCAATGAATAAATTCATATACAAGAAATAAACTAGAGCAGCCGCACAAAATGCTCCTGCCATTTGTGCAACAATATAGGGTAGCACACGTTTACCATCAAAACAGGCAAACTTCCACAAAGCAATAGTAACAGCAGGATTAAGATGAGCACCCGATAGTCCTGCTGTTGCATAAACAGCCAACGCCACCCCCATTCCCCAAATTACGCTGATTTCCCATTGTCCAAAACTTGCACCAGCCACTTTCAAAGCTGCCACACAACCACATCCAAAGAAAATCAACAATCCAGTACCAATAAATTCACCGATACAGGCTGCTTTTAATGATTTATCTAATGCCATAGCACATCTCCTTAATTGTAGATATTAAAAACGTGAAGATAGACAACAAAACTATTCTCACCACTCACATTAACACTTAAAAATGATATTGTTTACATAACTGACGGAACTCGCTGACTTGTTGTTCCACCCAATCTGCATTTTTATTTAATTCAGGGGCAATATAATTTGCCACATCTTCTGCCACGGCTGAGGCTGCTCTTGCATCTAAAAATAACAAACGAATGCGGCGAGCTAACACATCTTCCAAGGTTTGTGCCATTTCTTCGCGTACCGCCCATAATGCTTCGGCATACAGGAATGGATAATCTGGATGAATTCGGCTACCCAATTTGCTGTCACTAGCTGCAAGCTGTTCAATATATGTACGGTCACTGCCGTAGAAACCAAGGTGGCTATTCATATCTGCTGGATGATGTCCATGAATTTTGAGATCCGTAGTCACGCATTGTTTTTTAGGTAGAATGTTGGCTTTCATCGCTGCATCTAAAGCATCTTCTGCCATTTGACGATAGGTTGTCCATTTGCCACCAATAATATCCACCAAACCAGAAGAACTGATATGAATTTTATGACTGCGTGACACTTCCTTGGTGCTTTTATTTTCCCCTTTCGGTGCTGCTAATGGACGCAAGCCCACAAATACACTACGCACATCCGCACGAGTTGGAGCTTTAACGAAATAATCTTTGGCTGTTTGTAAAATAAATTCCACTTCCTGTTCTAACGGACGAGGTTCATATTCCGCATTTTTCACTAACGTGTCTGTTGTACCAACTACTAACTTATCATGCCAAGGCACGGCGAATAAAACCCGTCCATCAGATGTTTTTGGCACCATTAAAGCTGATTCATTCGGTAAAAATTCCCGATCAATTACAATATGGATACCTTGGCTTGGAACGATACCGTCCATTTCATTGGGGTTATCCATTCTGTTGATTTCATTAGTAAAGACCCCTGTCGCATTGATAACACATTTGGCTCTTACAGCAAAACTTTCGCCACTCAACACATCTTTCGCCTGTACACCACAAATCTTACCCGTTGTATTTTTATCCAAACCAACCACTTCACAATAATTGACTAAAGAGGCACCTTGTTCAATGGCGGTTTGAGCAAGATTAACGGCTAAACGTGCATCATCAAATTGACCGTCATAATAGCAAACACCATTATTTAATTTTTCAGGTTTGACCCCTTTTAATGATTGATTGGCTTGGCTTTTATTTAAATAACGGGTATGTCCAATACTGAGATCACCAGATAAACGGTCATATAACCACAGTCCAAAGGTATAATAATACGCCGTCCACCATTTTTCACCTGGAATCACAAAGGTTTCACTTTTGAATAAGTGCGGTGCGTTTTTGCTGAGTCTGCCACGTTCACGCAAAGCCTCACGGACAAGAGCAATATCGCCTTGGGCTAAATAACGCACCCCACCATGTACCAATTTGGTACTTCGACTGGATGTGCCTTTAGCAAAATCAACACGTTCTAATAACAAAGTAGAAAAACCACGACTGGCGGCATCAACAGCAATACCCAACCCCGTGGCACCACCACCAATAATCACAACATCCCATTCACGGTCTGTTTTGGCTTGTTGTAAATTCTTATTTCGATTCATAATGAGATTCTCCCCAATGTCAAAACACAAAGATAAAATACCCTATATTTTTCGGAAAAGAAACATTATTATTTCGAAATTGTGACAAAGATCACAATAATTTTCTTTTTTGCTCAAAAAAATTACTTATATTAGGAGTATGGTATAAAACGCTCAATTTATGGATGGATATTAATACAATTATTTTAATCTTAAAGATGATTAATTTTCACTGTATTTTTTGATATTAGACATTAACTAACCTAGTGGTTAAATAAATCCCTAAAAATGTACAAAGAAATCCACCTATTACATATAAGCCAATACCATTAATAGCTTGCATTATTTTGCCATTGATCAAGTAGTCCACAATTTCCAGCGAAAACGCAGAAAAAGTCGTTAAACTGCCTAATAAACCAGTGATTAGAAAAAGTTTCCATTCCGACGGAATTTGTGGAAACTGATAAAAAATAGCAGTAAATATGCCGATTAATAAGCAACCGAGATAATTTGCTATTAAGGTGCCAAAGGAGATTGTTGAGAATAAGGGATTAAACCACATTCCAAACAGCCAACGAGTAATCGCCCCAAATGCAGCTCCAGCACTAATTAACAATAATGATTGATACATTAAGAAACTCCAAAAGTGGCTCGCAAATAACTGGCTACCGCTTCATCTTTATTCAATCCGATTCGTTCTAAATCAGGTAAGGCAGTTAACAATCTTGGATCAGCATTTGCCATGATACAACCTTTGCCAACTTCCGTTAGCATTTCCAGATCATTCATACCGTCACCAAAAGCAATACATTGCGATAATTCGTAGTCACGTTGCTTTAATAGCTCTGCAAGTGCGGTGGCTTTTGAGACATTTTTATTCATCACTTCTAAGCATTGTGGCGTGGAATAAATAATCGTGGTTTGGTCGCCGTATTTTTCTTTTAATCGTTGTTCTAAAGGCAATAAATCTTGTAATGCACGTCCGATAAAAAAGATTTTTTGAGTGTTTCTTGCATGATGTTGAGCGAAATCAACCACTTGATAGGTAAAACCGCTTTGTTTATGGTATTTGTTAAGTTCGGGAACATCAATATTAATAAACCATTCCGTCCCTTGATAGCTGTTTAAACAAATATTACTTTGATCATAGGGTTCTTGCATAATCTCGAAAGCCAGTTGTTCGGGCAGATAATTGCTGTAAATTAAATCCCCTTGTAAATTATGTACTTCCGCACCGTTTGAGGTGATCATGGCAGCATTTTCAATCTGCATTTCATTTAAAATAAAGGTGACATCTGGATAGCCACGCCCAGTGGCGAGTATAATATCGACATTTTTAGTGGCAACTTTTTTAAGGGTGGCAGTGGTAAATTCTCCGACGACATGATGAGTATTTAATAATGTACCGTCCATATCAGACACCACTGCACGGAAAGGCAAGTTTTGCATTTTTTATCCTTAAATCTGGTATTTTTTGAAATTATAGCAAAAATCACCAAAAAATGACCGCACTTTGATGAATAAATAGTAGGAATAATAAGAAAGATCGTTATAATGAAGCAGATTACGCTAAAACAATAATGAATTTTTTGCAGGTACAACAATGAATGGAGCAAGATTAGTTACAGAATGTCTGAAAGCTCAGGGTGTCAACATTGTGTTTGGCTATCCCGGTGGGGCGATTATGCCAACTTATGATGCACTTTATGATTGTGGCATTGAACATTTTCTTTGTCGCAATGAACAAGGGGCGGCGATGGAAGCGATTGGCTATGCGAGAGCCTTGGGAAACGGCACCGTGGGCGTGTGTATTGCCACTTCTGGACCCGGAGCAGCAAACCTTATTACGGGGTTAGGTGATGCGTTTATGGACAGCATTCCTGTGGTCGCAATTACAGGGCAAGTGGCAAGCCATTTAATTGGTACCGATGCCTTTCAGGAAGCTGATGTATTGGGGTTATCGTTGGCTTGTACCAAACACAGCTTTATTGTGCAATCGGTGGAAGAATTACCCGAAATTATGGCGAAAGCCTTTCAAATTGCCCGTAGTGGTCGTCCCGGTCCTGTCTTAGTGGATATTCCACGTGATATTCAACTTGCTCCGACAGAGGCTAAACCGTTGGTTTATCCAGCACTTGCGGTAAAAAAAATTCACCCTGAAAAACTCGAAAGTGCGGTGCAATTATTAAAAGAAGCGAAAAAGCCTGTGCTTTATGTTGGTGGTGGTGTGGGTATGGCAAATGCCACGGAGGTATTACGCCAGTTTATTGAAATAACTCAAATTCCAAGCATTTCCACTCTAAAAGGGTTAGGTGCTATTCCAGCCAATACCCCCTATTATATGGGGATGATTGGCATGCACGGCACTAAAGCGGCGAATTTAGCTGTGCAAGAAGCAGATTTACTGGTAGTGCTGGGGGCGAGATTTGATGACCGTGTTACGGGTAAATTAGACACTTTTGCCCCGCATGCCAAAGTGATTCATGCGGATATTGATGCAGCGGAAATTCATAAATTACGCCGTGCCGATGTGGCGTTGCAAGGGAACTTAATTCAGGTAATTCAAGGCTTGAGCCAAGCATTAGCGATTCAACCTTGGCGTGACAAAATTAATCAGTTAAAACAACAATTTGATTTTACTTATGGGAAAAATCAAGGGGAATATTGCATCAATCCTACTTGGTTATTACATGAGATTTCTGATAAAAAAGCACCTACGGATATTATCGTTACCGATGTGGGACAACATCAAATGTGGTCGGCTCAACATATTGATTATTACGCCCCTGAGAATTTTATTACTTCGGCTGGTTTCGGCACCATGGGTTTTGGTTTGCCCGCAGCTATCGGGGCGAAAAAAGCCCGTCCACAAGATGAAGTCATTTTAGTCACGGGTGATGGTTCAATTATGATGAATATTCAGGAACTTGGTGCAGTGAAGTCTTACCATGTTCCCGTTAAAATTGTGCTGTTGGATAATCAACGTTTAGGCATGGTGCGACAATGGCAATCGTTGTTTTTTAATGAACGCCACAGTTCCACGATTTTAGACGACAACCCAGATTTTGTCACGCTAGCGATAGCCTTTGATATTCCCGGTGAACGTATTGAGAAAGCCAGCGAGGTGAATGCGGCGTTAGATCGTTTATTACAATCGCCAACTGCTTATTTCTTGCACGTTTGCATTCCACCAGAGGATAATGTTTGGCCGTTAGTGCCACCGGGTGCTTGCAATGCGGATATGTTAGATAATTAATCTGGGAGGAAAGATGTTATTACATGAATTAACCATTGTTGCCAACCATAGCCCAGAAGTACTAGAACGTATTTTACGTGTGATCCGTCTGCGTGGTTATACGGTGACACAGTTAACAATGAAACTTGAGAACGGTAAAGTGTGGTTAGATATTTATACCACTAGCAAGAGAGAGATTCATTTATTACTCAACCAATTAGCGAAATTGCATGATGTGGTTGATGTAAGTTGTGATTAATCATTATTCAGATTGTACTCACATTATAATGTAGGGGCGTATTGCATACGCCCAATTTAAGATCGAGCAATAGGGCGTATGCAATACGCCCCTACATGTGAATAGATGTGAATTTTAGATCTAAATTAGAAATTTATTGGAGAGATTATTTATGCCTAAATTACGTTCAGCGACGTCAACACAGGGTCGCAATATGGCTGGAGCACGTTCCTTATGGCGTGCTACTGGTATGAAAGAGGGCGATTTTGGTAAACCGATTATTGCTGTGGTCAATTCCTTTACCCAGTTTGTCCCCGGTCATGTGCATTTAAAAGATCTAGGGCAATTAGTGGCGGCAGAAATTGAAAAAGCAGGTGGGGTGGCGAAAGAATTTAATACTATTGCGGTAGATGATGGCATCGCAATGGGACATGGCGGTATGCTATATTCGTTGCCAAGCCGTGATTTAATTGCCGACAGCGTCGAATATATGGTGAACGCTCACTGTGCCGATGCTATGGTGTGTATTTCCAACTGCGACAAAATCACCCCGGGGATGTTAATGGCGGCCATGCGGTTAAATATTCCGGCGATTTTTGTGTCTGGTGGTCCAATGGAAGCAGGTAAAACCAAATTATCCGATCAATTGATTCGTTTGGACTTAGTGGATGCGATGATTGAAGCTGCGGATCCGAATGTCAGTGATGAACGTATTGATGCTATTGAGCGTAGTGCCTGTCCGACTTGTGGATCTTGTTCAGGTATGTTCACGGCGAACTCCATGAACTGTTTAACCGAAGCACTCGGTTTGAGTTTACCGGGTAATGGTTCTTGCTTAGCCACCCACGCCGACCGCAAAGAATTATTCTTAAAAGCAGGTCGTCAAATTGTGGAGCTATGCAAACGTTATTATGAACAAGATGATGAAAGCGTTCTGCCACGCTCCATTGCCACCTTTGATGCCTTTGAAAATGCTATGAGTTTAGATATTGCCATGGGTGGATCCAGTAATACCGTGTTGCATTTATTAGCCACTGCACAGGAAGCAGGGGTAGATTTTACTATGGCGGATATTGATCGTCTTTCTCGCAAGGTGCCTTGTTTAAGCAAGATTGCCCCGAATACCAATAAATACCACATGGAAGACGTGCATCGTGCCGGCGGTATTATGGGCTTAGTGGGTGAATTAGATCGAGCAGGTTTAATTCATCGTCATACTAAAACGGTGTTAGGTTTAACCCTTGAACAACAGCTTAATCAATATGATATTATCCGCAACCGTAATCCTGATGTATTAAAATTCTATCGAGCAGGACCCGCGGGTATTCGTACTACACAGGCTTTTTCACAAGATTGCCGTTGGGACAGCGTAGATGATGATCGTGAAAATGGTTGTATTCGAAACAAAGAACATGCCATTACTAAAGAAGGTGGTTTGGCGGTGTTGTTCGGTAATATTGCTCAAGATGGTTGTATTGTCAAAACCGCTGGTGTCGATGAGTCTATTTGGAATTTCACGGGCGAAGCCATTGTATTTGAAAGCCAAGAAGATGCAGTATCAGGCATTTTAGGCGGTAAAGTCAAAGCAGGACATATTGTGATTATTCGTTACGAGGGTCCAAAAGGTGGACCGGGTATGCAAGAAATGCTTTATCCAACCAGCTATTTAAAATCTATGGGATTAGGTAAAGCCTGTGCCTTATTAACTGACGGACGTTTTTCTGGTGGTACATCAGGTTTATCTATTGGTCACTGTTCCCCAGAAGCCGCATCAGGTGGTGCGATTGGTTTAGTGCGTAACGGCGATAAGATTGAAATTGATATTCCAAATCGGGGGATTCATTTATTGGTCTCTGATGAAGAACTCGCCCAACGTCGTGCGGAACAAGATGTGAAAGGCTGGCAACCAGCCAACCGTGAACGTGAAGTATCCTTTGCCTTAAAAGTATTCGGACATTTTGCCACATCGGCGGATAAAGGTGCGGTGCGAGATAAAACAAAACTGTAATTTAACGATAATCCGTAGGGGCGGATCTGTATATCTGCCCCTACATTTAAATGAAATACAATAAAACTGCGGTGAAAAAATGACAAATAATTTATCTCACCAGCCCACTGGTGCAGAATATTTAAGAGCAGTACTCAGCTCAAAAGTGTATGAATTAGCTCAAGTTACCCCATTGCAAGCGATGCCAAAATTATCGGAGCGTTTGGCGAATCATATTTTGGTGAAACGTGAAGATCGTCAACCTGTGCATAGCTTTAAATTACGTGGTGCTTATGCCATGATTGCGGGTTTAACCGATGCACAAAAATCTGCTGGCGTGATTGCTGCTTCTGCAGGCAACCACGCTCAAGGTGTCGCATTATCTGCCCAACATTTAGGTCTAAAAGCCTTAATTGTAATGCCACAAAATACACCGTCAATAAAGGTTGATGCAGTGCGTGGTTTTGGTGGCGAAGTGTTATTATACGGTGCCAATTTTGACGAAGCCAAAGCCAAAGCTATTGAGCTTTCGCAAACTAAACAAATGACCCTTATTCCGCCATTCGATCACCCCGCCGTGATCGCAGGGCAAGGTTCATTAGCCATGGAATTATTACAGCAAAATAGTCATATCGACCGTATTTTTGTCCCTGTTGGTGGTGGCGGTTTAGTGGCGGGAATCGCGGTGTTAATTAAGCAACTTTTACCTGAAATTAAAGTCATCGGTGTCGAAAGTAAAGACAGTGCTTGTTTATATGCGGCATTAAAAGCGGGTGAACCAACGGATTTAGAGCGTGTCGGTTTATTTGCCGATGGCGTGGCGGTCAAACGTATTGGTGATGAAACTTTCCGTCTTTGTCAGCAATATCTTGATGACGTGGTGTTAGTGAATGGCGATGAAATCTGTGCCGCCATGAAAGATATGTTTGAAAATGTCCGTGCCGTGTCTGAACCTGCAGGGGCATTGTCCTTGGCTGGCTTGAAAAAATACGTCAAGCAACATAATATTCAGGGAGAAACCTTAGTCAACGTGCTATCTGGTGCCAACTTGAATTTCCATACTTTGCGTTATGTGTCTGAACGTTGTGAAATCGGCGAAAAACAAGAAGCCCTGTTTGCCGTCACTATTCCAGAACAACAGGGCAGTTTCTTGAAATTCTGTCAAATTCTCGGACAAAATCCCGTGACAGAATTCAACTATCGTTATGCAGATGAAAAACAGGCATGTATTTTTGTCGGTGTGCGTATTACGGGTGAACAGGAAAAACAAGCGATACTCAAACAGCTATGCGATAATGGTTATAATGTACAAGATTTATCCGATGATGAAATAGCCAAAACCCATATTCGTTATATGATCGGCGGGCGTTCAAGTAGTCAGTTAAACGAACGTTTATATAGTTTTGAATTCCCTGAGCAAAAAGGAGCGTTGCTCAATTTCTTAGCCACCTTAAATACCACCAATACCAATATTTCACTGTTCCACTATCGCGCCCATGGTGCAGATTATGGCAATGTGCTGGCAGGTTTCCAAGTGGCGGAAGAAAGTATTGCAGCATTTACTCAACAGCTAGAAAAAATCGGTTACAGCTATCAAGATGTGACGGAAAGTGTGGCTTATCGGTATTTTTTGGTGGGGTAAAAACTGGCTAAAAAATCACCGCGGTTTAGACTGAAGTTGTGAAAAAACACGCTTTCTGATCTGCGTCCGAAAAGTTGGACTCATAACCAACGGATTAAGATGCAGATTCTAATAATTTATTTTTAGAATGAAAATAGTGGCACATGAAAATAGTGGCACAGTAGACAAAAATTGTCAGAACAAATAAAAAATCTACACCCCAGTCAGTTGGATTATCCAACTAGTAGGATGCAGATTAATTTATATTTTAATTTATCTTAACGGCTTTTTTTCACTAAACTTTCCGTTAATTCATAAGCACGAAGTTTAGCAAGTTCTTGTGATAATTTAGCCACCATTAATTCATGGTTAGCGTCACCTGATCTTGCGACAATATTTTCTTCTGCTTTGCGTTTTGCATTCAAAATACGATCTTGATCAAGTTCTTCACCACGAATAGCGACATCAGCTAACACTGTAACCACATTGGGTTGAACTTCTAAAAATCCACCGGAAACGTAGATAACTTCTTCCTTATCACTTTCTAAAGAGAATTTCACAATTCCCGGTTTAATTGCTGTCATTAAGGGGGTGTGATTGGCTAAAATCCCTAATTCCCCTTCAATACCACTAGCTTGCACGCTTTTTACCGCACCTTCGAAAATTTTTTTCTCCGCGCTGACGATAATTAAGTTAAATGTTGCCATTTTGATCTCCTTCAATCTGGTAATCAGTTGAAGTGATTACATATTTTTCGCTTTTTCAACAACTTCATCAATTGAACCCACCATATAGAACGCTTGTTCTGGAATATGGTCGTATTCGCCTTCAAGAATACCTTTGAAACCACGAATAGTCTCTTTTAATGACACATATTTACCCGGTGAACCAGTAAACACTTCTGCCACGAAGAATGGTTGTGATAAGAAACGTTCGATTTTACGCGCACGGGCTACCACTAATTTATCATCTTCGGAAAGTTCGTCCATACCCAGAATGGCGATAATATCTTTCAATTCTTTGTAGCGTTGTAAGATACCTTGTACACCACGCGCCACGTTATAATGTTCTTCACCGACTACTAATGGATCAAGTTGGCGAGAGGTAGAATCTAACGGGTCAACCGCAGGATAAATACCTAAAGAAGCAATATTACGACTTAATACTACGGTAGAGTCTAAGTGCGCAAAGGTCGTTGCTGGCGATGGATCAGTTAAGTCATCGGCTGGTACATAAACCGCTTGTACTGATGTGATAGACCCTGTTTTAGTAGAAGTAATACGTTCTTGCAACACACCCATTTCTTCCGCCAAAGTTGGCTGATAACCTACCGCAGATGGCATACGTCCTAACAACGCCGACACTTCTGTCCCTGCAAGGGTATAACGATAGATGTTATCCACGAAGAATAATACATCACGTCCTTCATCACGGAATTTTTCCGCCATGGTTAAACCGGTTAATGCCACACGCAGACGGTTGCCAGGTGGCTCATTCATTTGACCATAAACGAGAGATACTTTATCCAATACGTTCGATTCTGTCATTTCGTGGTAGAAGTCGTTACCTTCACGGGTACGTTCACCCACCCCTGCAAATACGGAATAACCTGAATGCTCAATGGCGATATTACGGATTAATTCCATCATATTGACGGTTTTACCTACACCCGCACCACCGAATAGACCGACTTTACCACCCTTAGCGAATGGACAAATTAAGTCAATCACTTTGATCCCCGTTTCTAATAATTCTGTGCTGTTAGATTGATCTTCATAGCTTGGTGCTTGACGATGGATAGCCCAATTTTCTTCTGCACCAATTTCACCTTTCTCATCAATCGGCTCACCTAGCACGTTCATAATCCGTCCTAAGGTTTTCACGCCTACTGGCACAGAAATAGGATGACCTGTGTTTTCTACTTTTAAACCACGTTTTAAACCATCAGATGAACCCAACGCGATACAACGCACCACGCCGCCACCTAATTGTTGTTGTACCTCAAGGGTTAACCCTGATTCAACTTTTAATGCATCGTAAACCTTTGGTACTGCATCTTGTGGGAATTCAACGTCGATTACCGCACCGATAATCTGTACAATTTTTCCTGCTGACATTACCTATTCTCCATTAAATCGCTGCTGCACCAGCAACAATTTCATTTAATTCATTTGTAATACTGAATTGGCGAGCTTTGTTATACACCAACTGCAAGTCATTAATTAAATTTCCTGCATTATCTGTTGCTGCTTTCATTGCTACCATTCGAGCCGCTTGTTCTGAAGCTAAATTATCAACCACTGCTTGATATACTTGAGATTCTAAATAACGAACTAATAAGCTATCTAATAGCACCTTTGGATCCGGTTCGTAAATATAATCCCAAACATTTTGTCTTTCGCCTAATCTATCAGTTTCTAATTCTGGTAATGGCACAAGCTGTTGGTAAACGGGTTTTTGTGACATCGTATTAATAAATTTATTATAGGTAATGTAAATAGCATCAAGTTCACCATTACGATATGAATCTATCATACCATTTACCACTCCAAGTAAATCTTCTAATGTCGGATTATCACCTAAACCAGAATGTTGTCCTTGTACTTTCAACCCAAGGGAACGGAAAAAACCGATACCTTTTGAACCAATTAAACTCAGTTCAACCGTCACGCCTTTTTCTTTCCATTGTCTGATTTCATTAAGTGCGGTTTTAAATAAATTTATATTTAATCCACCGCACATTCCTCGATCCGTTGAAATAACCAGTACACCCACTTTTTTCACTTCACGTTCTACTAAAAAGGGGTGTTTATAACCAACACTTGCTTTTGAAACATGGCTAATAACATTTCTAATGGTTTCAGAATAAGGGCGAGACGCAGCCATACGATCTTGCGTTTTACGCATTTTCGATGTTGCCACCATTTCCATTGCCTTGGTAATTTTTTGTGTACTCTGTACACTAGCAATTTTGGTTTTTATCTCTTTTCCACCAGCCATATTATTTCTCCGTCCTTAACAAAGATTACCACGTATTATTCGCTTTGAAATTGTCTAAAATGCTTTGCAATTTAGCCTTAATTTCATCGTTATAATTACCAGACTGATTTAATTCTTGTATAAACTCGACATGTTCTCGTTTCGCATAATCTAAAAGTGCAGTCTCAAAACTGGCAATTTTATTCAGTTCCACATCTTCTAAATAACCAAATTCTACCGCAAACAATACTAAAGATTGTTCCGCTACACTTAATGGTGCATATTGTTTTTGTTTCAACAATTCAGTGACTTTTTCACCGTGTGACAATTGCTTACGGGTCGCTTCATCAAGATCCGATGCAAACTGAGAGAAAGATGCCAATTCACGGTACTGTGCAAGAGCAGTACGAATACCTCCAGCAAGTTTTTTCACCACTTTAGTTTGTGCCGCACCACCCACACGAGAAACCGAGATACCTGGGTTTACCGCTGGACGAATACCTGCATTAAAGAAACTGGTTTCTAAGAAGATCTGACCGTCTGTAATAGAAATTACGTTAGTAGGGACGAAAGCTGACACGTCTCCTGCTTGGGTTTCAATAATTGGAAGTGCGGTTAGAGAACCAGTTTTACCTTTAATTTCACCATTGGTGAAACGTTCTACATAATCTGCATTTACACGAGCTGCACGTTCAAGTAAACGGCTATGAAGATAGAATATATCACCCGGATAAGCTTCACGACCTGGTGGACGACGTAATAATAAAGAAATTTGACGATAAGCCACGGCTTGTTTGGATAAATCATCATAGATGATTAACGCATCTTCACCACGATCACGGAAATATTCACCCATTGCACAACCGGCATAAGGGGCTAAATATTGTAATGCTGCAGATTCAGAGGCTGATGCCACTACCACGATAGTATTCGCTAACGCACCATGTTCTTCCAATTTACGTACCACATTAGCGATGGTTGATGCTTTTTGACCAATCGCCACATAAATACATTTAATACCTGAATCACGTTGGTTAATGATCGCATCAATGGCAAGTGCGGTTTTACCTGTTTGACGGTCGCCGATAATCAACTCACGTTGACCACGACCGATTGGCACCATGGAGTCCACTGCTTTATAACCCGTTTGTACAGGTTGATCCACAGATTGACGGTCGATAACCCCAGGGGCAATCACTTCAACCGGTGAAAAACCGTCATTTTTAATTTCGCCTTTACCATCAATGGGTTCACCCAACGTATTTACCACACGACCTAATAAACCACGACCTACTGGTACTTCAAGGATACGACCTGTACATTGTACTTCTACACCTTCTGCTAAATCAGCATAAGGTCCCATCACTACCGCACCTACTGAATCACGTTCAAGGTTTAATGCCATGGCAAAACGGTTATCCGGTAAGGCAATCATTTCACCTTGCATAACATCACTTAAACCATGAATACGGATAATACCGTCACTCACGGAAACGATTGTTCCTGTGTTGCGAGCTTCGCTCACTACATCAAACTGGGCAATACGTTTTTTAATCAATTCACTAATTTCTGTTGAATTTAGTTGCATTTTGAATTCCTTCTTATCATTGCAATTCGTTGGCTAGACGATCTAATTGACCACGGCTAGAACCGTCAATCACAAAATCATCGGTACGAATGATAACTCCTGCAATCAGCGAATTATCCACTGTGCAATTTAATTTCACTTTACGAGCAAGTCTTTTTTCCATTGTAGCTACAATTTTTTGTTGTTGCGTTGCATTTAATGGTTTAGCCGAAATGGCTTGAACTTCCGCTATGGCATTATGCTCTTTCACATAATGTTGAAACTCATCAAATACTGCTGGAAGTGCCGTTAAGCGCTTATTTTCAGCCATTAACCGAATCAGATTTTGCCCATATTGATCAAGTTGTTCGCCACAAATTGAAATCACCGTATCAGCGACTTTTTGAGATGAAAAAGAACCGGTTAAAAAAGATTGAACCTGTTCATTTTCTGCTACCTGTGCAGCAAAACTGAGCATTTCTGTCCATTTTTGCACCGCACTTTTATCCGTCGCAGATTGTTCAACGGCAAAATCAAATGCTGCTTTGGCATAAGGGCGAGCTATGGTAGTTAATTCTGACATAAGCTCAACCTTCCTATAATTCTGCAACTAATTTATCAATAATATCATTGTTGGCCGCTTCATCAATGGTACGACCCACAATTTTCTCTGCACCAGCAATGGCAAGAGATGCCACTTTCACACGCAATTCTTCTTGAACTCGTTTACGTTCTGATTCTACCTCAGCGTGACCTTGTTCAATAATTTTAGCTTTCAAAGTTTCTGCTTCTACTTTCACTTCTTCTAGCACTTCATTACGGCGTTTGTTGGCTAAATCAATAATTTCTTGTGCTTGTAATTTTGCTTTAGAAATTTCTTCTTCGGCTAATAATTTCGTATCCGCTTGCTCTTTTTTTGCTACTTCAGCAGATGCTAAAGCATTAGCAATACTTGTTTGACGATCTTCAATCGCTTTAATGAGCGGTGGCCAAACATATTTCATGCAGAACGCCACAAAAATTGCGAACGCAATAAGTTGACCTATTAATGTTGCATTTAAATTCACAACGCCCTCCTACTGATAAAGTCGGTTATGTTATTTCAAATAAAAAAACCGAAATAACCCTAAATTTCAAGCCCGACTTATTTTAATAAATCAATGAACGGGTTTGCGAAAATGAAAAGTAAAGAAATACCTACAGCAATCATTGCAATCGCATCTAAAAGACCGGCAACAATGAACATTTTTGTTTGTAAACTACTTGCTAATTCAGGTTGACGAGCAGAAGATTCTAAGAATTTTCCCCCTAAAATAGCAAAGCCAATAGCTGTACCCAGTGCAGCAAAAGCTAGTAAAATTGATGCACCAATGATTGTTGCTGTAATTACAGATTCCATAATGTTCTCCATTAAAAGATTGATAAATAAGCCCGAAGGCTAGGTTGTTAATAAAATAGTCTCTTTTTTAAACTAAAAAGAAAAAGTTTTTTAATGATCCGCTTTATTATAAGCAATACTCAAATAAACGATTGTCAGCATCATAAAGATAAAAGCCTGTAAAGTAACGATTAAAATATGGAAAATTGCCCAAGCTAAATGCAATGGAATACCTAAGGCTTGTAAAGCAAAATTATCCGCCATATACATCACGGCAATTAAAATAAAGATCAACTCACCTGCATACATATTACCAAATAAACGGAATGCTAATGAAATAGGTTTAGCTAATAAGGTTACTGTTTCAAGAATAAAGTTGACAGGAATGAAAGCCCAATGATTAAAAGGATGAAGGGTATATTCTTTGACTAAACCACTAAATCCTTTTGATTTAACCGTATAAAATAAGATAAGGCAGAATACACAAATAGACATACCCAAGGTTGCACTAATATCTGCTGTTGGTACTGCACGTAAATGATGAATACCTAATAAATTAGCAAACTCTGGTAAAAAATCCACAGGAATAAGGTCAATAGCATTCATAATGAACACCCAACAGAAAATAGTCAACGCCAGTGGTGCAATAACATTGCGCGAACCATGGAAATTATCTTTGACTAAACCATCAACCCATTCAATAACGATTTCGACAAAACATTGTAATTTTCCTGGAACACCTGAAGTTGCTTTTTTAGCCACTTTTGAAAAAATTAATAAGAAAATAGCACCAGATACAAAAGAAAAAAACAGAGTATCTAAATGCACTGACCAAAAACTATCCCCTGATGAAAGGAATGTTAAATGGTGACTAATATAATCAGCGGTAGTTAAATTTGACATACTAATAAAACCTTTATCTAGATTATTAATTACGTTGTTTAAATATATTCAAAATAAACGGTAATAGACTATTCAAAGCAAGAGCTACAAAAAAGCCTATAAAAAAAACTAATATATTATTTGTTATCAAATACTTAATTGAAATAACAATGAGTATAATAGCAAAAAGAAATTTAATTGCTTCAAGACGATAAAATAATGTTATATCTATTGGTTTACCCTTTTTAACGAAAAAAGCAATATAAATAACAAAAACACTTGGAACAAAAATAACCAAAAATCCTATGCTAAAAGCATAAGCAAAGTCATTATTATACAAAAATAATATACCAAAAATAGCAATTAAAACAACAATTTCAATAAGATATACTTTTTTATATAATTTTTGAGCTCGTTGCAGTACAGCTGACATTGTTTACGCTCACAAAAATCCAAAAATAATCAAACAGACTAATGTCTGAAAGTTGCCAAATTATCACCTATAAAAGTTATTATTGCAATAAATTAAGCGATAAAACCGAACTTAGATCAAAATTTTGTGAGTTTTATAGCGCTTTTTTAATCAAATTGACTTTTTTAATGCAAGTAAAAATATTAACTTAGACTACACCTTTTTTATTAACACCAAGTGTCGTTCACCGACTAATTCTGGCACTTGCAATGCAATCACCTGTTGAACTGTAAATTCCGTCGTAAGTTGTTGCACTTCATCCTGATGATATTGTCCTTTCAATGCATAAAATAAACCTTTTTCATTGATTAAATGCTGACACCAATCGGTCATATCAGACAGTAAAGCAAAAGCTCGGCTTAATACACCGTCAAATAAATGATCGGGTTTAAATTCTTCTACTCGACTTAATACGGGATAGACGTTAGTCAATCCTAATTCACACACTGCATTACGAACAAAGCTTATGCGTTTACCCAAACTATCAAGTAAATAAAATTGCTTATCTGGATTAATAATCGCTAAGGGTAAACCCGGTAATCCCGGTCCCGTCCCCACATCAATAAAATATTTACCTTGTAAATAAGGACTTACAACGAGACTATCCATAATATGTTTTACTAACATATCTTGCGGATCACGCACAGAAGTTAAATTATAAGCTTTATTCCATTTATGTAATAATAACACCAACTGTACTAATTGCGTTTTTTGCAGATCAGTCAAGCAAAGTGCGGTGTTTTTTAACAAAAATTCTAATTTTTCAGCTAAAATTTGTTGTAAATTATTCACTACGTTTTAACATTCCCTGTTTTTTCAAATTCACCAATAAAATGGAAATGGCAGCAGGCGTAATACCTGAAATGCGACTGGCTTGTCCAATAGAGACGGGACGATGTTGTTCTAATTTAGCCCGCACTTCATTAGAAAGTCCTACCACTAAACTATAATCAAAACGTTCTGGAATAACGGTATTTTCATGACGTTTTTGTTTTTCAATTTCTTCTTGCTGATGTTCAATATAGCCTTGATATTTAATTGCTATTTCTACTTGTTCGGCAGCCTGTTTATCTTCCAAAGCTGGCGCAAATAAAGCGGTTTTAGTTAAAATATCATACGTTATTTCAGGGCGACGTAATAAATCAATACCGTTAGCTTCACGCACAATAGAGGTATTTACTAAGTTATTGATTTCATCTAAATGTTCAGATTTTGTGTGAATCCAAATTTGTTTTAAACGTTCTTGTTCTTTGGCGATATTATCCATTTTTTGATTAAATCTCACCCAACGTTTTTCATCTATTAAACCTAGTTTGCGAGCAATTGGGGTTAAACGAATATCGGCGTTATCTTCACGTAATAATAAACGATATTCCGCTCGAGAAGTGAAGACACGGTAGGGTTCTTTTGTGCCAAGGGTACAAAGATCATCCACTAATACACCAACGTATGCTTGATCACGGCGTGGATACCAAGGATCTTTTTGTTGCACAAACAATCCTGCGTTAATGCCTGCTAACAATCCCTGAGCTGCCGCTTCTTCATAACCTGTGGTGCCATTAATTTGACCCGCAAAGAATAATCCTTTAATCGTTTTGGTTTCTAAAGTAGGTTTTAAATCTCTAGGATCGAAATAATCATATTCAATAGCATAACCGGGTTTCACAATGCGCGTTTTTTCTAGTCCTACCATGGAATTAACGATCGCCATTTGTACATCAAACGGTAAACTAGTAGAAATACCGTTCGGATAGACTTCATTGGAAGTTAAGCCCTCTGGTTCAAGATAAATTTGATGGGAATTGCGATCCGCAAAACGCATCACTTTATCTTCAATAGACGGACAATAACGTGGACCGATCCCCTCAATAATCCCTGTGTACATAGGACTACGATCCAAATTTTGACGGATCACTTGATGGGTTTTTTCATTAGTATGAGTAATAAAACATGGAATTTGACGGGGATGTTGATCCACACTTCCCATAAAGGAAAATACGGGCAGGTGATCATCACCATGTTGTTTAGCTAACACATCAAAATTAATTGTTCGTGCATCTAAACGTGGCGGTGTACCTGTTTTTAAACGATCTACACGAAGACCTAAATCACGCAAACGATAAGAAAGACTTACAGAAGCAGGATCGCCAGCTCGTCCACCTTGGTAATTTTGTAAACCTATATGGATCTTACCCGCTAAAAACGTACCTGCCGTTAATACTACCGATCCTGCACGAAATTTTAACCCCATTTTGGTTTCCACGCCTGTAACTTGATCTTGTTCGATCAATATATCTGTTACTTCTTGCTGAAAAATATCTAAATTAGGTTGATTTTCAAGAGCTATACGCACTGCTTGGCGATACAATACACGATCTGCTTGTGCTCGAGTGGCACGTACCGCAGGACCTTTAGAACTATTTAGCGTACGAAATTGAATCCCAGCTTGATCGGTAGCCGTTGCCATTAATCCTCCCATGGCATCAATTTCTTTCACTAAATGACCTTTACCAATCCCTCCAATAGCGGGATTACAAGACATTTGTCCAAGTGTATCAATATTATGGGTTAATAAAAGGGTTTTAAGCCCCATACGAGCAGGAGCAAGGGCAGCTTCTGTGCCAGCATGACCGCCACCAATAACGATCACATCATAATTTTCTGTATAAAACATAGTAACCTTGATTTATTAAAGATCCCTTTCACCGATCTCAGCTAAAAATAAAGGCGTATTTTACCTAAATTTGAGTAAACAGGAAAGTAGATCAGTAAAATTCGATCCGATAAAGATCGGTTTGCTAATAAATAGAGATCTTATTTATATATAAAGATCTTATTATGGTTATTATTAGATCCACTGTTTATCGTGGGTAAGGATCTTTTTCTTTTATAGATGAAAGTGTTAGATCTTTTTTAAATTAAGGAAAAACATGATCTTTACAGTAAGAAAAGATGGTATAACTCGTTCAGTTATCCACAGATAAAATTTTATTGTATTTTATCCATGGAATTAATACAGGTTTTTAACTGGATTTTATTTAGTTATCCACAGTCACTAAATATTTTTTGAATTTGAATTTGGGAAATAACATAAGCAAACATCCTTAATAATTTTCACTAAAGCAGTTTGTAAACGGCTTGGTTTGGTTTTGTTGGCTGTTGCCATATATAAGTGACAAGGAAGCTGTGGTTGAGCTATTTTTACCGCGGTTAATTGTGGATGAGCCTGTCCTAGCGCTAATACCATAGGCAATAAAATAGAATTTCCTAATCCATCTTCCACTAAATCTAAAACCAATTCTTTGCTATCTACTTCTAATACTACATTACTTTTTCTGTGTAGTTTTGTCATTTCATTATCAAATAACTGACGGAAAGTATTACCTTGAGTGGGTAAAATAAGAGGGATTTGTTGAAAATCGTCAAGTTCAATTTGGCTTTTTTGTGCCAGAGGATTGTCTTTGCGAGTGATTAATTCTAGCTGTACTTGTGTGAGTAGATCATAATCAATACCTGATTGAAAAGGCGGATTATGTAATAATGCCACATTTAAACGGTTGTTCGTGATGCGTTCTTGTAAATTTGCTGTGAAAGCCTCTACTACCACAAGATTTGCTTCGGGTAATTGGGAATAAAAACGTCTGATGATATTTTTAGCAAATAATTTAGATAATGTTGGTGGGATACCTAGGGTGATAGTACCACTGATCTTACCTTGAGCAAGGTTTAAATCTTCTTGTAAATTGTCTAGTTGTGCAAAAATGGCATAGCTATGTTTAAGTAAAATATTGCCTGCTTCAGTGGTACAAACACCTCTGCCATTGCGTATAAATAAATTCTGTTTTAATTCCACTTCTAATTGACGAATTTGCCGGCTTAGTAAAGGCTGTGCCACATTGAATTGCTCCGCTGCTTTGGTGTAACTACCTAGTTCTGCCACTTTAATAAAATATTTCAATTGTTTTAAATCCATGTTAATACCTATTATTTTAGTTATATCTGATAGGTGAAATATACTATTTTTTATATAGTAATAAAAGCATAGAATTGCCACATCAGATATATAGGAGGAAAAAATGGTAACTCAAACGGCAATTCCTTGCATGCTTATGCGTGGTGGCACATCAAAAGGTCCATTTTTTAGTTTTGATGATTTACCAAAAGATATTGAAACTCGCAATAATGTACTACTTGCAGCCCTTGGTTCACCAGATAAACGACAAATTGACGGCATCGGTGGCGCTCATTCTTTAACCAGTAAAGTAGGTATCGTCAAAATCAGTGATTTACCCAATGTAGATTTAGAATTTCTATTTGCACAATTACAACCCGATAGTGATTCTGTAAATACCAACGTCAATTGTGGCAATATGTTGGCCGCTGTAGTGCCTTTTGCTTTAGAGAAAGGTTTAATTAAGGCTCAAGGTGAAACCACCACTGTTCGTGTATTAACCCAAAATACTGGCGTATTAGCTGATATTACCGTACAAACCCCCAATCAAACCATTACTTATGATGGCGATGCCAAAATTGATGGTGTTCCCAATACCCATGCTCCTATTCAAATTCGTTTTTTAGATACGGAAGGATCAGTGTGCGGTAGCTTGCTTCCAACGGGCAATGTTTATGATGAATTTGATTTAGCTGAATTTGGCAAATTACCAGCGACTTGTATTGATAATGGTATGCCAATGGTTTTAGTGCGTGCGAAAGATGTGCATCGCACTGCTTATGAAAAGGTTGCTGAACTGAATCAAGATGAACAACTGAAACAGATTTTAGAACAATTGCGGATTCAAGCGGGCTTTAAAATGAATCTAGGCGATGTTAGCGATAAAAATTACCCGAAAATGTGTTTATTAAGTGAGCCTATTCAAGGGGGTAATGTGCATACACGCTGTTTTATTCCCCATGTTTGCCATGAAGCTATTGGCGTATTAGCAGCGGTGACGATTGCCACTGCCTGCGTGATACCTGATACGGTAGCTTATGGTTTTTCTGATTTCAACCCTAAAAAACCCTTTTCAGTGGAACACCCCAGTGGAGAATTTAGCGTGACATTAAGCTTTAATTCACAAGGTAAGGTGGAAAGTGCGGCATTGTTACGCACCGCAAGATTATTAATGAAAGGTGAAGTGATGATTTCACCAAAAATTTGGTCACAAGGAGAATAAGATGAGTTTAATTATTGATTGTCATGGACATTACACCACCGCACCAAAAGCCTTAGAAGAATGGCGAAATAAACAAATTGCTGGGATTAAACAGCCATCTGCCATGCCAAAGGTCGCAGATTTAAACATTTCCGATGATGAACTACGTGAATCCATTGAATTAAATCAACTGAAATTTATGCGAGAACGGGGTTCTGATATTACCCTATTTTCACCACGAGCTAGCTTTATGGCTCATCATATTGGTGATTACAATATTTCTGCCACTTGGGCGTCTATTTGTAATGAACTTTGTTATCGCGTATCACAACTATTTCCTGAGCATTTTGTGCCAGTGGCGATGTTACCACAATCGCCTGGCGTGCCAACGGAAACCTGCTTAGCGGAAATAGATCGTTGTATTAATGAATATGGCAATGTAGGCATTAACCTTAACCCCGATCCATCTGGTGGACATTGGACATCTCCACCATTAACCGATCCTTATTGGTTCCCCATTTATGAAAAAATGGTGGAATACGATATTCCTGCCATGATCCACGTCAGCACCAGTTGTAACCATTGTTTTCATACCACAGGGGCGCATTATTTAAATGCGGATACCACCAGTTTTATGCAATGCCTACAAGGTGATTTATTTAAAGAATTTCCAACCTTACGCTTTATTGTGCCACATGGTGGCGGTGCAGCCCCTTATCATTGGGGACGTTTTCGTGGTTTGGCAATGATGATGAAAAAGCCGATTTTAGAACAACATTTATTAAATAATATTTTCTTTGATACCTGTGTTTATCATCAACCGGGCATTGATTTGTTATTGGATGTAATTCCGCACAAAAATGTGTTATTTGCATCTGAAATGATTGGTGCGGTGCGTGATATTGATCCACGCACAGGATTCTATTTTGACGATACCAAACGTTATATTGAAGCAAGCCAATTAAGCACAGAACAAAAACATCAAATTTATGAAGGCAATGCTCGTCGCGTTTTCCCACGTTTAGATGCACAACTCAAAGCAAAAGGATTATAGGTGAAAAAAATGACAGAATTAGCGATTAATCAATTAGGCGTAGTGAAACGCCATATTCAACGAGCCGATAAAAGTGCGGTGGAAAAATTAGCCAAATTTGGTGTGGCTACCATTCACGAAGCGATGGGACGAATTGGCTTAATGAAACCCTATATCCGCCCTATTTATCCCCATGCCAAACTTTGTGGTACAGCGGTTACTGCATTATTGCAACCAGGGGACAACTGGATGTTGCATGTTGCGGCGGAACAAATTCAACAGGGCGACATTGTGGTGGCGGGCTGTACAGCAGATTCTACCGATGGTTTTTTTGGCGAATTACTTGCCACATCATTTAGAGCGAGAGGGGCTAAAGGCTTGATTATTGATGGCGGTGTGCGTGATGTCGCAGAACTGGAAAAAATGGATTTTCCTGTATTTAGTAAAGCTATTCATTCCAAAGGGACGATTAAAGCTACCTTAGGATCGGTGAATGTGCCAGTGATTTGTGCAGGCATGGTAGTTTATCCGGGCGATGTGGTGGTTGCCGATGCGGATGGTGTCGTGGTGGTGCCTGCTGCGAAAGCCTTAGAAGTGGCAGAAGCAGCCAAAAAACGCGAAGATAACGAAGCAGGCAAACGTCAACAATTTGAAGCAGGCGTATTAGGTTTGGATTTATACAAAATGCGTGAAAAATTAGCCAATGCAGGTTTGCAATATATTGATTAAAAGGGAGAAATAACATGAAATTTGAAGTAACACCGGGTTGGCTGCCTTTTTACCCTAATCCATCAAAACCTAAATTAACCTTACCCAAAGGGGCAGTTGATGCTCATTGCCATGTGTTTGGACCGGGTGAACAATTTCCTTATGCACCAGAACGTAAATACACACCCTGTGATGCGTCCAAAGATCAACTCTTTGCTCTGCGTGATTTACTTGGCTTTGAACGCAATGTGATTGTGCAAGCCACTTGCCATGGTGCCGATAATCGTGCTTTGGTAGATGCACTTGAACATTCTCATGGCAAAGCAAGGGGTGTGGCTACGGTGCGTGCGGATGTCAGTCAAGAAGAATTACAACGCCTACACAAAGCTGGGGTGCGTGGGGTACGCTTTAATTTTGTAAAACGTCTAGTGGATACTGCACCAACGGAAACTTTAATGACCATTGCAAATAAAATTGCCCCATTAGGTTGGCATATTGTGATTTATTTTGAAGCGCAGGATCTGGCGGAATATTGGGATTTCTTCACTCAATTACCTACTACCGTGGTAGTAGATCATATGGGTAGACCGGATGTCAGCAAACCAGTAGACGGCGAAGAATTTAACTTGTTTGTTAAATTAATGGCAGAATACCCTAATTTTTGGAGCAAAGTTTCCTGCCCTGAACGGTTAAGTGTGACCGGTCCAAAAGCATTAAATGGTGAACAACAGGCTTACACCGATGTGGTGCCTTTTGCTCAGCGTTTAATTCAGCTGTTCCCTGATAGGGTTTTATTTGGCACCGATTGGCCGCACCCCAATTTAAAAGATCATATGCCAGATGATGGGTTATTGGTGGATTATATTGCTCAAATAGCCACCACAGAGCAACAACGGCAACGCCTGCTGGTGGATAACCCAATGCGATTATATTGGGCTGATGAACAGGAATAAGACAAAAGTGCGGTGAAAAATACTAAATAAATTTGATATTTTTTCACCGCACTTTAATAAGGAATATCACATGAGTAAAAAAGCCTTTTATCAAGAACTGTATTTTCAAGTATTACTTGGCATTTTAGCTGGCATTGCGTTAGGTTACTTTATCCCTGATGTAGCCGTTACCCTTAAACCCTTAGGCGATGCATTTATCAAACTGATTGCCATGATTATTGGTCCGATTATTTTCTGTACTATCGTGGTGGGTATTGCGGGCATGAAAGATATGAATGAACTCGGTAAAGTAGGCGGAAAAGCCTTAATTTATTTCTTTGTTATGTCCTTTATTGCTTTAGTGATTGGTTTATTATGGGGACATCTTATTCAACCGGGAGCGGGTTTTAATATAGATCCTGCCACACTGGATACCAGTAGTTTAAGCAAATATACGGAAAGTGCTAAAAATGTGAATCTCGCTGATTTTGCTATGAATATTATTCCTTCTACCTTTGTGGGGGCTTTTTCTTCAGGTAATGTATTGGCTATTTTATTAGTTTCCATTTTATTTGGTTACTCTTTATCCGTTATTGGTGATAAAGGAAAACCTGTTTACACCTTCATTGAAAGTATTTCTAAAGTTTTTTTCCATAATGTACATTTAATTTCAAAACTCTCTTCTATCGGGGCATTTGGGGCAATCACTTATACCGTGGGAGCTTATGGCTTAGAATCCTTATTACCATTAGCCAAATTAGTCTTTGGTTTTTATGCCTTATTAGTTGTGTTTGTTATTGTGGTTTATGGCATTATTGCCAAAATTTGTGGTGTTAATTTATTTGCCTATCTCAGTTTTATTAAAGAAGAATTGCTGATTATTCTTGGTACAGGTTCTTCTTCCGTAGTTTTGCCACATATCATGGAAAAACTGGAAAAACTCGGTTGTCCAAAATCCGTCATTTCTTTAGTAGTGCCATCAGGTTATTCCTTTAATTTAAACGGAACCAATCTCTATATGACCATGGCAATTATTTTTATTGCTCAAGCCACTAATATGGAACTTTCCTTTACTGATCAATTTATTTTATTAATTGTGGCAATGCTAACATCTAAAGGTGCAGCAGGTGTGAGTGGAGCAGCGTTTGTGATGTTAACCAGTACATTGATTGTACTTCCCGTTGTTCCGGTGGCTGGCATGGTTTTAATTTTGGGTATCCACCGTTTTGTAGGTACGGGATTAGCTATAGTTAATCTTATTGGACAAGGTGTTGCAACTATGGTGGTTTCTGTTTGGAATAAACAATTTAATAGAGAAATGATGAAACAAACGCTTACGGCGAAAAATTAATCTAAGGAGATTATAATGAAAAGTAAAATTTGGAAACTTATTTTAATGGCAGCATTCCCCGTTATTTTCTGGTTTACTCCCCCACCAGATGGATTAACAGTGGAAGCATGGCGTTTATTGGGTTTTTATCTGTTAGCGATAGTTGGGTTAATTCTTCGCCCTTTTTCCGAACCTTTAGTGTTACTCAGTGCGGTGGCTTTTGCAGGCATTTTTTTAAATAACACCAAGGACTTATTAGTGGGTTATTCCAACACCACGATTTGGTTGGTTTTTTCTGCCTTTGCAATCAGTACCGCCTTTGTTAAAACCGGATTAGGCAAACGCATTGCTTATGTGATGATTCGTTCTTTTGGTAGTACGACCTTACGTTTGGGTTATGTCACCGCTTTTCTTGATTTTATTATTTCACCCGTCACGCCATCTAATACTGCACGTAGTGGTGGCATTGTTTTTCCCATTATCCATTCCGTGGCAAAAGCCTTAGGATCAGAACCGGGTGAAACCGCCAAAAAAGCGGGGAGTTATTTAATTATCAACACCTACTATACCATGAAAGTCACCAGTTTTATGTTTATTACTGCCATGGCACCTAATTTACTCACCGCCGATTTTATGAATAAAATTTTGGGTACGAATTTAAATTGGGGGAATTGGGCGGCAGGATTGGTTGTGCCGGGGTTGATTTTATTATTAATTTATCCTTTTATTGGTTATTATCTGGATAAACCTGAAATAAAACGGATTAATAACAAAGAAATTGCCCGTCAAGGTTTAGCGGAATTAGGCGTTATGCAACCTACGGAAAAATTGCTGATCGCGATTTTTATCTTAGCACTAGTGGGTTGGGCTGCACCGTCTTTACTGAGCTTAATTGGCATTAAATTTACTTTAAATGCCACCGCCGTTGCATTGGTGGCAATGGTATTAGCCTTTTTATTTGGCGTGATTGGTTGGGGCGATATGTTAGCCAATAAAGCCGCTTGGAATACCTTAATCTGGTTCGGTGGTATTATAGGTATGGCAACCGCACTGGATAAAGCAAAAATTTTTGATTGGTTGGCACACACAATCAGTACCAATGTGAGTTTTACATACAGCCCATTTACTGTGTTATGTATCCTTGGTTTTCTGAGTATTGTTGTTCGTTACTTTTTCGCTTCCGCCAGTTCTTATGTGGTTGCTATGTTGCCCGTATTTTTAACCATAGGTAAAGCCGCTGGAGCTGATCCAATGGCATTAGCCTTACTACTTGCTGGTACAAATTCCTTTGGCGGATTGGTCACGCACTACGGTGCCGGTGTTGCTCCAATTTTATTTGGTGCTGGTTATAACAGAGTCACCAAATGGTGGATAAACGGTGCTATTATGGCATTCATTGGATTTATTGTATTTATTACTTTAGGTTATGCTTGGTGGGATTTAATCGGCTTGTTGCAATCTTAATGTAAAAAAAGTGCGGTATTTTTCACCGCACTTTTCTCATCATATTTAATTTTAAATCATTAAAGCTTGGCAGCCAACATGGCTTCCAATTTCTCAATATCTGCCGCAAATTTGCGAATACCTTCGGCTAATTTTTCCACAGCCATTGGATCAGCATTGTGTTGCCAATAGAAATCGGCCTCTTTCAATGGCTCTGGACGAGCTTTGACTTCACCTTTGTATTCTAATTTACGTGCTAAAGGTGCAGTGCTGTCTTGTAACTCTTTTAATAATGGTGGTGCAATAGTTAAACGGTCGCAACCTGCAAGCTCGGTGATTTCCCCTACGTTACGGAAACTTGCACCCATAACCACGGTTTTATAGCCGTATTGTTTGTAGTAGTTGTAAATTTCAGTGACAGACACCACACCCGGATCTTCTGCTGGGGCGTATTCTTTTTTGTCGGAGTTGGCTTTGTACCAGTCTAAAATACGTCCAACGAATGGCGAAATTAAGTATACGCCTGCTTCTGCACAAGCACGAGCTTGCGCTTGGGAGAATAATAAGGTGAGGTTACAGTTGATGTTTTCTTTTTCTAAAATTTCTGCGGCACGGATACCTTGCCACGTGGAAGCGATTTTGATCAAAATACGATCATTGGCAATACCTGCTTCGTTGTAAAGACGAATTAATTTGCGTGCTTTTTCAACGGTCGCTTCGGTATCATAAGAAAGACGAGCATCGACTTCAGTAGAAATACGTCCCGGTACCAGTTTTAAAATTTCTAAACCGATATTTACCGCTAATTTGTCTTCGGCATCAATTAATTGTTGTGCTTTGTCATTGCTTTGTTGTTTTGCATAAGCAATGGCTTCATCAATTAATGGCGCATATTGTGGCAGTGCAGAAGCACTTAAAATTAATGATGGATTGGTCGTGGCATCCTGTGGTTTGTAAAGTTTCATAGCTTCGATATCGCCGGTGTCTGCTACTACTACAGTTACATTTTTTAAAGCGTCTAATTGCGTTGTCATAATTTACCTCTGATTGATATTACTTACTCTGTTCAATTATCCATGATAAGTTGATTAAATACCAGTTAAACGATTAAAAACTGTGATCCAGATCACGGTTTTATAATGGAATTTATATGGTGAACTAAACTATAATACATTAAATGTAATATGAAAATATAAAAGCAACGATATAAACAATAGGTAATAGAAAAAAATGATTCCCTTTCTTGGCATAACAGGTTATAGCGGCAGTGGTAAAACCACGTTATTAGAAAAATTATTGCCAAAATTAACCGCACTTGGTTTGAAAGTGGCGGTGATTAAGCATAGTCACCATAATGCTCAAGTGGATAAACCGGGGAAAGATAGTTGGCGAATGAAAGAAGCGGGAGCCAGTCAGGTGATTATGGCTTGTGATCAACGTTGGGCGTTAATGACTGAAACCATTGAACCAGTCTGTTTTGATTATTTAGTACAACAATTTGATCCGCAATTAACAGATTTAGTGTTAATTGAAGGTTTTAAACAAGAAGCTATCCCTAAAATTCTACTGCATAGAAAAACGATGATTAAGCCTTTAGCAGAACAGGATCAACAGGTTATAGCCGTTGCTACGGATTATCCGATTGAAATCGATAAACCACAGTTAGACATTAATAATATTGATCAAATAGCCGAATTTATTTGGCATTATTTACGGAAAGATTAAAATGGAAAAGGCTGTTTCACCTCGATCACTCGCTTGGATTGCTGCCACCGCTTTTTTTATGCAAGCCTTGGATACCACCATACTCAATACGGCTTTACCCACCATTGCTACAGACTTACATCAATCACCATTACAAATGCAATTAGCGGTAATTAGTTATGCCTTGACGGTGGCATTATTTATTCCTATCAGCGGTTGGTTAGCGGATAAATACGGTACCTTGAATATTTTTCGCTTTGCAGTAACAATGTTTGTATTGGGATCGGTCAGTTGTGCTTTCTCAATGTCCTTAGAAATGCTGATTTTTTCTCGTATTTTACAAGGCTTTGGCGGTGCCATGATGATGCCTGTGGCTCGTCTTGCGATTATTCGTACAGTACCTAAAAATGAGCTATTGCCAATTTGGAATTTAATGGCTATGGCAGGATTAACTGGTCCGATTATAGGTCCTATTTTAGGCGGTTGGTTGGTAACTTACGCTTCTTGGCACTGGATTTTTTTGATTAATATTCCTATTGGTTTAGTGGGAATTTTACTTTCTAGCTTTTTTATGCCTAATGTCAAAAATCAATTAAGTAAATTTGATTGGCAAGGGTTTTTGTTATTTGCAAGCGGTTTAGTTTGTGTTACGTTAGGATTGGATTTAATCAGTGAAACTTTTGTGGAAAAATGGCAAGCGAGTAGTGTTTTAGGTGTGGGGTGCTTATTTTTATTGGCTTATTATTTTTATGCTAAAGGCAAAAGTGAAGTGTTAATTCCATTAAGTTTATTTCAAGTTCGTACCTATAATCTCGGCTCATGGTCAAATTTATTTATTCGTCTATGCGGTTCAGGTATCCCATTTTTGTTACCATTAATGTTGCAAGTCTCTTTTCAATACAGTGCGGATTACGCCGGTTATATGGTGACCCCCATTGCTATTAGCTCATTAATTAGCAAGCCATTTATTCGCCCTTTATTAAAATGGCTAGGCTACCGCAAATTATTAATGATCAATTCTTTATGTATGGCGGTTGCCGTTGGTTTAATGTGCCTTTTAACCATCAATACTCCATTATGGGCTTATATTAGCTTATTATTCATTTATGGCATGATTTTATCTATTATGTTTACATCGGTGAATACGTTAACGGTTTCAGAATTAGATCACCATAATGCTAGTGCAGGTTCAACCATGTTAAGTGTGATTCAACAAGTCGGTATTGGTTTAGGTATTGCAGTTTCTGCTATTGCATTAAATTTTTACCGCAGTTTTGTCGCGCCAGAAATGTTACAACAAGCATTTAGTTATACCTTTTTAACCAGTTCTATTTTTGGTGTTATTTTATTTTTTATAGTGGCAAAATTGGATAAATCCGACGGGGAAAATTTACATTAAGTAGGCTTATATGAATGATGAAAATGAAATCGTTAAATTGGATTTTAGTCCATTAATAAATGCAATTTAACGACTAAAAGAAGGTTTAATTCGTTATCAAACCGACATCAGCGATATTCAAATTCGTGATGGTTTAATCCAACGTTTTGAATTTACTTATTAATTAAGTCACAAAATGCTCAAACGTTATTTAGCCCAAATATCTCCAAATCCTGAGCAATATGACAGTATGTCTTTTCAGGATCTTATTCGCTCAGGTAATGAAAAAGGGTTATTACTTGGTGAGTGGAAAGATTGGAAAACCTATAGAGATGCGTTTAAGAACAAGTCATACTTATGATGAAGATGTCGCATTAAATGTGGTAGAGGGTATTCCACAATTTTTGCAAGAAGCGATTTATTTAGTAGAACAATTAACAAAGGAATAAATACGATTTAACGTCGTATTTCTAATATCATCACATTCAAATAAAATTTCATGTTTTGCTCGCTCAATTTTCACTAATTTGCCTTGCGGTAAAAGTGTGATGAATTTAGCGATATTTTTATTGTCCACAATTTTTTCTTTTTCCGCTTGTAGTACTAAAACCGGAATTTCAATACGCGGCAAAATTTTAGGTAAGCGTTTAATCGCTTGTAAACATAAATGTACCCAACGGAAAGTGGGTCCACCGAGATGAATTTGTTTAAATTTCCGGTTAATACGGTTCATCCATTTCATACGAGTTTTACAAAAACTTAATTCATTATTTCTCAAATCAGCAGGTTGATAAACGGTTTTACCAAATACATAACGTTCACCAAATCCTAGCACCATCATTAGATTTAATAATATTTCATCACGTAACGGGTTTTTTAACGCAATAGCAAAGAAAGGCGAAGAAAAAACCGCATTTTTTATATGGTGATCATAGTTAGCTAAATAATAACTTGAGATTAAGCAGCCTAAAGAATGAGCTACAATATGTTGGCTTTGATAATCATAAAGTGCGGTGCTTTTTTCGATAATTTTTGCCATATCATCGCTGTAAAAACGAAATTCATCTAAATGCCCTTTGTCAGGATCTTTTAATAAACGCTGTGAGTAACCTTGTCCTCGGTGATCAAATAATAGCACATCATAACCTTGATGATAAAAGTCATAAGCGAGTTCTGTCCATTTTAAAATACTTTCTGCACGTCCATTGACTAAAATAATTAACTTTCGTTGATGGATTTGATTGTGAGTAAAATGACGATAGGCTAAATTACAATTTCTTTTTCCAGCAATATATTGAATCGGAAATTGTTGAGCAAAAGGATAAAGTTCAGTTAACGCAAATTGACAAAAATGGGGTTCTCTTTGCATAGTTTTTATAAACACGTGGGGGCGAATATCGCCCCAAAAGTAATCATATTAAACCAACTGTTTCAAAATACGGCGTACAGGCTCTGCTGCACCCCATAATAATTGGTCGCCCACGGTGAATGCCGCCAAATATTCAGGGCCCATGGCAAGTTTACGCAAACGCCCTACTGGCACGCTTAATGTACCTGTCACTTTCGCAGGGGTTAATTCACGCAAGGTGGTTTCTTTGTCGTTTGGAATCACTTTAACCCATTCATTATGGCTTGCTAAAATTTGCTCAATTTCGCTTAATGGCAAGTCTTTTTTCAGTTTAATGGTGAACGCTTGGCTGTGGCAACGCAATGCCCCGATACGCACGCATAAACCGTCCACAGGAATTGGGTTGTCGCTTAAGCCTAAAATTTTATTGGTTTCTGCATAACCTTTCCATTCTTCCTTGGTTTGTCCTGTTTCTGGTAACAGTTTGTCAATCCATGGAATTAAGCTACCTCCCAAGGCTGCCCCAAAATTGTCTGTTGGAAAATCGTCTGCGCGCATTTTCGCGGTCACTTTACGTTCAATGTCTAAAATAGAGGAAGCAGGATCGGCAAGTTCGGCTTTCACGCTGTCTTCTAATTGACCCATTTGTACAAGCAACTCACGCATATTTTTCGCCCCGGCACCAGAAGCGGCTTGATAGGTGGCGACCGAAATCCATTCCACTAAATCTTTTTCAAACAAGCCACCAATCGCCATTAACATTAGGCTTACGGTACAGTTACCGCCCACGAAAGTTTTAATGCCTTTTTTCAAGCCGTCAGTGATGACATGTTGGTTCACAGGGTCTAATACGATAATCGCATCATCTTGCATACGTAATGCAGATGCTGCATCCACCCAGTAACCGTCCCAACCGGTGGCTTTTAATTTTGGATAGACTTCATTGGTGTAATCACCGCCTTGACAGGTGACGATAATATCTAATTTTTTAAGTTCATCAATATCAAAGGCATTTTTCAATTCACCTGCATCTTTACCCGCAAACACAGGGGCTTTTTGCCCTGCTTGGGAAGTGGTGAAGAACACAGGGTTAAGATTGGCAAAATCGTTTTCCTGAACCATACGATCCATTAATACCGAGCCAACCATACCACGCCAACCGATAAAACCGACATTTTTCATATTTGCATTTCCTTTAAGTTATGTTGTGTTTGAAGTTTATAAAATTACAGATAAGCCTGATAAAATCAAGTGTTTTTCTAAAAAAAATCCTAAATTTAGCGTTAAATATTATTTTTTCTGAATTTGAAAGGTTTTCACCGCACAAAATAAACCAAACACGCTGAATAACATCAACAAAATAAAGGCTTGCTGTGAACCGAGCATGGTACCTTGGGTTAAATCTATTTTTTGCTGTTGATTCGCTACAATGCTGGCGACAACTGATGTACCTGTCGCCCCAGCTAACTGTTGTAAAGTGTTAATCACCGCATTACCATCGGCGGAAAGTTCTACGGGTAATTGACGCAATCCGTTTGTCATCATATTTCCCACGGAAAAACCTTGCCCGATGGCATAAATCAAGTAAAACAACATAATCAAAATGGTGCTAAGTTGCTGACCGAATACACTAAACAAAGTTAAGGACAGCACAATCAACACCGCCCCTTGTAAAATCGGCTTTTTTGCCCCCATTCTATCTAATAATTTACCGCTAAAGGGTGCAATAAATGCCCCAACTAAACAGCCGGGTAATAATAAAAATCCGGCAATAAAGGCACTGGAATGGGTGGCAATTTGTGCATAATTTGGAATTAAATACCCTAATGCCAACACGTTAAATTGAATAGATAAAATAAACAATAAACTTAATACAAAAGGTTTATACTGAAAAACGGCAAGATGAATTAACGGATTTTTGCCTTGTTTGGCTTTGAGCACAAAACCACTTAACGCAACCAAACTCAACACCAGCAAGCCAAGCACAAGCGGATCGAACCAGCCATAATGAGCGGTTTTTTCGGTGGCAAAAATAAAACTAGCAAAAGAAACCGCAAGCAAAAAATAACCGATAAAATCAAACCGCACTTTTTCAGGCGAATTGGTGGGGCTAATCGCAAAAATGCCTGCCGCTAACGCTAAAAACAGCAATGGCAACAGCAAGAAAAACACCATTCGCCAGCCATAAAAATCAATTACTACACCGCCCAAAACCGGACCAACCGCCGGTGCCATTGCCACAATTAAGGTAGCAATACCCATTAACATGCCTATTTTTTGTTTGGGGGCTTGGGTGATAATAATGTTAAACATCAACGGCAAGGCAATGCCTGTCGCCCCACCTTGAATTAACCGTGCGATTAATAAATAAGCAAATTGTGTACTCAATCCTGCATAAATCGTTGCCCCGATAAACAAGGCAATAGCAAAGAGAAACAGATCTTTGGCACTAAACCGTTTTTTTAAAAAAGACGATAACGGCACGACTAACGCGAGCATTAATAAATACCCAGTGGTGAGCCATTGTACCGTAGAAGTTCCCACATCAAATTCTTTCATTAACGTTGGGAATGTCACATTCATTGCGGTTTCACTCACAATGCCCGAAAATGCCATTATGCCTGTGGCAAAAATGGAGAGTAGTAATTTAGAGCTAATTGTATTGGTTTGTGTCATTTTTTATCCCCTTAACGAGTATAATTATAACCCCGATATTGTTCTAAATGATCACTTTCTGGTCGTTCTAATAAAAATTCACCGACCATATTTTTATAGGGTTCAATATAAGGGAATTGATCCCATTTAGCCCACTTTGGTTTGGCAATTTTCGCTTTCACTTTTTCCATTGCGGCTTGCCAATCGTTGGTATTATTAAACCAAATTTCCGTCACACGTTGGAAAGGACCTGTTTTAGGGTCGTCTAACACTCGACTAGAAAGTATGCGTTTCACTTCAGGTAAATTCGCTAGCTCAGCTAAAAATTGTTCTTTATACCATTTATCCCCTTCTTCCTGAGAAACGCCATCAGGATAGTTTAACATGGTCAGCCAACGAGCCACAGGACCATCTTCAATGGTGCGATCTGACCCTTTTAAATCCCATTCCCAGAAAATCGGCATAAAGGCAAAAGCGGTGGGGTGATAACCTTTGATTGACCCTTGCCAACCATTTGGACGTAATCCCGCATCGGTCGGTTGATTGGTAATTTCCATATATTCTTTAGTAAAGGTTTCACTATAAGCTAAGCCCCGAGGTGCGTTATCGCCACTATGATTAAATGGATTGATTAACCAATAATGCTCGGTCATAATCCAGTTGTAAGTGCCAAAATTTTCTGCATCTTTGGGTAACGGCAACGCACGATAAGTAGCATATTGCGTCACATAAGGTTTAAATTGCGAAATGCTGTCAGGCACGTGATCTTTATATAACCAACGATAGGCAGCGGGTAAGTCCGCATCGCTTCGCACCGATACCATTAACACACTTCGCGTCGGTTGAAATACCGTTGTTTGCTGGGTATTCGATGATGTAGATGTAGAGTTTGTCGGGGTGTCTGCCATAACAATGTTACAAGTCATTGATAATGAAAGAACTAAAGCAGAAAGTACGGTGTTTAATTTCATTTTTTTCTCCATTATAAGCAAAATCATAATTTCATTATAAATATTTCCAAATAATGAATAAATAAGCTAAGATTAAAACTAAATTGCAAAATATGGAAAAATAAAATGCAACATCTTGATGATTTAGCCTTGTTTGTCAATGTAGTAAGAGCAAAAGGGTTTAGCCAAACTGCCAAACAACTCAACATTCCCCTTTCAACCCTTTCTACCCGAATCAAACGTTTAGAAAAAGCGTTAGGCTTTACCTTGCTTAACCGTTCAACACGTTATTTTGAATTAACCGAAGTGGGAAATCGCTATTTTGAGCGTATTTCACCGTTAATTGATGAAATGATTTACACACAACAAGATATTCATCAACAATTTAACCAAATCAGTGGTACATTACGTATTGCTGCCACGGTGGATACCGCTTTTTTATTGATTGCCCCTTATTACCGCCAATTTATTGAACAATATCCGTTATTGAATGTGGAATTAGAGATAACAACTAATGAGATCGATGTCATGGATGTGGGGCAAGATGTGATCATAAAAATGGGGAATTTACCCGATTCAAGTTTAATAAGCCGATTATTATTTGAATCGTCTTGCTATTTTTATGCATCACCTGATTACCTTGCTCAACAAGGCACACCAACAGATTTAACCACTTTAGAGTATCATCAATGTCTATGGCTAAAACCTCTTTATCCTTATTGCTGGACGGTTTTTAGTGGAAAAAAAGAACACAAAGTGCATATTAACCATCCCATTTTAACCAATAGCTCAGGCATGATTGCTCGTCTTGCTGCAGAAGGATTAGGTGTCGCTTTATTGCCAGAATTAATTTGTCGTAGCTATGTTGAAAAGGCGGAACTCAAACCCATTTTAACCGATTGGCACAGCAAACCCATTCCTGTGTATGCCATTACGACCACCCGATTATTGCCCGCTAAAACCAAATGTTTTATTAATTTTTTGGTGGAGAAATTAAAGGGGTAATATGGATAGCATAAAAAAACCGAGCAATTGATCTGAACCCCAAAAACCGGACAGTTTAGTTTAAGTATTTAAGGACTGAGTTCTGTATTGCACAGGGCTTAGTCCTTTTAATTTGGTTTGGATACGTTCGTTATTGTAGTAAGCAATATAATCGTGGATAGTTTGCTCCAGTTGCTCAATACTTTCAAACTGCTTGCCATAATAACATTCTTCCTTTAATCGCCCAAAAAAACTTTCCGTTGCTGCATTATCAATGCAATTACCTTTTCGGCTCATACTTTGCAAAATATTATGCTTTTCTAACCGATTACGATAGCTAAGATGTTGATATTGCCAACCTTGGTCTGAATGTAAAATAGGCTTATCGCCAGGGTTAAGTTTTTTAACGGCTTGCTCTAGCATTCGGTCTAGTTGTTCCCAATTTGGGCTACGGCTCAAGTCATAAGCAATAATTTCACCATTGTAGAAGTCTTTAATCGGCGAGAGATAGAGCTTCTCATTACGGCATTTAAACTCGGTAATATCCGTTCCCCATTTTTCATTGGGTTTGCTTGCCGTAAAGTTGCGTTCAAGTAGATTTGGCGCGATTTTCCCAACATCTCCTTGATAACTTTGATATTTCCGTTTTGCCCTTCTTTCCCCTTTTAACCCCAGTTCTTTCATCAATTTTGCCACTTTTTTATGGTTGACGATAATCCCTTTTTTACGCAAAGCTAAGGTGATTCGGCGCTAGTCATAACGTCCGTCATTTTTGATAAAAATGCGTTTAATTTCTGCTTTTAAAGCCTTATCGGGATTATCTGGCTTATTCAGATTATCGTGGAAAGTACTCCGAGCCAGTTGGGCAATATCTAGCAAAATATCTAATGAACTCAACGCTCTTAACTCATTGATGATTTTCGCTTTTTCTCTTTTTGTTCTAGCTCCGCCAGCTTTTTTAGATAGATATTCTCCAATTTTAAGCGATAGTTTTCTGCTTGTAATTTCTCAAGCTCTGTTTGTGGTGCTTTCATTTTTTTAGGTTTAATCAATGTTTTCATCGCTTTTCGTCCTTTAGGTTTGGATTCAAGTCCTGTTATACCTTGTTCTTTAAAACGTTTCAACCAATTTACCACCATGCTATGACTAGACAGATTTGCACTTAAAGCCGCTTGGCGGGCACTCATTTTACCCGATAATATAGGCTTGATAATGTGGAATTTTTCATCTGCTGTATATTGTTTCCAAGCAGACTGATTCTGCAATGCTAACGCACCTGAATGCGTATATTTAGCGAGCCAATCTCTTATGATTGATACTGGAATTTGAAAATGCTGACTTGTTTTGGTTAAAGAATAAGACGTATTCAGATGGAACTGAATTACTTCAAATTTGAATTGTGCATTATATTTGGTCATAAAAATCTGCCCCTTAATCAGTTGGTTTGTGTCCAACTTTTGGGGGACAGATCAAATTTTTCAATCCACTTTTTCATTGTTCCCCCTTTTTTTTCAAAATATTCCGTCATTTCCATACCTAGCGAGAAAAACTGAAAATCTTCCCTGTCTTCGCAACAGGTTTCGAATATTTTTTGAATTGCCCGCAACGAAGTGCGCTTGCTTTCCGTGTTGATATCCTTACCTGCCTTGTGTTGGTAATCGCAATATCTTTAAATGCGTGAATAAATAGATTTTCTTGATTGGTCATTATGCTGCATCTTTTTTCAGTCCCAGTTTTTAAGCTATCTCATGAGATTTACTGCGGGTGCCTTTGGTAAAACCATTTAATACGCGACAAACTTCCTGGGCGGTATAACCATGTTCTTCCGCCCAACCTTTGAAAGTTTTTCCTTTTCTTTTAAACTTGTTTTTTACTTGTTCCAGTGTCATTATTACTCCTTAGTGGTTGGCAAAATGTTTTGTTATGTTGAAAGTATTATGGTATATAAAAATATATATCTAAAGTACTTTTTTATTTTACTTTGAGGTTTTTATGTCTGTCGGCAAAAGATTGAAAAAAGAAAGAGAAAGATTAGGGTTAAATCAAACTCAAATGGGGGTTATTGGTAACGTTAAAAAACAATCTCAACTTAAGTATGAAAATGACGTAACATCTCCCACAGCTAATTACTTAATTGAAGTTGCCAAGATTGGGGTTAATGTACATTACGTCTTATTTGGAGCGAAAGCAGATAATGCACTAACGGAAGATGAACAACAATTACTCGCTGCTTTTCGTGCCGCTCCGCCCGTTATGCGGTAATTTATGTTAAGCGGCATGAATTCCGCTTCCCCATCAATGAAAATTCAAGGTGACGGCAATAAACAGCGGAAATCGGATGTAACAGGTATGATGGAAATTGTGGGCGATAACAATGTTCAAATCGACGGTAAATCAAGAAAGGGCAAATAGTTTTTATCATCGTGTTTAATTTTGGGGTAATTAAAATGGATATGAAAATTGACGGAAACGGAAATGTTCAAGTAGGGGAAGTGATTATCGAAAAAATGTTCAGTTTGTCTTGCGATGGCAGATATAAGGATATTGATCTCTCTCAATTTGATGAAGAACAGCTTGAAAAAGTCAAAAGTATTTTATTTAAGGAGCGTTCTAGGATTTTGTTTGGAGCTTTCAAGCAACGTTATATGAAAAGAATGTATTGGGCATTCGCTGTGTTTATTGTTGCATTGAATACCAGCCCAAAATGGGTGAAGGAGGTTATTGAGTCTAGCGACAATATATTTTCAATGACTTGGTTCTTACTTATTGTCGGAGTTTTATTTTGTGGATTTCTTCTCTTTTTGACTTGGTTGACCAATAAAATGAAACGAGATAATAATTCCATTGATGTTCTTTTTAGAGAAAACTGGGGTAAGAAGACATTGATAGATAAAGAACTACAACGCCGTAAGGACATCTACTGGCGGGAAAAGTGCGGAGTAAAAGACAATATCTTTGAGTATTTTGAGAAAGAATAACGTAGGTTAAACATTTTTAGCTGTAAACTTGAAAATTACAATTTAATTAATAACTAATGGAGCCTAATATGGAAAAAAATAAAGAATCTACACAAAGTATAACCTTGCGTGCTTTCAGAATTAAAAACCCAGATCTCACGGCTTTAACCGCAGGGTTAAGACAGTCTTTACAAATGGTACTGGAGGCTTCTCAAACTGCAGAAGAGAGATGTATGCTGCTAAGTCAAGAAGATGATAATAAAGAGCAGGATTTGATCTCATTTTATCAAAGTTATAGTGATAAGCAGTCCCTGTTTTGTACTATGTTGAGAATAGCTCCAGGGAATGATGTACCTCATATTACATCAAAACTTCTTCATTTGGTGAAGTTTCCGATAACCCAATTAGAACATAATGAATTAAATACCGCAGCTATTTATAAAAGCCATTATTATTTTTCCGTATTAGGTGATTTCTTAGTAACAGCCACATTACCAATGAATAGAACCATTGCTTCATTGCAAACCTACTTATCTTGGTTGCTAAAAGATGAAACATTGGAGATCACGCCAATGGTGCAACCGCCAAAAGGTTATAAATTAAGTGATGTAAGTACAGCAACTTTTACAGATCCTAAACTTGAAAATAAAACACAAAAAAGCGAACAAGAAGCAGATGAACAAACTAAAAACAAGAAAGGAGAAATTGTAGTATCTCAAAATACTCAAGCCAAAGGATGGTTGACCCAAACTGCATTAAAGCAGTTCTTACCCCAGCTGTTAAAAGATGTAAAATCCTTGTCTGATGTGGATTTAACACAAATTATTTCTGCTGAATTGTTGATTAAATTTAAAAAACCACGCAAAATGACGATTGAGCAATATGAAAATATTCTTGGTGCGACATTAAAGCCCATTAGTGATCTTGACAATGTAAAGTATAGAACCAAAGATAATAAAACTTCGGTTAAAGGACGGGATTTGCTTAAGACCAAAAAAGTTGAGATTGAAAAAGTTGGAAATACGCACCTTAATGAAGAGCAGTTAATGCAGGAAATGGCTAAGTATTTAGGTGAACTAATCAATGAAGATAATGCTAAAACTGATAACTAGTTTTTTGTTGTCGGTCATTATTACATATCTTATTGAATATCAGCCCAATTCTACAATACTGAATTCAATTTATACCGTTTCAGGTATTTTATTTAGTATCGGTCTTGGGTTGATTATTAGTTTTATGCCTAACGGCGTGAAAAATCGTCGCTATTTGGCAGAATTACGATTTACGGTAAATCGAATACGGAACAAATTTTTTCTTGAATTTGGTATTGCAACTTTATTATTTGTTGTTTTTCCATTAATTGAGAAATTGCCGGTCATCAATATTTACTGGATAAAGCTTAATTTTTCGCTTTTTTTCGAAGTTCAGATTTTATCATCCATTCCATATTTGATAATAAATTTTTTGGCTATTCAAAAACTTAATAATGATCTATTTGACAGGGTCAACTCAAAATCGTAGTTAAGCGTTGACATTAAATACAGCTCACCATTGGAACTGTATGTGCTTTCCGTTGCGTTCAGTATCTGCTTTAATGGCATAGTAGACAAAAGTGTTGCTATTTTCTGAGTCAACTATGCCTATTGGACAAAAGTGTTGCTAATGGTTATATTTTTATTTCTTTAGTAACCTTTCTTATTTAAAAAATCCTTTATAAACATAATCTTATTCTTTTTTGATAATCCATAGTGAACCGCTAATTTCTTTTTAAGTTCTCCAAATCAATTTTCTATACGATTTGTCGTTTTATCCATATTTAATTCAGGATATTTCTCAAAGGTAAATAAATAATCTTGATGACGTATTAAACTGGCGTAAGCACTTCTTAATTTACGATGCTTAAATGGGTATTTTCCTTTTTCATTCGGATATTCAGACCGTTCATCAATATAATCTTTATGTTTCAAATACCAACAATGTAATTCTCGGTAAAATTCATTTTTTACACTTGATTTTAAGGTATTAATTAATCCTTTTAATTCTTTACCTGCTTCTGATTTAGGATCCATTGTTAATTTTCTCATCACAATAGCCACTTGATGAAACTGGCACAATTGGATTGGCGTGTTAAAAATATCTTTCAGTAATCCACGTTTGCCATCACAGGTAATTGATTGTATTACATAGCCTTTTTCTCTGAACTTATTGACTGCTACGGCATAATAAACCGACTTTTCTGTTTTCACGATTTGATGATAAATAACCTTTTTCGTATGTAAATCCATAAAGACCATTACACCAAAGTTTCTACCGAAGAACGTGGTATCTATAATTAAGTTTAAATAATGGTTTTTAGGCTGATTTAGCGGGGTTTTAGGGGCTTTTAATAAATATCTTTGAATGGGGTTCTTATCGAACAATGATATTTCTCAGAGAGTTGCTTATAGGTTTGTTTTCCTTCGGTATAATCTTGCCAAATTTTAATTGGCTCTAATTTCTTTGTTAAGGAAAATGTTTTATTACAAAAAGAGCATTTATAGCGTTGAATATTATTTTGAATGCCATATCTCTGAATTGATGGATTTTGGCAAAAAGGGCAGTTTTTTGTTCATATTTCAAAAAAGTGGGTTAAAGCCAATTACTATAAGGCTTTAACCCACTTTTTACCAACTATTTTGTCTACTATGCCAAACCTACCACTTATGGTTTAAAGTTTGGTGGTATTTAGTCATAAAAATCTGCACCTTAATGGGTTGGTTATTCGTCCAACTTTTGGGGTACAGATCATTTAACAAAAGTGCGGTTAAAAACGTTTAAGTTTTTACTAGAACGAATACTTCACATTGGCAAAATAAACTCGTCCTTCTTCTACATAACCCTCAGTCAAATAATAATTTTTATCAAAAATATTGGATACCCCCACATCAATACTTAACCCTTGTTTAAAGGCGTAAGTGATTTTGGCATCGGTGGTACCAAAGCCTGATAGGGTTTCGTATTTTTTATTCACCAACGCATAACGCCCAGATTCTGCGGTTTGGCTTAAATAAACAGATAATTCTGGAGTAATTTTCCAATCTGTATATGCAAAGAATTTATGACGGGGTAAATTGGTGACTTTAATGCTTGAATCACCATTCTTTGCATGAATATAAGTATAATTGGCACCCAAAGTGATGTCTTTAGTGATAAACGTCGTTACGCCTAACTCAACACCTTTGTATATGGCTTTATCCACATTTTGGTTTTGCACATCAGCACTGGCATCATTGATCGCCACTTCATTGATCGCATCTTTGACATGACTATAGAATAATGCCCCCTCTACCTTAAACATATCACTGAAAGTACGGAAATAACCAATTTCAAAATGATCCGCAATTTCTGGTTTTAAGAATGGGTTTGGTAAACGATTTCGATCAATCCTACGCGAATAACGCTCTTTCATGGTTGGTAAATGACTTTTATGCGCATAACTTAGGCTTAATTCGTCATTTTGACTAAAATTATGCGCTAATTTTGCCTGATAATTGAATGCGTGTTGTGAACCAGTTTCAAAATTATAAAGTCCATACTCTCCACTTGCCGTTGAAAGAAGTTGATAACTTTGTGCTTTGATAGCATCTTTATAATCATAGCTTATCCCCATGATCACTTTGGTTGTATCGGTAACACGATAAGTATCTTCTAAACCAACACTATAGGTACGATCTTCATCTCGAGCCACTGGATTATCATCATCGTGATCGCGATGCACATCAAATTTGTAAAGTGCGGATAATTTTAAAATATTCTTTTCACTGGTATTTGCCCCGAACTCTAAACCCGCTCCATAGGAATAATCACGGTAATAACTGGTACTTTTACCCTGTGAGCTAAAGGTTTCATTGTTATAAATTTCTAAATCATTTTTGAACGTATCGTGGAATAATTTAGTATTTAAATAATATTGACCGTCTGCAAATTCGGTATGTGATAAGAAATAAATGCTTTCTTTATCCCACGCTGGCCAACGCCAAAATCTTGGTTTACCATTGCCCGTATAAAATGGTTGTTGTTTTCTGCCATCTTGATTGGAATAGGAAATCGCATATTCATCGGTGGAATTTGGGGTGTAACCCACACGCAAACTTAATTTGCGATCGCGGCTGGATGAATTTTCCGCCCGTCCACCATTTTCATAACTGGTCGGTTGAAAATCACGCGAAAGCTGTAAGCCTTGGCGTTCAGCAAAACTACCACTCACTTGTGCATAGAATTTTTCTTGTTTGGTACCTAAATTAAAATAAGTTTGATTCACCGCAGTGTGGCTATTACGTCCTGTTTGATAACCATAGCCGATCGTACCTTCAAGCGCTTTAGTTGGTTTGCGAGTTACCAAATTGACGGCCCCCCCCATGGTATTTGCCCCATATAAGACTGAGCTTGCCCCTTTAGAAATATTAATTTCCGCTAAATCAAAGGTAGTAAAACGCCCTAAATCCATTGTACCATCATAAGGCACATAAACCGGAATACCATCAATAAATACAGGTACTCTGAGTGCATCAAAACCTCGCACACGGATATTTTGTTCACCACGAGCACCACCACGTTCAAAAGACACGCCGGGGGACATTTTAGCCACTTGAGCCACATTGGAAATTTGATTTTGACGAAGTTGATCTTGATTGACAGAAACTGTACTAATATCAGTATCATTTTCCACTACATCAATTTGACCAAGAGTAAAGACTTCAGCGTAGCTGGTTGCGGAGCAACAAGCTACGGCTATAGCCGTGCAAATTAACGATTTTTTCATTAATAATTTCCTTATTGGTTAGGGTTGAAACGTAATTTTAAAGCAATGGTGATCGCCGAAAATAAGCGTTCATCATTATCTTTCAAATTTTCTCTAAAGGTTTTATTGGGGTCCGTAATGTTAACCCGACCTTGATGTAATTCAGTGAGTAAATATGTTAAAGGAAGACACAATTTTTCTGCTAATTCTTTGACGGTAACATGCTCAAAAGTCATTAATAATCTATCCAAATTACAATAGGACGGATATTTTTGTTTAAAACAAACATCGGTTAATTGAGCAATCTGTTTCAACGCTTTGCGACGGCGGTGAATAAAATGAATAATCAATAAAACCATAAAACATGTACCGACTATTTGATGAAGTCGAGCAAAAAATAGCACATTTCCTATGCCAAAAGATAAACAAATTGCAGAAATCACCATGGATATTAGGCTAAATAACAATAAAAGAATTAACATGCTTTTGGCTATAATCTGTAATTTTTGCATTAATTTTCTCACAAACAAGCAAAGTATAAATGATTATATAATGACAAATAAAAAAATTGAATATTTTTTACGCTATTTTTACAAAAATGTTACTAAAAATATCTATTGCTAACTAATTAGCATAGCAATTACCCACCGGATCATCATTTATAAGGAAAACTTATTGTTCATCACGGATTTTTAAATAAAAAAGGTTGCTAAAGAAATAAAAAATAATCATTAGCAACACTTTTGTTTACTATGTCTTTTTTAAGCCATCAACACCCTAACAATCCTGCCCACCATATTTCTCATCACGCAACATGGCACGCACGGCGTGATCAAAGTCTTTTAACACCTGATCGGCATTTTCTGCATTCACGCCTTTGGCATCTAAATAGAATTTGATTTTTGGTTCGGTACCAGATGGACGGACAATTAAGCGGCTGCCGTTATCTTGGATAAAGACCAAAATATCATTTTGGCGTTCGGTTTTTAAGTGATCGATTACCTGTACAACGGTATGTTTGCCAATTTGAGTTGGTGGATTTTGGCGAAGTGCGGTCATTAATTCGCCGATTTTGCTTAAATCGCTGACACGAATAGAAATTTGACCACTGACATAGGCACCAAATTCTTGGGTGAATTCTGCGATATAATCGGCAAGGGTTTTGCCTTGTTGTTTTAAATAGCAAATGAGATCAAGGAACACAATAGCAGCAGAAATACCGTCTTTATCACGCACTTTATCGGGGTCAACTAAATAGCCTATAGCTTCTTCAAAACCGAATAATAAGCCTTGTACTTTGCCAATATATTTGAACCCTGTTAAGGTTTCTTCCGATTGGAAACCGTATTTTTTCGCAATTTCTGCTAACGCTGGCGATGATACTAAAGAACAAGCTAGAACGCCTTGTTTTCCTTGATTTTGCTGGGCTAAATACCAACCCAACAAACAACCGATCACATTACCATGCAAGGCTTTCCAGTTGCCTTGCGCATCAGGCATTGCCACGGCTAAACGGTCTGCGTCTGGGTCGTTAGCTAAAATAAATTCAGCATTTTTCGCTTTGGCTAATTTAAAAGCTAAATCTAATGCCCCTTTTTCTTCGGGATTAGGGAAATTCACCGTTGGGAAGGTGCCATCGGGTTGAATTTGTTCAGTGACTAAATGGGGTTGTGGTAAGCCTGCTTTGGTCAAGGTTTTGCTTAACACTTCATAGCCCACACCGTGCATCGCCGTATAAACATAGTTAATCTCGGCTTTTGGCTGTTTGGCTAGGCTTGCGGTTTTTTCAATATAAGCGTTGACGACGTCATCATCTAACACAATGTAATCTTGGCTGCGTGGTAAATCCTGAATATTGCCAAGGGCGACTTCATCAATTAACGCCGCAATTTGTTTATCAGCGGGCGAAACGATTTGACCGCCACCATTGGCTTTGCCTAAATACACTTTATAACCATTATCTTCCGGTGGGTTATGACTGGCAGTCACCATCACGCCTGCGGTGGTGTCAAAATGTTGGATAGCGTAGGCTAACACTGGGGTTGGCAATTTACGGGGTAATAAATAAGTTTTAATCCCGGCTCCCGCCATGATTTCAGCGGTATCTTTAGCAAAGACATCAGAATTTTTTCGACCATCATAACCTAAAACAATGGAGGGTTTTTCATCATAACCTTGAATAAATTTGGCTAAACCGCCAGCAGCTTGAGCCACGAGAACACGGTTCATCCCCATTGAGCCAGCTTGTAAACGTCCACGTAAGCCAGCGGTACCAAATTGCAAACGTCCGTCAAAACGGGCTTTTAGTTCATCTGTGGCAGTATGATCACCTGCTTGAGCTTGTTCAATTAATTGACGTAATTCTGCTTTGGTTTCTGCATCGGGATCTTGTGCTAACCAGTTTTGTGCAATATTAAAAATTGTTGTCATAGTATCTCCTTATTTTTATTAAAATAATCATTAACAGGATTGTTAATGATTTAGCCTATCTTTTTCAAGGCTAAAATACAACCTAAAATCACGATTATTCCGCCTAATCCTTGATATAGGTTAATTTTTTCACCGAGTGTGAAATAGCCAATAACGGCGGTGGAAAAAGGAATGATTAATTGAATAATATTAAACACCACCACCCCTTGTTTTTGTACGATATAAAATGCCATTAACATGCCTGTGAGTAATCCATAAATACCGGCTAATCCGAGTCCAATTAACATTACCTGACTGACATTTTGCAATTGTTCAATGGTATGAGTGTGAATGGCGAGTATTAAATAAAGTATGCCTGATAATGTGGCGGTGGAGGCACTAATCACAATCGCGTGTAGTCTTTTTGATACCTGTTTTACCACCAAATTCATGATAGACTGAATAAATATGGCGGTAGCTAAAAATACGGAACCGAGTATAAAATCACTGTTTTCACTACTTTTATCACTAAAAAGCACAAACAATAATGACCCAATGACAGCCACGACACTTCCCAAATAAAACCGTTTTTGTTTTGCTCGTTGTCGTTCATCTTTAAAGAAAATGGCAGCCATAATAATGGCCAATGGCATAGCGAGAATGCCAAAAATACTGCCTGCTACGGCAGAAGTATATTTTAATCCATTAATAAAAAAATACATGTTGCTTGTCATTAACACAGCGAGCAGTAACAGGCTAAAAATAATGGTCGGTTCAGCGAATATTTTTTTCAGCTCTTGGCAGAATTTAACTAGGCAGATTAATATAAAAAATAATCCTCCCGCTAAACAGCGCACCGCATTATTATTTAGCGTGTCAAAATGTAGGCTGGTAAATCGCATAATGGGAAAACCGAAGCCCATTAAAATAATATAAGAAATGCGCGTGAGTTGTTCGTTGTTCATTGATCATCAAAAAGTAACATTACTTACCTAAATGGTGGCGTAAAATCCGTAAAAAATAAAGCAAGAAATATTCAAAATGAGAGATACTTCACAAAATTTCGAGCTAGATAATGCAGCTTGAAGAATAGAACAACTATTTATGTATTTATGGTAATATAATGAAATCTAAACAATAGTTTATTTATCGCTAATATATGAATATCCGTTACTTTTTACACAAAAAATTACGCCAAACGCACCGCATTTCTCGAAAAACCATTGAATTTTCTTGCTTATTGATTGGAGCGAGTTTAGTTGCTTTATTTTCTCTTGGTTTTGCGAAATTAGCAGAATTAGGGCTGGAATGGAACGCACTTTGGACGGCTAAATATCCCCTTGCAGTTTGGCTAGTATTACCTTTGGGTATGGCGTTGTTAGCTTGGTTTACACCGAGATATACGCCTTATGTGGGCGGTAGTGGCATTCCGCAAGTGATTGCTGCATTGAGCTTGCCACATGGTGCGAGAAAGTCCTATTTAGTACAATTTGTGCAAACTTTGTGGAAAATCCCATTAACCTTTTTAGCCATGTTATTTGGTGCATCGGTGGGGCGTGAAGGTCCTTCGGTGCAAGTGGGGGCAGCGGTGATGTTGGCTTGGGGAAATTGGTGTCATCATCATAATATTGCGTTTCGTGGTTTGAATGCCAATGAATTAATGGCAGCTGGTGCAGGTGGTGGTTTAGCGGCTGCCTTTAATGCACCCTTAGCTGGGGTTATTTTTGCCCTTGAAGAATTGGGGCGTGGGGTAATTTTGCGTTGGGAACGTCGTGTGTTATTAGGCGTTCTTGCAGCGGGTTTTATTTTAGTGGCGATTGACGGTAACAACCCTTATTTTCCATTATACAAAGGTGCTACAAATACAAAAGATATTTTGCTTTGGGTGCTAATGTGTGGTGTTATTTGTGGAATTTTAGGGGGGATTTTTGCTCGTTTATTGGCAAAAGGTGTAGTTGGCGTGGTGCCTGCTCTGATTCGTGGTTGGGTTCGCCATCACCCCGTTACTATGGCATTAATTTTAGGGCTAATTCTTGCGGGATTAGGCACTTATACTAACGGACAAACCTATGGCACGGGTTATGAAGTGGTCACGCAAGCCTTAGATGGGCAACTGATTCAACCAGAAACGACTGGCATTGCCAAATTATTTGCCACGGTGGCGACCTATTGGACGGGGATTGCTGGCGGTATTTTTACCCCTGCATTGACAGTGGGAGCTGGAATCGGCTCACAGATTTCTGGTTTCACTGGTGAACTCGTAGATGGTCGTTTATTGGTGTTATTATGTATGGCAGCCTTTTTAGCAGGTGCCACGCAATCACCTGTGACAGCTGCTGTCGTAGTGATGGAAATGACGGGTAGTCAACCCGTGTTAATCTGGTTATTAATTGGTGGGATTGTATCGACTATTGTGTCACGTCAAATTATGCCAAAACCGTTTTACCATTTTGCCGCAGGACGTTTTCGTCAACGTATTCAAGAACAAGGATAATTCAAAAACTTATGCAAAATCAACCGCACTTTCCTACGCCTTATTACCGTGGACGTTTTTCCGTGGCACCAATGTTAGATTGGACGACACGTCATTGCCGTTATTTTCATCGTCAATTTAGCAAGCAGGCTTTGCTTTATACGGAAATGGTAACGGCTCAAGCGATTATTCACGCCAAATATGATCATTTAGCGTTTGATTTAGCGGAAAATCCAGTTGCCTTACAATTAGGTGGTAGCGACCCTGAACAGCTCAAACAATGTGCGATTTTAGCCGAACAACGGGGCTATCAGGAAATCAACTTAAATGTGGGTTGTCCGTCTGATCGTGTACAGAACGGCATGTTTGGCGCGTGTTTAATGGCAAAAGCCGATTTAGTGGCAGACTGTGTGCAAGCTATGCAGAGTGCGGTGCAAATTCCTGTCACAGTGAAAACCAGAATTGGCATTGATGAGTTAGATAGCTATGATTTTCTGTGTGATTTTGTGCAAAAAGTGCAAGCTGTGGGCTGTCAGGATTTTATCGTCCATGCTCGCAAAGCATGGCTTTCTGGCTTAAGCCCAAAACAAAATCGTGAAATTCCACCTTTAGATTACGAGCGAGTGTATCAGCTCAAACGAGATTTCCCGCACCTTTGGATTAGCATTAACGGTGGCATTAAAACCATTGCAGAAATACAAACCCATTTGCAATACGTTGATGGGGTAATGGTGGGCCGTGAAGCCTATCAAAATCCATCTTTATTAGGCGAAATTGATCAAGCCTTATTTGACCCTAATGCACCGATCATCACCGCTCATCAAGCGGTACGCAATATGTTCCCTTATATTGAAAGCCAACTCAGTCAGGGTGTGTATTTAAATCATATTGTTCGCCATATATTGGGTGCATTCCAAAATTGCAAAGGGGCAAGACAATGGCGACGACATTTAAGTGAAAATGCGTGCAAGCCGAATGCGGGGGTGGAAGTAGTGGAAACAGCGTTGGGGTTTGTGGAAGCGGATTAAAATGTGGGAATGAATGGGCAAATGCGGTGAAAAAATGACGATTTTTCACCGCATTTTTATACCCAAAAGAAATATAACTTAACTAAAAATTATTGGCTCGTTATAAGCTGTTTTTGCATAATCGGTTTTATTTTTACCAAGAAGGAACAAATTATGCTTTGGACAATGTTTGCAGGCGGTGCGTTAGGCATCTTGTTTGGGTTTGTGTTGCAACGGACACGTTTTTGTATGACAGGTGGTTTTCGTGATATGTACATCACGGGCAATTATAAAATGTTTTATGCCTTTTTGATTGCTATTTTGGTGCAAAGTGTTGGCGTATTAACTCTGATTCAATTAGGTTATGTTTCTTTGCCTTATAAAGATTATTCGGTAGTAGCAACGATTATTGGTTCATTTGTCTTTGGTATTGGGATTATTCTTGCCAGCGGTTGTGCGACGGGAACTTGGTATCGGGCTGGCGAAGGCTTAATTGGTAGCTGGTTAGCGTTGGCAATGTATATGCTCAGTTCCGCCGTGATGAAATACGGAGCATTAGCAGATTTCAAAAAAGCCTTTTCGCAATATGGGCGCATCAACGATAACACCGCACAAGCCTTAGGCATTTCCGTATGGTGGTTGGTGGCCTTGTTAGCGGTGGCGGTGTTTTATGGTGTGCGTAAAACCTTGGCTAACCGTCCGAAAACCAAAGTGGCGAGCTTGCCTGCGAAATTTACAGGGCTACGTCATTGGTTATTCGAAAAACGTTATCATCCGTTTGCAGCTGCCGTGGTGATTGGCGTGATTGCCTTGATTGCGTGGCCAGCCAGTGAAAGCACGGGGCGTGTGGGCGGTTTAGGCATCACCACGCCATCTGCTGACATCGTGCATTTCTTGGTGACAGGCAATACCAAAAGTTTAAACTGGGGCTTGTTCCTTGTGTTGGGGATTTTCATTGGCTCTTACATCGCTGCCAAAGGTAGCCGTGAATTTAGATGGCGTTTACCTGATATTAAAACCTTATATCACAGCACATTAGGCGGCTTGGCAATGGGAATCGGCGCATCCTTGGCTGGCGGTTGCACCATCGGTAATGGTTTAACCGCGACGGCGGTAATGAGTTCCAAAGGCTGGATTGCGTTATTCTTTACCATTTTAGGGGCGTGGACAATGTCGCATTTCTTATTCGTCCGCCCACGTCAAAAAGCCCTTGCATTGGCTCAAGCCAGTGCGTAAGCGATGATTTAAATTAACAGAAAGGAAACATTATGATCGTAAAATTAGAAACCGCTGGGCTAGTTTGCCCATTCCCACTGGTGGAAGCCAAAGAAGCAATGGCAAAATTAAACAAAGGCGATGGCATTGAAATCGAATTTGACTGTACCCAAGCCACGGAAGCGATTCCGAGTTGGGCAGCCGAAGAAGGCTATGACGTGACGAACTTTGAGCAAATTGACGATGCGAAATGGACGATTACGGTGGTAAAGTAATGCATTAAAAAGAAAGCGGATGAATTCATCCGCTTTCTTATGTCTACCAAGAAACTTTTGGATCTTTTTTTGCATCAATCACATCAATGACCGTTGATGTTGAACCATCAGTTTTCAGGAAAATGAAAGTAATAATAGCTTAAATATTGTCGGTTCAAATCAAGCAGAACTCGCCATAGAAATTACCCACCTAAAAAAAGAACTCGCCCTAAAAGATGAATTACTTGTTGCCAAACAAAATGAAATTGATGTGTTAAAACAATTAGTTAAAAGTTTGAGAAAAGAACCATTATCTCATTAAACACAAAACCTGCCCGCTTAAATATCTAAATATAACCATGAAAAAGCTGTATTTTTACATGTTATTTATGGTTGTAACCACAAAAATATAAATGTATAATGCGATTATTATGGTTATAACCAAAAAGGATTCTACATGATTAGTCGCCCCAATTATCTTGCTCAACTTAAACCTTTTATTAATAAACCTTTTATCAAGGTGATTACAGGTATTCGCCGTTCAGGTAAATCAACAGTATTAAAAATGCTGCAAGATGAATTAATACAAAATGGCGTAACGAAAGAGCAAATTATTTATCTTAACTTTGAAAGTTTCGTGACCGCAGAGTTAAAAACCGCACAAACCCTTTACGCCTTTATTAAGGATAGTATTCAAACCAATCAACAATATTATGTCTTATTTGATGAAATTCAAGAAGTGATTGACTGGGAAAAGGCGGTCAATGCGTTAATGGTTGATTTTAATCTTGATTTATATATTACGGGTTCAAACTCTCACTTATTATCATCAGAACTTTCTACTTATTTAGCTGGGCGTTATATTGAGATCCCTATTTTTACGCTCTCTTTTCAAGAGTTTCTCGCATTTAAGCAGTATTATTCTGATCAACCTTATTTGCCTTTGCCCTATTTTAATGAATATTTACGAAAAGGGGGCTTTCCAGTCGTGCATACTGCTGATTTTAATGAAGAAACTATTTATAAGATTGTACAAGATATTTATACTTCGGTCATTTTACGCGATACCGTGCAACGTCACAAAATCCGTGATGTGGAATTATTAGAACGGATTATTCGTTATGCTTTTGATAATGTGGGGAATACCTTTTCAGGCAAAAATGTGGCGGATTATTTTAAAAGCCAGCAACGCAAAATAGATTTAAATACGGTTTATAATTATTTGAATGCGTTAGAGAGTGCCTTTATTTTGCATCGAGTTGGACGATTTGACATTAAGGGAAAAGAGATTTTAAAAACACAAGAGAAATTTTATTTAGGTGATATATCCTTGCTGTATGCAACGATGGGGTTTCGTTCTAGCTTAATCGCAGGACTATTGGAGAATATTATTTATTTAGAATTAAAACGCCGAGATTATCAGGTTTATATTGGTAAATTAGGTGATAAAGAGATTGATTTTATTGCACAAAAATCGCAACAAAAAATTTATTTGCAAGTAGCCTATAAATTGGAGAATCAAGACACAGTACAACGTGAATTTTCACCGTTACAAGCCATTCAAGATAACCATCCTAAATATGTGATCACCATGGATGAATGGTGGAATGAACATCTTGACGGCATAAAGCATTATCATATTGCAGAGTTTTTGCAAATGGCATGGTAAACTAGAAAAGCAGCAAGATAATTCAAAAGGAGGCAGTATGAAACAACATCAATATCAAGTCAATGTCAAATACCTCAGTGATCATGAGGGTAACGAAGTGAATCAAGAAATCACCTTTTCCGCTCCCAATCATGATAATATTTTTGCAATTATTGAAAGAACACAACAGCGTGACGGTTTTACTTTAGAAATGGCACAACGTTTTGCTGTGGGATTGAAGTTAATGACAGAGGTGGTTATGGAACATCGTGATAATCCATTGTTCAAGGAACTGAAACCCCAAATTGCAGAAATGATGAAGATTATTAAGGGAAAATCAAGAAAGGTTGAAGATTAAGACGTGTAAATGAATGGTGAAGTGCGGTGAAACAATAAATTTTTTCACCGCACTTCGAACCGTTTAAATAAAGAAACCCTTATTCCGCCAAAAATCCCCCACTCTGGTGTTGCCATAATTTGGCATATAAGCCATTTAGTGCCAATAATTCAGCGTGGGTACCTTGTTCTACAATTTGTCCTTGATCTAACACAATTAAACGATCCATCGCGGCAATGGTGGATAAACGATGGGCGATGGCGATCACGGTTTTGTTTTCCATCATTTTATCCAGACTTTGTTGAATGGCTGCTTCCACTTCACTGTCTAACGCGCTCGTCGCTTCGTCAAGTAACAAAATTGGGGCATTTTTTAGCATTACTCGAGCAATAGCAATACGTTGGCGTTGTCCGCCGGAGAGTTTTACCCCTCGTTCGCCCACATGTGCATCATAGCCACGACGACCGTTGGCATCAGTTAATAGCGGAATGAAATCAGTGGCTTCTGCTCGTTGAGCTGCATTGAGCATATCTTGTTCAGTGGCATTAGGACAACCATAAATGATATTTTCACGTACAGAACGGTGTAACAATGAAGTATCTTGTGTGACTAATCCAATTTGGCTACGTAGACTTTCTTGTTGTACGTCTAATATATTTTGCCCGTCAATCGTAATGGCACCTTGTTGGGTTTCATAGAAACGTAATAATAAATTGACAATGGTGGATTTACCCGCACCAGAACGACCAATTAACCCTACTTTTTCACCTGCCTTAATGGTTAAGTTAAACTGTTGTAACAGTGGTTTTTCGGGCGTATAAGCAAAACTGACATTATCAAAACGAATTTCCCCTTGGGTAATTCGTAATGTCGTGGCATTTGGTTTATCTACAATGGTATGTGGTTTTGATAAGGTTTGCATACCGTCATTTACCGTACCAATATTTTCAAATAAGCGAGCGGATTCCCACATAATCCAATGCGCCAAACCATTCACTCGTAATGCCATGGCAGTGGATGTCGCGATGGCTCCCACACCAACTGCTCCCCGTTGCCAAAGTATCACGCCTAAAATGGCAGAGCTTAAAGTTAAGAAGATATTGCTCGCATAAGTTAATACATCTAAGCTTGTGCCTAAGCGCATTTGTGCATGCACAGTCCGCATAAATTCTTCCATCGATCTTTTCGCATAGGAAGCTTCACGCTCGCCATGTGAGAACAATTTGACGGTAGCAATATTTGAATAGGCATCCGTTACTCGCCCTGTCATAAGCGAACGAGCATCAGCTTGATGTTCAGCAGTTTTGGCTAATTTAGGAATAAGATAGTATAAAATACAGCCAAACATAATGGCCCATAGAATAAAGGGCACCAGAAACCAACTATCAAAGGCGACTAATACTGCTCCTGACGTGATAAAATAAACCCCAACATAAATCACCATGTTGGCTACAGTGAGAACGGTGTCTCGTACCGCAAGAGCGGTTTGCATCACTTTAGCAGAGACACGACCGGCAAATTCATCTTGATAAAAACTTAAACTTTGTCCCAGCATTAAACGGTGGAAATTCCAACGTAACCGCATCGGAAAAACCCCTTGTAGGGTTTGCAAACGAACCATAGATGTGAGAAATGTCCAACCGATACTTAGCACCAATATGATGAACATTCCGATTAAATAATGTCCTTTTTCAGCCCATAAGGTTTCTGGTGTATAAGCACTGAGCCAATCGACCAACTTCCCCATAAATTGAAACATGAGGGCTTCCATAACCCCTACACCAATGGTTAAAAAAGCGAAAAACGCAATCCAGGCTTTCGTGCCTTCTAGATTTGACCATAAAAACCGCCATAACCCTTTTTCTGGGGTTTTAGGGGGCGTATCTGGGTAGGCATTAATTCGATTCTCAAACCAAGAAAATATTTTATTTAGCATGTTGTTATACCTATAAGAAAACAAAAGGCAACGGGAACGTTGCCTTAAACTGATGGTATTATAACGCAAAATCTCGCAAAAAAGCACCGCACTTTTATATTTTGAATTAAAGTGAGGTGAAAATAAGGGTTATTCTAATGCTTTGCCTTTGAGTTCTGGTATTAAGAAAAATGTCGCTAGCATATCAAGCACATAGATCGTGGCAAGAAATGCGATAGCAATTGGGAACGAATAAGCTGAAACCACCGCCCCAACCACAATGGGTCCAAAGCCACCCACCGCACGTCCGATATTAAATAAGACATTTTGCGCAGTAGCACGTGCTTCGGTTGGATAAGCTTCTGACATTAACGCCCCATAACCTCCCATCATACCGTTCACAAAGGCACCTAATAACGCACCGGCAAACAACATAGCCGTCGGGTCAGTTAATTGGGAATAGGTCACAATGCTGATCACAGCCCCCAATTGGAAGATGAGGAAACTTGGTTTACGTCCGATAGCATCTGCTAACCGGCCAAAAATCCAAATGCCAGCCATCATGCCACAAATTGTCACTGCCGTCCAAAGCCCAGATTTAGTTAAACTAAAACCGAGTTGTTTAGATAAAAAGTTAGGTAACCAAATCATAATGCCGTAATAGCCAAAGTTTTGTACCGATGTGAGAACGATAATTCCAAGGCTGACTTTTGTGGTGTTCTTATCTTTGATTAATAATTTGAAAGGTGATTTTTTCGGTTTATTGCTACTCGCTTGTTTTCTAACAAACACCTCAGGTTCATGTAACTTAGCGCGCAAATACCAAGCCACAAAAGCAGGGAAAATTCCCACTAAGAACATACCTCGCCAACCGATAATTGGTAATAATAATGGCGTTAATAATGCCGCAGCGAAGACCCCAATTTGCCAACCTAATGCGACATAAGATGACGCTTTAGCCCGATGACGAGCCGGCCATGCTTCCGCAGCTAACGCCATACCGATACCAAATTCGCCACCTAAGCCAATACCCGCAATAGTGCGATAAATCAGTAAATCCCAATAACCTTGCGCAAAAGCACAAAGTCCCGTGAACACCGCAAATAATACAATTGTCCAAGTCAGTACTCGCACTCGACCATATTTGTCGCTTAATGCACCGAAAATTAGCCCACCGGCTACCGCACCAATCAGAGTCCAAGTGACTAATGAACCGCCTTGTGCCGGGGTTAACGCTAAATCCGCTGAAATCGCGCTGAGCATAAAGCCGAGAATCAATAAGTCAAAACCGTCCATGGCATAACCAACGGCGGATCCTAATAAGGCTTTCCAGCTATATTTATCAACATGATGAGTTGTCATGATTTGATCCTTTTGTTGCTCACAGGCAACGTTTAAAGTTAAAAGAAAGGTATTTTTTCATTTCCTGAATAGAAATCGGCGGTATTTTAGAGAGTCTTGCCTAATTTGGCAACTGAATTTTTTACCTTGCCTATGTTCTATTTTTCTTTAATCGCCATAAATTGAGCGCCTTTAGCAATCATCCGCAGTTGTAAAATTACCCGTTCTTTTAATGCCGTCCGATCTTTTTCATCCATATCTAAGGCTTTCGACATGGCACTAAAAGTTAATGTGACACTGGCTTCTGCTTGCATGTAGCCAACATATCTGGAGTAATTAAAACGATAAGTAATAAATTCGCCTAATTCTTCGATAAAATGCTTAATTTCTCGCGAAACTGCGGTGCGAAACAGTAAAGAAATACCGGTACTTTCACGTAATAGCAAACGAAATACATTCGGGTTGTTTTCAATAAACTCAAAGAACGTATCAATGGATACCTCGATCACACTACCGCCATTACGCAAGCGTTTCTGGGCTTGTCGCATTAATTGACGTAAGGTTAGCCCCGCTTCATCCACCATGGTTAACCCTAATTCTTCCATATCTTTAAAATGACGATAAAAGGAAGTGGGAGCAATACCCGCTTCTCGTGAAACTTCACGTAAACTCAAGTTAGCAAAACTTTTTTCCGCGGTTAATTGATTAAACGCCGCATTAATTAATGCTTGGCGTGTTTTTTCTTTTTGTAAAGCACGAATTCCAGCCATATTATTTATCTTCTAAAATCGGTTTAACCGCACCGGCAATAGCCTGTGCAATACGTTCATAACGTTGGCGTAATGGCGAGCCGGGGCGATAAATTAACATAATAGAACGTTTCGGTTCGAGATCTACACAAGGAATATATTTCACCCCTTGACGATTACCTTCATTATATACTGCTAATTCGGGCATTAACGTTATACCGGCATTGGCGGCGACCATATTACGTAAGGTTTCTAAGCTCGTGGCTTGAAAATGGGAATTTTCTTTTGCCCCCGCAGAAAAACAATATCCAAGCGCTTGTTCTCTCAAACAATGTCCATCATCTAACATTAAAATTTCTTTATTTTTCAATGCGGAAAGGGGAATTTGTGGTTCATTAGCCCAAGGATGTTTTTCCGATACCGCAATCAGCATTTTTTCATAAAAAAGTGGCACTTCAATAAAAGATTGGGTTTCTTCCACTGATGCCACAATGGCACAGTCTAAATGTCCAGTTTCTAATTGATCAATTAAATGTGCTGTTTGTTGTTCATATAAAAATAACTCTAATTCAGGGAATTTTTGCGTTAACAGGGGCATAATATGCGGGAGTAAGTATGGACCGACGGTCGGAATTACCCCAATATGCAACGGTCCCGTCATATCTTTCCCCTGATTGCTTGCCATTTCTTTGAGTAATTTAACTTCACGTAACACCGTTTTCGCTTGATCTACTAACAACAAACCAGATTGTGTAAACAACACTTTGCGACTGGTACGTTCTAATAAAATAATACCGAGTTCGTCTTCTAATTTGCGAATTTGTCCGCTTAATGTCGGTTGACTTACATGGCAAGCATCCGCTGCACGGCGAAAATGTTTATATTCGGCAAGTGCGACCAAATATTCTAAATCACGAATATTCATAAAAAAGTTCCTTATAGGTATAAACAATTAAAAGGATAGAATTAATTGATTGTAACTATACCACAAAATTACCTATAATCCACTCAGTAAAAACAACTAACCACTTAAATTGGAGAAAATTATGTCAAATATGGAAGGAAAAAAAGTTCCTCAAGTTACATTCCATACTCGCCAAGGTGATGCATGGGTTGATGTAACATCAGCTGAATTATTCGACAACAAAACTGTTGTATTATTTTCATTACCGGGTGCATTTACCCCAACTTGTTCATCAACACACTTACCACGTTACAACGAATTAGCCTGTGAATTTCAAGCATTGGGTGTTGACGACATTATCTGTATGTCTGTCAATGATACATTCGTGATGAACGCCTGGAAAGCAGACCAAGAATCAGAAAATATTACCGTTATTCCAGATGGTAACGGTGAATTTACCGAAGGTATGGGTATGCTTGTTGGTAAGGAAGATTTAGGTTTTGGCAAACGTTCATGGCGTTATTCTGCATTAGTACGCAATGGCGTAGTAGAAAAAATGTTCATTGAACCACAAGAGCCGGGCGACCCGTTCAAAGTTTCTGATGCCGATACCATGATCAAATATTTAAATCCAAAATGGGAAGCTAAACCATCAGTTTCTATCATCACTAAACCAGGTTGTCCATTCTGTGCGAAAGCCAAAGGGTTATTAAAAGTGAAAGGCTATACCTTTGAAGAAATCGTATTAGGTCGTGATGCTTCAACTATCTCTGTACGTGCTATTACAGGCAAAACATCTGTTCCACAAGTCTTTATTGGTGGTCAGTACATCGGTGGTAGCGAAGATTTAGAAAAATATTTAGCTTAATTTAAGCTGAAAGCTTAGGAAGTTTGAACCGCACTTTTGGTAAAGTGCGGTTTTTTATACTAGCTTTTTTCTAATATTGCCTTATGTTCTTGAATAATCGCCATAAACGGTTGAGCGAATCGTTCCCATTTAATTGCCCCTACGCCATTAATTTGTAGCATTTCCACTTTGTTGGTTGGTAGGTAGAGGGACATTTCTTGTAAGGTCGCATCACTAAATACAATATATGGCGGAATATTTTCTCGGTCGGCAATTTGTTTGCGTAAAAAACGTAAGCGAGCAAATAAATCTTTATCGTAATTGGTCACTGCACTACGTTGTGGGGCAGAAACCGTTGCAATAGCGGATAAGCGTGGCGTTGCCAGCTCTAAGGGGATTTCACCACGTAAAATGGGTCTGGCACTTTCGGTGAGTTGTAATTGTACGCCAACCTCATTCATGACTTGATGAATAAAACCGAGATGAATTAATTGGCGAATCACGGATTGCCAATATTCTTTGCTTTTGTCTTTGCCAATGCCATAGACGCTTAGTTTATCATGTTGGTAATCACGAATACGTTGATTATTCATGCCACGCATAACGCCTATCACGTATTGCATACCAAAGCGTTGACCCGTGCGATAAATAGTAGAAAGGATTTTTTGTGCATCCATTAAGCCATCATACTTTTTCGGTGGATCTAAGCAAATATCACAGTTATTACAAGGCGTTTGGCGATTTTCGCCGAAATAATTGAGTAATACTAAACGGCGACAAGTTTGGCTTTCGGCAAATTCACCGATGGCTTCTAGTTTGTGTTGTTTAATCTCTCGTTGTGGCGATTCAGGTTCTTCCAGTAGCATTTTGTGTAACCAGCCGTAATCGGCGGGTTCATAAAATAATACCGCTTCGGCAGGTAAATCATCACGCCCTGCTCGCCCCGTTTCTTGATAATAGGCTTCGATACTGCGAGATAAATCGAAGTGAGCAACAAATCGTACGTTAGATTTATTAATTCCCATACCAAAGGCAATGGTGGCAACCACCACTTGAATATTATCTCGCTGAAAGGCTCGTTGCACACGTTCACGTTCGGCAAAATCCATCCCTGCATGATAGAAATCTGCGGATACTCCACGTTTTTTGAGAGCTTCAGCGACTTTTTCCGATTTATTACGACTGTTGCAATATACAATGCCACTTTTGCCCTTTTGTGCCGCCACGAAATTACAGAGCTGTTCCATTGGCTTGAATTTTTCCACTAAGGTGTAACGAATATTCGGGCGATCAAAGCTGCCTACATATAAGTGCGGTTGATTTAGACGAAGATTTTGCCAAATATCCTGTCTGGTGGTGTTATCAGCTGTGGCGGTTAATGCCATAATTGGCACATTTGGAAAAGTCGCCTTTAATCCGCCGAGTTGAGCATATTCAGGACGGAAATCATGCCCCCATTGGGAGATGCAATGGGCTTCGTCAATGGCAATGAAACTTACTGAGCAATGGCAAATAAACGAAAAGAAATTATTTGTCATGACTTTTTCAGGAGAAAGATAAAGTAATTTGAGTTGACCAGAAATAGCTTTATTTTGCACCTGTTGTTGCTGTTCATAGGTTTGTGTGGAATTGAGATAATCCGCAGCGATGCCGTTGGCTAACAGTTGATCGACTTGATCTTTCATCAAGGAAATTAATGGCGAAATAACTAGGGTGAGACCTGAAAAACACAAGGCTGGAATTTGATAACACAGGGATTTCCCGTTCCCTGTCGCCATCACGACAAGGCTATCTTGTCCATGTAATGCAGATTGAATGACTTCTTGTTGCCCTTTGCGGAAAGATTGATAGCCGAATACATCCTTTAATACTTGTAAAGGATCAGCAAGTGCGGTGGAAAAATCGTGTTTTTTTGGCACCGTACTATTGTCGTTCAAATCAAAGGAAGACAGCGATTCCATTAGCCAAATGTCGCTTCTTCACCGTGAGCTGCACAGGCTTCACTTAAACAATCATAAAAGCGTTTACCATCGTGGTTAATCCAGTCGTTATCTTTCCAAGCAAAATGTAAACCACCTAAACGGCTAGCCAGCCAGAGTTCTAACATGGATTCTTGTTTATTAATCACAATTTGTGTACGATTGCCAAAAGTCATGGTAAACACCGATCCTTGACGTTCAAAATCTACGTCCACATCTTGCTCATCACATTGTTCTTCAATATGATCCCACACTTGTTCAATATTTTGATGAAATTCAGCTAGGTTCATTTTTGTTCTCTTAATAGATCTATTATTTTAAAGATGAATTATAGATATTTTCTGTGATTAAGGATAGGGGGAATTTCTACCAAAGTCACGATTAAATAAGAATAATCATCAAATTTTGGAATGCAGATCACAAATTTAGTTTTGAATGAGGGGTTATTTTAAGGCATACTTATCTCTTGAAATAGGAAAAATGGTGAGTCATTTTTTACTTTTACGAACATCAGATAGGAGGGGGTATGAAATTAACCAAAACTCAAGAACAATATCTTACTGAGCTATGGCAAAATGGGATGGATAATGATTTATTTGAAGAAATTAGCCTAGATAAAATTAAAGCAAAACGAGCAGAGAGATTAGAATATCTAGAGAATAAAAAACTCTCTCGATCCAATTACTAAAAGAGAAATATTTTTCTAGTAATCAGTTTATTCACCTTCCTGTCAAGCAAAAAAGACGATTAAATAAATTGCTTAAAAAATAATAGATACTACCATTTATTCAAACAAAATAGTGTAAAATAACTAAAATACTTAACACGGAAAATCATGATGAAAAAACTCACTTTTTTAACCGCACTTTTAGTGCTAGCAACCTTTATCACAGGCTGTGGCGTAAAAGGACCTTTATATTACCCACAACAGAATACCCAACAAACCCAACAAAAATAGGATTTCTAAATGGATTTCTTTCAATATCAAAACAATAAACTTTTTGCTGAAGCATTGCCTGTAAGTCAGTTAGCACAGCTGTTTGGTACGCCGCTTTATGTCTATTCTAAAGCCACTTTGGAGCGTCATTGGTATGCTTTTGATAAGGCTTTTGGTGAGCATCCGCATCTGATTTGCTTTGCGGTAAAAGCAAATTCAAACATTGCGGTGTTGCAAACGATGGCAAGATTGGGGTCGGGGTTTGATATTGTGTCGCAAGGGGAATTGGAGCGTGTGCTGAAAGCGGGTGGTGATCCAGCAAAAGTGGTATTCTCTGGTGTAGCGAAAACAGAAATAGAAATTGCTCGTGCGTTGGAAGTCGGGATTCGTTGTTTTAATGTAGAAAGCCTGCCTGAACTCTATCGGATTAATGACGTTGCAGGTAAAATGGCGAAAATTGCACCGATTTCGTTACGTGTTAATCCTGATGTGGATGCACATACGCACCCTTATATTTCTACTGGATTGAAAGAAAATAAATTTGGTGTGAGCGTGGCACAGGCTAGAGATGTCTATCGCCAAGCGAGTCAATTAGCCCATATTCAAGTTGTTGGAATGGATTGTCATATTGGTTCGCAACTCACTGAATTACAACCATTTTTAGATGCTGCCGATCGTTTAATTCATTTAATGCAACAATTAAATGCAGACGGTATTCAGCTGAAACACCTAGATTTAGGTGGTGGTCTAGGTGTGCCTTATACCAACGAAACACCGCCACATCCGACTGAATATGCCAAAGCATTACTTGAAAAATTGCAACAATTTGATTTGGAAATTATCCTTGAACCAGGGCGTGCAATCACAGCGAATGCGGGGATTTTAGTGACTAAAGTGGAATATATTAAAACCAACGAAAGCCGAAACTTTGCTATTGTTGATGCAGGTATGAACGATATGATTCGCCCTGCTTTGTATCAGGCTTATATGAATATTATTGAAGCTGATCGCAGTTTGGCACGTGAAAAAGCCCTTTATGATGTTGTTGGTCCTGTGTGTGAAACCTCAGATTTTCTTGGAAAACAACGTGAATTGGCGATAGCTCAAGGAGATTTTTTAGTGCAACGTTCCGCTGGTGCTTATGGGGCGAGCATGAGTTCAAATTATAATTCTCGCCCACGTACCGCAGAAATCATAGTAGATGGTGATCAGGCTCATTTGATTCGGCAGCGTGAGAGCTATGAGAATTTATGGCAATTAGAACGTTTATTGCCGTAAATAATGATAAAAAAGTAGAGATAAAAAGGAGAAATTGATATGAAATTATATTATTTAAAAGGCTCTTGTTCTACCGTGCCACATATTGCGTTAGAGTGGATTGGACAGCCTTACGAAGCGGTCGAAATGAGTCGGGAAGCTATTAAACAGGCGGATTATTTAGCGTTAAATCCACAGGGTTCAGTGCCGTTATTAGTGGATGGTGATTTTGCCTTATCACAAAATGTTGCCATTCTAACCTATTTAGATAATTTATATCCAGATGCTAAGATTTTTGGCAGTAAAACGGTGCAAGATAAAGCGAAAGCAACTAAATGGCTGGCTTTTTGTAATGCGGATATTCACCCGATCTTTGGGCGTATTTTTAATGTACCTGCCTATTTGCAAGGTAATGAAGAATTAGTTAAACAATATCGTCAAGAATTGGCAGAGAGATTATTGCGTTTATACGCCATTGCCAATGAATATTTAAGTCAACACCAATTCTTCGGCGAGCAAATTTCTGTTGCGGATGTGTATCTTTATATCACATTGCGTTGGTGCCAAGCTATTGGGTTGGATTATAGCCATTTACGCCATTTAACGGTTCATTATCAACGAGTAGGACAAAATGCTGGTGTGCAATCTGTGCTAAAACAACAAGGATTACCTGTCTAATGCAAAGTTTACGTCATTATCATACCTTTGCCATTGATGTTCAGGCAAAAAATATTGTAGAAATCACCGCAGTTGAGCAATTTACGCAAGTTTGGTCAACAGCAAAAGCGGATAATCAGCCTGTATTGTTGTTAGGTGAGGGGAGTAACGTCTTATTTGTGCAAGATTTTAACGGTACCGTATTAATCAATCGGTTAAAAGGCATTGAACATAGACAGGATAATGACTTTCACTATTTGCACGTTGCAGGGGGCGAAAATTGGCATCATTTAGTGCAATGGTCGCTATCACAAGGCATTCAGGGCTTAGAGAATTTAGCCTTAATTCCAGGCTGTGCGGGTTCTGCACCGATACAAAATATCGGTGCTTATGGTGTTGAATTTAAAGATATTTGCGATTATGTTGAGGTGTTAGATTTAAACCAAGGCGAAGTATTTCGTTTAACCAATGAAGACTGTGGTTTTGCTTATCGCCATTCAGTATTTAAACAGCAATATGCAGAGGGTTTTGTGGTGGTTGCGGTCGGGCTAAAATTAGCCAAAAACTGGCAACCTGTGTTGAAATATGGATCACTCGCCAATCTTGATGCGAATACGGTGACAGCTCAACAAATTTTTGCTGAAGTCTGTGCGATTCGCCAAGCGAAGTTACCTGATCCAAAGCAAATCGGGAATGCGGGGAGTTTCTTTAAAAATCCTGTGGTGACTGCTCGTCAATTCCACGATTTACAAGCAGAATATCCCACTATTCCAAATTATCCACAAGCAGATGGCTTTGTTAAGCTGGCAGCAGGCTGGTTAATTGATCAATGCGGTTTAAAAGGCTATCAAATTGGTGGTGCGATGGTGCATCAACAACAGGCATTAGTGTTAGTGAATACGGGCAATGCGACCAGTTCTGATGTCATAGAATTAGCTCATCATGTGCGTCAAGCGGTAGCAGCGAAGTTTGATGTTTATCTTTCACCTGAAGTGCGTTTTATCGGTGAACATGGCGAGATAAATGCGGAAAATGTGATTAGCTGATACTTATACTAAAAAACCCTGCTATATGGCAGGGTTTTGGAGAAAGCATGCAATAATCAATTATGCGTTTACTTCGTCTTTTAACGCTTTACCTGCAACGAATGCAGGTACTTTTGATGCTTTAATTTGGATTTCTTCACCTGTTTGTGGGTTGCGACCTGTACGTGCTTTACGTTCGTTTACTTTAAATGTACCAAAACCAATTAATTGTACTGGATCGCCCGCTTTTAAACTGCCAGAAATTGCATTTAAAGTGGCTTCTAACGCTGCTTTTGCATCTTTTTTAGTTAAATTCGCTTCTGCTGCAATTGCATCGATTAAATCTGTTTTGTTCATAATTGAATACCTTATAATGTTTTATTAAATGTTGCGGTAAAGTTTCTGTTTACCAGATTTCAATAACTGTAAGCACAGTGCCGTATAGACTAAACAAAATTCGTTTGAAAGCAAGCACTATTTTGTAAATTTGCGGTAAAGATCACATTATTGGGTAATTTCTATACCAATATTTGAGATTCCCGCACTACGAATCTCATTTTTTAGGTCTAAAATTAGATCCACATTGCGTTTCTCACATTCATTTAAGATACGGTAAATTTGCCATTGCACATCTAATTCCTGCTCAATTTCCACCGCACTTTTCAGATCATTTTCCGATAATTCACGTTCTTGTTCGGTTTCTAACAAGGTTGCGACCGTTTGTAAGGAAAGCTGACTTATTTTAATCGCTTGTACTAAGGTTGAGCCAGCAATGATAGAATGCAATAATTCCCCCAAACTTTCCGCTGCATCCAACGCGGGTACCACACCGAAAAAGTCGTAATCATTGACATCGGGAATAATGTCTTCTAATTTTTGCAACTGATGATCAAAATTAATTTTAGCATCTTTCACGGTTAAATATTCCCACACCAGATTTAAGATATTTTGGTAGGTTTTGGCTTGTTCTGGTTGTTCCGTCATTTGGCAGAACAGCTGAAAGTTCGGATACATCCGTTCACATAGACAAGCCATAAAAGTTAAATGTTGCCAACTTTCGAAATGTTCAAGGCGTTTATGAATAGGGTTTCGCATAGCCGTTCCTTTTATTGATGATAAGGTTTGGAATAGTGGTGAATGGCATCCACCAACACTTTTGGGTTTTCCACTGGTACATCTTGATGAATGCCATGCCCGAGATTAAACACATGCCCAGAGCCTGTGCCAAAGTCTGCCAAAATTGACCGCACTTCTTGTATGATGTGTTCAGGTGGGGCATATAACACTGATGGATCAATATTGCCTTGTAAGGCAACTTTATGTCCTACTTGAGCTTTCGCTTTCGCAATATCTACAGTCCAATCTAAACCAATAGCATCACAGCCTGTGTTCGCAATCTGTTCTAACCATAAGCCACCGCCTTTAGTGAACAAAGTAACAGGTACCTTGTGATCTTCATTTTCACGGATTAAACCCGCTACAATTTTGTGCATATATTGCAATGAAAAATCGACATAATCCCGATGTGCCAACACGCCACCCCAAGTATCAAATACCATAACAGATTGAGCCCCTGCTTTAATTTGAGCATTGAGATATAAAATCACCGAATCAGCTACTTTATCCAACAGTTGATGTAATAACTGCGGTTCGGAATACAGCATTTTTTTGATTTTAGTGAAGGTTTTGCTTGAGCCACCTTCTACCATATAGGTCGCCAACGTCCACGGACTGCCTGAAAAACCAATTAATGGCACTTCGCCGTTGAGTTCACGGCGAATAGTACGCACCGCATTCATAACATATTTTAATTCGACTTCGGGATCAGGAATTGGCAAATTTTGCACCGCACTTTTGCTTTCTACTGGACGAGCAAATTTTGGTCCTTCACCCACACCAAAACTTAACCCCAAGCCCATAGCATCAGGAATGGTTAAAATATCAGAAAATAAAATAGCGGCATCTAACGCATAACGGCGAAGCGGTTGTAATGTTACTTCACAAGCTAAATCCGCATTACGACAAAGCGACATAAAATCTCCCGCTTTCGCTCGAGTCGCTTTATATTCTGGTAAATACCGTCCAGCTTGTCGCATTAGCCAAACAGGGGTGTAATCGACAGGTTCACGCAATAAGGCTTTTAAATAGCGATCGTTTTTTAATGTTGGCATAAAATTTTGTTGATAAATAAAAATAAAGTGGGGGAAGTGTATATGAGATAGATAGTGATTGCAATATTCGAAGGAGATATACCTATTTGCTATTAGCTATCCCTGTGGTAATATTTGGACAAGGAGAAGCAGCATTTAAGGCTTGGAGTACAGTGGCTTTAATTGTTGTTACTTATTTTTTCTTACTAGGTGGACGGTTTTTTCGTCAATATAAATCTGGTTTACCGAAAATACGGGAGAATTAAATTATGTGGTTAAGTATTGGTCTTACTGTACTTGCACTTATAGCGGTTGGTGTCTGTGCATTTGCTTATAGTTTGCTAAAAAGTGTTGAAGCTCCCAAAAAATAATACTTTCTCCATTTTTTAAGAAAAGTAATTTGTGGGAAGTATTATCTCACTTGCGTTCTCACCCATAAATCTGCATACTTCACAAAAGTAGAATGAGCGGATAACACCGCCAATAAAAATCCCTGTTTACCATCTAAAAATCCCGCTTTCAGTAAATACATTTTCACAAAGCAACCTACCGCATGCGTAACACCATCAAAAAGACTGGCTGTTTTGCCTTGTGCCTGACGTTGTTCTGCCCAAGCTTTGGCATAAGCAGCGGATTTCTCTAAATAATGATGAATATTTTTATAAGTAAAATGAGCTAAATTGCCTGTTAGTTTTTCAACCTTTGTACTATTTGGATAATGTACTCGTTCGTGAACCAGTTCATCGCCGTATTTTGCATAATCGGTTTTATACAAACGTACTACATAATCAGGATACCAACCAGAATGACGGATTTCACGTCCGAAAACTGTACTTAAACGGTTAAGTTGATACACCGTATTTTCGGCATTCTTTTGCACCGCAGTTTGAATAGATTGTGCTAATTCGGTGGTAACACGTTCATCGGCATCAAGCCATAAGACATAATCACTGGTGACATATTGTTGAGCGAGCTGACGTTGTTTGCCAAAGCCTTGCCAATCAGTATTTTGATAAAATTTTGCCCCGTAAGATTGAGCGATTTGTTCGGTATTATCGGTGCTACCGCTGTCTAAAATCACAATTTCATTTACCCAATCTTTTACGGTGTCTAAGCATTCCGCCAAATCTTGGCTTTCATTTTTCACAATCATTGCAACGGTGATGGTTGGCATAATATTCTCATTTTATAGGATAAAAATTTTTCATTATTCTAACCGCACTTTGTAGCAAAACCAACTAAATATCGCTATAATCAAATTGTTTATTCACATTAATTGACAAAAGGAAGATTAACATGGGCTTAGAAAGTGTACCAGCAGGCAAAGAATTACCAGATGATATTTATGTCGTGATTGAAATCCCTGCTAATTCAGATCCAATTAAATACGAAGTTGATAAAGAAACTGGCACATTATTTGTTGACCGTTTTATGGCAACCGCAATGTTCTATCCAGCTAACTATGGTTATGTAAACCATACTTTATCTTCAGATGGCGATCCTGTTGATGTGTTAGTGCCAACGCCATACCCATTACAACCAGGTTCCGTGATTCGTTGCCGTCCAGTGGGCGTGTTAAAAATGACAGATGAAGCGGGTGGTGATGCGAAAGTGGTCGCAGTTCCGCATACTAAATTAAGCAAAGAATACGATCACATTAAAGATGTGGGCGATTTACCTGCGTTATTAAAAGCTCAAATTCAGCATTTCTTTGAAAGCTATAAAGCATTAGAAGCTGGTAAATGGGTAAAAGTGGAAGGCTGGGGCGATGTAAACGAAGCTCGTCAAGAAATTTTAGACTCATTTGAGCGTGCGAAAAAATAATTAGCTTATTATGCCGTCTTATCTTGTTAAGGCGGTATTTTTTTGCCAAATTAGGGAAAATCACATGTTGAAACGCCAAAAGAAAATCGTTGCGACCTGTTGTGCGGTTGCGGTTTTAGTGAGCTGTGCAACCAGTACGGAAATAAACCAACAATCTGAAAGTCAGTATGCTCAAGTTTTAGCACAAGCTAGACAGAAAGGCATATTAGATACCAGTTCTACTACATCAAAACGGGTACACAAAATCTTTCACGTAATGCAGCCCTATGCTGAACAAGAAAATAATACGGGTACAAAATTTAACTGGCAAATTGCGGTGGTTAGAAGTAATGATCTGAATGCTTGGGCTATGCCCGGTGGTAAAATGATGTTCTATACTGGGTTGGTGGATAAATTATCCTTAAGCGACGATGAAATTGCCACGGTAATGGGGCATGAAATGGCTCATGCATTAAAAGAACACGGCAAATCTTCACGTAATTTGGGTGTGTTCACCTCAGTACTCGGTGCCGCAGTAGAAATTGGCGCGGGGGCTGCTCTAGGAGTAGATTTACAGGGGCTAGGTAGCGAAACAGTAGATTTGATTACGAATAAACCCTATTCTCGCAGCAATGAAACGGAAGCAGATGAAATCGGCTTAATGTTAATGGCAAAATCGGGTTATAACCCACAAGCCGCCCCAAAACTTTGGCAAAAAATGCAGGCACAAGGTGGCTCAAGTAAAGTCGCCAGTTTATTCTCTACTCACCCGAGTGATGCGGCTCGTCAAGCAAATTTACAACGTTTATTGCCTGAAGCAATGAAAGTTTATAATGCGAGAAAATAACCAAATGCCACTAAGTGCGGTAAAAATTACCGCACTTTTTGCTTAAAATAATAAATATTTTTATCTGGAAAAATCCAATCAATGAATTTCTTGAATTTAGCGTTAGTATTGCGTTGTTTCTTACCTAAAGGTAATGCATTCCAGTCTTTTTCTGCTAATAATGCAATACAATCTTGTAGCGATAAGTTTTTTAATTGCGCATTCACAAAAAAATCTGCAATCATATTATTCCATTCGGTTTTATTGCCCCAATAATGTCCGATAATGGTATTACAAGGCTGTAAAGGTTGATGCTGATTTAACGCTATAGAAAAAGAAAATTGTTCCACTAATTTACGTTCACAATTTGTAGCACACATTTCATCACAGAGTTGAATAGCAAGTGCGAGGATGGCTTGAGCCTTTTCTGCGGGTAAAGCAATCACGCCAGCATTCCACATCGCACTATCAGGTTTAATGTCAATATTGGCAAAGGTTTTTCCTACTAAAGTGCGGTACATTTTTTGCCAAGTTCGATTGGATTGTTCGCTTAATGCCCCTTCTTTTAAGTGCATAAAGGTTTGCCCTTGATTAAGCTGGTGTTGCATTTCCGTTAATGGCATGGCTAAAAAAGTATCGCTATCCACATAGAGCAAATGTTGAGCGGGATACCGGTCTTGGACGGTTTGCAACGCCTTAATTTTTACTCGCCAAAAGAACTGATATTTTCCTTGCCATTGCTGTAAGATGGTTTGGTCAATTGTAACAAATTCAATACGATCGCCAAAAACACGGTAAAAATCCGGGCGATCGGTGATGACAATCACTTTTTCAATTTGCGGATCTCGCAAAAAAGTTAAAATGGCAAAACAGGCTTGATAATGATTTTCGATCCGTTCGCCAAAAGTGAGTAAGGTTAAATTCATGTTTATATTATCCATTCTGGACTAATCTGTTCTGGTGAAATTTCATTGATATTATGTTGGTAGCGTACAATTTCAGTTCGATTTTGATTATTAGGGTGCCAATTTAGCCAATTTTGTTGACCTTGACTGTAAAAACCAATAATCGGTTTATTTAGACCTGCTGCAATATGAATGGTGGCAGTATCAGGTGAAATTAACAAATCAGAATAGCGAATAAGTTCAATGGTATGAAATATACTTTTCGTGTTTTCATTAATAAAAATTTTTGCAAAAAAGATATTATTCTCCATTGACCATTGACCATTGACCATTGCTATCAATTTTTTTAATTTTTCTGTTACTGTGGGATAGGTGAGTACGACTATTGGCAAGCTACTTTTTTTGGCTAAATATTCAAGTATTGCAACGATATGTTTGTCATCAAATTGGCGAGCCGACCCATTACCAAAAAAATTCAAGGTAATAAATCTTTCTAATTTATTTTTCTGGATAAAATCAATGGTTTCAGTATTAGCTAACGGATTAAAGGGAATATCATATTGCGTATTAATATCAGTAAATCCTATTTTTTCTAACACTGTTTTATAAACGTCAGCAAAATGTAATTTAGGATCATCAATATTGATATTAAAAAGTTGATAATTTTGTTTTAAATAACCGACATTGATTGAGGCTTTAATTAGGCGAATAAACAGTAAATCTCGGTTACGTAATAGTACCGTAGGATCAATTAACACATCATAGTGAAATTTCCGCAAATTTAGACCGCACTTTATTCGATCCCAGATACTGCGTTTTTGCACAAAATGGAGTTGATCAATATAAGGATTATTCTCAAATAAATAGGCGTTATTTTTCGTACAGGTTACGCCAATATATAGCTCAGGATCCTGTTTTTTCAGTTCACGAAATACAAAAGAACTGACAATATAATCACCAATTTTTCCGTCTTGGCGGAGAAAGAGGATTTTTTTGATAGGTAAATTTACTGGATTGTGATTAGTTTTATCTAGCAGTAGTTTACCGATAGTCAGGCGAATTTTTTGTAAAATGGTTTTGAGTTTCATAAATATTATAAAAGAGTATATTAGCTTGCTAATACATAATATTATCATTAATATATCTATTTGGAAATTTATTCAAGATATAATAACAACTGTGAAATAATTAAATGGTGTTATATGCTTATTAAAGGATTAATCGTAAAATTTTTTGGATATCGCATGCCCACTCAGAATCGGGATTTAAGCAGCGTTGACTCGGTACTTCTTAATCCAGTTGGGGACGCTATTGGCGATGCCGTGGTTCATGGGCTACATTTAAGACAACTAAAATCTTGTTACCCTAATTTAAAAATTGGGGTATTTGTTACTGAACGTAATGAACCTGTATTTAAAGCGAGTGGTATTGTTGATGAATTCATTAAGATGAATCTGAGCAATTATTTTCGGCAAAGAAAAAAATGGGATCTCTATCTTGATTTTTCACCACAATTTACTTCTCGAGCGTTAATTTTAGATAAAATATTAGCACCGCAGCGAGTGATGATTTTGGGGAAAACAGCTAAAAAATATTATTCATTAGATAATATTCATAATTATGATTTTTATAGGCCAGTTCCTACCAATGCTCACTTTAAAGATTATTTAAAGTATAGTGATTTTGCGAATTATTTAGCAGAGCAAGCAGAAGTATTCTATCAATTAGATCTTTCGGATAAAATAAAACAAAAAGCGGAAATGCGATGGAATAGAAATAAAGTTCGTATATTGCTTTGTCCACATGGTAGTGCGATAAGACGTAAATTGTCAGCACAAGAATGTGGATGTATTTTACAACAAATTAGTTCACAATTTCTTGATAAAATTGATATTCAATTAGGTTATAGTGCGAATAATAAAGAATATTTAGCCGCATTAAACCAATTTTCATCTCTCCCGAATATTCGTTCTACCGAACGGACGACGGTAGAGCAATATTTAGCACTGGTAAATTCCAGTGATTTAGTTCTTTCAGTTGACAGTGGTACAGTTCACGTCGCTTGTGCTTTTGGTAAATCACTACTTGCATTTTATGCTAATTTTCCGAGTAATATTGCTAGATGGAAACCTTATAGTAAGAATGTGGATAATGTAGAAATGTTAGTTGGTCAAAATGTTGCATCAAGTTCTGATGATACATACGGATTTGATATTATCAAAGCTGGGGAGTGGCTAAATAAACAAATTGAACAGAAATTAGCGTTGATTTAGAAAAAACTAACCCCTGCCAAGCAGGGGTTAATTCCATTCAAAGGGACTCAAATATTAGCAATAATTTTTACGTAATATTGCTTAAACCAAATGCCCTAACTGGCGATAAACTTCCGCATCATTGCGTTTACCAATACGCAAAACAAGGATTTCTAATATATTGTTATTAATTTGATAAATAATGCGATATTCTCCTGATTTAATCCGTCTAAGCGTTGGATAGCCTGCAAGTTGTTTAGATTGAAGTGTCAGTGGGTTTTCTACTAATAGATCAATTTTAGCCATATTAGCCAATAGCGTCAAATTTTTGTTCATTTTGGAATCAAGATCACGAAAATAGCCTGAAATTTACATTTTACTGATGTTAAGATCTTATTGAAATTACTGGCTACAAGCTAAGGAAAAACAATGAAAACGCCTTCTCGCTATATTGATTTAACCACCGATTATGGATTCAAAAGAGTTTTTGGCACAGATGTAAATAAAGATTTACTTATAGACTTTCTTAATGAACTTTTTCAAGGTAAAAAAGTGATCAAAGATCTCACTTACAATAAGAATGAACAACAAGGCGACACTGCCGAACAAGGGTTGGTGATTTTTGACCTAACTTGTACAAGTGAGGACGACTCGCAATTTATTATTGAAGTACAACGTAGTAAGCAAAATCATTTTAAAGAACGCACCATTTATTACGGCAGTAAACTCATCAGCGATCAAGCCCCTAAAGGCGGTGTAAATGGTTGGAATTATGCTATTACTGAAGTTTATGTCATCGCCATTATGGACGGTTTTCACTTTTCTGACAGTAAAGAATATCTACACGATATTTGCCTTTTCAATCAAAAGACAGGGCAAAAGTTTTATGATAGACTAGCTTTTATCTATATTGAATTACTAAATTTCAATAAGCCGGAGACAGTACTGGAAAGTGATTTGGACAAATGGTTATTTGTATTGAAAAATATGGCAAGACTGGATAAATTGCCTACGTTTTTGAAAAAGCCTGTTTTCCAGAAACTATTTCAAATTGCCGAGTACAGCAACTTAAACAAAGGGGAAAAACAGATGTACGATGTCAGTTTAAAACGCAAATGGGATGAGTATGCCGTACGTGAATATTGGGAAACCGAAGGTATGCAAAAAGGTATAGAGAAAGGCATAGAGAAAGGCATAGAGAAAGGCATAGAGAAAGGTATGCAAAAAGGAATACAAGAAACGCAAAGAAAAAATGCGTTAAATATGCTTAGTCTTGGATTGAGTTTAGAGATTATTTCAAAATCAGTTGATTTACCCATTGATGAAATTAAAAAACTTTGTAGCCTGTAAAACAAAACCCCAGTTTTCACTAGGGCTTGTTCTATCCAATAACGGATTATTTTGAACTTGGAATACTAAAACGTTTGTTGAAACGTTCTACACGACCACCCGTGTCAACCACACGTTGTTTACCTGTGTAAAATGGATGACAGTTGCCACAAACGTCTAAGTTTAAATCTTTGCCTACGGTTGAGCGAGTTTTGATGACATTACCGCAAGAACAAGTTGCCGTAATTTCTTTATATTCTGGATGAATACCTTGTTTCATAGAAAACCTCAAATTGAAGCCATGCCGCTATAAGATCGATTCTAAAAGAACATCAAACACCGCATGTGATTAATAATACACTATCGAAAATCCCAACAAATTTAAATAGGGTTTTCTGATAGCACGCTAAAAAGAGCCGAAATTATACAATAATTTGAAAATTATGCAAGATTCTGGGCTTGAATAAATTGTTTAAGCCATGCAATGGCTTTTGCGGTATCAAAATTATAGGTTTCATCAACGCCAGTGTGAATCCTTAATGGATTTCGTGCCACTAAATAACATTGTGGTATATTTGCTGGCAATAATGGTTTCCAAGCGCTGAGTGTGGGTTCACTATTGGCATGAAAACTTAACAAAGGTTTATCAAAAGCACAAGCTAAATGTAACGAACCACCATTAACGGCAAACACTAAATCAGCTTTTTTCATTAATGAGAAATATTCAGCGGCACTCGTTTTGGGCGATAAGTGAATGGTTAAATCAGGGCAGAGTGCTTGCAATTCTTGTTGATAGCGTTCTGCTGCACTTGTAAAACTGACAACAATTTGGAAAAATTGTGGTTGAGTAATACTTTTGTTTAAAATTTCGGCTATCTCAACCGCTGGCACTTCTCTTGAGCTACCTTGCAAACAAAGCAAAATATTGATTGATTTAGCAACAATATTGTTGGCTACACAAGATTGCCAATATTTTTGCATTTTTTCATCATTACTAGGTGACGTGTGTACGACTGAATGAGCGGGATTAAGTGTCGCCATTTTAGCTAGTATAGATTGATTGACATATTTACTAAATAGTACTTTTTCACCTAAATTAGCATTAAAATCAAAATGTTTTACATTGTTAAAATGGTAATGTTTTTTCTCGTATTTACGGAAAATCATCAGATATTTAGGTGCCGAAATAAGATCCATAATCAGGCTACTCGTATTGAAATTATTTTCAAAGTCTAATAATAAATCCCATTTTTTACGTTGCTTAAAGCAATTTCCAATCTTTATCTCAATCAATTCGTCAACTACTCCACAAGCCTCAAAAATAGCTCGATTGGAGGGGCCAACCCAGACTGCAATTTTTGCCTTAGGATAAATTTGGCGGATTTGTTGCAAATGAGCAGTATGCACACAAGCATCACCAAAAGCGCGACCTAATGGGCGAAATAAAATAGATTTTACTTCATGCAAAACGGATTCATGTATTGGATTTTTTCGTCTATTAGGTAAACAAGCCAATAACAAATTTTTAAATAGGCTCATAAAATCATTCTCAAAAAATCGTTCTAAAAATAAAAATTGGGCTGATTATATCTTAAATTTTTCCGCTATAATACTGCTCAATTTTATTCCACAGAGAAAAATAAATGCAAATTGTTCGTGCCGCTTTAAATGTTCCGCTCATGCGTTGTTTCGATTACCTCTTACCGCAAAGGGTAAAGGCTCAAATCGGCGTACGTGTGCTGGTGCCTTTTGGAACAAGAAAATTGGTGGGAGTGGTGACAGAATTGCCCGAACAATCGGATTTTCCACTAGAACAGCTTAAGCAAGTGATTGAGGTGCTTGATAAACAATCTATTTTTAGCGAACCGTCTTGGAAATTATTGAATTGGGCATCAAACTATTATCATGCTTCTTTAGGTGAAGTGTTAATTTCTGCTTTGCCCGTTAAATTGCGAAATGGCGAAAGTGCGGTGCAAAAATCGAAAATTTTGTGGAAAATCACCGCACTTGGTGAGCAAGCACTTTTATCTGGTGCATTGAAACAAGCAAAGAAACAGATTGCAGCCTTGCAAGCATTAAGTCAATCTTCGTTAGAAAAAAGCAATAATGAATTTAATTCCGCCATTTGGTCAGCCTTAAAAGAAAAACAATTTGTCGAAGAAATTGAGCAATTTGTTGAGATAAAAAGTTGGCAACAGAGCTTGGGTGATTTGTCGGTGGCGAAAGCAGAAAATCGCTTAACTTTAAATAAACAACAGGCGTTAGCGTTTACTCAGGTGCTGTTTAAACAAGGGTTTGCTGCATTTCTGTTAGATGGTGTGACAGGTTCGGGTAAGACTGAAATTTATTTACAACTGATCGAAGAAATCCTGAAAAAAGGTAAGCAAGTTTTAGTGTTAGTACCTGAAATTGGCTTAACGCCACAAACGGTGCAACGGTTTCAATCTCGTTTTAATGTGCAAATAGATGTATTACATTCAAATTTAAACGATACGCAACGTTTAAATGTGTGGCAACGAGCTAAAACGGGACAAAGTGCGGTGGTCATTGGTACAAGATCGGCGTTGTTCACGCAATTTGCTGATTTAGGGCTGATTATTTTAGATGAAGAACATGATAGTTCTTTCAAACAGCAAGACGGCTGGCGTTACCATGCTCGAGATTTGGCGGTGGTGTATGCGAAACAGTTGGATATTCCCGTGTTAATGGGATCCGCAACGCCAAGTTTAGAAAGTTTAAATAATGTTAATTTAGGTAAATATCAGCATATTTTATTATCTAAACGAGCGGGTAATGCGCTCATGGTTGAATGTCAATTAATTGATTTAAAAAAGCAAAATGTCATCAATGGATTGTCGGTGGCATTATTAAAGAAAATAGAAGATCATTTGCAAAAAGGCAATCAGGTACTGTTATTTTTAAATCGGCGGGGTTTTGCACCCGTATTATTATGCCATGAATGTGGTTGGATAGCGGATTGTCAGCATTGTGATAAACCATTAACTTATCATCAACATCAACGTGTTATGCGATGCCATCATTGTGCTTCACAACGTCCGATTCCACGTCAATGTGCGAAATGTGGTTCAACTAATTTAGTCACTACGGGGCAAGGAACGGAACAGCTAGAACAGACGCTACAACAGCGTTTCCCCCAATATGGCATTACTCGAATTGACCGAGATAGCACCGCTCGCAAAGGTAAATTAGAAAGTCATTTAAATGATATTCAGCAAGGTAAAAGCCAGATTCTAATTGGTACACAAATGTTAGCCAAGGGGCATCATTTTCCGAATGTAACATTGGTCGCATTGATTAATGTGGATAGCGGTTTGTTTTCCTTAGATTTTCGTGCAGAAGAACGGTTAGCTCAGCTTTATGTGCAAGTAGCAGGGCGTGCAGGACGGGCGGAAAAACAAGGTGAAGTGGTGTTACAAACCCATTATCCAGAACATCCTTTATTGCAACGTTTATTGCAAGAGGGGTATAACGCCTTTGCGGTAGATGCTTTACACATGCGGCAGGTTATGGGCTTGCCACCGTTTAGTTCACAAGCCTTATTTAAGGCACAAAGTCGTAACAGTATCGAAGCAGAGCAATGTTTACAGCAAATTGCCGATTATTTCCAACAATGGAAACTGGCTCAAAATCAACCGCACTTGCAGATTTTAGGGGCGATGCCCGCTCCATTTGCCAAAAAAGCCGATCAATTTCGTTGGCAATTATTGTTACAACATGAAAACCGAGCGATATTACAACAAGCATTACGAGATTTTGACCAGCAAGAAATAGAAAAATCGTGGCAAGTGAGGTTAAATTTGGATGTGGATCCGCAAGATCTGTCTTAATTTCCTCGCCAAATGAACAATAATTGAGTAGAATTAGCGACTATTTAGTCATTTCACTTATCTATCAACATATTATTTATCGGAATATTATATAGTGGCACAGCGTGATTACGCCGCACGTAGCGGTTCAAAAAAGAAGAAATCAGCCAACAAATCTCGGTTATTAGCTATTGCAATTGGTGTTGTTGTTGCTTTTGTTCTTGCTCTTTATTTATTAAAAGAAAAAGCACCTGAGCCGGTCAAGCAAAATACGCCGTCCGTAGTATCTGAAGCAAAAGACAAGCATAAGAGTCAATTGCCAAGTAAACTTGAAGAAACCTTTTCTTATATTAAGGAATTAGAAAGCCGTTCTATTACGAATAGCCAACCAGCGCAATTAAGTGAAGCCCAGAAAGCGGAGTTGAAACGTTTGCAAGAAGAAGAACAGGCGAGACAAGCGGCTTTAGAAAAACTAAAACAGACAGAATCGACAAATATGACCATGACCCCAAACGCTGGTGTTCAAGTGGTCGATGCTAAGTTAACGGACAGCGCGACTGAGTCAGCAGTGAGTGATGAAGCCAAATTAACGGCAGAACAAGAACGAAAAGTCGCAGAACAGAAAAAACTGGCAGATCAACGTAAAAAAGAAGAAGAACGTAAACTTGCTGAACAGAAAAAAGCAGAAAGCAAAAAAGTGGATTCAGCAAAATCGGCGGGAAAATTTGGCTTACAATGTGGCGCTTTTAATGATCGTGCGAAAGCAGAAAGTTTACAAGCTCGTTTGGCAATGGCGGGATTAAATGCACGTATTACCGAAAGCGGTAAATGGAACCGGGTTTTAATTGGACCGATTGGTGATCGCCCCGCAGCAGCATCTGCTCAACAACAAGCAAGTGCTATTGCTGGCTGTGTGATAATTGGAATGTAGGTCAGAAGACTGAGGTCAGGGGACAGAATAAAAAGACAGAAAAAATTTCTGTCTTTTTTATTGCTTAATTTTTGAAAATCATTAAAATGAACGAACGTTCATTCACTGGAGAGGAGAGTGGATTTGGCAAATCAGTAGAAGTTACTGATTTATTTGTTTTTTAGCTAAACAAAGTGATTTTTATGCAAAATTCTGAACTAGATATGGTAGAGCAAATTTTTATCGCAACAGAAAAGTTAATGGCGGAATATGGTTTGCCTTACTTATCTATGCATAAAATTGCTAAAGAAGCCAAAATATCTGCTGGCACAATTTATATTTATTTTAAAAGTAAAGAAGAATTGTTAGAGCAATTTGCGAGGCGAGTGTTTTCCAATTTTCAACGGGAAATCGCACGAAATTTTGATGAAACCAAGCCTTTTTTTGAGCAGTATCGACAAATGTGGAAAAATATTTGGTCCCATTTGTTAAAAAATCAAATGATGGTGGCGAATATACATCAATATAGAGCCTTACCTAAATTTAATGAAATTTGTCAGGAATTGGATAAACAAAATCTATGGACGAATTTTTGTACTAAAGCAAAACAGGCTGGTGAAGTATGTGATTTACCCACCGATGTATTGTTTTCTATTAGTTTAGAAAGTGCGATGAAATTGTCATTTAGAGCGTTAGACTCTGCTGTCAAAGAGCCCCTTTCTGATGATACCTTAGAAATGATTATTGAAAGAACTTGGCGTTCTATTCAAAAATAAATTTAGTTAATTATTTTACGGAGTTTTTTTATGACCCAAATTGAAAAGAAAAAACCAAAACGTTCCCATGTTTTCTTATTGAAAGTGGGGCTTACTGTGGCGGTGATTGTTTTTGCTGGCGTAATTGGTATGAATATGCTGAAACAGCATAATATTGCGAGAGCTATGGCAAATGCACCAGAAAATTCAAGTCCAGTAAAAGCGATGGATATTACCGGCACAGAATGGACGCCCGTGATTAAATCCACCGGCCTTGTTCGTCCTAATCAAGGGGCAATGTTAAGTGCGGAAGCTTCTGGCACGGTAAAACGTATTCTGGTGAAATCTGGTCAAACTGTTAATAAAGGTGATGTCCTTGTTGAATTAGATAACGATGTAGAAATGGCGACCTTACGTGCTACAGAAGCACAATTGCCCGCTCTTCGTTTGACCTATCAACGTTATGCTAACTTGTTGAAATCTCAATCTGTTTCGCAAACTGAATTTGACAATGCGAAAGCCAATTATGATCAAGTGGTGGCAACTATTAATTCATTAAAAGCGGCGGTAGAACGTCGTAAAATTGTTGCTCCTTTTGCCGGTAAATTAGGTATCGTTAAAGTAAATGAAGGACAATATATTACCGTCGGTACTGAAATTGTACGTGTTGAAGATAACTCGTCGATGAAAGTTGACTTTGCTATTACACAAAAACGCCTAGAGCAACTTGAAATCGGTCAAAAAGTGACGGCAACTGCGGATGCCCGTGAAGGTCAAACCTTTGCAGCCCGTATTACTGCCATTGATCCTGCGGTTGATACCTCTACTGGTTTAATTGATTTACAAGCAACTTTTGAGCCGTCAGATGGTAAAAAATTATTAAGCGGTATGTTTACCCGTTTAAATATTGCCTTACCAACGCAATACGATCAGGTTGTCGTGCCCCAAGTCGCTATTAGTTACAATATGTACGGTGAATTTATCTATGTACTAGAAGATTTAAACGATGAAGATAAAGAAAAATTAGCCGATAGTCCAACCTTAGACAAAACCTATCGTGCTAAACAAATCACTGTTATGACGGAAGATCGCCAAGGTATTTATGCTAAGTTAAAAGCAGGTGATTTAAAACCGGGTGATAGAATTATTACTGCGGGTACACAACGTATCAGTAACGGTAGTTTAGTGGTCGTTTCTGATGAAAAAGCGGTAGGTACAGAACAACCAGCCGAAAAAACTAATATGTAATTAAGGATTTAGGTTAATGAAATTCACCGATATTTTTATTAAACGTCCTGTGTTGGCAATTTCGATTAGTTTGCTGATCGTGATTCTCGGTCTGCAGGCTATTTCAAAATTAGCAGTGCGTGAATATCCGAAGATGACTACTACGGTTTTGACGGTGCAAACCAATTATCCGGGGGCGGATGCGAGCTTGGTGCAAGCATTGATTACATCTAAACTGGAAGAAGCCATAGCTCAGGCCGATAACATCGACTATTTATCATCTCAAAGTGCACAAAGTTCATCAACGATTACGGTTAAAATGAAACTCAACACTGACCCAAGTGCGGCGCTTGCGGATGTGCTGGGGAAAATAAATTCTGTACGTTCCGAATTACCAACGGATATTGAAGACCCGACTTTAACATCTTCAACGGGTGGTACGGCGTTAATGTATTTGAGTTTCTCATCTGAACGTTTAGATGCGAGCCAAGTTACCGACTATTTACAACGTATTGTTAAACCACAACTTTTCACTGTTCAGGGGATTGCCAAACTTGAAATTTACGGTGCGGGCGAATACGCAATGCGTATTTGGTTAGACCCAGAAAAAATGGCCGCCCAAAAACTATCAGCAGGTCAGGTTGCTAACGCTTTAGCCAACAACAATATTCAAACCGCAGCAGGTAGTTCAAAAGGGTATTTCAATATTTATAAAAACAAAGTGGAAACCACCACGACGACAGTAGAAGAGCTCAGTAATCTCATTGTTTCGTCAGATGGTGATAACCTTGTACGTTTACGTGATATTGCAACCGTTGAATTAAACTCGGAAGCCGATGACAGCCGTACCAGTGCGAATGGTAAAGATGCGGTAGTATTAGCGGTAGAAACCACTTCTGATGCCAACCCATTAGATGTAGCCAATGCCATTTATCCAGTATATGACCAGATTAAAGCGGAGATCCCTGATAGTATTCAAACCAATATTCTTTATGATACCACCACAGCGATTAATAGCTCAATCCACGATGTAATCCATACTATCGTGGAAGCCATGGTGATTGTATTAGTGGTCATTCTTCTGTTTTTGGGGTCATTCCGAGCGATTATTATTCCAATTATTACTATTCCAATTTCAATCATTGGGGTATTATTCATCCTACAAGGCTTAGGATACTCTATTAACCTGATGACTTTGTTAGCTATGATTTTAGCTATCGGTTTAGTGGTAGATGATGCTATCGTGGTATTGGAAAACGTGGATCGTCATATTAAAGAAGGGGAAACCCCATTCCGTGCGGCGATTATTGGTACCCGTGAAATTGCTACCCCGGTAATTTCAATGACCATTGCCTTGGTGGCGGTATATTCTCCAATGGCATTAATGGACGGTATTACAGGTTCATTATTTAAAGAGTTCGCCCTGACCCTTGCAGGTTCGGTATTTATTTCTGGTATCGTAGCATTAACGCTTTCACCAATGATGTCAGGGGCGTTATTGCGTCATTCTCACAGTAAGTTTGAAGAGAGAGTGAATAATACCCTAAATAAAGTGACTGAAAGTTATGGACGTTGGTTAAATGTAATAATGGCTTCGCGTAGATCAGTGCTATTATTCGCTGTCATTATTTTTGCTACAATCCCTGTATTGTTAAATTCACTTTCAAGCGAATTAACGCCAGCGGAAGATAAAGGCGGTTTCTTAGGGGTGGCATCTGCTCCGTCTCACGTAAACTTAGATTATATGCAAGGGGCAGTGGCTGAGTATGACGCAATTTTACAGGCGTTACCAGAATCAAAATTTTCATTGATTATCTCTGGTGTACCGACCACGAACCAAGCGATTATTATTTCTACCTTGAAAGATTGGAAAGAACGTAGCCGTAAACAGCCTGCTATTATGAATGAATTAAACCAAAAGGCAGCAGCTATTCCTGAAATTTCTATTTCAAACTTTGCTTTCCCGGAAATTAATACCGGTGAGCAAGGGGCAAGTGTTGGCTTCGTATTAATGTCACCCGCTGACAATAAGCAGCTTGCTGAAGAGGCTGAGCGTTTCCTTGCGAAAATTCGTGCTTCAGGTAAATTTGTATATGCGGATACGGACTTAAAATATGAAACCGCTCAGGCGACATTCGCGGTAGATAAAGAGAAAGCCGGTACTTATGGTATCACTATGGCGGATATTTCTGCTACCCTAGGTTACTATTTAGCAGAAGCAACTATCACCCGTGTGGATATTGAAGGTCGTGGTTATAAAATGATTTCCCAAGTTAAACGTGATAATCGTTTATCACCCGAATCAATGGATAAATACTATGTCAGTGCATCGAATGGGGAAAGTGTACCGTTAAGTAGCTTGGTAACTATGACGCTTGAACCGCAGCCAATGTCATTGAACCATTTCAGCCAGTTAAATGCGGCAACCTTTCAATTAGTTCCGTCGCCAACGTCAACAACAGGGGATGCGGTTGCTTGGTTAAAAGAAGCGGCTAAGGATTTACCGGCAGGTTATCGTTACGACTTCAAAAGTGAAGCCCGTCAGTTAGAACAAGAAGGTAATTCATTAGTTATTACGTTCGCTCTTGCGGTGGCAATTATTTTCTTAGTATTAGCTATCCAATTTGAGAGCTGGCGTGATCCTACGGTGATTCTTGTATCGGTACCTTTAGCATTAAGTGGTGCGTTATTAACCTTAAATGTTCTTTCATTATTTGGTGTCGAAGGGGTAACCTTAAATATTTACTCAGAAGTTGGTCTGATTACCTTAGTTGGTCTGATTACCAAACACGGGATCTTAATGTGTGAAGTGGCAATGGAAGAACAATTACATCGTGGCGCTAGCAGAATTGATGCGATTAAACTTGCGGCTCGCCAACGTTTACGCCCAATCTTAATGACAACCGCAGCGATGATCGCAGGTCTGGTTCCGCTACTCTACGCAAGCGGTGCAGGTGCAGTAATGCGTTTCAGTATGGGGGTGGTAATCGTAGCAGGTCTTGCTATCGGTACATTATTTACTTTGTTCGTGTTACCTGTAATCTATTCATACCTTGCAAGTGAACACAAACCATTACCAGAATTTGATGAAAATGCACCACGTGTGAGCGGAGCAAGTCATCATTAAAACTCGCTAAAAAAATACCGCACTTTTGTGAAATGCAAAAGTGCGGTTATTTTTTCTAAAATATTGTTTATTGTTCAGTTTGAAATAAGTTAGCCAGAGTTTCTGCAGTATGGTTATCCACATCACCACTCGCCCCACTCACGCCAACTGCTCCAATAACTTTATTTTCTATTAACAAAGGTATTCCGCCCTGTAATGGTAAAATATTAGGTGTCGCCAGCATAGCAGGTGCACCATTATTCACAAAATCTTCAAATAATTTTGATGGTGCTTTTAAATAGGCGGCGGTACGCGCTTTGCCGATAGCCACATCAATGGTCACTAAGGATGCGTTATCCATACGCGCAAAAGCAAGCAAATGCCCAGATCGATCTACCACAGCAATCGATAAATTTAAGCCTTGTTGAGTAGCAATCTGGATACCTTGTGCAATTAAATGATTAGCTTGTGTAAGGCTAATATCAGATTGAATTGATAAAGTCGTCATAATCATTCCTTTTTGAAATAAAACATAAATTTGCTCAATTGTACACAATGAAAAAAAATAATGTCAGCAAAATATTGCAAGAAAAAAGGAATAACTTCAATAGGTAAGATAAATTGTATAATTCAATTCTGCTTACTTATAATATTTTATATTGAATTATTAGGAGATTAAACCATGAATATTTTACTTTTAGACGGCGGAAAAGCCTTTGCACATAGTCAAGGTGAATTAAATCATACCTTGCATCACATTGCAGTTGAAACCTTGCAACAGCTCGGACATAAAATTGATGAAACTATCATTGATAACGGCTATGATACAGAAAAAGAAGTCGCTAAATTTTTATGGGCGGATGTGGTGATTTGGCAGATGCCCGGTTGGTGGATGGGTGAGCCGTGGACCGTGAAAAAATATATTGATGAAGTATTCACCGCGGGTTATGGCAAACTTAATGCCAGCGACGGCAGACACCGCGTGAATCCGACCGAAGGTTATGGTACGGGAGGCTTGTTACATGGTAAAAAATATATGCTTTCTTTAACATGGAATGCACCAATTGAAGCCTTTACTCGTCCAAATGATTTTTTTGAAGGTAAAGGGGTAGATACTGTCTATTTTCATTTTCATAAAGCCAATCAATTTTTGGCCATGCTACCCTTACCTACTTTTATTTGTAATGATGTGATGAAAAATCCGAATGTAGAGAAGTTTATTGCAGATTATAAAAGACATTTAACTAACATTTTTGGTTAAATAGACATAACCGCACTTTGAGAAAGAGTATAAAGTGCGGTTAATTTTTATTGATAATTTGCAATTTAATATATTTGCTAAAATTTCACCGCACTTTTGTGTAAAATAACCTAAAATCTACAATAGGACTATTTATGCGGTACCCATTTTCCAATATCAAACAGTCTTTACCGTTATTACCTTTTTTACTGCTCCCCCCACTCTTTTGGGCGGGCAATTTTGCCGTGGGTCGAGCGGTGCGAGCAGATATTCCGCCTTATACGCTCTCTTTTGGGCGTTGGATTATTGCGTTGCTTGTATTGTTACCTTTTGTGTCAGCAACAATGAAACGTGATTGGCAGCAATATCGCCAACATTGGGGCAGGATTATCACGGTGTCTATTTTTGGTGTGGCAGCGTTTAATACACTTGTCTATAAAGGTTTACATAGTACCACCACAACCAATGCGATTTTATTAAATTCTTGTATTCCAGTGTTAATCATGCTGATTGGTGTCTTGTTTTATCATCAAAAAATTAAGCTTATACAAGCTATCGGATTGTCTATTTCACTTTTCGGCGTGTTGGTTATTGTGTTACAAGGGCAATGGGCGAATTTTGTGGCGTTATCTTTTAATCCCGGTGATATTATCGTGTTTATGGCGATGATCTGCTGGGCGATTTATACCCTGTTAATGAAAGATATTCCCGCTAATATTGATCGCAAGGGATTAATGGGTGTACAAATTATTATCGCGTTAATTTCCCTTTTTCCATTATTTTTATGGGAACAATTACAAGGCTCCCAAACTATTATATGGAATAGTTCAACTTTGTTGGGGTTGGCTTATGTGGGTGTATTTCCGTCGGTGATTGCTTATATTTTGTATAACGTGGCGATTCAAAAAGTCGGTCCTGTGATTTCAGGGTTATCCATTCATTTAATGCCCGTGTTCGGCGTATTATTGTCGGTATCATTATTGGGCGAGTCTTTTCATTTGTATCATTTGTGTGGAATTGGGTTGATTGGGTTAGGGTTAGTTTTATCACAAAAATGACTTATATTTATCATCTAATGACGTATAGTGCATTTTCCAAGTAGGGAAAATGCGCGTTTTTATGAGAATTTACCTTGAAATTAACTATCCAGCCCCCATTTACTGTTTAAATTTTGATAAAAAGGATTAAAAATGACAACGATAGTATGTGTACGTAAAGACGGTAAAGTCGCTATTGGTGGTGATGGTCAAGCAACACTTGGAAATTGTGTCGAAAAAGGCACGGTGCGTAAGGTTCGCCGTTTGTATAAAGATAAGGTGGTTACTGGTTTTGCCGGTTCAACGGCAGATGCGTTTATTTTACGGGATTTATTTGAGAAGAAATTAGAATTACATCAAGGGCATTTGGTAAAAAGTGCGGTGGAATTGGCTAAAGAATGGCGAACAGAACGTGCTTTACGCCGTTTGGAAGCGATGATGATTGTAGCCAATGAAAGTGATTTTTTATTGGTGTCAGGTAGTGGCGATGTGATTGAGCCTGAATTTGATGTGTTGGCGATTGGATCGGGTGGTAATTATGCAAAATCCGCAGCATTAGCATTACTTCGTACGAATAGTAATTTGACCGCAGCGGAGATTGTTAAACAGGCCTTAATCATTGCTGGTGATATTGATATTTATACTAATCATAATCACATTATTGAAGAATTATAAGGAATAAAATTTATGTCTATGACACCCAGAGAAATTGTTTCAGAATTAGATGCACATATTATTGGACAAAGTGATGCTAAACGCGCTGTGGCGATTGCCTTACGTAACCGCTGGAGACGGATGCAGTTATCCGAAGAACTACGTCAAGAAGTGACGCCTAAAAATATTTTGATGATTGGACCGACTGGTGTGGGGAAAACTGAAATTGCTCGTCGCTTAGCAAAACTTGCCAACGCCCCATTTATTAAAGTAGAAGCCACTAAATTTACTGAAGTAGGTTATGTGGGAAAGGAAGTGGATTCGATTATCCGTGATTTAACTGATGTTTCCATGAAATTGGTACGTCAACAAGCGGTGGAAAAAAATCGAATGAAAGCCAAAGATGCGGCTGAAGAGCGAATTTTAGATGTGTTATTACCGCCAGCTAAAGATCAGTGGGGCAATGCAGAAGAAAGCAATAATGAAGCTACTCGCCAAGTATTCCGCAAAAAATTGCGTGAAGGGCAATTAGATCAGCGCGAGATTGAAATTGATGTATCTCATCCGGTTAGCGTAGAAATCATGACGCCACCGGGTATGGAAGAAATGACATCGCAACTGCAATCCATATTTGAAGGCATGTCACCAAGTAAAACCAAAAAACGCAAAATGAAAATCAAAGATGCGTTAAAAGTAATGATTGATGAAGAAGCAGCCAAGTTGGTGAATCCAGAAGATTTAAAACAGCAAGCTGTAGAATCTGTCGAGCAACATGGTATCGTATTTATTGATGAAATTGATAAAATCTGTAAAAAGGGGGAATACAGTGGCGGTGATGTCTCCCGTGAAGGGGTACAGCGTGACTTGTTACCGATTATTGAGGGTTCAACAGTTAATACTAAACATGGTATGGTAAAAACTGACCATATTTTATTTATTTGTTCCGGTGCCTTCCAAGTGGCTCGTCCATCGGATTTACTTCCTGAATTACAAGGTCGTTTGCCGATTCGTGTAGAATTAAGATCACTTACTAAAGAAGATTTTGAACGTATTCTCACTGAACCCAATGCATCATTAACACTTCAATATCGTGAATTAATGAAAACCGAAGGGGTAGAAATTGAATTTACTCAAGATGGTATCAGCAAAATCGCTGAATCCGCTTTTCGTGTGAATGAAAAAACTGAAAATATTGGCGCAAGACGTTTACATACTGTATTAGAGCGTTTAATGGATGGTATTTCGTTTGATGCAAGTGAGCGTTCAGGAGAAAAAATTACGATTGATGAAAATTATGTTTCTACCGCATTAAATGATGTGGTAGATAACGAAGATTTGAGTCGATTTATTTTATAATTTATTTTTATATTGAGGGCGTTGTTTACAACGCCCTTTTGTTATGTTAAAAATCGCATAACAAAATATAAAAAGGATAAATACCATGAATAGAACATTAGGAAGTACTTTACTGGTTTCTGGCACAATGATTGGTGCAGGAATGTTAGCCATGCCACTGACGGCAGCCGGTATAGGTTTTACCTTTACCTTTGTATTATTAGGCGTTTTATGGCTTTTGCTCACTTATAGTGCGTTATTATTTGTCGAAATTTATCAAACTGCTGAGCATGATGCGGGTATAGGTACGCTTGCTGCACAATATTTTGGCAAGATTGGTAGAATCATTTCAACGACCATTTTAATGATCTTTCTGTATGCTTTATTAGCCGCTTATGTGACGGGTGGGGGAAATATTCTTGCATCAACCATTCCACAAATAAGCGATGCAGAAACCACATCTAAAATTTCTATTGTTATTTTCACCGCACTTTTTGGGGCTTTTATTATTATAGGTACCAAAAGTGTTGATGTGATCAACCGCTTACTCTTTTATATTATGGTGGCGGCGTTAATTTTTGTATTGATTTTGATGTTTCCAAAAATTAGTATGGATAATCTCATGGCAATGCCAATTGATAATGCTTTATTAATTTCTGCCAGTCCGGTATTTTTTACTGCTTTTGGCTTTCATGGATCTATTCCAAGTCTAAATGCTTATTTAGGTGGTAACGTTAAAGCGTTACGAATGTCGATTCTTAGCGGATCTTTTATAACGCTGGTTATTTATATTTTATGGCAACTTTCAACTCATGGCGTATTAAGTCAATCTTTGTTCTTGGATATTTTACAACAAGATCCAACCTTAAATGGTTTGGTAACCGCAACTCGTGAAATTACCGGAAGTCATGCCATTAGCAGCACTGTAAAAATATTCTCCGCATTGGCATTAATCACCTCTTTCCTTGGGGTCTCTTTAGGTTTGTTTGATTGTATAAACGATTTATTAAAACGAACATTTAATCGCTTAGCAGGACGGATGACACTCGGTGTATTGACATTCTTACCACCGATGTTATTTGCATTATTTTACCCTAAAGGCTTTATTTTAGCACTGAGTTATGCCGGTCAAATGTTTGCTTTTTATGCGGTGGTATTACCTGCTGCATTAGCTTGGCAAGCGCGCCAAAAACATCCCAACTTGCCTTATCGAGTAAGTGGTGGAAATGCGTTATTAGTGGTTGTTTCTGTTTTAGGGATTGTGATAGTTTCTATTCCATTTTTAATTCAGGCTGGATTATTGCCTAAAGTTGTTGGATAAAAAGAATTAGCGATTAATCTTTAAAGATAACGATGTCAATTTTCAAGTAAATATTTAATCAACGCTTTATTTGGTTGTTCTTGCAATGATGAGTAAGTGTTATAGAAGCATCTTGCACCAAGATAACCGATTAAGGTGTTAACCTTGATGGGAATAAAAGCAGAGCCGTGTTTATCGTCTAAATCGGGTTTATTATTTATTTTTATACTATTGAAAATATCAATAATATTATGGCGAATAAATTCGGCTAGATCAGATTTCTTAACGATCAGAACATGGTCTGGCATATTGAATTGAAGAATATCTAATTTACTATTGAAAAATAATATAATTAGGGCATCTAAATAGTTATTAATATAGATTTTACCTTTTTTCTTTACTTCACAATGGTATTTTTGTTCAAAATTTTGGTGTAAATGTAATGTGGGATCATATTGATACTTAATATATGTATTTTTTTCAATTCTTGGAAAAAATGCAGAGATAATATCTAATCTAAAATCCCCATATTTAGCAAAATTTTGTGAATACTGAACATCAATTTTGATACCTTGTTGGGTTTGAATATCTACAGCAGTTTTATCGATTAGATTATTTATATAGCAAGATATACCACAATCTAGCAAAATGCGATAAGCAAGCTTTTCAGTAAATTCAACTTTTTTATCTGCATACATAATGCTACTCCTTCAAACAATGAATAAACTAAAAAAGAGGATAGATATTGTTAATTAAACAGCTCGCTATCTCGTAAAATATGCACATTTCCCTTACGTCTCAATAATCCACAACGGTCAAAATATTCGATCAGTTGGACGGTAAGTTTTCGTCCGAATTGTAATTCATCTCGTAACTGATTGACTGAAATGTCCCCTTGTTTTTCAATCATTTTTTTTATGATATTGGCATAGGTGAACAAGGTTTCTGTTAGGAAAAAACGGTCTTTTACAATGGGGATTAAATAGCCTAACTTGCCAGCTTTGTATAAGAAATTTCGCATTTGGTTTTCATCAATGGATAAGGTATTTGCCATATCTCTCACCCACAACGGTTGACCATTTTGTTGCATAAATTCGCCTAGCACCAATTTCCACAAGGCTTGCTCTTCTGCATTAAACTCAATTTTATGTTCAGGCAGATGCAACCAGCCACGGGTTTGTTGTAATTTTCCCTGAGCCAATAATTCATCTATAAAATGGTAGATCAATTTTTCGGGCTGATTAAGCGTGGCAATACGGTACAGACGAGCTTTGCCTAAGCCGACTTGATCGGGATGTTGTTGATGATAATTGGAAAGTGCGGTCAAAATTTGCTGATTTTTTTCTGCTTGATAATCTTGATTAAAACACCATTGCTGAAAACGTACAGCGTGATTTTGTTGCAAAATGGTGGCTAAGTCCGCTTCATTTAACTGTTCAATCCATAATAAATAAGACACTTCAACGGCGGTTTGTTGTAAATATAGTGCAATACGGTCATTGATATTTTCTGCTTGTTGCAAATTCTGTAAGAATTTTAACCGCACTTCACTGCGTTTATGGCGTTTGGGCGAGTTAATTTCGATGACTTTTGCTCCAGCAATTAATTGCTTATTATCGCCACTGCGTAAAATTAATTTATCCGCAAAGCTCAAAAATAGCGGTTTATCTAAGATAATTTCTGCTAAGGCTTGTGTTTGTGGTGGTAACGTTTTTGTTGTGAGCAAAGATAATTTACCAACAGTATGATTAGTCGCATGATAAAGATGTATCGCTTGGTTTTCTGCTAAAGGTATTTCTGGATTAAGCTGAACGGTAATGCGATCTGTGGCAAATTGTGCTGGTTGATGAAATAACCAGTCCCCCCGTTGAATTGTGCTACGCTCAATATCAGTATGAATATTTAATGCTAACCGTTGTCCTGCCAACCCTTGTTTGCTCGGTTGATTTTGGGCGTGAATATTTTTCACGCGAACCTTTTCGCCATTAGATAAAAACAGCTCATCATCAATATTCACTTTGCCACTAAATGCGGTACCAGTAACCACTGTGCCAGCTCCCTTTACACTAAAAATACGGTCGATAGCGTAGCGGAAAGGTTTATTGGGGTCAGCTAAATTTGGCAATGTAGTTAAAAAATCACGTAATTCGGTGATGCCTTGTTGGGTAGTCGCAGATGTAACGAAAATTGGACTATCGGCTAAAAAGGGATAATTAGCTTTGATTGTGTGTTTAAGTGCATCGATCTGGCTTGAACTCGCTTTGTCAGCTTTGGTTAATACGATCAGAATTTTATCGAGTTGCAACTGACGTAAAATAGCTAAATGTTCCACTGTTTGGGCTTGAATCCCGTCATCAATGGCAATAATTAGCATGGCATAATGAATCCCCCCCAAGCCAGCTAACATATTCGGCAAAAATTTTTCGTGACCGGGAACATCAATAAATCCAAGTGTTTTATCACCTAGGGGCAAATAAGCATAACCCAAATCAATGGTCATTCCACGTTTTTTTTCTTCGGGTAAATGAGTGGTATTTGTGCCAGTTAATGCCTGCAACAAGGCGGTTTTGCCATGGTCAACGTGACCAGAAGTAACAATAATCATAAGGCTTGTAAACTCTCTAACAGGTGATCGACATTTGCTAATGAACGTATATCCAACCAAATTTTATCTTGTTCCATTCTGGCAATTATTGGCGTTGGTAGTTGTTTTAGCCGTTGTAAAAGTGCGGTTAATTTTCCGTTAGTTTGGTTTGCTATGGTGACTGCAACCGATGGAATTTTGGCTAACGGTTGTGAACCACTACCAATTTGTGCATAACTTGCTTCGATTTGCAGGGAAAATTCGGGTAAATGTTGCGATAATTGTTCTTTCACTCGTTCCGCTTTTTCATTTAATTGTGCTATGGATTGAGTGAGTAAGCGTAAGGTTGGCAAGGTTTCGATTAATTTTTCAGGTTGTAGATACAGGCGTAAGGTGGCTTCTAAGCCAGCTAGAATCACTTTATCACAACGTAAAACGCGTTTAAGTGGGTGTGCTTGTAATTGATCAATAAGAGATTTCTTACCCACAATAATACCAGCTTGCACACCGCCGAGCAGTTTGTCCCCAGAAAAAGAAATTAAGTCCACGCCTTGTGCCAATTTTTCCTGTACTGTTGGTTCTTTTGGTAAGCCGTACTGGGTTAAATCAATTAATGCTCCAGAGCCAAGATCGCTAATCACAGGAATATTAAATTGCTTACCTAATTCGGTAAGTTTATGTTCTTCAACTGAATGGGTAAAACCACAAATTTGATAATTACTGTTATGTACTTTCATCAGAAAAGCAGTATTCTCGTTGATTGCGTTTTGATAATCTTTTAAATGCGTACGATTAGTGGTGCCGACTTCTACCAGTGTACATCCTGCTTGAGCCATAATATCAGGAATCCGAAATGCACCGCCAATCTCAATCAGTTCTCCACGAGAAATAATCACTTCTTTGCCTTGTGCAAAGGTGGCAAGCATTAACAATACTGCAGCTGCATTATTATTCACGACACAAGCCGCTTCCGCTCCCGTCAGTTGAGTAAGTAATTCGCTAATATAATGATCTCGATGGCTACGTTTTCCTATCTCTAAGTCATATTCCAATGCCACATTACCTGCCATAGCATTTAGAGCAGCCTGTTGGGCGGTTGCAGACCATAATGCACGCCCTAAATTCGTGTGTAGCACGGTGCCTGTTAGGTTATGCACTGATTTAATTTGTACTTGGTTTTGTTGAATTAATTGATAACGAATTTCGGCAATTGTATGGTCAACATCGTTGAAATAATTGGGAAGTTGCTGTGTTTCTTTGATCTGCTCTCGAGCCAGTTGCAAAAGCTGACGAATCATATTGACAACCGCCGTATGTCCAAATTGATCCACTAGCAATTCACCTTGTGGTGTTTTGAGTAATTTATCTACGGATGGTAATTGTTGAAAAAGTGCGGTCATTTTCTGTCCTGTTTTTGCAAAGAATTAGCTTATTATACAATAAATCCAGTTTAGACTTGAATAACTAGTGCTTGAATAAAAATAAGAATTACGTTAAAGTTTGCCACAAATCTGATAATTTGTTGGAAAGTAGGCGTATCCGGTGATGCGGCAGGACTTCAAATCCTGTTAGGGCTGCCAGCAGTCCTGGGTGGGTTCAACTCCCATTACTTTCCGCCAATCTTGCTATTTGCTAATAGTCGCTACTAGAACCGATATAGTCTGCAAATTCTTCCGCATAAAAACCATGTGAAAGCATATAACGCCAGATTTTTTGTTTGGTTTTCAAATCCAGTTTATTTTGATATTGGGGAAATTTTCGGCTTAAAACGCTTAATGCAATATCTGACCAGTTTATTTCGCTTTGCTCAATTACGTTTTGAATAATCTGCGAACTCACCCCTTTTACTTGACGTAATTCTTGTTTAATTCGATTTGCACCATAACCCCGATTGGCTCGAAAATTTAGGTAATTTTCGGCAAAACGTTGATCACTTTGCCAATTACGTTGTTGGCAATGTGCGAGAGCCTGATCGATATCTTCTTCACTAAAGGCTTTTTGTTGCATTTTGCAACGAATTTCATATTCGCTGTAATCACGGCGAGCCAGTAGGTTAATCAGATAATTTAGGGCGAGAGATGACATGGAGTATTCTACATTGTTGAAAAAAGTGCAGTTAAAAATACCGCACTTTGAGATATATTGTGTGTAATACCTAGAAATCTATATCATTGACTTCGTCATTGATTTCATCACTTTGATCTTTATCACTATCATCCGCTGGCAACAAGGCTTGTTCAGGATTTTCTAATAATGCCTTTTTGATTTTATCTTCTAATTCTGCGGTTGCTTCTGGATTGGCTTCTAACCATTTAATCGCATTCGCTTTACCTTGCCCGATTTTTTCACCATTGTAAGCATACCAAGCCCCAGATTTGTTGACTAATTTTTGTTTAACACCAAGTTCAATTAATTCACCATTTTTTGAGATACCCGCACCATAAAGAATTTGGAATTCGGCTTGACGGAACGGCGCAGCAAGTTTATTTTTCACTACCTTAACTCGCGTATCATTCCCAATAATCTTATCACCCTCTTTCACTGCACCGATACGGCGAATATCTAAACGCACAGATGAATAGAATTTTAGGGCGTTACCGCCAGTGGTGGTTTCTGGGTTACCAAACATCACACCGATTTTCATCCGAATTTGGTTGATAAACACCACTAAACAGTTAGAGTTTTTAATTTGACCGGTTAATTTACGTAACGCTTGTGACATTAAACGAGCTTGCAAACCAACGTGAGAATCGCCCATATCTCCTTCGATTTCAGCTTTTGGGGTTAATGCAGCGACAGAGTCCACAATAATCACATCAATCGCCCCTGAACGCACTAAAGCGTCACAGATTTCTAGCGCTTGTTCACCATTATCTGGTTGAGAAATAAACAGTTCTTTGACATCAACCCCTAATTTTGCTGCATAAATTGGGTCTAAGGCGTGTTCTGCATCAATAAAGGCACAGACTTTGCCTGCTTTTTGTGCTTGTGCGATCACGGAAAGGGTTAATGTAGTTTTACCTGATGATTCTGGACCAAAGATTTCAACAATACGTCCCATTGGTAAACCACCAATACCTAATGCCACATCTAAACCGATTGAACCTGTTGAAATAGATCCTACATCAAGGGTTTGTGAATCGCCTAACTTCATTATCGCCCCTTTACCAAATTGTTTTTCAATTTGACCAAGAGCGGCAGCCAGTGCTTTTGCCTTATCTTCTTGTGAACTGTTTTCTTTTGCCGTTGGTTTTGCTTTCGCTTTGTTATCTTTAGCCATTATGTGACCCTTTTAATTTTTGTTTGGCTGTAAATTTGAGCATATATTATCTGTTATTAAAAACAGTATCAAGTATTTTTTTGATCTTTTTGTAAAAAATGTGATCCTGATTCCAAATTTAAGAAATTTTTGAGTATCCACAGACCATATTCCGACATATAGGATTCTGGGTGAAACTGCACCCCAAAAATCGGCAAGGTGCGATGTTGGCATGCCATAATAATCTCATCATCGCAAGTAGCGGTAATCTCTAATTCAGTGGGGAAATTTTCTGTTGAAACTGCCCAAGAGTGATATAAGCCAATCTCAAAATGGTTGGGTAAGCCTTGAAATAAAACCGAATTTGATTGCACTTTTAAATGGCTTTTTTGACCATGTCGAACATGGGGTAAATTAAACAATGTTGCCCCAAAAAATTCACAAATTGTCTGATGACCTAAACATACCCCTAAAATCGTTTTCTGTTGGTAAAAACGTGTTAGCATGGCAAAAAGTTGTGGGTAGCTTTTCGGTACATCTGGACCAGGTGAAATCAGAATATGACTGTAATCTTCAAGCCTATCAAGGCTTAAATTTTCCACATTTATCACATCGAATTGCACATGCAAACGGCGGATTAAATCCACTAAATTATAGGTGAAAGAATCGTGATTATTAATAATAGCAAGTTTGGTCATGGTCTTTTGAGTAAGAAAAATAAACGCTTGCCATTATAAATGATTAGGCTAAACTTGAGCATATTTTGTTTGATTTATTTAAGGTCAACAGACCCTACTCTTTTATGCCGTTTAACGCTTTTATTGCACAAGCCAATCAGTTTGGCAAACAACGTCAACCATTTTTCTTTCTGGTTGATTTCGAACAGAAAAAACCGCTGATTTTGTCCCTTGAGAAAATAGAAAAACAAGGGCTGTTTTTTGATTTACAAGGCAAAACGAATTATCCAACAGAAAAAGTGCGGTCAAAAAACGCCTTAAATTTAACCGCACTTGCCATGTCAAAAAGTGAATATCAATGGGGTTTCGAAATCGTTCAACAAGCCTTGCAAAAGGGGAATTCCTATTTGTTGAATCTTACTTATCCCACTGAAATAAAAACTAATTTTTCTTTATTAGAGGTTTTCGAGCAAGCTCAAGCAAAGTACAAACTTTATTATCAAAATCATTTTGTTTGTTTTTCGCCAGAATGTTTTGTCAGAACACAACAAAATCAAATTGTTACTTATCCCATGAAAGGCACTATTGACGCTACGTTACCTAATGCAGAACAACAATTAATGGCATCTCAGAAAGAGCAATCAGAGCATTACACCATTGTCGATTTAATGCGAAATGATTTAGCCACAGTGGCGGAAAATATTGAAGTTCGCCGTTTTCGTTATGTGGATCACATTGAAACCGAAAAAGGGGCGATTTTACAGACAAGTTCGGAAATTGTCGGCGTACTTTCGGAAAATTGGCAAGAAAATGTCGGGACTATTTTAGCCAAACTTTTGCCCGCTGGCTCAATTAGTGGAGCGCCTAAAGAAAAAACGGTGGAAATTATCCAACAAGCAGAAAAGCAAGAACGGGGTTATTATACAGGCATCTTTGGCATTTTTGACGGTGAAAACATAGACAGTGCAGTGGCTATTCGGTTTATTGAACAATGTGGTGAAAAAATGCTTTTTCGTAGTGGTGGTGGCATCACAAGACAAAGCCAATTAGAGCCAGAATATGCGGAATTATTGCAAAAAGTTTATATCCCATTAAGGAAAGCATCATGATATTTCCGTTATTTGAAACCATTTGTATTGAACAGGGTATGGTTAGAAATATCACTTTACATCAACAGCGTTATGAGAAATCATTATCGCTATTTTATAGTGGAACTGCGGTTAAAATTCACGATCTTTGGCAAATTATTGCAGAAAATAGTCAATTTTACACCGCACTTGATAACCCTTTAATTCGTTGTCGTATTGCTTATAATCATCAACATTATGCTGTGCAATTTTTCCCTTATCAACGCAAAATCTATCGTTATTTTCAACCTGTGATTTGTGATGATATAGATTATTCATTGAAATATCAGGATCGTTCCCTACTCAATCAATTAGTTAAGCAAAAAGGTCAGGCTGATGAAATTATGATTATTAAAAAAGGTCACGTTACCGATTGTAGTATTGGCAATTTAGTGTTTCGTCAGGGAAAAGATTGGTTTACACCTAATACGCCATTATTAAAGGGTACGCAACGAGAGTTTTTGTTACAACAAGGCAAGCTGCAAGAAATACTTATTTTAGCCGAAGATGTGCGTCATTTTGACGAAATTAGGTTGATTAATGCAATGAATAGTTTAGATTAAATTAAATTAGGAATAAAGAGATGGATTTACACAATATTCGAGAAGATTACAGTAAACAGGCGTTATCTCGTAAACAATGCCTTGCCGATCCATTAAAACAATTTGAACATTGGTTAAATGAAGCGATAACAGCCAAAGTATGTGAGCCAACCGCGATGAATGTGGCAACGGTGAATGAACAAGGTAAGCCAACTAGCCGAGTGGTGTTGTTAAAAGAAGTGAATGAGCAAGGGTTTGTTTTCTTTACTAATTATCACAGTCAAAAGGGTCGAGCGTTACAACATACACCGTTTACGGCTTTAAATTTCTTTTGGGGTGAATTAGAGCGACAAGTCAGAATTGAAGGTCGAGTGGAAAAATTACCCGCTGTACAATCCGATGAATATTTTGCATCACGTCCTTATACCAGTCGAGTAGGTGCATGGGCGAGTGAGCAAAGTGCGGTGATTTCTAGCAAAAATGTGTTATTAGCCAAAGCAGCACAGATAGCAGCTAAACACCCATTAAATGTGCCACGTCCACCGCATTGGGGTGGTTATATCGTGATTCCTGAGATGATCGAATTTTGGCAAGGTCGCCCGAGCCGCCTACATGATCGTATTCGTTATCGGTTGGAAAAAGAGCATTGGGTGATAGAAAGATTATCGCCATAAGTCGAAAATAAGATGTTGCATTTAGCGTAAAAATTGATTAGTATTTAGGAACTGCCTAGCGGTAGCTGCTACTACCACTAGGACTTTAGTTAAATTATTAGTAGGCGGGTAGAGCCATAGCTAATAAGATAACAAGGATTAACAACTTAATTATCATAATCCAGTTCCTTTTTGTAAGCCCCACTCTACACAGCGTGGGGTTTGCTGTTTCTAGCCCTATGCTAGATGGTTCTTATAATCGTCGTTTATATAGCCCCCTTTCACATTCAATAAGTTCTTCTAATTCTAGTGTCAATAATTGCCCTAACAGGACATCAACTGAAATTTTGGACTGTTCCGCCAGTTCATCAATACTAATGGGGTTATAGCCGATTAAAGCATATAAATCAGGATATGTTGGCTCAATAACATTAAAAGGTAACTCTGTATTTTGACTAGTCGTGTTGGGAGCAAAGCCATTCATGGGTAACGAATAAGGAGCGAGATTTTCAATAATATCCTGCACCGATTCCACTAAATTTGCCCCTTGTTTAATCAGATGATGGCAGCCTTGGCTATATTGATTATGCAAATTACCAGGTAAGGCAAATACATCTCGATTTTGCTCTAGGGCATAACGGGCGGTAATCAATGATCCGCTTTTTTGATTCGCTTCAACCACCAACACGCCTTGCGACATGCCACTAATAATGCGGTTTCGTCTTGGGAAATTAGTGGCAACAGGCGGTTGGTTGGGTAAAAATTCTGATACCAACGTGCCATTATTCACTAGAATTTGTTGCGCTAATCCTTTATGCCGACTGGGATAAATTTGTTGTAATCCACTGCCTAATACAGCAATCGTTTTACTTTGCATTTCAATTACTGCTTTGTGTGCGAAACCGTCAATTCCAATCGCTAATCCACTGGTAACAATAAATCCTGATCGAATCAATTCAGTAGCAAAATATTTAGCCCAATATTCACCGTAATTAGAGCAATCCCGACTACCCACAATCGCCAGTTGAGCCAGATTTAGATTTTCTACATTGCCTTTTACAAACAACAACGGCGGAACGGAATTAATTTGCTTTAATAATTGCGGATATTCTGCTTGATAGTAAGCCACAATATGATGATTTGTATCAGCTTGTTGCCATTCTAGTGCTGGTTCAATATATTTTTGCTCTGGGTGAAACCAACGTTGAATTTGTTTTGCTTGCCAACCAATGTGATGAAAAGCGGTTTCATCGTAATCTAACAGGGTTTGTGGTGTGATTTGCGTTAAAATTTCTTGAATTGCATTTGCACCAAGATTAGGTACTTGCATTAGACGTAATAAGAGTTCGATATTTTGCATGAGAATGATAAAAGTGCGGTTGGTTTTTCGGAAATTTTAGGTTATAAGTCGAAAGGAAAAGAGTCGAGATTTTTTGCTGGATTTTGGAATCAAGATCACAAAATTTCATTTTTTGACTAACAGTCATTTTTCTCTTATTATGCTCAAAATTTACAACATAAAGGATATGTCATGAATATATTTGCAATCGCACGCAATAGTGAGGGACACAGTTTCGGGATCAATGCCAAAATGGCAAACCGTCATGGCTTAATCGCTGGGGCAACGGGGACAGGGAAAACCGTCACTTTGCGTAAATTAGCGGAAGAATTTAGTGATAACGGCGTACCTGTATTTTTGGTCGATGTAAAAGGCGATCTTTCAGGTATGACGGTGAAAGGTATCATGCAAGGCAAAATTGCGGAACGTATTGAACAATTTAGCTTAGGTGGTGAAAACTATTTAAACAGTTATCCAGTTTCTTTTTGGGATGTATTCGGTGAAACAGGGATTCCATTACGTACCACAATCTCGGAAATGGGTCCATTATTGCTTTCTCGTTTATTAAATCTCAATCCAACTCAAGAAGGCTTATTAAATATTCTATTCCGTGTGGCAGACGATAAAGGGTTGTTGCTTATTGATTTGAAAGATCTGCGTGCGATGTTGAAATATCTCGCCGATAACGCTAAGGAATTTCAATTACAATATGGCAATATTTCCGCTGCCAGTGTGGGGGCAATTCAGCGTTCCTTATTGACCCTTGAAAATGAGGGGGCGGAAAAATTATTTGGTGAGCCTGCATTAAATTTGGAAGACTGGTTACAAACTCGTGATGGACGTGGCGTAATTAATATTTTGAATTCAGAAAAATTAATTAATTCATCTCGTATGTACAGTGCCTTTTTGTTGTGGTTAATGGCTGAATTATTTGAGCAATTACCTGAAGTGGGTGATCCAGATAAACCAAAATTTGTGATGTTCTTTGATGAAGCTCATTTGTTATTTGATGGTGCCCCAAGTGTCTTAATTGAAAAAGTGGAGCAAGTAGTCCGTTTAATTCGTTCTAAAGGCGTCGGCATTTATTTTGTCACGCAAAATCCATTAGATTTGCCAGACACCGTGTTAGGTCAACTGGGTAATCGTGTCCAACATGCGTTGCGAGCCTTTACGCCAAGAGATCAAAAAGCGGTGAAAACTGCAGCCGAAACGTTCAGAACGAATAAAAAGGTAAATGTGGTGGAAGCTATTACTACCTTAGGCGTAGGCGAGGCGTTAGTTTCATTCCTAGATGAAAAAGGGATGCCAACACCAGTGGAAATTGCGACCATTTATCCACCAAAAAGCCAGCTTACACCATTAACGCAAGAGCAACGTCAAGCGTGGGTTAAAGATGATGATTTGTTTGCTTATTATAACAATTATGTAGATAACCATTCTGCCTTTGAGATGTTAGCAGAACAAGCTAATTTAAATCAAGTGGCACAACAACAAGCCCAACAAGCGGAACAACAAGAAAGCGAGGGTGTATTGGGTTCGTTGAGTCGAATGATTTTTGGTACTAAAAAACGCGGCGAAAAATTAACCGTGACAGAAGAAATTGTCAGTGGTTTAAGTAAATCGGTTGGGCGAAGTATTCGTTCTCAAATTACCAAGCAGATTACTCGTGGGATTTTGGGGGCGTTGCAGAAGTAACAAAAATGGCGGTCAAAAAATCATTTTATTTTTGATCGCCATTTCTATTTATTGTTCTAGCTAATTCCTAACATATGTTTTGCTATAGATAAGAATTGTGTAATAATCACTGCATTGGTGATATTACTAATAAATCCTCCGATCACTGGCACCACAAAAAAGGCGAGAGACGAATAACGGTATTTTTTACATACACTTTGCATCGTTGTCATTGCCACTGGAACCGCCCCTAAACTAAAACCCGTATGCCCAACAGCCATTACTGCGGCATCATAATTTTTGCCTAATAATTTAAACGTCAAGAAATAACAGAAGATCAATACTAATACGACTTGAGCTGAAAGTAAGCATAATAAGGCTAAACCTAAATTGGATAAATGCCATAGTTTCATAGTGATAATTGACATTGACACAAATAAACCTAAAGCAAATTCACCTACGGTATCCATTGCTTCATATAAAGTTTGATGATCTTTAGTGCTGATATCGCATAATAAGCGGACAATAATACCACCGAACATACAGCTGACGTGGATAGGAAAATTCACGTCATAATGTTTTAAAATAGAATTAATCACCTGCCCTAAACCTAAAGCAATACAAAGCAGAAATACGGCATTGATCACTTCCGATTTATTTAGATAAAGTCGTTTGGCTTGGGTAGGTAGATTTTCATTTAGGGTTTGTTTTATACTGGAAGTATCTAATTTATGACGTTTAATAATAAAGTTACCAAAAGGTCCGCCCAATACGCAACCTACAATTAAACCAAATGTGGCGGACGCAATAGCCACTTCCATTGCTCCTATTGCTCCGGCTTCCTCTGCCAATGGTGCAAATGAGGCTGCATTACCGTGACCTCCAGTCATTGGGATACTACCAGTCATTAAAGAAATGAGTGGATTAACATTCATCATATCACCAATACCAAGAGAAATGATGTTTTGCATAATAGCTAATAAGGCGGCTAATACAGCAAATATAATAATTAACTTACCTCCTTTTTTCAGTAAAGACACATTGGCAGCACTACCACAAGCCGCAAAGAAAAGACAATAGAAAAATTGGTTAATGGTTTGGTAATCAAATTTTAATTCAACGATATGAGTTGAATAAAGCAGTAAGGAAATAATAGAAAATATCGTTCCTCCTACAACAGAAGCTGGTAAACAATATTTTCTTAATATGGGGAATATATGACGCAACCAATCACCGAAATAAATGGCGATAACAGCTAGCCCTAAGGTTTCAAACATACTTATTGTTACAGATGTTGTTTCCATTTTATCCTCCAAAAATATCAATGAATTATATTTTAACAAAAATGTAACAATAATACTGTTTTGTCAAATGATATTTTGTATTTTTGATAAATAACGTTATATGCAATCTGTATAAATAGGTTGATTTTTTTGGGGGGCTTTCATTGTATCTATCTTTGGTATAAAGAATACTGGTTTTAAAAACAAAAGTGCGGTGAAAAATAAAAATTCACCGCACTTTTGAGTGACTATAGCGAATATTTACGCTTTTGGACCTGCGGCCACTAACGCTTTACCTTCCGCAGTTACCGTATATTTTTCAAAGTTTTTCACAAAACGGTTAGCTAAATCTTCTGCTTTTGCTTGCCATTGTGCTTTGTCTGCATAAGTATCACGTGGATCTAAAATTGCAGGATCAACGTTTGGTAAGGCAGTTGGCACTGCTACATTGAAGATTGGCAATGTTTTGGTTTCTGCTTTGTCGATTGAACCGTCTAAGATTGCATCGATAATACCACGCGTATCTTTGATTGAAATACGTTTACCCGTACCGTTCCAGCCAGTGTTCACAAGATAGGCTTCAGCCCCTGCTGCTTCCATACGTTTTACTAATACTTCAGCATATTGGGTTGGGTGTAAACTTAAGAATGCCGCACCGAAACAGGCTGAGAATGTAGGGGTAGGTTCTGTGATACCACGTTCTGTACCGGCTAATTTAGCTGTGAAACCAGATAAGAAGTAGTATTTAGTTTGTTCTGGGGTTAATTTAGATACTGGCGGTAATACACCGAACGCATCTGCGGTTAAGAAGATCACTTTTTTCGCATGACCTGCTTTAGATACTGGTTCAACAATGTTTTCAATATGATAAATTGGATAAGAAACACGCGTGTTTTCAGTTTTTGAACCGTCAGCAAAGTCAACAGAACCATCTGCACGAACCACCACGTTTTCTAATAATGCATCACGTTTGATCGCACCATAGATGTCTGGTTCGTTTTCTTTAGATAGGTTGATGGTTTTCGCATAGCAACCGCCCTCGTAGTTGAATACACCGTCATCGTCCCAACCATGCTCATCATCACCGATAAGTTTACGTTTAGGGTCGGTTGAAAGGGTGGTTTTACCTGTGCCAGATAAGCCGAAGAATACGGCTACGTCGCCTTTTTCGCCCACGTTGGCAGAACAGTGCATGGATGCGACGCCACGTAATGGTAAGAAGTAGTTCATCATTGAGAACATACCTTTTTTCATTTCACCGCCGTACCAAGTACCACCGATTAATTGCACGCCTTCAGTAAGGTTAAAGGCAATGAAGTTTTCGCTGTTTAAGCCTTGTTCTTTCCAATTTGGATTGGTGACTTTAGAACCATTCATGACCACGAAATCAGGTTTGAAGTTAGCTAATTCAGCGTCGCTTGGGCGAATGAACATATTTTTCACAAAATGAGCTTGCCATGCCACTTCAGTGACGATACGCACCGCTAAACGTGTATCTTCGTTTGCACCACAAAACGCATCAACTACAAATAAACGTTTACCAGAAAGCTGGTTAGTGACTAATGATTTTAAACTTTTCCAAGTTTCTTGATTCATTGGTTTGTTGTCGTTTTTGGCTGCATCACTTGTCCACCATACGGTGTCTTTTGATTTGTCATCTAACACAATATATTTATCTTTTGGTGAACGACCTGTGAAAATACCGGTATCAACGGCTACTGCGCCCGTTGTGGTGACGATACCTTTTTCATAGCCTTGTAAATCTTCTTTGGTTTCTTCTGCAAATAGAAATTCATAACTTGGGTTATGAACAATTTCTGTTACACCATTGATACCAAGATCACTAAGTTCTTTAATTACTTTATTTAAGTCAGTCATACATTACCTCATTAGAGTTAGAAAATTAAAAGATAAGCTATTCTATTACTTTTTGAGAAGAAAAAACGTTAACTAGATCAAATTTTTGAAAAAATTTTGGAGTTTTATATGTTTTTTTGAGGCATAATGGACAAAATGGTTGCTAAGTAGTAGGTTAAAGCCTTATAGTACAAGGCTTTAACCCACTTTCAAAATTATGAACAAAAAAATTGCCCATTTTGCTTAAAAAATACTACAAAAAAATATGGGATCAGAAATAAGATCCAACGTTTCAAATGCACCTCTTGCGGTAAATTATTTAGCAATAATTCACCATTAAATTCTGCCCAAATTTGGCATGATTATTCCGTTAAAAAACAAACCTTAAAAGAGCTATCA
>Ga0192257_1013_pt1 | contig 80610 bp, 77 predicted proteins | sample Koala_Koa26_N3_FD_131280 | JGI IMG/M metagenome (GOLD analysis project Ga0192257, IMG submission 131280) | Enriched cells from koala feces incubated with labeled cellulose particles, San Francisco Zoo, California, United States - Koala_Koa2-6_N3 ...
ATTCATTCCACTACCAAGATCTTGAATAACTTCATAATTAAAGCCTTGTTTAGAACAATAAAGTTCTAAAATTTGTACTTGACGGACTAAATCTTCTTTTTGATCGTGGCTACTCACTCGAGCATAAGCGATAGTTTTCAAATCATCACGATTAAAAACAATATTATGGTTAATCGCTTTGAGCATTTCAAGTTTATAGCGGCGATCACCGCCTTTCGTTAGCTCATCAGGCTTAAGCAAGCCCTTTTTATCCCAGTTTCGTAGCGTTTGTATGGTTACGCCAAGCATTTTGCTCGCTTGACCAATGGAAAGAGGTTTGTTCATTTTGGAAATTATAGCATAGAATCAACGGAACTGATTGTACTAAATTATTTTAGATATTTATAGATTTTATCTTTCAGTTTCTTACCCTTCAATCACCACTACATTAGATAATGCTAACTTTTCTTTGATAGACAATGGCAAAAACCCATCCGTGACAAAATAATCCATGTCAGTTAAGTTTCCTAATTTTACCATGGCATGTCGATTAAATTTAGAATGATCGGATACCAGCAAGGTTTGGCGTGAATTTTCGATAATCGCACGTTTTACTTGTACTTCGTGGTAATCGTAATCTAATAAAGAGCCGTCTAAATCAATGCTACTAATGCCTAAGATACCGAAATCTAAGCGGAATTGTGAAATAAATGCCACGGTAGCTTCACCGATGATACCACCGTCTTGATGACGTAATGTTCCTCCTGCCATAGTGATATGAAAGCTATTATTTTTCATTAAAATGTAAGCGGCGTTGATATTATTCGTCACGATACGTAAATCTTTATGGTTTAACAATGCATTCGCCACCGCTTCGGGGGTAGTACCAATATCAATAAACAAAGATGAACCATTGGGAATCAGTTTGACAGCAGCTTGAGCGATTTTATTTTTTTCTTGCAATAGAAATTCTTTACGATCGGCATAATCACTATTTTCTGCGGAAGAAGGGTGTGCCGCACCGCCGTGGTGACGGCGAATAAGATCTTGTTCTGCTAGGGTATTCAAATCTCGCCGAATAGTTTGTGGACTCACGTTTAAAATATCGACTAATTCTTCTGTACTTACATAGCCTTCTTGTTTAACCAAATCGATAATTTTCTGATGACGAACAGATTGTTTCATGGTGATTATCCTTATTACCTTTCACAATATTGTTGAATAAACGCTATTTTACCACTTTTGCGGTATGTTTTGGTCTATGGGGGTATTTGTGATAGTGATAGCTTAATAAAAATAAGGCAAACTATAAGTTTGCCTATTATTCTGTAAATAGCATTAAACGTTATCAATTTGTCCCAATAATGAACGTAAACGTTCTTGCCAGCTATCGTGTTCCACTTTTAATTGCTCGTTTTCATTGCGTAACGCATCATAGGCTTGTTGCGTTTGTTGGTTTCTATCTTTTAATTCTTCTACTTCTAATTGAAGTAATTGAATAGTTTCAACTGCTTGTCGGATTTTGCCTTCTAATTGATCTAAAATTTCTAATGACATAATAAATTCCTTTCAAAAATAATGTGAGAATATGCCAGTTATTCTACCCATATATGCTAGGTTTTAAAAGTAGCAAATGAGAAAAAATAGTTATTACTGCGAATTTTTTAATACAAGGCTTAATGCTGGTGATAAAATAAAGGGAAATTTTATTTAATAATAAGGAACTGTAAAATGAACAGATTATTAGCCATAGAGTTTTCTCGCATTACCGAAGCGGCAGCCTTAGCCGCTTTTGCTTGGTTAGGACGTGGTGACAAAAATGCAGCAGATGATGCAGCAGTGAAAGCCATGCGTTTTATGCTCAACCAAATGGAAATGGATGCGGAAGTGGTGATTGGTGAGGGCGAAATTGATCAAGCACCAATGTTATATATCGGTGAAAAATTAGGGACAGGCAAAGGTGAACAGATTGCCATTGCGGTTGACCCGATTGATGGCACAAGAATGACCGCAATGGGACAATCTAATGCCATTTCTGTATTAGCAGCAGGTGGCAAACAAACCTTTTTGCGTGCGCCAGATATGTATATGGAAAAATTGGTTGTCGGTGCGGAAATGAAAGGCATGATCGATTTATCTTTACCGATTGAACAAAACCTACGCCGAGTGGCACAAAAATTAGGTAAATCCATGAGTCAAGTGACGGTAATGGTATTAGCCAAACCCCGTCATGATCAAGTGATTAAAAAAATTCAGCAACTGGGTGCCAGAGTATTGGCTATTCCCGATGGCGATGTGGCTGGTGCATTATTATGTTGTTTACCTGATGGCGGTGTCGATATGCTATATGGTATCGGTGGAGCCCCTGAGGGAGTAGTAACCGCAGCAGCCGTGCGAGCGTTAGGTGGTGATATGCAAGCACGTTTATTACCACGTAATCAAGTCAAGGAAGATACTCCAGAAAATCAAAAAATAGCGGAAGATGAAATTCGTCGTTGTACACAAAATGGTATAGCGGTTAATCAAATTTTACGTTTAGAAGATTTAGCCAAAGATGATAATTTAGCTTTTGTTGCGACAGGAATTACCAATGGTGAACTATTAAAAGGGATTCAACGTAAAGGCAATTTAGCAACAACAGAAACCTTGTTAATTCGAGGTAAATCTCGTACTATTCGTCGCATTATCTCGACCCATTATTTAGATCGTAAAGAGGCGGAGATTTATGATTTAATTGGGGAATAAGTCGTTAATGCTCTCCCTAATTTCAATCGGGGAGAGCTTATAATCATTTATTTAATTAACTCACTAAAGGTTAATTCATAATTATCTCCATCTCGGGCATATTTTAAATAGCGTGGAAATTGTTCACCTTCATATTTTTTCACGGTAATATCTTTACCATCAGCATTAAAGGTGTAAGTCAACTCTTTAACAGTTTTGCCCGCGTTGTTGACATTTTGTTCAAATTTTTTCACAAACACATTATTCATTGGATAGAGTTTTTTACCATTAGTAATAATAAAATTCACCGGCAATTTATCATAGTAAGTTAATTGGAATGCCATGGTAAATAAATCATAAACAGGCATACTCACACTTTCTTTTTTTAATCCACCTTTCACTTTACCATATTCAATTTGTTTGCCGTTGATCTTAGCTAAAGCATAAGTATTTTTGTTACGAGTATCTTTGTAATTAAACATGGTAAAATTACGACTATTATGTGTACCGGAAGAAATAAATTGAATGTTGTAAAGAGGGACGTTAATTCTGGCATTAATGGCATAATTTGTCCTATTTTCACTAAAATGCACATAAGCCGGCATTAAATAGTTGGAACTGTATTTGATATTGTAATCCACTGCTTGAGCAAGGCTAGCAGTCGTTAAAGCACAAAGTGCGGTAATAAATTTAAAAAATTTCATATTTGCTCCTAAAAAAATGAAGGTGTGATTGCTTGCTCACACCTTAAATTAGACCACAATTTATGGTAAAAGTTTATTGCGCAGGTACAAACCCGATAGCTTGGTAAACGCTGGCTAAGGTGTTGGCTGCACGTTCACGGGCTTTTTTTGCACCTTCCGATGCAATTTGATTTAACAAGGTTTCATTATTACGATAATGATAAAAACGCGCTTGTAACTCAGTTAACATGCCGACGACGTTTTCTGCCACCGCCCTTTTTAAATGACCGTACATTTTACCTGCAAATTCTTTTTCTAAATCCGCAATCGGCACATCACGAATCACGGAAAGAATCTCCAATAAGTTCGATACCCCCGCTTTATTTTGTAAATCATAACGTACCACAGGCGGTTCTTCGCTATCAGTCATGGCTCGTTTGATTTTTTTCTCAACGGATTTTGGATCTTCCAACAAGGTAATCACGTTATTGCGGTTTTCATCGGATTTTGACATTTTCTTAGTAGGATCTTGCAATGCCATCACTTTTGCCCCTGCTTTTGGAATAAAGGCTTCTGGCACTACAAATAATTCCCCTTTTTCATTTGGATATAAAGCATTAAAACGTTGTGCAATATCACGCGTGATTTCAAGGTGTTGACGTTGGTCTTCGCCCACAGGCACTTGGTTGGCTTGATATAATAAAATATCCGCTGCCATTAATACGGGGTAAGTAAATAAGCCCACATTCACATTTTCAGCGTATTTGCTGGATTTATCTTTGAATTGCGTCATACGGCTCATTTCACCGAAATAAGTATAACAATTTAATACCCATGCTAATTGCGTATGTTCAGGTACATGAGATTGCACAAAGATGGTGCTTTTTTCTGGGTCGATGCCACAGGCTAGATAGAGTGCGAGCACGTCTAAAGTGGCTTTGCGTAATTTGTCAGGATCTTGACGAACGGTAATGGCGTGCAAATCCACGATACAGAACAGACAATCAAAGTCATCTTGCATTTTGACCCATTGACGTAATGCACCGAGATAGTTTCCAATAGTTAATTCACCTGATGGCTGAACGCCACTTAATACAACTGGTTTTGTCATTTTTTGTTCCTTAAAACTTGCTATTTTTGTACCGCAGTTTAAACGATTTTTAGAATATCCGCAAAGTCATCAAACACCCATTCAGGGTGGCTTTCTGCAATCGGAATGTTGTAATTATAGCCGTAGGTTAAGCCTACTGCTGCACAGCCAGCATTGTGAGCGGCGAGGATGTCATTGCGAGAATCCCCTACAAATAACATCTGGTGTGGATAAAAACCAAATTTACCACATAAATAATAAAGTGGTGCTGGATGCGGTTTAATCGCTGGTAAAGATTGACCGCCTAAGGTTTCACTAAATAAATGGTCAATAGCAAAGGCTTTTAATACAGGTTGAACGTGTTTAGTTGGTTTATTGGTTACTACTGCCAACACAAACCCACGAGCTTTTAACTGTTCTAAAGTGGTTTTTACATTCGGATATAAACGACTCACATTACACAAATTTTCACCGTAATAAAAATTAAACCGCAGTTTTAATTGCTGGATTTGCTGTTCGTCTAGTGGTTTACCAGTTTGTTGCGTAGCCCAATCCAAAGCTCGGCTAATTAATACATCTGCACCATTACCAATCCAAGTGAGTACTAGGCTTTCTTCTGCTGGTGGAAAATTAAATTCCGCTAAAGCAGAATTTACCGAAAGTGCTAAATCAGGCAGGCTATTGACTAGCGTGCCGTCTAAATCAAAGCCGATAAGTTTAAATTGTGATGCCATAATCTTTACCACTTATTTTCTAACCGCAATGGCTTCAATTTCTAAGCCAACATCTTTTGGTAAACGAGCTACTTCAACACAAGAACGAGCAGGGAAAGTCGGGTGATTATTTTCTTGGAAGAAACGTTCGTATTCTGCATTAACGGCAGCAAAATGGTTAAGATCTTTAACAAAAACCGTGGTTTTTACAATATCGCTTACTGTTAATCCTGCTTGTTCGACAATCGCTTTGATATTTTCTAACGATTGACGTGCTTGAGCCACAATGTCCGTTGCAATTTCGCCAGTGGCTGGATTGACCGGAATTTGTCCTGAAGTCAGCACTAAATTACCTAAATCCACAGCTTGTATATAAGGTCCAATGGCGGCGGGTGCTTTATCTGTATGAATAACTGTTGTCATAATAAATTTCCTTTATAGTATGCAATGATATATTCATTCTACACAAAAAAAACGAAAAAAAATACCGCACTTTAGTACGGTATGCTGGATTAATGTAAGGCATGTACAATAACGAGGAATATTTTTAATGAACTGGCATTAATTAAGTCGATAAAAAATGCACCTACCATAGGTACAATTAAGAACGCTTTATGGGATGGACCAAAATGGGATGTTACCGATTGCATATTTGCCACGGCGGTTGGTGTCGCTCCCAATCCGAAACCACAATGTCCGGCACTTAATACAATCGCATCATAATCTTTCCCCATAGCGCGATAGGTGATAAAAATCGAATAAGTAATCATCACCACGACTTGTAGGATTAGAATCGCAAATACTGGTAAGGCTAAACCAGCCAGTTCCCATAATTTTAATGACATTAAGGCTATCGCTAAGAAAATTGATAATCCCACGGTGCCTAACACATCAATCGCTTCATCCGCGGCTTTAAATTTGCAGATATGCGCAATTGAGTTACGCATCACTACGCCGGTAAATAAACACCAAACGAAAGTGGGTAATTGCAACGCTGTGCCTTTTGCTTGAACATCTAAGAATTTTCCGACTAACAAACAAATGGATATCATGGTCACCGTTTCAATAATAGAACGTGTATTGATTTTGCGACGATAAACCGGTTTCTCAAAAGCTTCTTGTACATCATCAAAATTTTCATCTTCAAGCACCGTTTCTTTTTTCGAACGTTTTAATAAGAAACTGGCTACTGGACCACCGATAATTCCACCAGAAACCAAGCCAAACGTTGCACAAGCCATAGCTAATTCAGTCGCCCCTTGAATACCAAATTGTTGGGTTAACGTATCCGCCCAAGCAGCTCCAGTACCGTGCCCGCCAGTTAAACTCACTGAACTGGCAATTAAACCATAGGCTGGATCAATGTCTAAAGCTAACGCACTTAAAATCCCGACAGAATTTTGTAAGAAGATAAGCCCCGCTGCCACAATCAAAAAGATGATCAGGGGTTTTCCTCCTTTGACTAGACGAGAAAAGTTGGCACTTAACCCGATCGAGCTAAAGAAAACCAGCATCATCGTGGTTTGTAGTTCTTTATCAAAGGTAAATTGAATGCCCCAGACTTGATAAGCAATAGTTAACACGACAGCGACGATAAAGCCACCGACAACGGGTTCAGGAATATTAAAGTTATTTAAGATACGAATACGTTTTACCAGAAAATAACCCAGTAATAATACAAAACCCGCTAGCGTCAGCGTTTCGTATGAATCAAAGATCATCATTTTCCCCTATTATATGATAGTTAAAAATAACCAAATAACATTTTGGTAAAGCCTATAACCTATCAAAAAATATCTATTTTTTCTAGTAAAAATGTAATTACCGCGAAGTTGATATTTTACTTTAGGTTAATAATGTTTCAATAAGTTGGATGTTTATCTCATAATAAATAACAGTTAAACTTATAACCATAGATTTACTAGGAGGACAGAATAATGTTACAAATAAGATATGCTCAGGAACGTGGTCATGGTTCCGCTGACTGGTTAAAAAGTTATCATACCTTTTCATTTGCGAATTATTATGACCCAAAATATATGCATTTTTCCCATTTACGAGTGATTAATGAAGATTTTATAGCCCCCTTGCGTGGTTTTGGCAAACATCCCCATGACAATATGGAAATCTTAACCTATGTGCTTAATGGACGTGTGGCTCACCAAGATAGTATGGGTAATCAGACCGAGGTCAAAGCAGGTGAATTTCAGATAATGTCTGCTGGTACTGGGATTTTTCATTCGGAAGTGAATCCAGATGAAAAAGAAACCTTACATTTATATCAAATTTGGATCATTCCAAATCAGAAGAACATTAACCCAAGATATGATCAAGGACAGTTCACCGATAAACAAGGTGGTACTTTGATTTTATCGCCTGATGCCAGCGACGGTTCGTTTAAGATTTATCAGGATATGAAATTATGGCGTTATCAATTTAGTGCACCAAGTACGGAAAAAATTTCTTTGAATTTGCACCGCAGTTACTGGTTGCAAGTGGTTAAAGGGGAATTATCCGTAAACGGCGTGAAATTGAATAGCAGTGATGCCTTAGGTATTAAAGCAGAACCAAGATTAGCGATTGAAACGAGCAGTGATGTTGAATTTTTACTGTTTGATTTGATTTAAACTTGGGACTAGAATACAACAATATTTATTATAAGGAAAATTATTATGACAAAACAAATTGCAGTATTAGTAGGAAGTAATAGCAAAACTTCATTTAACCAAATCGTGGCAAAATATTTACAATCTATTGCACCAGCGAGTATCCAACTTAACCTGATTGAAATTGCAGATCTGCCATTATACGATCGTGATTTTGATGATAACAGCCCAGCACAATATGCGCGTTTTCGTCAACAAATTAAAGACGCTGATGGCGTATTGTTGATTAGTCCAGAACATAATGGTGGTCTGTCTGCGATGTTAAAAAATGCCATTGATATTGGTTCACGCGCTTCAGGACAAAGTTTATGGATTGGTAAACCAGCAGGTCTTGTCGCTGTTACGGCGACAGATGGTGCGGGCGTATCCGGTCAATTAAAAGCGATTGCTAATGCACATTATATTAATATGAAAGTATTACCAGAAGTGGTTAATGTAGCAGGTATTTTCAGTGGTGTATTTAATGAGCAAGGTGAAATTGTTTCTGAAGAGGTAAAACAAAAACTACAAAACTTTATCAAGGATTTTGTGGATTTTGTGCAATAATTTGTATTCCCTGCACTAACGGACAGGGCTATGAATAGTAACGATGCTCTGCATCTTTTCTAGCCACAGCGTGGCATAATATACTTAACCCCATATGTAAATATGGGGTCTTTTACTAGGAAAACCCAATGAAAACCCTCAATATCGCCATTGCTGGTAGCGGTTATTCCGCTCGATTATTTCATGTTCCTTTTTTCAAAACCGATGATCGCTTTCGTATTTGTAAAGTGTATGAACGTTCTACTGAACGCGCAAAAGCATGGTTGCCCGATGTGAAAATTGTGCGAGATTACGCGGAATTATTAACTGACGAAATCGATCTGGTGGTGATTACTACGCCAAATCAAACCCATTATGCTATGGTGAAACAAGCCATTTTAGCGAAAAAAAATGTATTGGTGGAAAAGCCGTTAGTTGCCACTTCACAACAAGCGATGGAATTAAATGAGTTAGCTCAACAGCATCATGTTACCCTATATGTGTATCAAAACCGCCGTTGGGATAGTCATATTGCGACTGCAAAAGAAATTTTACAAAAAGGTTTAGTCGGTGAACCAGTGGATTGTGAAATCCGTATGGAACGTTATGCTAAAAGTAAAAACCCGAAACAATGGAAAGAAACGGGCGAACAAGGCACAGGCTTGATGTATGATTTAGGTGTACATTTAATTGATCAGGCGGTGTATTTATTTGGCAAGCCACAAGCGGTATTTGCGGATATTCGTTCGCAGCATGAAGATTCGGTGGTGGATGATAATTTTGATGTGCATTTATATTATGCTAATGGTTTAAAAGTGTCGCTGATTGCCAGTAAATATGTTCGTGAGACTAATGCACAATTTGCCTTGCACGGTAAACTAGGTTCTTACCTTAAAGCGAAAGCTGATCAGCAAGAAAATCTGTTAATCAACGGTATTGTTCCCGTGGGGAATTGGAATGCTGAGAGTGAAGAATGGTGGGGTATTTTACATACTGAACAAGATAACCAAGTTGTACGTTATGCTTACCCAAATGTAGCAACCAGTTATCGAGCGTTATTTGATAATCTGTATGCAAATATTATAGAAAATGCACCGCAGTTAGTGGATATAGAACAGGTTATTTTAGTGTTAAACATCATTGAAAAAGCCTTTGCAAGCGCAAAACATGGTCAAAAAGTTTCAATATAAATGATGATTTGAGCAAATAAAAATATTTATTTGCTCAAGTGTTAAAATAGTAAATTTAGAAATTTCATTTAAAATCAATACCCTTTACACTTCCTTTACAAATTTGTGATTTACAGGTAACGTATTTACCATATAATTTAACCCATATCTTACAGGTGTGGGGACACCTTAATGTAGGGTATGTTTAGGAACCAGAGAACTTATCATTTCTCTGATTGGATTGAAAAGTAATGAAAAGTGCGATAAGAATATTAAATTTCTTATCGCATTTTTTCGGGTATTTAGACCCTAATTAACGGCTTAAATTCACCGCACCTTGATAACCTAATTGTCGCCACGCTTCATAAACAGCTACTGCCACTGAATTAGATAAATTCATACTCCGGCTATTTTCCGTCATAGGAATACGAATTTTTTGTTGCATCGGCATATTGTCTAAGATGGACATCGGAATTCCCCTTGTTTCTGGTCCAAACATCAAATAATCCCCGTATTCAAACCTCACTTCACTGTGGGCTGGACCACCTTTGGTCGTCATCGCAAATAATCGTTTTGGTTGTTCGGATTGTAAAAACCATTCAAAGGTTTTATGTTTTTTGATTTCGGCAAATTCGTGGTAATCTAACCCTGAACGACGTAGTCTTTTATCGTCCCAAGTAAAACCCAGCGGTTCAATTAAATGTAAGCGAAAGCCTGTGTTGGCACATAAACGAATGATATTACCGGTATTTTGTGGAATTTCAGGCTCATATAAAACAATGTCTAACATAATAATTTGTGCTTAAGAAAAATAATGGCAAATTGTACCGCAGTTTAAGGAAAAAATCTTATGAAAAAAAATGTTCCCTTGTTAACACAATCTTGGTTATTTCTGAATGTTTTTTGGCAACGTTTTCAGCAAAACAAGCTCACTCAAGCCGCCGGTTCATTAACATATAACACTACTCTAGCTATTGTGCCGTTAGTCATGGTGGTGTTTGCAATTTTTTCCGCTTTTCCGATGTTTAATGAAATGACGGATTCATTAAAGGAATTTATTTTTACTAATTTTGCGCCATCAGCCAGTGATGTGGTGGGGCAATATATTGATGAATTTGTTAATAATTCTAAACAGATGAGTGCAGTAGGGATTGTGAGTTTAATAGTGGTGGCATTAATGCTAATCAAGTCTATTGATGAAACGCTAAATGATATTTGGCGTGCTAAAAATCGTAGCTTACTCTTTTCGTTTGCGATTTATTGGACGATTTTAACCCTAGGACCGATTTTTATCGGTGCGAGCATTGCTATTTCTAGCTATATTGCGTCATTTCGGCTATTCAATGAAAGCATTAATTTACCCTTTGGTTTAAAATTATTAGGGATAGTGCCGTTTTTATTAACTTGGTTGAGTTTTACCCTGATTTATTTATTAGTACCAAATCAAAAAGTTTATTGGCAGCATGCTGCTGCGGGTGCGTTGGTGGCAGCGATCTTCTTTACGTTAGGTAAACAAGGTTTTGCTTGGTATATCACCACCTTTCCATCTTATCAATTAATTTATGGTGCGATGGCGACCTTACCTATTACATTGCTGTGGATTTGGTTAAGCTGGGTCTTTATTTTACTCGGTGCACAATTAACGGCTGTGTTAGATGATATGCGATTAATTAACGCGGGTGAATTAAATTTGTCACAAATCATGGAAAAATTTAAGGAAAAACAACAATGATTGGATTAATTCAACGAGTGAGCCAAGCCAACGTAGCGGTGGACAACCAGATTATCGGGGAAATCGGCAAAGGATTATTGGTATTGCTCGGGGTGGAAAAACAAGACACGCCTGCCAAAGCAGATAAATTAGTGGAAAAAGTACTGAATTATCGGGTATTTACTGATCCAGAGGGTAAAATGAATTTAAATGTACAACAGGTGGGAGGAGCGCTGTTAGTGGTGTCGCAATTTACCCTTGCGGCTGATACGCAAAAAGGCTTACGTCCGAGTTTCTCAAAAGGTGCATCTCCAGATCTAGCAAATCAATTGTATCAATATTTTGTGCAAAAGTGCGGTGAAAAAATTCAAGTTTCTAGCGGACAATTTGCCGCCGATATGCAAGTTAGCTTAACTAATGATGGACCAGTGACCTTCTGGCTAAATGTGTAATAAAAATTAGTTTTTGCAACATGCAGAAAGTCGGTTATACTTAACGCCTATTTTTATTTACTTCAATTTGAGAACAATATGGAAGAATTTATGCCGTTGGCAGTACAATTTGCCAAAAACCATACCTTGTTAGTGGTCGCTTGGGTCGCTATTTTCGTAGCTACCATTTATGTCTTTGTCAAATCTGCCTTAAGCAAAGTGAAATTAGTCAATAATTCCCAAGCCGTTGCGCTAATCAATAATAAAGATGCGGTCGTGATTGATTTGCGTAGTATTGATGAATTTAAACGTGGTCACATTATTAACAGCAAACAATTTTTGCCAAGCGATATTAAAAAACATAATTTAGGCAAAATAGAACAACATAAAGAGATGCCAATTATCTTAGTCTGTGCCACCGGTGCCACAGCCAATACTTCTGCGGAGATCTTGTCTAAACAAGGATTCAGCGAAGTTTATGCCTTACAAGAAGGCATTGCTGGCTGGAACGCCGCCAACTTACCATTAGTAAAATAAGGATTTTATATGACCGAAGAAACACAAAACCCCGTTTCAGAACAAGCACAAACTCAACCAGAAGTGGTGTTTCAAATTCAACGTATTTATATTAAAGATGTGTCATTTGAAGCGCCTAATTTGCCACATATTTTTCATCAAGAATGGAAACCAAATTTAAGCTTTGACTTAAGCACTGAAGCTAAACAATTAGGTGATGATTTATACGAAGTGGTGTTAAATATTTCTGCCGAAACAACCATGGAAGGCAGCAAAGAAGTGGCATTTATTTGTGAAGTGAAGCAAGCTGGCGTATTTACCATCAGCGGGTTAGAAGATATGCAAATGGCGCATTGTTTAACCTCACAATGTCCGAATATGCTGTTCCCTTATGCGCGTGAATTGATCTCTAGCTTAGTTAATCGCGGGACCTTCCCGGCGTTAAATCTTGCTCCGGTAAATTTTGATGCCTTATTTATGGAACATTTACGTCGTATTGAACAGCAAGAAGAACAAGCGGAACAACCTACTGCTCATTAATTAAATTTAAAAGTCTTTCGTAGGGTGCGGACCGATGCGTCCGCCCGCCCAAAACGGAGCGGGATTTTCAGGCGGACATATTGGTCTGCCCTTACAATGCGAAATGCTTTTTTAAGGATTTTGCGATGACCATTCAAACACCGATTAGCGTATTGGGAGCGGGGTCTTATGGCACATCTTTAGCCATTGCCTTGTCCCGTAACAATTTCCCTACTTATCTTTGGGGGCATAACCCTGAACATTGTCGCCAGTTAGCCGAAGCACGCCAAAATGTACGTTTTTTGCCGGATATTGCTTTTCCAACGGCATTGCATATTGAAGCCAATCTTAAAACCGCGCTGCAAATCTCACGAGATTTATTAATAGTGGTGCCAAGCCATGTATTTGCGGACGTCATCGATCAAATAAAACCCCACTTACGCAATGATAGTCGGATTGCATGGGCGACTAAAGGCCTAGAGCGTGATACTGGGCGTTTATTGCAAACCGTGATGGAAGAAAAATTGGGCGATCATTATCCTCTAGCCATGCTATCCGGTCCAACTTTCGCCAAAGAATTAGCCGCCGGCTTACCCACCGCCATTGCGTTAGCATCCAATGACCCACAATTTGCGCTTGAACTGCAAAATCGAATTCATTGCAGTAAACATTTTCGGGTTTATTTAAATCAAGATATGATTGGTGTACAACTGGGCGGTGCGATTAAAAATGTGATTGCGATTGCCGCTGGTATTTCAGACGGTATGGGATTTGGAGCAAACGCCCGTACCGCCTTGATTACCCGTGGTATTGCGGAAATCAGCCGTTTAGGCGTATCATTAGGTGCGAACCCCAATACGTTTATGGGGATGTCTGGCTTAGGTGATTTAGTGTTAACCTGTACTGACAACCAATCTCGCAATCGACGTTTTGGTTTGATGTTAGGACAAGGTATTTCTGCTGAACAAGCAATGCATGAAATCGGTCAAGTGGTGGAAGGTTATTATAATACCAAAGAAACCATGTTATTAGCCCAACGACAACACATTGAAATGCCGATTACAGAACAAATGTATCAAGTACTGTTTCAGCATAAAACTGCTCAAGAAGCTGCTATAGCATTATTAAGTCGCGAGAAAAAGGAAGAATAAGGAGTAATTTATGTTAAATGATGTATGGCATAAAATTCGTGATGAAGCGAAAGAATTAGTCGAGCATGAACCCATGTTAGCCAGTTTTTTTCATTCTACAATTTTGAAGCATAAAAATTTAGGTAGTGTATTAAGCTATATTTTAGCCAATAAACTTGCTACCTCTACCATGCCAGCGATCACGTTACGAGAAATTATTGAAGACGCTTATCAAGCTCAGCCGAGTATTATTGAAAGTGCTGCCTGCGATATTTATGCGGTACGACAACGTGACCCCGCAGTAGCACTTTTATCTACGCCGTTACTCTATCTTAAAGGGTTCCACGCCATTCAAAGCTATCGTATTACCCATTATTTATGGCAAAATAATCGTCGTTCTTTAGCCATTTATTTACAAAATCAAATTTCTGTCGCCTTTGATGTGGATATTCACCCGGCAGCTCGTATTGGCTGCGGTATTATGTTTGACCATGCCACTGGCATTGTGGTAGGTGAAACAGCTGTAATTGAAAATGACGTATCTATTTTACAAGGTGTTACCTTAGGCGGTACAGGGAAAGAATCAGGCGACCGCCACCCAAAAATCCGTGAAGGTGTGATGATTGGTGCGGGGGCAAAAATACTCGGCAATATTGAAGTGGGTAAATACGCTAAAATTGGTGCCAACTCCGTGGTATTACAGCCTGTGCCGGAATATGCCACTGCTGCTGGTGTACCAGCTCGCATTATCGGTAAAGATAAAGATGCCAAACCAGCCTTTGATATGAACCAATATTTTATTGATGATGCAGCAATGCTGAATATTTGATGGGCTTTTGCTGAAATGTGTTTCTGCTTAATTGATACCAAGTAGAAACACATGATCTTTAAAAAATCATCACAATTTCTAGAAATATCTTAAAACCCCACAAAAAACACCGCACTTTTTGCTATAATCTTATTAAATGTTTCTAATCTCAATGAGTTTTTTATGCAGAATTTTGAAAGTCATACCCCCATGATGAAACAATATTTAACGCTCAAAGCGGAAAATCCAGATATTCTGTTGTTTTATCGCATGGGCGATTTTTATGAGTTGTTTTATGATGATGCTAAAAAAGCGTCAAGCCTGTTAGATATTTCACTGACTAAACGAGGCGCATCTGCGGGGGAACCGATACCTATGGCGGGCGTGCCATATCATGCGGTCGAGGGCTATTTAGCAAAATTAGTACAATTGGGAGAGAGTGTGGCGATTTGTGAACAAATTGGCGATCCTGCCACCAGTAAAGGACCTGTTGAGCGGAAAATTGTACGCATCGTCACACCGGGTACGGTCAGTGATGAAAATCTGTTACCTGAACGCTTAGATAATCTGATTGTGGCGGTTTATCAAGAAAAAGCCAAATTTGGTTTAGCCAGCATTGATATGAGTTCAGGGCGTTTTCAAATTAGCGAACCTGAAAATAAAGAAACCCTAAAAGCCGAATTACAACGTTTAGCTCCCGCCGAATTATTGTATTGCGAAGATTTCGCCGAAATGGATATGCTTGCCAACAGCAAAGGCCTACGCCGTCGTCCTATTTGGGAATTTGAATTAGGTACAGCCATACAGTTGCTTAATCGTCAATTCGGTACGCAAAATCTCAGCGCCTTTGGGGTAGAAAAAGCGATTCTCGGTTTGTGTGCAGCAGGCTGTTTAATTCAATATGTCAGGGATACCCAACGTAGTGCATTACCCCATATTCAAAGTATCAGTTTAATCCAGAATAATGAGAATATTCAATTAGATGCCGCCACCAGACGCAATCTTGAACTGACCCAAAATTTAACGGGTGGGAGCGAAAATACCTTGTCTGCGGTGTTGGATAAATGTGTTACCCCTATGGGGAGCCGTTTATTAAAACGTTGGTTGCATCAACCGATTCGTCAAGTGGAAAAGTTACGTTTACGTCACAGCTATATTGCGGAAATCTTGCAATTTGACTTAATTGCTCAACTACAACCCTTGTTGCAACAAGTGGGTGATATGGAACGGATTCTAGCTCGAGTGGCATTACGCACCGCTCGCCCAAGAGATTTTTCTCGTTTACGTTTGGCGTTAGCACAATTACCCGAAATTAATCAAGTTCTCAAAATTTCGCCAAAATTCACCGCACTTTCCTTATCAATTAGCGAATTTCCACCCATTTTAGATTTGCTGGAACGGGCGATTATTGACAATCCGCCCCTGTTAATCCGTGATGGTGGTGTAATTGCCGAAGGCTATCATGCCGAATTAGACGAATGGCGAAGTCTAGCCCAAGGGGCAACCCAATATTTAGAAGATTTAGAACGCCGTGAACGAGAAACCACAGGGATTGATACCTTGAAAGTCGGATTTAATGCAGTACATGGTTACTACATTCAAATTAGCCAAGGACAAGCTCACAAGGCACCGATTCACTATGTTCGCCGTCAAACCTTAAAAAATGCCGAACGTTATATTATTCCTGAATTAAAAACCTACGAAGATAAAGTTCTCAAAGCCAAAGGGGCAAGTTTGGCGTTAGAAAAGCAGCTTTATGATGAAATTTTTGAGCAAATTCTACCGCACTTAGGTGATCTACAATTAGCCAGTCTTACCCTTGCCGAGTTAGATGTATTGGTTAATTTGAGCGAACGGGCAGAAACGCTAAATTACGTACAACCTGAATTTAGCAATGAAATTGGGGTAAAAATTGAAAATGGTCGCCACCCCGTGGTGGAACAAGTATTGAAAGACCCTTTTATTGCCAACCCTGTGGAGCTCAATCAACAACGTCATTTATTGATTATCACAGGACCAAATATGGGCGGTAAAAGTACCTATATGCGACAAACCGCCTTGATTACCTTAATGGCATATATCGGTAGTTTTGTGCCTGCGGAACGCGCGGTGATTGGCCCGATAGATCGTATTTTTACCCGTATTGGGGCCAGTGACGACCTAGCGTCAGGGCGTTCTACCTTTATGGTCGAAATGACCGAAATGGCCAATATTTTACATCAAGCCACCGCACAAAGTTTAGTCTTGATTGATGAAATAGGACGTGGTACATCTACCTATGATGGTTTATCACTGGCGTGGGCCTGTGCCGAATGGTTAGCTAAAAAGATTTGCAGTTTAACGCTATTTGCCACCCATTATTTTGAACTCACTGCCATGCCAGAACAGATTGCTGGCACAATGAATGTGCATTTAGATGCCCTAGAACATAATAACAGCATTGCCTTTATGCACAGCGTGCAAGACGGTGCCGCCAGCAAAAGTTATGGTTTAGCCGTGGCAGCGTTAGCGGGCGTGCCACAAAATGTGCTTAAGCTGGCAAAACAAAAATTAACGCAGCTTGAGAAATTATCAAGCAAAAGTGCGGTAAAAAAATCTGACATTTTATCTCTGCAGGCAGAGTTACCCTTATTAAATGAAGATGAAAGTAAAAACGAAGTGTTAGAGATGTTAGAAAAACTCGATCCAGATGAGTTAAGTCCAAAACAGGCGTTGAGTTATTTATATCAGTTAAAGAAGATATTGAATTAGGAAAGGTTATGTTTCAAGAACGACAAGAAATGATTTTGCTTTATCTCAAAAGCCATAATATGGCAACAGTTGAGCAGTTGGTTAAAGTGACGGATTCATCACCTGCTACCATTCGCCGCGATTTGATTAAATTAGATCAGGATGGATCTATTATTCGTACGCACGGTGGCGTGGCATTAAATCAATTTGTACCGTTTCAACCCACTACCGATGAGAAAAAGTTAAAACAAATTGCGGAAAAAGAACGTATTGCCGATTATGCGGTTTCCCTGCTTAAAGCAGGTGATGCGATTGTATTAGATGCTGGTACCACAACCCTTTGTATTGCAAGAAAAATCAGCCATATTCCACTGCGAGTTATCACCACTGATTTACATATTGCCCTGTTACTTTCAGAATATAAACAGATGGAGGTGATTATGACCGGAGGAAAAATCGATGCCAGCAGCCAATCTTGTATTGGCAATCAAACCACACGATTATTACAAAATATTTATCCTGATTTTGCTTTCGTGAGTTGCAATTCTTGGAGTGCTGCACAAGGTATCACCGCCCCTACGGAAGAAAAAGCCTGTTTAAAAAGATTGTTGCTGCAAAACGCCACACGTAAAGTATTGGTGGCAGATAGCAGTAAATATGGCAAATTTTCCTTATTCCAGGCCAGCTCACTAAATGAGCTGTCAGATATTATTACAGATTCGGGGTTAGAAGATAAGATGGTGGAAGAATTGGGCGGTTTTAATAATGTGAATCTGCAACTTACTTAAGCTTAAGTTAGATAAAAAAGTTGCTAAAACTATATAGTAGTTTATAGCAACCTTTTTGTCCATTATGTCAACAGTTAGACTATTACAAAATTTCTTTGGCTTTTGCTACCACGTTTTCCACCGTGAAGCCGAACAATTTGAATAATTGATCTGCTGGGGCGGATTCGCCGAAACTTTGCATTGCCACGATACGACCGTCAAAGCCAACGTATTTGTACCAGAAATCGCCGATTTGGGCTTCAATGGCAACACGTTTGGTGATGTGTTTTGGTAACACACTTTCACGATAGGCTTCATCTTGTTTGTCAAACACGTTGGTGCTTGGCATAGACACCACACGCACTTTTTTGCCTTCGCCTTTTAACACTTCAGCGGCTTTTACGGCTAATTCCACTTCAGAACCGGTGGCAATTAAGATCACATCTGGGTTATTGCAACCGCAATCTACTAAGATGTAACCACCACGAGCCACGTTGGCTAATTGCTCTGCGGTGCGTGGTTGTTGTGCCAAGTTTTGACGAGTGAAGATTAACGCACTTGGGCCGTCTTGACGTTCTACTGCCGCTTTCCATGCCACTGCAGATTCCACTTGATCCGCTGGTCGCCATGTTTCCAAGTTTGGAATTAAGCGTAATGCGGCAGTTTGTTCCACAGGTTGGTGGGTTGGGCCGTCTTCGCCTAAACCGATAGAGTCATGGGTGTAAACGAATAAGGCACGTTGTTTCATCAGCGATGCCATACGCACGGCGTTGTGGGCGTATTCAAAGAACATTAAGAAGGTTGCACCGTAAGGAATGAATCCGCCGTGTAGGGCGATACCGTTCATAATCGCTGACATACCGAACTCACGCACGCCGTAGTTGACATAGTTGCCGTCCACGTTTTTGTCGGCACGGATTGGTTTTGAACCTGACCATAGGGTTAAATTGGAGCTGGCAAGGTCGGCTGAACCGCCCAAGAACTCTGGCAATAAATGAGCATAGGCTTCAATGGCGTTTTGTGAGGCTTTACGGCTCGCAATTGACGCTGGGTTGGCTTGTAATTTTTCCACAAAGGCTTGACTTTCTTGCGCCCAGTTGGCTGGCAATTCGCCCGCTGCACGGCGTTTAAATTCTGCTGCTAATTCAGGGTGAGCTTTTTCATAAGCGGCAAATTTGTCGTTCCATGCTTGCTCCGCTGCTTGACCTTGAGCTTTGGCATCCCATTCCGCATAAATATCCGCAGGAATTTCAAATGGAGCATAATCCCATTCCAAGGCTTTACGGGTTAAGGCAATTTCTTCATCACCTAGTGGTGCACCGTGGCAGTCGTGAGAGGCGGATTTGTTTGGTGAACCGTAACCGATAATGGTTTTACAGATAATCAAGGTTGGTTTATTAGTTTCTGCTTGAGCTTGTTTCACCGCTTCGGCGATTTGTTGTGGGTTGTGACCGTCAATCGCTGGAATCACTTGCCAACCGTAGGCTTCAAAGCGTTTTTGCGTATCATCAGTGAACCAACCGTCAACATGACCATCAATGGAAATATTGTTGTCGTCATAGAATGCAATTAATTTACCTAAGCCTAACGTTCCTGCCAATGAACAGGCTTCGTGGCTTACGCCTTCCATTAAACAGCCATCACCTAAGAACACATAAGTAAAGTGATCTACAATATCGTGACCTGCACGGTTAAATTGACCTGCAAGGGTTTTTTCTGCAATAGCCATACCCACGGCGTTGGTGATCCCTTGACCTAATGGACCAGTGGTAGTTTCCACACCCGGTGCATAGCCATATTCAGGGTGACCGGGGGTTTTAGAATGCAATTGACGGAAATTTTTCAATTCTTCAATTGGGAGATCATAGCCTGTGAGATGTAATAGGCTGTAAATTAACATCGAACCATGTCCATTAGATAACACGAAACGGTCACGATCTGCCCATTTTGGATTAGTTGGATTGTGTTTTAAGAAACCACGCCATAAGACTTCGGCAATGTCTGCCATTCCCATTGGGGCACCGGGGTGGCCTGATTTTGCCTTTTGTACAGCGTCCATACTTAAAAAACGGATTGCATTTGCAAGTTGTTTTTGCGTTGCCATTGTTTACTCCTGCTTAATGAGATTGAATGAATATGAATTGCTCTTTATTTTACCTGATTTTTCAGGGTAAAAGGTAAATTAATACGATTGATTTTATAGATAGCATTTAAAATGTGATCAAGATCACATTTTTATGGTGTACCAAGGGGAATTTGGCGTAAAAAGTGCGGTAAAAAATTTCCGAATTTTCCACCGCACTTTAACCAATAGGAACAAATAAGTTATTCAGGTGTAATCCAACTGACTTTCCAGCTGCCCGTATTTTCAGGCACTAAGGTCTTGACTAAATAAGGTAAAATCTGTTTCATTTGACTTTCTAATTGCCACGGCGGATTAATCACAATCATACCGCTGGCGGTCATGCCACGTTGATCGCTGTCAGGACGCACGGCGAGTTCAATTTGCAAAATTTTGCGAATGCCTGTGGCTTCTAAACATTTGATGATACGTTTGGTTTGTTGGCGTAACACCACGGGATACCAAATGGCATAAATGCCGGTGGCAAAACGCTTATAACCCTCCACAATGGCTCGCACCACCAGATCATAATCTTCTTTCAGCTCATAAGGGGGATCGATTAATACTAAACCACGACGTTCTTTGGGCGGCAACGTAGCCTTAAGCTGTTGAAAACCATCATCTCGTTTGGTGCTAATATTTTGATAGTCTTTGAATGTATTACGCAATAAGGGATAATCTGCGGGATGCAATTCAATGAATAACGCCCGATCCTGCTCACGTAACATAAGACTTGCAATAAAAGGTGAACCCGCATAGTAACGCAATTCTTTACCACCATAATTGAGCTTTTTGATTAAATTCACATAGCGTTGTATTTCTTCTGGTAAATCTTTTTGTTGCCACAATCTAGCAATACCAGCAAGATATTCAGCGGTTTTTTCTGATTCTTCACTCAATAAACGGTATTTCCCCACACCAGCATGGGTATCTAAATAATAAAAACCTTTGTCTTTTTGTTGCAGATTTTCAATAATCAGCATTTGCACAATATGCTTGAGTACATCGGCATGATTGCCTGCGTGGAAACTATGGCGATAGCTTAACATGGGATACCTTTGATTTTTAATATTCGCTAAATAAACAAAAACCCCGATGATCACTCATCAGGGCTTCTAAATATGGCTCCTCCTGCGGGACTCGAACCTGCGACATATGGATTAACAGTCCACCGTTCTACCGACTGAACTAAGGAGGAAAAGATGGTGCCTCGAGGCGGAATCGAACCACCGACACGGGGATTTTCAATCCCCTGCTCTACCGACTGAGCTATCGAGGCGTAACGCTCACTGCGCCAACACGGGGCGTATTAAACCGTATTTACGTCTTTCGGTCAATAGTTATTTTACAAAAAAATCTAAAATGTGTTTGTTTGCTTGTTTAATATGCAAAAAGTGTTAAAAATAGTCCCGCACTTGTAAAATACGGGAGTTGTCTTATCTCACTCTGCGATAACTCTGTTGTGCTTTATCCACTTTTAACAAGTAATTACGTGCCTGTGATGATGGATGAGCCGTGGTTAAAATACGATACACTTGTTCCGGTTGCATACGGTTAATTTGATAAATCGCTTGATCTTTATCAGGATTAAATACACGCAACACTGCACCCGCACCACTGTTATAGGCGGAAATCATGGCATAACGCATGGATGTTGGATTCTCAATCCCTGCCAAATATTCATTTCTCAACAACCATAAATAAGACACGCCAGCATCCACATTTTTAGCCGGATCAAATAAATAATTTTTACTTGGCTGTCCTGACAACCCTTTCATTTTAAACACATCACGCCCTGCACTATGTGGTACTACTTGCATTAAACCTAAGGCATTTGCATAACTAATCGCATAAGGGTTAAAGCTAGATTCCGTTTGCATAATCCCTAAAATTAAACTTTCATCAATGCCATATTGACGAGATGCTTTGCGTACAAACGGCAAATAGGCTCTAGCACGTACATTAACGTGATTTGCAATCATTTGAATGCTCACAAACTGCACAGCACGCCCATTGCTGAGTTTACGTTTTTTTAATCTGTTTTGAATTAAATAGCTAGCAAAATTATTTGCTGTATTGAGATCTCTAATCGGTTGACCAAAGTTATTGACGACCTGACCAACTAAGAACGGACGAGAGCTAATAGGTACATCACCTGAAGCAAATAAATCAATCCCTTTGGCATCAGATCCCATCAACAACGTATGCACAATGGCATTATGTAAACGATTTAAATCCGCAAGTGTTTCAATATTAATTTGCCCTTCTTCAAAGCTAATATGACTACGAGTGTAATAACTATCAGTATATTTTACATAGTCCTTACGACTCGCCACTAATAATTCATTAACCCCCCAAATTTGGTCAATATTTCGTGAAAACTGCCCCGTAAGTAAATCTAAACCATGCGTATCTTTCGCAAACGTCTCATCATAACTACGTTCTTGATTCGATGAACAGGCATACAAAAGAGAAATGATTGCCAACACGGCTAATTTTTTAAAGAAAATCTTTTTCATATTTATTTTATTTTGATTGTGGCACATAACCTTCAATATGTACCTCTTTACCTTCAAACAAAAAATTCACCATTTCTTGTTCTAATAATTGACGATGCTCAGCATTCATCATATTTAATTTTTTTTCATTAACTAGCATGGTTTGCTTTTTCATCCATTCGCCCCAAGCCTGTTTACTAATATTATCGAAAATACGTTTACCGAGTTCACCGGGATAAAGCTGAAAATCTAATCCTTCTGCTTGTTGTTTTAAATATGCACAAAATACTGTTCTTGCCATGGTTATTTTCTCTTATGAAATTCAATTAATAAATTTTTGACCGGCGTAGCGAGTCCAATTTGATCTGGATTATCAGGATCATACCAATATTTATCTGTGGTTGATACCGTAAATTGATATTTCGCCGGCTTTTCTGCTATTTTTTTCCAGTCTGTGCGATCTTCGTCACATTTTTTGCCATGAAGTTCCGCATAAATTGGATAAATATCTAAATGAAAATGACTAAAAGTATGTCTAAATGCCGTCCATTCTTGATATTGGCGAATACCTTGTGCAGCTAAATATTGCAACAATTCTGTTTTGCTAGGAAATTGTGGAAAACAATACAGCCCTCCCCACAAGCCAGAATGCTTACGTTGTTCTAATACAATTTTGCCTTGACAGCTCAAAATTAAAAAATAACTTGTGCGTGCTGGCAAGGTCTTTTTCGGTTTTTTATGTGGATAATCCATCCAACAATTTGTTAAATTTGCACCGCAGTTTTGGTTAATTGGACACAAATCACACTTCGGTTTTGAACGCGTACAAATCATTGCCCCAATATCCATCATCGCCTGATTAAAATCCGCCACTTGATCTTGTGGGGTAACTTGTTCACTTAATCCCCAAAGTTTATTTTCTACTTTCTTATCGCCAGTCCAACCATCCACCAGAAAATAACGCGATAAAACACGTTTTACATTGCCATCTAAAATGGCATAAGGTTGATTTAATACCGAAGATAAAATGGCGCCTGCCGTGCTTCGCCCGATACCCGACAATGCCAGCACTTGCTCAAATTGCGTAGGAAATTGCCCTTGATATTCATCACGAATTTGCTGTGCTGCCTTGTGCAAGTTTCTAGCTCGAGCGTAATAACCTAAACCAGTCCACAAATGCAACACTTCATCAAGGGGAGCATTGGCAAGTGCGGTAATATTGGGAAAAGTTTTGATAAATCGCTCAAAATAAGGGATCACCGTAGCCACTTGGGTTTGTTGTAACATCACTTCCGACAACCACACACCATACAGTGTTTTATCCTGTTGCCACGGTAAATGCTTACGCCCAAATTGGTCGTACCAGTGAAGTACAGCCTGAGCAAAAGGGGCGATTGAGCAAGATTGTGCAGTCATATAGTGTAAAAGTGCGGTGAAAAAAGAAAATTTTAGCATAGCGATAATGTAATAGAAATGTGAAATTATTATTTACATTTCTCAGGCGATCTTTAATAATACAAACGATTTTTATTTTAATATTTTAACTCATAAGGAAAGCTCATGAAAAAATCACTTTTAGCAAGTGCTATTGTGTTAGCCTTAGCTAATCAATATGCCGTTGCCAACACCGCTAAATCTAATGAAAATCTGCAAGAAATTAAAGTCGTTGAACAAGAAGCGAGTGATTTAACCACGACAATTACACCCAATCAAATCACCAGAACCAATCCGGCTGATATTAAACAAATGTTAGAAAATACTATTGATGTCAATGTCAACGAATTACAACGTACACGTGGTGGAAATGATGGTGTGAATATCCGTGGCTTGCAAGGAAACCGTGTTGCCACCAGTGTTGATGGTATCCCTTTACCAGAAAGTCAAGAAAACAAATTGTTTACCACCATTGCCGGTGCTTTTGGACGCGGTGATTTTGTCGAACCCAGTTTATTGCGTTCCGCCAGAGTTGATCGTTCTGGTTCTGCATCAGGGCTTTCCGGTGCAATTGATTTCCAAACCCTTGAACCACAAGATTTATTGAAAAATCGTGCGTTCGGTGGATTATTCTCCACCGGCTATCAAAGTGTTGATACGTCACTGGTCGGCACTATGGGGGTCGCATTACAACATGGTGATTATCAAGGTTTAGTGGTTGGTACGCAACGTAAAGGTCATGAAACTAAAACCAATGGCGATAATTCGGGTACCGGTTCAACGCGTACAGAAGCAAACCCGGCGGATTACAAAAATGGTGCGGTGTTAGTAAAAAATTATTACCAAATCAATGAGCAAAATCGTATCGGCTTAGCGGTGGAATATGTGCATAGACGGACTGAAACCGATAACCTTTCCGATATTTCAACCAGCGTTACGCCTTTTGTCACCACATCCACTGACAGTAGTCATAGCAATGATCAAGTCACACGTACTCGTTTAGCTCTCACACATAATTACACCGGTAACGATATTAAACTAGATAGTAAACTCTATTTCCAACAATCAGATACAGAAAATTACCGCGTTCGTCATCAAACCAGAACAGTATCAGGTAACTCTACGGTAACAGAACGCATAGATAACATGGACAATAAAGAAAAGTTATACGGATTATCGACTCAAGCGACACAATTTATTAATAGTTCCATTCCGCAAGTATTACGTTATGGCTTAAGCGCGAGCTATCATGATCTCACCAATGATATTGATACCACGTCAGATACCAGTCTTTCACAATCTTCCGCAGACACCAAACAATTCCGTTTGCATGCTTATGTCGAAGATGAATTACAATTTGGTGATTTGTTAGTTACCCCGCAATTAGGCTTAGTACATTACCGTTTAAACCCAGATGCTGACGGCTATAATGACTGGGTTACCCAATATATACCGAATTCAGGCGTACAAAAACAACATAAAACCGCTTTCTTACCAAAATTAACCTTAGCTTATCAAGTTGCTAATGAATTTGTGCCGTATGTCCAATATTCTCGTGGTTTTAAAGCACCGTCAGCGCAACAACTTACCACATCCTATGGTCGCCAACAATATGGCTATGCGATTGTGGGGAATCAAAATCTTAAACCAGAAACAGCGAATAACTTTGAAGCGGGTTTCAAAGGTAACAATGAACGCTTTAACTATCGTGTCAGTGGTTTCTACAACCTTTATAAAAACTTTATCGATTACCGTTATCTAGCTAATACAGGATTAGCCAACTATGCTTATCAATATCAAAATATTGCCAAAGCTAAAATCTATGGGGTAGATGCCGAAGGGAAATGGAATTTCTATGATGATTTCTATTTCACTGGTGGTTTAGCTTATAGCAAAGGTAAGATGAAAGATAATGAAAGCGGTGAGAAAAATCCAATTAGTACCATTCAACCGCTAAAATTGAAAGCCGGTTTGAGTTATGAAAATGAATTTTGGGGGGCCAGTGGCACCATCACGCATGTACGAGCAAAAGCGGATAAAGATATTTACGGCTCAATGTACAATCCAAGCACATCCTATAATGTCGTAGATTTCGGATTATACATTCGTCCAATCAAAGATCTCACCTTAAGTGCAAGCTTAAATAATGCCTTTGATAAAAAATACTGGAACTGGGCGGATATTTCCTATTTTGCGGGGAATAGCCGTGGTACGAATATGACGGCCAATAGCGATAGCTCGGTAGCAATTTCACAAGAGAGTGCTGATGCTTATAGCGCACCGGGACGTAATTATAGTATCAATCTCCGATATGAATTTTAATTAATCTACAATATCGGCTTAAAGTATGTCGTTATCATCTTTAAGCCGATTTTTATTCCCCATTCCTATAATTCATCTCATTAAATCTGTTAGAATAGCCATAATTATTAGCAAAATAGTTTGTTATTATGATTCAAAAAATGCAATCTTCCCGTTTCTTGTTAAAACTCACCATTATGATGATAGGTGGCTTTGCCTTTTTGCAAGTCTATTCTATTCAGGCCATTTTACCGGTATTAATGGAACATTTTTCCGCCTCTAAAGTGCAAGCAGGGTTAACCGTGGGGGTAACAGTGATGGCTGTTGCTATCATGTCGCCTGTTATGGGGATGTTTTCCGATGCCGTGGGGCGAAAAAGCCTGATCGTGATCTGTATGTTGCTTATCGTGTTCCCCACTGCCTTACTCAGCATAAGTGAAAATATCACACAGATTAAATTATGGCGGTTTTTACAAGGCTTATTTGTGCCGGGAGTTACGGTAGTCACCATCGCTTATATTAGCGAAGAATTTCCTGACCGATTAGCATCGATGCTGTCTTTATATGTATCAGGAACCGTTCTGGGGGGATTTTCGGGGCGGTTTTTGATCGGCTATTTACATAGTATAGTAGGTTGGCAAACGGGGTATTTAATTTTCGCCGGTTTAATGTTAATCGGGGTAATATGGGCGGCGTTGGTGTTGCCAGCATCAAAGAATTTTGTGGTGAGCGGAAATTTTCGGTCTTCGCTGCATATTCTTCGGCAACATATTCAAAATCCCCATGTGCTAACCGCTTGTGCGTTAGGGGCTTGTGTGTTGTTTAGTCTAGTCAGTATTTTTACCTTTATTAACCTGCATTTAGCTGATGATCCTTACTATCTCAGTTCAGCTAATCTGGCGAATATTTTTACGGTTTATCTGATTGGTATGCTAATTACGCCCTTGACGGCGAAACTGATTCACAATGTCGGGATTGCCAACAGTTTATTGCTCGCGATTATGAGTTCCATCATCGGGGCATTGATTACCCTGTGTTCGCCGTTATGGCTAATTATTGTGGGCTTGATTATTATGTCATCCGGCGTGTTTATTAGCCAAGCCACCACTATTAGCCATATCTCGCAACATGTTAACCAAGGACGTTCACTGGCGTCTGGACTATATTATATGTGTTATTACACTGGCGGCAGTATTGGCGCTTGGGTTTGTGGGATAAGTTATACCTATTTCGGTTGGTCAGGTGTGGTATTTACCGTGGTGTTATTACAAATTGTCGCGTTGAATATCGTGTTTTTTGGTATAAAGCTCGCTAAAAGAACAACGCCATAAGCATCAAGAAAATTTGCACCACGCTGTTAAATCCGTATAATTGCTGCCAAATTTATCACCAATAAATCATTATGACAGAACAAAAAAATACTTTTGCGGGTCAAAAACGTAAAACCGTCGAAAGCGCCGAATTTACCGAAGACGGTCGCTATAAGCGTAAAGTCCGTAGTTTTGTGCTACGTACAGGGCGATTAAGTGAATACCAACGTCAAATGATGAATGATAACTGGGCTAATTATGGCGTAGATTATCAAGACGAACTCTTTGATTTTGCTAAAATTTATGGCAATAGTCATCCTGTGGTATTAGAAATAGGCTTTGGTATGGGAAAATCCTTAGTGGAAATGGCAGCACAACATCCTGATAGAAATTATCTGGGTATTGAAGTCCATACACCGGGTGTGGGGGCTTGTTTGGCATATGCGTTAGAGAAAGGGGTTAAAAATTTGCGTGTCATGTGCCACGATGCCACGGAAGTATTGCGGGACTGTATTGCGGAAAATTCATTGGGTGGCTTGCAATTATTCTTTCCCGATCCTTGGCAAAAAGCCAAACATCATAAACGGCGCATTGTCCAGCCGGCTTTTGTGGAAACCGTGGCGAAAAAATTACAAACCGGTGGCTTTATTCATTTCGCCACCGACTGGGGAAATTATGCTGAACACATGCTGGGTGTGTTACAATCTGTGCAAAGTGCGGTGGGAATTCGCAATGTTTCAATCACGAACGATTATATTGAACGCCCGGATTTCCGCCCTTTAACCAAATTTGAACAACGTGGTCATAAACTGGGTCACCGCGTTTGGGATTTATATTTTATTAAAGAATAGGGCTAACCCCCTGATAGCATAGGAGAAAAATATGGCTATTCAACGTAATGCGCGTCAGCGTAAAAAAATGCATTTAGCAGAATTCCAAGAATTAGGCTTTTTAGTCAATTGGCAATTCGCCGAAGGTACGGCTATTGAGAAAGTCGATGAAATCGTTGATCGCTTTATTGATGAAGTTATCCAACCAAATGGCTTAGCTTATGAAGGTAGTGGCTATTTACATTGGGAAGGGCTAGTGTGCTTAGAAAAAATTGGCAAATGTGATGAAAATCACCGCACTTTAGTGAGAAACTGGTTAGAAAGCAATGGATTACAACAAGTGGAAATCAGTGAATTATTTGATATTTGGTGGGAATTCCCGACCAAATAGTCATCTAGCAACAAAAAATAGGGTTAACTGATCCTACTAGACTGCTGAAAGTCCCACCTTATCAGCTAATGATATTCGGCGGGTTTTTCAGCAGTTTGAGGCACACCTTACAGGGTGCCTTTTCAATTAGACTATTTCACTAAGTTGAACAGGTCTTCTTTCATCCAAAGATTTTTTCGCTGCCAATGCAATAAACACTGGTTGCAATCCATCATTTCCATTCACTAATGTTGGTTTATCATTCACAATGGAATCGACAAAACAAGCCATTTCATCGGAGAAAGATTGCATATATCTTTCTAAGAAGAAATATTTTGGTTTTTCAGCAATCACGCCAGCTTCACAAGAATAAATTGCGGTTGAGTTTGCATCATTACTGGTTTGCACCGCACCTTTAGAACCAAAGACTTCCGCACGTTGATCATAGCCATAAACCGCTTTACGGCTATTATCAATTACACCAATTGTCCCATTGGCTAATTTCAATGTGATCACCGCGGTATCAATATCTCCTGCTTTGCCTATTTCTGGATTAACCAATACAGCACCTGCAGCAAAAACTTCGGTGACTTCACTGCCGGATAAATAACGAATCATATCAAAATCGTGAATAGTCATATCAAAGAACATGCCACCAGAGACTTTAACATACTCAATTGGCGGAGCATCAGGATCACGAGAAGTTACCCGAATAATATGCGGATCGCCAATATCGCCTGCCACAATACGATCTTTAATCGCTTTGAAGTTATGGTCAAAGCGGCGATTAAAGCCAACTTGGAATTTTACGCCAGCTTGTTCAACTGCGGTTAAAACTTGACGAATTTTGCTTGGATCCGCATCAACTGGTTTTTCACAAAAAACGTGTTTACCTGCTTGAGCGGCTTCAATGGAAATTTGAGCATGGGTGTTTGTTGATGAGCAGACTAAAACTGCGTCAATTTCTGGATCTTGTAAGATCTGCTTATAATCTTGATAAACATGTGGAATACCAATGGCTTTCGCCCAACTTTCTAATTCTTCTGTAATTCTCACATCAGAAATCGCCTTGATTTCCGCACCTTTTACATATTTGGTGATACTTTCTGAATGGACACGACCGATACGACCTGCACCAATAATACCTACTTTAATCATAAAATTCTCCTTAAATACCTGCAACTTCACGAATATATTTACGTCCTTTAATGGCGTATTCTAATGGATTAGCAATAGCTGGATCTTGCTCAGCTTCCACGACCATCCAACCTTTGTAATTGTGTTTATCCAAAATGTCGAAAATTGGTCTGAAATCAATTACGCCATCGCCCGGTACGGTAAATGTACCTTTGCGAACGCCTTCTAAAAAGCTGAGATTGTTGGCTTTTACTTCGGCAACAACTTCATCTCGCACATCTTTTAAATGAACGTGAACAATACGATCGATATACTTCTTTAAAACATCTAGCATTGCTTGTTGAGAACCTTCTGAATAGTAAAGATGTCCTGAATCGAAGAGCAGATAAACATCATCATTAGTAATTTCCATATATTTATCTATTTCCTCAGGGGTTTGAATACCTGTCCCCATATGGTGATGTAAACACACTTTCATACCTTTTTCGGCAGCGAGTTTCGCTAATTCATTATAGCCTTCAGCCAACAATTGCCATTCAGCTTCATTAAAAGTGGTTTTTTCTTTAAACACTGCTTTTGTAGTACCTTGGATACTGCGACTTTGTTCAGAACAACCAATCACTTTTGCCCCCATTGCATGTAAGAAATCACGATGAGCAATAAAATCTTTAATGGTTTGTTCTTTCTTACCATCAACAAAGAATGTACTAAACCATGCATTACAAATTTGAATACCGCGAATATCTAGTTTACGTTTTAACTCTTCTACATCTCGTGGATATTTGTTGCCCACTTCACTGCCTGTAAATCCTGCCAATGCCATTTCACTTACGCATTGTTCAAAGGTATTTTCTTTGCCCAAATCTGGCATATCATCATTTGTCCAGCCAATAGGTGCTATACCTAATTTTACATTTTCAATTTTCATAGTTTCATCCTTCATAGTTTCATCCTTATTAAGTTAAGATATTCAACAAAAATATTAATAACGTCTTGCTTCATTGATATGTTGCACAGCGTTTTGATAACTTTCTTGAATAGTTTGTTTTTCAGATACTTCTGCTACACCAACATGCCACCAACTGCCATATCCATGAATCATGGTTTTTGGTAAAATTTTAATATCAATTAACGTTGACACGGTTTGTAGTTTAGCATCCGCTAAAGCAAAACGAAGTTCTTCTTCTGTGGTTACCCGGTAGGTTTTACAACCATAAGATGCTGCATTCATGGCAAAATCAACTGGTAGAAAACCACCATCTAATTGATGACTTTGTTCATTTCTAAACCGAAATTCCGTACCGAAGCTATCCATTCCGTGTCCAATTTGTAAATTATTAATACAACCATTAGTCATATTATCAAACAACACCACATTGATTTTTTTGTGTTCTTGCACAGACGTAACAAGCTCAGAATGGAGCATCATATAAGCACCATCACCAACCAAGGTATAAACTTCTCGATGTGGTTCTGCTAACTTAACCCCCAAAGACGCATTAACTTCATACCCCATACAGGAATAACCATATTCAAGATGATAGGTATTAACCCCTTTTGATTGCCACGCACGTTGTAAATCACCAGGTAAACTACCTGCTGCTCCAACGATAATGTCATCTTTGCCTAGGGTTTCATTTAAAATGCCCAATACACGACTTTGCGTTAAGCAAGACTTGGTTAATTGAATAAATTCCGCGAATACTTTTTCTCGATCTAAGCGGTCATCAATTTCAGGAATGAAATTTTCTGCGGTATAAGTCGTGTGATAGATACGTTCCAATTCTGTGGTAAATTGTTGTTTGGCTTGTTTAATTTGCTCGCCCCATTGAGCCGTATAGCCAGTTGAAGCTAAAAGTGCGGTTAATTTTTGCAACGTTTCTTTGGCATCCGCCACGACTTGCACACCATCGAGTTTGTAACTATCAAAACGAGCAATATTAATATTCAAAAACTCAACATCTGGGTTTTGGAAAATCCATTTGGAAGATGTTGTAAAATCAGTATAACGAGTACCCACGCCAATAATGAGATCCGCTTCTTTCGCCAACAAATTAGCACTTAAACAACCGGTTTCACCCACGCCACCGACATTCAATGGATAATCTGAAACGACCGCACTTTTACCAGCTTGTGTTTCCGCAAAAGGAATATTAAAGGTTTCAGCGAAGATTTTTAATTGTTCAGCTGCTTCAGAATAACGTACACCACCACCACATACGATCAATGGTTTTTTCTTGTTTTGAATTAACTGTAAGGCTTGCTGTAACATTGGATCAGTTGGTGGAGTTCGTTCAATACGATGAACCCGTTTTTGTAAGAAATATTCAGGAAAATCATAAGCTTCAGCCTGAACATCTTGTGGTAAAGCAATAGTTACCGCTCCAGTTTCTGCTGGATCAGTTAAGACTCGCATTGCGTTAATGCAAGCTGTCATTAATTGTTCTGGACGACTAACACGATCCCAGTATTTACTTACTGCTTTAAAGGCATCGTTGGTGCTAATACTCAAATTGTGTGATTGTTCAATTTGCTGTAACACGGGATCGGGTTGACGAGTAGCAAATACATCACCAGGTAACAATAGTAAAGGAATACGATTTGCTGTCGCAGTTGCAGCAGCAGTAATCATATTAGCTGCACCGGGACCCACAGAAGAAGTACAAGCATAAATTTTTTTACGCATATGTTGCTTTGCAAAACCAATGGCAACGTGAGCCATGCCTTGCTCATTACGTCCTTGACGCACAATTAAATCGCCCCGATCTTGCTCTAGTGCTTGACCAATACCTAATACATTTCCGTGCCCAAATATAGCAAAGATACCTTCAACGAATTTGCTCTGTTTTCCATCAAACTCAACATATTGATTATCTAGAAATTTTACTAATGCTTGAGCAACAGTTAATCTTATGGTTTTCATAGTGATACTCCAAAATTCCGATATTAAATACAGATGTAGTATAATCAATCGAATATTCATTTTAATAATTTGAAATAAAAATTTCATTATATAGACGTAGATCAATTTTTGGTACAATGTGCATCATAAGTATAAATATATGTGTGGCTGACCTGTAATCTATATTGCATATTATTATTCTTAATAGCTATTTTCTTCAATAAATATTTTTCAAATTTGTGATCTATGTCTCAAAATTTAATTTTGAATACAGAATTTATGAAATAAAAATTCCAAAATTGTTTTTTGTTACTATAATGGTAAACATAAATATTAATGTTATTCTCTGAAACAAGAAGGAAACTGCTATGAAAACAATAGAAAAAACGCTTGATCTCATTTGTCTTGGTCGTGTAGCTGTGGATTTGTATGCTCAGCAGATAGGAGCTCGCTTGGAAGATGCTTCTTCATTTTCAAAATATTTGGGGGGATCATCAGGTAATGTGGCATATGGTACAGCGGTACAAGGTATTAAATCATCCATGCTTGCTCGTGTTGGTGATGAACATATGGGGCGTTTTTTACGTGAAGAATTGCAACGGGTAGGCGTTGATACTAGCCATTTGATTACTGACAAAGAAAGACTTACTGCATTAGTCGTACTAGGTATTAAAGATCAGGATACTTTTCCGCTTATTTTTTACCGAGATAATTGTGCGGATATGGCTATTACTGCTGATGATTTTGACGAATCCTATATCGCATCAGCGAAAGCATTAACTATCACAGGAACACATTTATCTCATCCCAAAACACGTAACGCCGTTATTACTGCACTAGAATATGCCGCTAAAAATAATACTAAACGCCTACTAGACATTGATTATCGCCCAGTTTTATGGGGATTAACATCTTTAGGCGATGGTGAAACTCGTTATATTGATTCTGAAGCGGTAACCAAATCTCTTCAAGAAGTTCTACACCATTTTGATGTGTTAGTCGGGACTGAAGAAGAATTTCATATTGCTAGTGGTTCAACCGATACCTTAACCGCATTAAAAAATGTGCGTAAATTCAGTCAAGCAACGTTGGTTTGTAAACGCGGGGCATTAGGTTGTTCAGTATTTGAAGGCGATATTCCCGATGATTTAGATGGTGGTCTTAATGTTTACGGCGTGAGAGTTGAAGTTTTAAACGTATTAGGTGCTGGCGATGCTTTTATGTCTGGGCTTATTCGTGGGTATATTAACAATGAAGGTTGGGAGCAATCTTGCCGCTATGCTAATGCTTGTGGTGCATTAGTCGTCTCCCGACACGGTTGTGCTCCAGCAATGCCAACGAAAAAAGAACTTGACGATTACCTATCCAGAGCAGAATCTGTACCAAGACCTGATTTAGATGAAAAATTAAATCACCTTCATCGAGTGACTACAAGAAAAGTTCAATGGAATGATTTATGTATTTTTGCTTTCGATCACCGTAAACAACTTATTGATATTGCAAAAAACTGCGGTGCAGATCTCAAAAGTATTTCAAAACTCAAATCTTTATTATTGCAAGCTGCAGAAAAAACGGCGAAAAAAGCTAATATTGTGGGGCACGCAGGAATCTTAGCTGACACAACGTTCGGTCAACAAGCATTAAATGCGATCACAGGTAAAAAGTGGTGGATAGGTCGCCCAATTGAAATGCCATCTTCCAGACCATTGCGTTTAGAACACGGTGATCTAGGTAGCCAGTTAATGACTTGGCCACAAGAACAAGTAGTTAAATGCTTAGTCTTCTATCATCCTAAGGATGATATATTACTAAAAGCAGAACAAGATGCTAAATTAACAGAAATCTATCAAACTTGTTGCAGAACTGGGCACGAATTATTACTGGAAATTATTCTTCCAACGAATACTGAACAACAAGAAAATTACTATGTGGACATAATTTCTCATTTTTATAATATCGGGCTGAAACCAGATTGGTGGAAACTTCCAGGTGTATCTGCAACTTGTTGGGAAAATATTAGCAATGTAGTAACTGAGAATGATCCGTATTGCCGTGGTATTCTCATTTTAGGACTAGATGCACCAGAATCTCAATTTGTAGAAATCTTTAAACAATCTGCCAACGCGCCATTAGTAAAAGGTTTTGCTGTTGGTCGTACTATTTTTGCTCAACCATCAGAACGTTGGTTAAAGGGCATAATCAATGATCAACAACTCATTGACGAAGTCTCTACCAATTATCAGAGACTTATAACCTTATGGCAACAACGTAAAGATTAATTTGCCATATAATTGATGACACCTTAATTTGATTGAGGTGTCATATTTTTTATTTATATGAGAAAAGGAGTATTTTATGGTAGATACATCATTAATTCCTAATATTGAGATCTTTATATCTCAGGTTCCTCCCCTAAACTACTTGCCTAATCAAATACTTTCTCAAATTGCAGCTAATATCAGTATTAGATACATTCCCAAAGAGGAAAGTATTGTTAATTCAGAGAATTCTGAACGAAATCTGTATATCATTCGAATTGGAGAAGTGGAACAAATCAATGCTGATGGTTCACTAAGAGCCAAATTAGATACAGGCTGTATTTTTGGATTTAGTATTTTAGATAACAAAGATGAATATTCAGCTTTCGCGCTAGAAAATACCTTGATTTATCAAATAGATTACCAAATATTAATTGATATATTAACACCATATCCTGAATATATTAGTTATTTTTCTCAAGAAACGAGTACAAGATTATCAACAATAGCGAAAACATCTTCTGATAATGTTCTTATGAAAACTGTTTCAGAAGTTGCTAATCAACAAATAGTTTTAGTCGATAGTCAATTGTCTATTCAGCAAGTAGCACAAGAAATGACCAAACGTCGTCGTTCCTCAGCAATCATTATGGAAGAAGAAAAAATTCTTGGTATTGTTAATGATCGTGATATGACTAAACAAGTCGTATCTCAAGGAAAAGATATTGGCTTGCCTATAACCGAGATAATGAGTCGAAACCCACCAACAATAGCTGGAAATGAGCTCGTATTAAATGCTGTATCTTTAATGATGAAATATAATATTCGAAGTTTACCTGTTCTCGTCAATGAAAGGGTACATAGCATTCTGACTGCCATTGATTTACTGAAATATTCAGGTCTGCAATCCATTTTTATCGTAAATAATATATTTCAAGTTGAGCATTTGTCTCAACTTATATCACTCTCTCAGCAAAAAGAAATAATATTCTCTTCTCTCATAAAAGGTGGCGCAAACTGTAATAACATAATGAAAGTAATGACATTAATTGCAGATGCATTTTCTCAAAAATTATTACTATTAGCTGAAGAAAAATTAGGCAACCCACCATGCTCTTATGTTTGGAATGTTTTAGGTTCACAGGCACGTTATGAAATGCACCTATTATCAGATCAAGATAATGCTATTATAGTAGAAAGAGAATTAACTAAACAAGAAGAAGGTTATTTTTCCGAACTATCGGAATTTGTTGTTAATGGCTTAGATAAATGTGGGTATTCACTTTGTGATGGTCATTATATGGCAAATAATACCTTATGGTGCCAACCTTTATCAAAATGGAAAGAATACTTTGAGAAATGGATTAAAAATCCAGAAAGCGATTATTTACTAAATGCATCTGTATTAATGGACTTTCGAGCTATTCACGGAAATAAAGAACTATCTGAAAAATTACAAAAATATATTTCCACCCTAACCCAAAACAATACTCGACTCCTACTATTTATGACAGCAAACGCAATAAGAGTAAAACCACCAATTAGCATTTTTAGAAATTTTGTACTTACCAAAGAAGGGGAAAATAAGAATAAGCTTAATTTAAAAAAAAGAGCAATTAGTTTATTAGTCGACTTAGCTCGGATTTATGCTTTTTCTGGTGATTTACTAGACACATTATCAACAGAAGAACGTTTTTCCGCTTGTTACAAATTAGGCGTAATAGATAAAAATACATTTGATAATGTGTTGGAAGCATATCAATTTGTTTGTGAAATGCGTTTTAAACACCAACACCAAGAATTAAAAACTAATCAGGTTATCACAAATTATATTTCACCTAATGAATTAACATTATTAGAAAGAAATCAATTAAAAGATGTATTTAGATTAATATCAAAATTCCAAGAAGCTGCTGAACTCCGATTTTCACAACGAGGGATAATAAGATGAAAAAATATATAAAAAAATTAATACATTACTATCACCCGTTAGCCAAGTTTGAGAGAAATAGACTACAGTGCATAAAAAAATATAATTATCCAAGTGAAATACTTAATATCTTACAAAATAAACCACCCCAACTATATGATAAAATTGAAGATTTATCCTTTCTTGTTATTGATTTTGAAACAACGGGATTAAATTCATTTATAGATAATATATTAAGTATTGCAACTACACCAATAGATAACTTAACCATTAACATATCAAAATCAACACATGTTTTTATTAAAAATAATTCCGTCAAGAAAGAAACTGTAATAATCAATCATATTGTTCCTGAAATGCTCATTAATACTTCATCATTAGATGATGCGATGAATGAACTATTTAAGTTAATGAAAAATCGGATTTTAGTCGCTCATGGTTCAAATATAGAAAAGAGATTTATTCATCATTATCTCTCCACTAAATATAATATTACTTATTTACCCGTATTATGGATAGATACTCTACGACTGGCTCGCTCTTTCCAAAAGTCCAATAAACAAATTATTCCCAATTACCAATTAGCTAATATTAGAAAGGATTACAATCTACCGGAATACATCTCTCATAATGCACTTATTGACACTATAGCAACAGCGGAACTATTTTTAGCAGAACTCCATCATTTATTTGGCAAAAAGCAAAAAACATTGGGAGAAATTTACAAACGTTCGCTATAATCTCTCTTCAGAATAAAAAATCTACAACAATAAATGATCTGAACCCCAAAAATCGGACAGTTTAGTTTAAGTATTCAAGGACTGAGTTCTGTATTGCACAGGGCTTAGTCCTTTTAATTTGGTTTGGATACGTTCGTTATTGTAGTAAGCAATATAATCGTGGATAGTTTGCTCCAGTTGCTCAATACTTTCAAACTGCTTGCCATAATAACATTCTTCCTTTAATCGCCCAAAAAAACTTTCCGTTGCTGCATTATCAATGCAATTACCTTTTCGGCTCATACTTTGCAAAATATTATGCTTTTCTAACCGATTACGATAGCTAAGATGTTGATATTGCCAACCTTGGTCTGAATGTAAAATAGGCTTATCGCCAGGGTTAAGTTTTTTAACGGCTTGCTCTAGCATTCTGTCTATTTGAGCCCAATTCGGGCGACGGATCAGGTCATAAGTGATGATTTCACCATTGTAGAAGTCTTTAATCGGCGAGAGATAGAGCTTCTCATTATGGCACTTAAACTCGGTAATATCTGTTCCCATTTTTCATTGGGTTTAGTTGCCGTAAAATTGCGTTCAAGTAGATTTGGCGCGATTTTCCCAACATCTCCTTGATAACTTTGATATTTCCGTTTTGGCTTTCTTTCCCATTTTAAACCCAGTTCTTTCATCAATTTTGTGACTTTTTTATGGTTGACGACAATCCCTTTTTTTACTCAAGGCTAATGTGATTCAGCGATAGCCATATTTAGATTTGGGTTCAAGCCCTGTTATACCTTGTTCTTTAAAACGTTTCAACCAATTTACCACCATGCTATGACTAGACAGATTTGCACTTAAAGCCGCTTGTCGGACGCTCATTTCACCTGATAATACAGGCGTGATAATGTGGAGTTTTTCATCTGCAGTATATTGTTTCCAAGCAGACTGATTCTGCAATGCTAACGCACCTGAATGCGCATATTTAGCGAGCCAATCTCTTATGATTGACACTGGAATTTGGAAATGCTGACTTGTTTTGGTTAAAGAATAAGACGTATTTAGATGAAACTGAACCACTTCAAATTTGAATTGTGCATTATATTTGGTCATAAAAATCTGCCCCTTAATCAGTTGGTTTGTGTCCAACTTTTGGGGGGCAGATCAAATTCAAAACTCGGTTTTTCTTTATTTTATTTCCCCAACACCCTTATATGCCGTGTCGCCGCAATCCACGCCGATGCATAACCCACAATCGAGCAAATAATCAACAAGAACGCAAATTCCGCCAAGCCTAAACCGTTTAGCTCAAATTGCACAGCAAAAATATCCGTCACATAACGCACTGCACTGGTGAAATAACCAATCACAAAGCTACTGAAAATACAAGCGACTAATGCGCCTAAAAAGCCGTAGATAATACCTGTATAAAGGAAAGGGCGTAGTACAAATTGATCGGTAGCACCGAGTAGTTTCATGACTTGAATATTTACCTTGCTACTATATACATCAGAACGAATACTGTTACCGATCACTAAAAATACCGCTAATGTCATCAATACTGCACTAAAAATAGCCACATGTGCAATCAGCCAAGTAATGGCGGTCAGCTTTTCCAGCCAGTCATTATCCATTCTGACTTCTTCTATCCCTTTGATTTTCATCAGATTATTATGCAACTCCTGACGCTTTTCGGAACCTTGAAATTCAGTCGTTGGGTGAATCATCACTACCGCAGGTAATGGATTATCGTCCAAAATATCCAATTCTTCATTAAACCCTGACCACGCTTTAAACTCTTTTAAGCTTTCCTGACGTGACATATAATTAAGACTTTGCACGCCATTTTGTTCACGGATTTTTTCCACCACCTTATTGGCATCATCAGCATTCAGGTTTTTATGTAAATAGACGGTTAATTCTGTTTCAGGATAGAATTTAGTGGTGGCTAAGTGGGTGTTTTTCCAAAGTAAAAAACTCACCGTAGGAATAGTTAATGACACAGCTATCACCAAAATCGTCAATAATGTGCCGTATTTTCTCAAGCAGAGATCCGCCCACACATTGCGTAAAACATAATTCATTTGCACCCAAAACGGAGCTTTTTGTATTGAACTCATAAAATTTCCTTTTTTACTCTGAGGCATTGCCCCCGTTGCTATGCAACGTTGAAATTGCTACGGAATTTTTCACCGCACTTTAACGCAAATAACCTTGTTCTAATACAAGGCAAGGTTTTGGTTTTTGTTGAATTAAGCCAATATTATGGGTCGCAATTAACACCGTCATACCCATGCGATTAAATTCTTCAAATAAGCTAAAAATATCAAAAGAAAGCGCGTTGTCGAGATTACCTGTTGGCTCATCAGCTAATAATAATTGCGGTTTATGTATCACTGCGCGGGCAATATCCACACGCTGTTGTTCACCACCTGACAAATGTAATGGCTGATGAGCTGCACGATTATAAAGTCCTACTACGTCTAACATGGCTAACGCTCGTTCTCGGGCAGTTTTGGGGTGCATGCCTGCAATAATTAATGGTAAAGCTACATTATCCACAATAGAACGATCGGGCAAAAGACGATAATCTTGATGCACCATACCAATTTGACGGCGTAAAAATGGCAATTCATAGGCAGACAGGCGAGTGATGTCGTGTCCATTAAACCAAATTTGTCCACCGTTAGCTCGTTCCATTCCCATAATAAGTTTTAACAAGGTACTTTTACCAGCCCCTGAATGCCCGGTTAAATAGGTCATACTACCTACAGGTAAATGAAAGTTAAGCCCTTGCAAAGCAGGTTGTTTACTGCCTAAATAGGCTTTGCTGACATTTTGAAAATGTATCATTTTTTATCCTTTCCGATTAATCTTCTTGTACCTATTTGATGGGTAACTATTCTTCATGGCTAAATAACGCATCAATAAATTCATTGGCATTAAACGTCCGTAAATCTTCAATTTTTTCACCGACACCAATATAGCGAATCGGCAAATTAAATTGATCGGCAATAGCAAAAATTACGCCACCTTTGGCAGTACCATCTAATTTGGTTAAGCAAATGCCGGTCAATCCCACAGCTTCATTAAACAATTTTGCCTGACTAATGGCATTCTGACCGGTGCCAGCATCAAGTGTCAGCATAATTTCATGTGGTGCGGTTTCGTCATATTTTTTCATCACTCGCACGATTTTTTTCAACTCGTCCATCAAATTATTTTTATTTTGCAACCGCCCAGCGGTGTCTGCAATCAGAATATCAATATTTTTCGCTGCCGCTGATTGCATGGCATCAAAAATCACTGATGCTGAATCAGACCCCGTGCTTTGAGCCACCACAGGAATATGATTACGTTCGCCCCACACTTGCAACTGTTCGACAGCTGCGGCACGGAATGTATCACCTGCGGCTAACATCACCGATTTGCCTTGTTGTTGGAACTGACGAGCGAGTTTACCAATGGTCGTGGTTTTTCCCACTCCGTTTACCCCCACCATTAAAATCACATAAGGTTTTTTGGCTTCGTCAATGTGCAAGGGTTGCGCCACAGGATTAAGAATCTCCGCCATTTCTTGTTTTAATTGTTGATAGAGTAAATCTGCATTTTTTAACTGTTGACGCGAGGCGTGTAATTCTAAATTTTTAATAATTTTACTGGTAGTCGGTACACCAATATCAGCGATTAATAGTTGTTCTTCTAGTTCTTCAAACAGTTCATCGTCAATTTTCTTACCTAAAAAGAAAGCGCGAAAACCTGATCCTATATTTTGTTTGGTTTTGACTAACCCCTTAATTAAACGGCTAAAAAATCCGCCTTCAGTGGGTTTTTCTTGGGTAATAGATGGTTCGGCAATAGCTGGTTCAACAAATTTTTCTTTTATCGTTTCTTGTTTGAGAATTTCATCATTCACTATTTTAGAAACAGGTTCAATTTCCACCGCAGTTTTTTTGACATCTTCCTTTTGAACAGAAATTTCTGCTACAATCTGCTCGGTTTTCACTGGTTCAAGTACGGTTTCATTTTGTTCAGAAATCAACGTTGTTTCTGATTGAACAAAGTTTTCCACCACATCAAGCATATCTTCGCTTAGGGTGTCACTAACTTGTTCAATGCTTTGATCAATTTTTTCGTTCACGGCTTCAATTTTTTCTTCAATAATATCAACGATATTTTCAGATTTGTTGCCACTTGTTTGCTCAATAATTTCTACAGTTTCTTGTTGTTGTTCATCAGCATTTTCCTGCTGTTTTTTACCTAAACCCAACCATGACCAAAAACCGCCTTTTTTTTTCTCATCTGTCATAAATTCTCTCAATATCTGTTAAAATGCTAGGAAATTCGCATAGTTTATCATTTTTTATCTATATCTGTATGAAAAAATATACAAAACCTACCTCTCAACAAACAAAAGGCGAAGTTCGCATTATTGCCGGTCGTTGGCGAGGGCGAAAATTGCCAGTATTAAATTCACAAGGCTTACGCCCCACTGGGGATCGAGTGAAAGAAACGCTGTTTAATTGGTTAATGCCTTATATTGAGGATAGTTGTTGTTTAGATTGTTTTGCTGGCAGTGGTTCACTTGGTTTTGAAAGTCTATCAAGGGGAGCAAAACAGGTAACATTTGTGGAATTAGATAAAACTGTAATTAATCAATTAAAACAGAATTTAATTAGTTTAAAATGTGATGAAAAACAAGCAGATGTAATTAATCAAAATAGCCTTGAATGGTTAAAAAAAGCGCAAAAAACACCGCGCTTTGATGTGATTTTTCTTGATCCACCGTTTCATTTTGGGTTGGTTGAACGAACCATAGCATTATTAGCACAAAATAATTGGCTAGAACAAGACGCACTAATCTATATAGAAACAGAAAAAGATAAACCGTTAAATATTCCTGAAAATTGGGTTTTATTGAAACAAAAAATCACCGGTCAGGTTTGTTATCGTTTATATCAAAAAATAAATTAAAAATAAAAGGAATACTTATGTTATACCAAGCCGTATTCAGCGATATTGATGGCACATTATTAAATAGCCAACATCAAATTACCCCACGTACCGAACAGGCAATTAAAGCCATTGTCAAACAAGGCATTCCGTTTATTCCGGTTTCTGCCCGACCACCTTATGCGATTACGCCTTACACTGAGCAATTACAAACTCAGCAAGGGATGATTTGTTATAGTGGCGCATTAATTTTAGATAAAAATTTAACCGCACTTTATAGTGTGCTTATTGAGCAAAATGATCTTACTTTGCTTAATCAAATTTTAGCGGATTACGCCGATTTATCTATTAATCATTATGCTGGGTTAAACTGGTTTAGCAACGATTTAAGTAATCTTTGGACGTTACAAGAAAGCCAAATCACCGGCTTACAGGCTCAAATTGTGCCAACAGATTTAACAGACGTGCATAAAATTTTAGTGATGGGTAATGCCACTAATATTCAACAATTAGAACAAAAACTCAAACAAAATCTACCGCACTTGAGTATTCACCGCTCTAAACCTGAATACCTTGAAATCATGAACAAAGCTGCCACCAAAGCCAAAGCTATTCAATTTATGGAAAAATTATTGAACATCAATGCCGAGCAAGTGATTGCTTTTGGTGATAATTTTAATGATTTGGATATGTTGCAATATGCAGGCTTAAGTGTCGCAATGGATAATGCACCTGATGAAATTAAACAAGTGGCAAAACGGGTAACAGCCAGCAACAATGAAGATGGTATTGCGTTGGTGTTGGAAAGGGAGTTTTTACTCATTTAAGTGTTGATTTACATAGGATTTTAATTCAGTAATTTCCAATTTCGTTTTATCGGATAATACGTTGTTATCTCGTTATATTTTAATTTAGCAGAGATTTTTTCCTTAAAACATCAAATTTTGTCGCAAAAATGCTAGTCATTTGCTCGTCTTATTTCAATAATGCTTGGGTTATCAAACAACAGGATAATCTGCATTATGTCCAATCATCATTTTACAGTATTAAGCATCAAACAAGTTTTACTGGCGATTGTGGGTATTTATACGACACAAACTATTATTACTTCACTTACCACACAAGCCTTGCCAACGTTATGGCGTGATGCAGGGGTATCGTTACAATTTATTGGGTTGACGGCTTTATTGTGGATTCCTTGGGGATTGCGTTTTCTGTGGTCGCCGTTGATGGAACGTTGGCGGTTACCTGAAAACCAGCTGATACGACGATCCCGTGGTTTGATTCTGACAGGACAATGGTTGATTGTTAGCTTATTTTTGTTGATAAGTTTATTAGTCTGGTGGGGAATATTGGAATTATCGCAAAGTGCGGTGGTTTTTTTGACGATTTTACTGTTTACCGCTTTGGTAGCGGCGACAACAGATATTGCTAGTGATGGCTTTACTGTTGAGCAACTTGCTGAGCAGCAACGTGGTTGGGGTAATACGGCACAAGTAGGCAGTAGTTATTTGGGCGCGATGTTAGGTAGTGGCGGTTTTGTATTGATTTGTGTGCATTGGGATTTGGCGACGGCGTTTTTATTGTTGGCATTGATTATTTTATTGTTGAGTGTACCGATGTTTTTGTTGCGAGAACCGCCACGTTCATCTACGGCTATTCTAACTCATCGCCCTAGTCTGAAATATGCTTGGTCTCGTGCGACAATACGGATAAGTTTGGTATTGATGTTATTATCAAGCGTAGGCATTCGTTTGACCTTGGGTATGTTTGGTCCTTTTTTGATTGATAAAGGGGCGAGTTTGTCTGATGTGGGTTGGTTGTTTGGTTCACTAAATATAACAGTCGGTTTTATGGGTGCAATATTGGGTGGAATATTGGTGCAGACAAAACCATCTTGGCAAGCGGTGATCATTGCCTTAGCGATTGAATTGGTTGTGCTGTTTGCTTTAACTTTATTGGCTGATTCGGTGTCTTTAAGCATTTTAATGTTTTTAATTAGCTTGATGTTTGCTGTGTTTAGCGTGCTTTGGGTAGCGTTATATTCGGTGTTGATGAGTGTGGCTTCACCTTTGCAATCAGGTGTGGATTTTACTTTGTTTCAAAGTGCCGATGCATTATTAGCCGTGTTAGCAGGCTTGTTGGCAGGTGGTTTGGCTCAATATTTGGGTTACACCGCTTGTTTTGGCTTGGCAGCGGTTTCGGTAGTTGTGGCAATTGGGGCAATTATTTATCAAACTAAACGAGTTGCTTAGGCGATACGCCAATATGTTCACGAAATACACGGCTAAAATGACTTAAATGGGAAAAACCAACCATTGTGGCAGTATCGGTTACCGATACGCCTTGTTGTAGCAAGATGACGGCTGCCTGAATGCGTGTGTGGATTAAAAAGGCATAAACCGATTTGCCATACAAGGCTTTAAAGCCTGTTTGTAAGCGTTTTTCATTTAAACCAACCCTTGCCGCTAAATCGGCAACACACCAATCTTGAGCGTATTCTTTCTCTAATAAATAACGGGCTTGCATCAGACGTTTACGATCGCAGGGAACAGGTAAGCTAATTGTTTGTTGGCAAATATTTTCTTGTAAAAACAAGGCGATCAATTCCAAAATCTTGGCTCGACAATATAAATTTCCAATCACTTGATGTGGTGCTGTTTGCTGAAAAGATGTCAATAATTCGCTAATTCTACTTTGTAACGATAGGGAAATGGGGACGCAAGTCATCAAGGCATCAAGATGTTGTTGCTCGCCTGAATGACCGAAAATAGAGTGACTTTGCTGGCGTAATAGGCTCATCTCTACCCCGATTAAGCTCTCAATCGCAGATTTAGGAATATGGATATTTAACATACGAAAATCATGGTTTTGCTGGCTAACAAATTCATTCCAACCTTGGGTATGTTGATTACTGAGCATGAACACTGCTGAGCCAGCGTTTACATGGTAAGTTCCCCCATCATGAAATCCTGTTCGCATTTTGCCTGCTAATAAAAAACATAAATTCAAGGCTGCTTCACCTTCAGATTGAAATAACCACGGATGGCGAGATGAAGCATTGACACTATGCAAAGTAAGATCGCGACAAGGGGAATAAATGTTTAAGCTCTGCTGCCAATCTTGTGGAATAGCTTGCAAAATGTGTTCAGGCAGCTTGGTTGGCTGTAACAGCAATGGTTTATTAAGATGGTGCATAATTTTTTCCTGAAAACATCAAGTTTTGTCTGAAAACTGTTAGTCAGCGTTTGTATTTCTCGCCACAATTCGCTTTATCTTAACACAAATAATTCGCATTTGATATGGTGGCTGCCATGTGGTCAATTCTTAACCCTGTGAAAAAACAAATTTACTTGGCTATTTTTTTAGCGGGTTTGGCTGTGTTCGCCAATTTATTGGTATTAGCAAGTTTGGCGTGGTCTGTGCAAGCCTTGTTATCTCACCCTGAGCAAATGCCTTATGCCTTGTTAAGTATTGCCTTATTAAGCACAGTGTGTGCTTATGTTTTACGGATAACGGCGTTTAACCAATCCCATTACGCTTCTTTTCGTTTAGAAAACCACTTACGCAAGCAATTAGCCGAACACTTGGCAAAAGTGCCGTTAGGTTATGTGGAAAACATGGGTTCTGGCAGTCTAGCAAAAATTTTAATGCAAGATGTCAAAGCCTTGCATATTTTTGTGGCAGACAGCACCCCACTGTATGCACGAGCCTATGTTTCTCCTGTTTTAACCTTTATGTTGTTGTGGTGGCTGGATTGGCGACTTAGTTTGGCAACCGTAGCAGTGTTATGTTTGGGCTTGTGGTTGGTGTTTAATGCTTTTTCAAGCAGTCAAGCCTTGATGCAACAATACAATCAAGCGAGTGAAAATGTATCCAAAGCAGTGGTGGAATATGTGCAAGCCATGCCTGTGGTGCGTTCATTTAGTACAGCGGAAAAATCTTTTGAACGTTATCAACATGCTTTAAACCGCTATAAACAAGTGGTGTTGCAATGGTATCGGCGTACGGGAATTTTGGCAAGACTGGCACAACTGATAGTGAGCCCTTTACCCACCTTAACCACTTTATTGTGGCTAGGTGTTTGGCTGCTTAATCAAGAGAGTTTAAACTTGCATCATTATCTGATGGTGTTGTTAATTAGTGCAGGAATGACGGAATCTTTGCTTCCTTTATCGTCGTTAAAACATTTAATCGGTAAAACCGAGATGAGTGTAAAACGTATTCAAGAAGTGCTAGCTGAACCTATATTGCCAATGACAACACAACCACAATATCCACAAGACAATAGCGTGGTATTTGATCAGGTGGATTTTCGCTATCAGCAACACAGCCCTTTGGTTTTACAGCAAGTGAGTTTTACTTTAAAACCTAATGGTATTACGGCGATTGTTGGTGCATCGGGAGCGGGTAAAAGTACTGTTGCCAAATTAATTCCCCGTTTTTGGGACGTAACATCAGGTTCAATTCGCATTGGTGGTGTTGATGTACGTCATCTGAGCCAAGAAACCTTAATGCAGCAAGTGGCATTTGTGTTGCAAGATAATTTTCTCTTTTCAGGCAGCATTGCCGACAATATTCGCTTAGGTATGCCGAATGTGTCTGAGCAAGAGATTATGCAGGCAGCCAAAGCCGCTCAAGCCCACTCATTTATTATGCAACTACCGCAAGCTTATGCAACGCCAGTGGGTGAACGTGGGGCGTTTTTATCAGGTGGACAACGCCAACGCATTACTATCGCTCGTGCTATTTTGCAAAATAAGCCCATTTTAATTTTAGATGAAGCCACGGCGTTTACCGATCCCAATAATGAACTCGCCTTGGCACAAGCCTTGTCCGCGTTAATTAAAGGCAAAACGGTGTTAATAATTGCTCATCGTTTAAACAGTATTTGTACGGCGGATCAGATTTTAGTGTTTGAAAAAGGCTACCTGAAAGAACAAGGGCAGCATCAAGATTTACTGGCGCAACATGGTATTTATGCCCATTTATGGCAGCAACAACAGCAAGTGGAAAATTGGCTTATTACGGGGGAAAATCATGGATAAACATAATACCAACATCCCCCCTTTGCGATTAACTTGGCAACAGTTGCTATGCAGTGCCGGCAGTCAAGCTCAACGCTTAAAGCAAAGTTTGCTCGCTTTACTGCTGGTGGCAATTTTGCAAGGTATTGCCTTAGGTCTATTACTGCCATTGTTGCAAACCTTGATACCGCAAGCAAATTGGGGGCAGGCTTTAGCTTATTTAATCGCGATTACCTTGTTAGCTTTACTGAGCTTAGGCTTGCATTGGTGGGCATTAGGCTTTGATTATCAAGGTCATATGATTGAAAGCACCCATCAACTACGCACTCAATTAGGCGAACAGTTACGCCTAATCCCACTGGCACAATTACAAGATAAACGCACTGGCGAAATTCAAGCCAATTTACTGGGTAGTGTTGATGAAAATTTGCAGTATCTGATCACTGTTGCCAATCTGATTAGTCAAGCGTTAATTACGCCGATAACGGTCGCCTTGATAACGCTTTATTTTGATTGGCGAATGGGTTTGTTGTTCATGCTCACGCTGGCATTGCTACTGCCCTTATATCGGTGGTATAGCACGCATTATACGGGCGAGATGAAAGCATTAAGTGATACAGAACAACAATGCTCTGCCGATATTTTGGAATATGTACAAGGCTTAGCGGTGTTGCGTTCAAGTAGTTGTGTGGGGACACAATATCAGCAATTACAACAGCGTTTGCAACAATTAGAAGCCTTACAAATTAAAGAACGAAAACAAGGGGTTAAACCTAATCTTATTCTTGCTAGCAGTATGGAATTAGCGTTATTACTGGTATTGATAATCGGGGTTTATTGGGTTTATCAAGGTAGTTTATCGGTCGCCTTGCTGGCAGCCTTGGTGCTGATATTGATGCGGTTTTCCGAACAGTTGGCAAATCTGATTTTATTTAGCAAAGTGATTGAGCTAATGCAAGTGGCGTTAAACCGTATTCACGATTTTTTAGCCATTCAGCCCTTAGCCATTGCCACGCCTAATCAGCAACCGCAACAGTTTGATGTTCGCTTTGAGCAAGTCAGTTTTGGCTATACCAAGCAGTCTGTGACACTGAATAACATCAATGTTCAGTTTAAACAACATAGTCTAAATGCAATTGTTGGCGAGTCAGGCTCTGGCAAAACCAGCCTAATTCGCTTGTTAATGCGGTATGCTGATCCGCAACAAGGGCGGATTTTGATTGGTGGTGTAGATATTCGCCATATCCCTAATGAGCAGCTTAACCGCTTATTTTCCGTGGTGTTTCAAGATGTTTATTTGTTTGACGACAGCATTCTCAACAATATCCGCTTAGCAAAACCAACAGCAACAGAGCAGGAAGTGGAACAAGTCGCCAAAATGGCAAATTGTCATCAATTTATCACCGCACTTGCACAAGGCTATCACACTCAAGTAGGCGAAATTGGTTCGCAATTATCAGGTGGTGAACGGCAACGCATCAGCATTGCCCGAGCCATATTAAAAGATGCCCCGATTGTGATTTTAGATGAAGCCACGGCGTCCTTAGACAGTGAAAACCAATTAGCGATACAACAAGCCATCAATCGTTTAGTGCAACATAAAACCGTGATTGTGATTACTCATCGTTTATCTAGCATCAGCACCGCTGATCAAATTTTAGTGATAAATCAAGGGCAAATCATCGAACAAGGCATACACTCATCACTTTTGGCTCGGCAGGGTGCTTATTGCCAAATGTGGCAAAACCAACAGCAAGCCAAACATTGGCGGATTTAGTTTTTTATATCATTTTTTAGGAGAGAAACCATGCGTAACTGCAACCTTAACCCCTTAACCTTATGGGTGCTTAGTGCTTTGGCAACAGGCAGTGTTTATGCTCAAGAGCAGCAACCACAAGATGTTACCGAACTGCCACCCATTGTGGTGCAAGCCAGTAAATCCGACTTGCAGTTGGATAAAATTAACAGTGCGGTCAGTGTGGCATTGCAAGACGACTTGCACCATGCACACATCAATAACAGCGAAGAATTAAGTAAAGTCTTTCCAGAGCTGTATTTTTCCCACAGTGCCACCTTTTTATTCCCAATTATGACGGTGCGTGGGGTCACATCGGCACAAGATTTTTATAATCCCGCTTTAACGGTGTATGTGGATGGCGTACCGCAAATTTCTACCTTTGCTGCTCAATCCTTATTGAATGTGGAACAAGTGGAGTTACTCAAAGGCCCACAAGGTACGCTATACGGTAAATCCGCTCAGGGTGGGATATTAAATATCGTTAGTCAAAAACCAGATGCTACACCGCAATTTGCTGTACAAGCTGGCGTTTCCAGTCGTCATGGTTATCAACTGAGAGCGGAAGGATCTGGGGAACTGATCAAAGATTGGTTATATGGTTCAGCAACGATTGTGAATAGCGATGCTAACGGCGATATTTCTAGCCAAACAATGGGTAGAAAAGACTTAAATGGTATGCGTAACACCGCTGGCAACGTGAAATTGCGTCTTGCTCCAACAGGTAAACCGTGGGAAATCAATCTTTCCGCAGGACGTGATTGCACCACCGCCGATCAAGAGATTTACACCTTATTTGATGATTATCATCATCGCCAAGGTGTTGTGCGAGCGGATTTGCCAACCCAATATCAAGATTTTTATCAAAAACGTTGTGCCAATAGCGTGGCACTTAACGGACAATATGATTTTGATATTTGGCGGTTAAATGTGATTGCTAGTGATCAGCATGTCCACACCACACGCCGTTGGCCTTTGGACGCTTATTTCCCTGTGCAATCAGAACAGTGGAAACAAAACACCCAAGAAATCCGTTTAGCCACCAGAGAAACAGATGAACAACGCCCTTGGGATGCGGTATTCGGATTGTATCGCCAACAGGTAAAAATGGATCGCCAATATTTATTTGATATGGTGTTACCGTCTCTATATCGTTTTACCGATTCCACTTCACACAATAAAACAGAAACCTTAGCAGCCTACGGCAATCTCACTTGGCATATTACGCCACAAGCTGATATTGAAGCGGGGGCACGTTTTAGCCAAGATAAAGCCAATACCCATTTTTACGGTGCAAATTGGGCCGGCACATTTCAAGGGCAAGAGAACCGAAAACAAAATACATGGTTGGGTCATGTTGCCACAGGCTACCAATTTACGCCCAATTTACGTGCCTATGCCACCGTCAGTCAAGGTTATAAACCTTTGGGTTACAATCTTGCCCCGTCCACCATTGATGATGCCGCAGGTTTTGGGCGTGAACGTTCAATCAGTTATGAAACAGGTTTACGCTATACAGCTAATAATGTGCGTGCTAATCTTGCTGTTTATCGTATCAACACCAAAGATATTCAGCTTTATGGCGATGGCAATCAAGGTAATCAAACCCTAAGAAATGTCGGTGATGCTCGCTCTACTGGAGTTGAATTAAACACCGAATGGGATATTAACCACGCATTGAGCGTGGGTGCAGGTGGTTTTATCAACAAAGCCACATTCCGCCGTTTTGAAGATTCCAGTGCTTGCACAGGTTGCCAAGGCAATAAAGTCCCACTTACCCCGAAATACGGTTTAACCCTTTCTGCCAAAGGCAGATTTTATTGGAATAACGTGTTAATCAGCCCACAAGTCAGCTTACGCAGAGTGGGGACTCACTATTTTGATGTTGCCAATAAACTACGCCAAGATGCTTACAATTTACTTGATGCTAATATCGCCATTGCGTTCAATCCGCATATTGAGTTAATGTTATACGGACAAAATCTCACCAATAAAGCGTATAGAACCTATGGATTTACCTTTGCTGGTACAGATTATGCACAAGTGGCAACAGGCAGAACTTTGGGGGTAAATATGACTTTACGCTATTAAATTATCTATCTTTTAGGGAGCAGATCAGAGTTGGTGGATTATGTGCAAAAAGAGAAAAAGATAGGTCAAAAAAATTCTGTTTTTATTGATGAAATTCAAGAGATTAACGATTTTGAACAGGCTTTGCGTTCTTTATTATTAGACGATGAACTGGATCTTTATTGCACGGGTAGCAACGCCCATTTGCTGTCGCAAGATATTGCAGGGGCATTAAGTGGGCGAGCGATTGAAATCAACGTCCATTCGCTTTCCTACGCTGAATTTTTGCAATTTATGCAGTTGGACGACAGCGATAAATCCCTATCGTTATTTTTAAAATACGGCGGTTTGCCTTATTTAAAAGATTTGCCCTTGCAAGATAATATCGTTTTTGAATATTTACGCAATATTTATTCCACTATTGCGGTGCGAGATATTGTCAATCGCTACGCTTTGCGAAATGTGGGATTTTTAGAGCAACTCACGCAATTTTTGGCAAGTAATATCGGTAATTTATTTTCAGCCAAAAAAATAAGCGATTTTTTAAAATCACAACGCATTTCTGCCAACTCAACCCAAGTGCAAAATTATGCTGAATATCTCGCTAACGCCTTTTTAATCCATAAAGTGCCACGCTATGATATTGAAGGAAAACGCATTTTTGAAATTGGTGAAAAATATTATTTTGAAGATTTGGGCTTGCGTAATGCCTTAATCGGTTATCGTGTGCAAGATCGGGGCAAATTATTAGAAAACTGCATTTTCAATCATCTGCAAATCGCAGGGTTTGATGTCAAAATTGGTGGATTAGGCACGCAAGAAATTGATTTTGTCGCTGAAAAAAATGGCGAACGCATTTATGTTCAAGCAGCTCTTACTATTAACGAAGAAAAAACGCTAGAACGAGAGTTCGGCAATTTACTAAAAATTCAGGATAATTATCCGAAATATGTGGTAACCATGGATGAGTTTGATGGCAATAGTGAACAAGGTATTATTTGTTTAAGTTTAAGACAGTTTTTGGCGTACTTGGATAATTATGAGTAAATGGCAAGCAGGGATTGAATGATTTGAGTAGAAAGCATTTGATAATCCTTAAACTGGGGTTTGGGATATTTTGCGATATTTTGGGGGATTAGGCAAGCGTAATAAATAGTCAGGTAACATAAAACTAGGCAAACAAAAACCGCATATTTAGCGAATTAGGCAAATGTGCGGTTGTTTTTTTGCTTGGAGTTGTAAAAAACGCTAAGCGTGATGATAAACATACGCCGTATTTTTCCCCACACCGACTTTGTTGATTTTGCCTTGTTTGAGCAAATTCGCAAGGGTGCGTTCTACGGTGATTTTACTAATATCAGGATAACGCAATAAAATATCTTGTTTGCTAATTTTGCCTAAGCTTTGTTGCAGTAAATATTCAATGCGTTCGGCTTTGGATAATTTACCGATTTGCACCGTAGCAACACGGCTTTCAAAATCTCTATAAGCCTTTAAAATAATCCCCAAATAATAGCGGATAAAGGGCTTGTAATCGTTCTTTTCTTCGTGCCAGTTTTGCGAGCTTTGTTGCAAAACTTCATAATAAGATTCTTTGCTTTTCTCTATTAGCAATTCAAGGCTAATATATTTTCCCACAATAAAATCAGCACGATATAACAACAATAAAGTTAATAATCGGCTCATTCGCCCATTGCCATCGTTAAAGGGATGAATGCAGAGAAAATCCAAAATAAACAATCCGCTTAATAATAAAGGATCGTAAATATCGTCTTTTACAGCTTGATTATAAGCGGTGCATAAATCTTGTATGGCTTGCGGTGTTTCAAAAGCAGAAGTTGGTTTAAAGCGAATAATAGATGAACCATCTTCTTTTATTTCGGCAATGCTATTATCTTGATTTTTATACTGTCCACCCATTCTTTCGTTCGTGAAAGAATAGAGTAATTGATGCAGTTGCAAAATATAATTTGGGTTAATGCCGATATATTCATAATTTTCGTGAATGGTGTTTAATACTTCACGATAGCCGACAATTTCCTGCTCACTGCGATTAGACGGCTCGGTTTTTTCTGCCATCAATTCGGCTAAGCGTTTGTCGCTGGTAAAAATCCCTTCAATCTGGTTTGATGCTTTGGTACTTTGAATTTTAGCTGCATTTAATAAAGACGCTAAAATATCAGGGTTGGCTTCAATAAATAAATCTTGCTTGCCACGATGCTCACGAATGCCACTGAGTAATTTTACAATATCAGGGGTTAATAACTCTTGGGGTTTGTGTTGATAATCAAAAGTTCGCATTTTCTACCTCATTAGTGATTTTTATACATCATTTTAGCATTGTTTGATGTATAAAGTAAGGTTATGATGTAGAAAATAGGGCTTGAATGGGGATTTTGGAAACTGCGGTGATTTTTCTATGTGTTTTTACAACTCAATCACCTAGCTCAAAATCCCCTAATTCAGCTTCCAATTGCCCCACAGTCGGCAAACTGCTTTGCAAGTTTTCAGGTAAATGACGTACTAACTCATATTCCGCTACGCCAATCGGTTTATCAATGCCCGATAAAGCATATTCTGCTACCAAGCGATTTTGCGTACGGCACAGCAATAAGCCAATAGTCGGATTATCATCGTCTGCTTTAAGTTGTGCATCAACAGTGGCTAAATAGAAATTTAATTGCCCCGCGTGTTCAGGTTTAAATGCCGTGGCTTTGAGTTCCACTACCACATAGCTTTTTAGGCGAGTATGATAAAACAGCAAATCAATAAAAAATTCATCACCATTGACTTCTAGGCGATATTGTCGCCCGATGTAGGCAAATCCGCTACCCAGTTCAAGTAAAAAACGGGTAACATGACGCACCAAAGCATCTTCAATTTCACGCTCCTGAGCGTCTTCGCTCAAGCCTAAAAAATCAAAAAGATAAGGATCTTTTAGCGTTTCTTGGGCTAAGGTAGAATAAATATCAGGCAAGCGTTTATTGAAATTTGTTACAGCTTTACCTTGGCGTTGATGCAAATTGTTTTTAATTTGCACTTCCAAAGTGGTGCGAGACCAATGCTCACTCAAGGCTTTTTGTACATAAAACAAACGTTCATCAGCCGATTTTAAGCGAGTGATGATTAAAACATTATGTCCCCAAGGTAATTGTCCAACAGATTGTTGGACAAATTCAAAATCTGTCCACGTTTCGGCAAAAGCTCACATATACTTTTTACCCCAACAACCCCTGCGCCCTTAACGCTGCCTGAACGCCCTTATCCTGCTCCACCCGAATAAAATAGTCGTCCAAATGGCGAAACTAGCTTAGATCCAAATTCCAACGCTTAACCCAACGCAAGGTAACATAGCAATACACATCGGCAATGGTGATTTCCGTGCCTGTCAGATAAGCGTGCTGAGTAAGGGCGGTGTCTACTTGGGTGTATTTTGGCAGTAAAGATGGCTTGATTGCGTCGGTGCTGGACTATCGGCACGAGCAGTTTTTCGCCCTTGTGGAGCAAGCCTTGCAAGGAGTGAGCGGTGCGGATAGTGAAACGGCGTATCTGGATTTTGCTCGCCCGAGTTTCACGGCTGTTTATTTATCAATGCCTGTGCCGAGTTTTCCGACCCTAACTCGCCATTTTATCAACAAGCTAGCCAGCACAAACGCCAAGTGCGAGAATTGTTGTATCGGCATTTTGTGTGTGGGGATGATGTTGATGAAGCCACTTTGCAATACGCCAAAACGCTGGCGGATAGAACGTTTATTTTTGGCGAAGGGCTGATTGTGGCGGGGCAGGGGGAGTTGGTGGGATATTTTGGACAGGCTGAACATTGAGACTATTAGGCAAATAAACAATAACACTGCGGTCATCAATAAAGCAAAAATAGAAGTCGTCTTTAATTTTTGATTCAATTGCATAATACGTAGCGTATCCCTTACCCTCCAGCTGGTTCTAATCCGATTATCGTGATGCTTGGCGGTGTAGGCTGGTCATTTTTATGGTTTCCAAGCTTGTTTGGGGGAGATTGTTTTGGTGCTGGTTGCCTTGCTATACAACAACTTGGCACAAAGTAAGCGTTATCCAAATTATTGGATTTAGATAGATGCTTTATTTTTCTAAATATTTTGTGACATACTCCCTTAACGCTGCAATTTCCAGTTTCGCTTTATCGGATAACACTTTGTTATCCCGCAATATTTGTGCGGAACGCGCATCAATATAGCGTAAATAATCAGGGTTTTGGGTTTGCTCAAATTGCTGTTTAGCGAAATACATTTCCCGAAAATCTTTATTGGCTTGGGAAAGTAATATTTTTTGTCCGAGCAACACAAACACCGCAAATCCCAATACAATCACTGAACCATAACCGTTGGTTGGGTAATGCAAAATACCTGCCAAAATAAAAAGTGCGGTGATAAATTTGGAAGAATTTTTGATGTAGGTTTCAGATGGTGGTGATTGCAGTAATTGTTTAATATTCATAATAGTCCATTGATCAAATTGCGGTAAAAAATCACCGCAAATTGATTATGCTCATTCAAATCAGGCCCCCATCTGAACCGCCTTTGCGACTTGGCATTTTTAGCTAAATTTTGCCTGTCTGAGCGAAGCGAGTTCAAAATTTAGCGTAAAGAAAATGCCAAACGAGCAAAGAACAGCGGTGAAGCTGGGGTGTGTTTTCTTTGTTACTTTCTTTTGCACAAGCAAAAGAAAGTAAGAAAATCACGCTAAGATACCAAAATGATACCCCAAAATCCCCACCCCAAACAAGGCAAAGATGATATACATCGCATTAATTTTACGGCGTAATAACGCCATACAAATAAAGGTCAACACTAGTGCGGCTAAGCCCGGTAAAAGATCGTTTAGCACGCTTTGCACGGTGGTCACCACTTCTTCACCTGCTTGGTTGGTGTAGCGTGACAACTCTAATGGAATATTAATACTGGTCCATTTTGATACCAGCGATCCCATCACAAAGAGACCGAGAATAGATGCTCCTTGGGTCACTTTTTGTAAACGACCGCCTCCCATATCGCCGACGATTTCTGTTCCTTTTTGATAACCATATTTGAATCCATACCAACGGGTTGCTGCACGAGCAAGATTGATTAATACGAAGAATAATAATGGACCCAGTAAGCTACCACTAATAGCTAAACCCGCCCCAAGAGCTGCAAGCACTGGACGTAATGTTCCCCAGAAAATTGGATCGCCCACACCAGCTAAAGGTCCCATCAGACCCACTTTCACACCACTAATGGCGGCATCATCAATTTCTGCACCATTGGCACGTTCTTGTTCCATAGCAGCAGTCACGCCCATAATAGCGGAACCCACCCAAGGTTGGGTGTTAAAAAATTCAAGGTGGCGTTTTAAGGCGGCAGCTTGATCATCTTTGTTGCTATAAAGGCGTTTAATCGCTGGGATCATCGACACACAAAAGCCCATGGATTGCATCCGTTCAAAGTTGAACGATCCTAGTAAAAAGGTAGAACGCCAGTAAGTTGCTCGAATATCTGCTGGGGTTAATTGTTTTTTCTCAGACATGTTAAAATTCCTTCTTATAGACCTTCAAGTTCATCGTCGGCAAGCTCTCTTTTGTTGTTGCTTGCAACCGCTTGTGATTGGTTAAATTGTGGGTTGAGCTGAATATAAATTAACGCTAAACACGCCCCTAAGAAACCCAATCCTACTAAATTGTAATTGGAGAAAGAAGCAATCACAAAACCGATAAAGAAGAATGGCATTAATGCTCCCGCTCTCATCATATTGATTACCATTGCATAACCGACCACCACGATAAAGCCACCGGCAATTTGCAAACCACGAGTTACCACTTCAGGAATTGCATCTAAAGCAGCGGTTACGGTATCAGTGCCTGCCACTAAGGCGACCGCTAACGTGGGAATCGCCACCCGTAATGCTTGTAAGGAAAGCCCAGTGAAGTGACAAAGTTCAATCCCGCGGAAGTTGGCTTTTTCGGCATAATCATCCGCTTTATGCTGTAAGAAAATGGTTAAGGTTCGTACGAAAATAGTTAACACTTGTCCAGCCGCAGCGACAGGAATGGCAATGGCAATTGCTGTGCCTTTATCTTGCCCTCCTTTAATCACCAGAATGGCAGCAATCACTGATGCTAAAGCAGCATCAGGTGCCATAGCGGCGCCTACATTCATCCAACCGAGGGCTAACATTTCCAATGTCCCCCCTACGATTACGCCTGTTTGTAAATCACCTAATACCCAACCAATAAGTGTACAGGCTACTAATGGGCGGTGGGTTTGACGTTCGTCTAATACGGATCCCATACCGCACACTGCAGCAACCAGGGTCACTAAAATAATTTCAATTGTAGTCATAATATTTCCTTAGAATTGAAGTGCATTTAATTTTGCTTTGGTAATCTCGACTTTTGAGCTAGTAGCAACCTGTTGCATGGTCAACTCTACCCCTAAATCGATCAATTTTTTGAAAGCCTCTACATCTGCTTTGCTGACGGTTACTGCTTCTGAAAGCTGTTTATTACCGTCTTTGTAAGTCATTCCACCTACATTGACTTTGTTAATTTTCACTCCCCCTTCAATTAAACGTACAATATCAGCAGGATTAGTAACTAACCATAAAATATTTTTTCCAGTGTATTTGGGGTTGTGATACACCTTAATGGCTTTTTCCACCGGAATCACATAGCCTTTTAAGCCTGATGGCACAATTTGTAGTAACAATTCACGGCGTAAATCATCTTTCGCCACCTCATCATTAACAGCAAAAATCGCTTCACACTTCACTGCTTTCGCCCAAGATGTTGCCACTTGACCATGAATTAAACGGCTATCAATTCGCAACAAGGAAATATTTAAATTACCATTGAGATGAGTTGATGGTTTTTCGGTTTGAATGGGAGTGGGATTGGTCGATTTGACTGGTATTGCTTTCGCTTCAGGGTTGCGGAAAGATTTTACTGCTTGCACACCGACTTCTTTTGCCGTTTCTACCAATTCTGCAAGAGAACAGCTGTCTTTCGCATCAAGACATTCGAGCAACATTGGCAAACTAATGCCTGTCACAATATCAGTATGAGGTCGTTCTGTTGCCAGCCGAGCTGCGGCGTTATAAGGACTACCCCCGAATAAATCCACTAGGAATAAAACGGGTTCATTTTCTGGTAAATTGGCAATAATGGCTTGATATTTTACCATTAAATCATCACCTCCTTCACCGGGGAGGAAAGTAACAACATGGGTATTTTCATCTTCACCGAAAACCATTGCCGCTGAGTTGACGATTTCTGCAGAAAATTTACCGTGTGTTGCAACGATAAGATGAGTCATTTTCAGATCTCCATAGGTTATTAAATAATTTTAAGCTGTAACGTTTCAGCTTGAGCATAATTTACACGTAATGATGTTTTTTGCAACAAATATATTTAGAAAAAGTGTGAACTAGATCACAAATTTAATAAAAAAACGACATTTCTTAAAAATATGAAGAGAGATAATTAAATATATTTATATTTTTAGAGAAGAAATTTAGAAAATAATAGTTACTAACTAAATTTCCTCACTTGGCGCACGCCCAAAATACCGTTTATATTCCCGACTAAACTGGCTTGGACTTTCATAACCCACGTTATAGGCAATTTGGGAAATTGGGGCGGAGTGTTGTTGAATTTGGTGTTGCGCTTCAGTCAGACGCAGATTTTTTTGATATTGCAATGGACTTTGTTGGGTAATATGACGGAAATGTTGATAAAAGCCAGATATGCTCATACCGCACAAGCTGGCAAGCTGGGCAATATCCAACGGTTCGCTAAAATGCTGATTGAGCCAAGCCGTGGCTTTACTAATTCGTTCGGCGTGGCTACCCTGACGGCATAATTCACACAGTTTATCGCCTTGTGGACTAGTGAGTAGATAGTAGTAAATTTCCTGCAAATACAAAGGGGCGAGTATGGTAATTTTTTGTTCAAAATTAGGGGCATAGAGCAACGTAAGCAGCCGTTCTAAGGCGTTAATCAGTTCTTGATTAGGATTAAATAAGGTCAGAAAATCTTGTGGCTGAATGCTATTATTTATTGGATTGTGCAAGTTTAATTGACTGGCAATACGAGCAACCATAACCAAATCAAACTGCAAGGACAGAGCAAAATACGGCTTATTTGGCGTAGCGTGATCGACCGTCATGGTTACAGGCGTATTCACAGGGCAAAGGCTCATATTATCTTGATTAAAGCGACAGCATTCGTTACCGATACATAGCTGGCGTTCGCCCATTAACATCATGCACAAACTCGGCTGTTGGCGAAAACCGTTCATCATCTGCGGACTGTCTAAATGGTGCAAAAATAAACCATCTATCGGTGTTTGCCAAATGCTGTTTTTGGGACAAATGGCAAGTAAGGCTTGGGTGATTTGAGCTGAGATCATTTTGGGTTCTCTTATTTAAAAATTGTAGAATTGGGCAAATATCAAGCCAAGCGAATAATACCTACACCAACGAATACTGTCACTAAGCCGACAAGTTGCCCGATGATTAATGGCTTTTTAGATGCACCAAACCAGCCGAATTGATCCACGCATACGCTGCCGAGCAACATACCAAACAAGCCAAATAGCACGGTTTGCCCAGTACCGATATGGGGGACGAGTAAGGTGTTAGATGCCACAAATAACGCCCCCATCACGCCGCCGCACCATGCCCACAATGGTAGTTTAACGTGACGTAATTGACGGAAATTTCCCCATTCTTGGAGGTTTTTTAGGCTAATCCATGCCCCTAATGCTAATAGTGAAGCGATAAGCGAAACCAGTGTTGCTTGCAAGGGCGAGCCTAATAATTGCCCTAATTGTCCATTGATTGCCGATTGACTTGCCACTGACATGCCTGCCAATATGCCAAACAGTCGCCACAACCACAATCCCTGAGCTTGTATTTGGCTGAATACGCCAGTTTTTAAGGCTGGTAAAGCGATCACCGCAAAACTACCAACCAGTACCAGTAATGTCCCACACATTCGGCTGAATGCTAAGGCGTATTCTTGGCTGCCAAACCACGCAAAATGGTCTATCAACAAGCCCATCAACACTTGCCCCAAGATAATCATCAGCGAAGTTTGCACACCACCAAGGTGAGGGAAAAGGATAATCGTGGTAGTTAAACCGACCACACCAAACACACCGCCCAGCCACACCCAAAACGGAGTATTTGTTGGAATATGCAAGCCTAAGCCATCATTGCCGAGTAGCAAGGCAAAAATAATCAAACACGCCACACCAAACGATACCATTGAAGCCAATAAAGGCGAATGTAGGACAGTGCGTAAACGTGTATTAAACACGGTTTGCAAGGCAATGCCAAAGCCTGCCGAGATACCAAGAAGAATGTAGAGCATGGTTATCCTTATGGGGGAATTTGCATGGGAATATTGTGCACTATTTTAGCGAATTAGGCAAGATAGGGTTGCGATATTCACAGTGCTGACTATTGTGTTTACATACACCCTCCTATAATCTGCACGAAAATTTACCCAGTCTATGGCGAAACGGAAAGAAATTTTTGTTAAACTAGCGTTGCATTGATTATTTATAAAATCCCAAACAAAGTACATCAATAGGAATTTATTATGCAGCAATACAAAAGCCTACACCTTGTTCACCCCGATTACCTTGCCCCTATTCACGAGATCAACAACTTGGTCGAAACCAAGGGCTTGGCTGGCTTGGAAGAAATGTTTTCCAGTTTAGGCGAAGCTCATTGCGATGAACGTTGGCAAGCCCCAGCACAAGGCTCGCAACCTGCGGTGGATTTATGTGTATATAAGCCTAAAAACGCCAGAGGCAAACTGCCTGTGATTTATTACTGCCACGGTGGCGGTTATTTGGCAGGCAATGCAATGATGTATGCCGATATGTTTACTGATTTGGCAGAATGCCATAAAGCAGCAGTAGTGAGCGTGGAATATCGCCTTGCCCCACAAGCCCCATTTCCTGCCGATTTAAATGACGCATATCACGGTTTGGCGTATATTCATCAGCAGGCTGCTGAGTTCGGTTTGGATACAGATAAGCTGATTTTAATGGGTGAGAGTGCAGGAGGTGGCTTGACGGCACGGTTGGCATTATTGGTTCGTGACAAAGGCGAGTTTCACCCTGTTGGGCAGGTGTTGATTTATCCGATGTTGGACTGTCGCAGTGGCACGGAAAATTCACCCTATCATCAAGAATATGTGGGCGAATTTTTGTGGACGCACGAACTGAACCGTTTGGGTTGGGATACCTTGCGTGGCGGACAAGAACTTGACGAACAACAACTCGGCTATTTTTCGCCTAGCCTTGCCAAAAACTTAACTGGATTACCAAAAACTTTTATGATAGTAGGCAGCCTAGATTTGTTTGTAAACGAAGATATAGATTATGCTAACCGTCTTATTCAAGCTGGCGTGCCGACTGATTTGTTGATGTTAAACGGTTGTATTCACGCTTTTGACGCGTTAAACCCAACAGCCGAGCCGACACTGCGCTATATGGAAGCTCGCACTCGTGCGATTAATGAGATGTTGGCAAGGTAAGGGATACGCTGCCTGAAAAAATACACCAAAAAAGCCCGCACTTTGTCGGATTAGGCAAATATGTGGTTCTCTACTTACTACCACTAATCTATATATTCAATTTAAGAGGAATAATAAAATAATTTTAGTAACCTGTGCCAACGGCAAAGTTGGCAAACAAATTGTTCAAAACCTTAAAAATAAAGGTTTAAAAATCCGAGCAATGGACGTGAATGAAAAAGTTCACGATTTAGTTAAACTTTATGACGTTGATGAAGCGGTTGTGGGCGATATTAACAATCCAAAAGATGTCGCTGCTGCACTGCAAGGCATTGAAAGCGTATTGTATATTCCCACATCAGGCTTACATAATGAAACTCATAGTGCGAAAGTGGTGATTGATCAAGCGGTTGTTGCTAAGGTTAAAAAATTTGTCATGATGAGTGCTATGCACCCGAATATGAGTACCTTATTACAACACACCGCCAAATTAAAAGCGGAAGAATATTTGGTTTATAAAGGGCTGACAGACAATCTCAATTACACGATTTTGCAACCACAACATTATTGTCATAATTTTGATATTGATTTAGTGGAAAAACTGGGGGCATGTCACTGTTTTTACAATAAAAACACCAAATTGGCAGTGGTTGATGTTGATGATGTGGCAGACGCGGCATATTGCGTGCTAACCCAAGACATACACCAAAATGCAACCTATGAATTATCAGGTTCAAGCTATCTTAGCTCACAGGAAAAAACGGATATTTATAATAAATTGACTGGTAAAAATATTCCTTGTATTGAAGTGGGTATTGAAGATTTTATTAAACAAATCCACGTTACTGATACTTATACCCAAGATGCGTTAAGAGCCGTTTCCTATACTTATGGTACTTTTGGTATCGCAGGCAATCCGAATGTACTGCAATGGATTACAGGTAAAAAAGCCACGACATTTGAAGAATATCTACAAAAGCAGTTGGCAAAAAAAGCAATCCTAGAACAGGCGTAGCAATGAAATTTTTAAGCAACCATTGGTATGATTTAACTGTGTCAAATGGATTCGTAGCTTGAGAAATTAGTTTAATACTGAGGTTACCATGACTTTTGATATTCCTTTTTATCATTGGGCGTGGGTGTAGCACGGTACAGGTTTTGGCTTTGCCTTGATTGCTACCTTAAAAGGGTAAACCTTACTGGTCAGTAGTGGATAATTGTTGATAGCTGGGGTGGCATTGGTACATTGGCATTAAAATGACTGAGTAAGTTTTTTCAGGCAGCTTGAAAAAACACAAAAAACCTAATGGTCAATGGCAACAACAAGGCAGTAGTTTACCTTAATCGCTTATTTACTGATATTTATTTTATATTATGCCGAAAATGTGCTGCATGCTGTGCATAACTCTTGGTTGGAGAGTGCGGTTTTTATTGTTGGCTTTAGATTTTGTAAAGGAAGATGTTGGGGGAGCATGGCGTGGTTGTGTGGTTTTTTGCGGAGAAAATTGTAGGATTAGGCAAAAACACTAGTGAAACAGGCTAACGTAAATTCTCTATACTCTCTATAATATACCCATTCCAAAGCGGAATAGAATATTCACATCAACGGGTAACATACCCTTTAATCATCGGAGCAACATTATGAAAATTTTTTACAGCACCAGTGCCACAGCAGTTGGCGGTCGTTCAGGTCATACACAATTAGATGATGGTTCACTTGGTTTTGATTTGGTGTCATTCCAAGACAAAGATAAAACAGGCGTAAATCCTGAACAGCTTTTTGCTATGGGTTATGCTGCCTGCTTTGACAGTGCGATGAATTTAGTATCTGGACAATTAGGCATCAAACCGACATCAGCAAAAAGCAAAGTGGGCGTAGGCATTGGTCAAAAACCGGATGGCACATTCTCACTAGATATTGATATTACCATTGAAGTGGGAGGTATTAACGAACAACAAGCTCGGGAACTTATTGAACGCACGCACCAAGTTTGCCCATATTCAAATGCAATTCGTGGCAACGTAGAAACCCGTTTACACGTTAATTTAATTCAGTCGTTTGATTTGTGATTTGTAGCATTAAGTAAGTATCTCCTAATTTTATTTCCAGCTAGTCCCAAGACAATTGTGCAACAGCTTGTTGCACAATTTCAACCGATGTAATCACAGGGTAAGATGTGTTTATATTTAATCATAAGCAAACCCAGTACAAGCCCCTTCTTGAAGTTTCTCACCTTTTTCAAACAAGGCTTTCGCTTTTTTTTCGTCTATTGCAAGAAGTGGCGGGACATTCTCATCATCAGATGAAATGCCATTCTGATAATGAAAACCCACACCGCATATAGCAGGAGCATATCCTTGGGCTGCGGCTTTTTCAAACCATGCCAAAGAAGCAACGGAATCGTGAGGATCAGAACGAAGAAGATAATATTTCCCAAGCCAAAATTGTGCATAGGAATCACCTAATTCTGCCGCCCTAATATACCAAAACGCCGCCAGTGATTTATCGGTTTCTATACCAATACCATAGTAATAGAGTTCACCAAGACGAATTGCAGCGGTGGCAGTCATATTTTCATCTATTGCTTTACTTAAAGCTGCAAAGATTTTTTGTTTTTTCTCTGTGGGTATTTCATCCGTATCAGAATCAATATAAGCATACCAAGTTTTATCGTCTACTTTTTCGGGTGAGATGGTAATATCCACGCTTTTTGCATAAGCATTAAGCGATAATCCCATTAAGGTTGAAAGGAAAAGTGCTTTAAGTTTCATAGTAAGTCCTTGCGGTTGGAATAATAAATGGAATAATAGGTGGAATGTTTAGGGTATGTCAATCTTTGTTGAAAAATACCGTTTAATAATTTTACTATATCGGTGGACAACAATATTTGAAATTTTCGCCCATAATCTAATCATCTCATCAGTGCTTTTTCTGTATCATTATAGTACTATTTGATGTAGAAAATAAGGTGGTAATGTAGAAAATAATGTTTGAATGGGAACTTGTGAAAATGTGCGGTGTTTTTTCTCGGTATTTTTACAAATTTAGAGTATTAGGCAAAATGTAAACAAAATTAGGCTAACATTTTTAGTTTATTTTCTGCTAGACTAACTTGATATAAATCACTAAGGAAATTCCTATGCTAAACCTATCTATCTTAAACCTTGTCCCTATCCGCCAAGGGCAAACTTTCCCCCACGCCATTGAAGCAATGACTAGCCTTGCACAGCTTGCCGAACGCTTGAATTTCACGCGCTACTGGATTGCAGAACACCACAATATGCCGAATATGGCGAGCAGTTCTACTCAGCTTTTAATTCAACACACGCTAGCAAATACACAAAAAATCAGCGTAGGGGCTGGTGGAGTGATGTTGCCGAATCACGCACCGTTACAAGTGGCGGAACAATATGGCACATTGTCGCAACTCTATCCAAACCGTGTGCAAATCGGTTTAGGACGTGCTCCCGGAACGGATATGCGAACCGCTGCCGCCCTTAGACGTGGCAATACAAATCCTGATTTTGCCCAAGACATCACCGAACTTCGCCGTTATTTTAGTGAAGAAAGTCGTAATGACAGCGTGAAAGCCTATATGTCTATCGGGCAAAATGTACCGTTGATTATTCTCGGATCTAGCCCTGAAAGTGCCTATTTAGCCGCTGAACTTGGTTTACCGTATGCCTTTGCTTCACACTTTGCACCACGTTTTTTAGAAATGGCAGTAGAGATTTATCGCCGTGAGTTCAAGCCATCAGTGGTGCTTGCTAAACCTTATGTGATTGTGGGGGCGAATGCCATTGTAGCAGAGACCGACCAAAAAGCGGAAAGTTTAGCGACCAGTCAAACCAAGCTATTTTACGGTATTGTGTCAGGCAATATGCAACAATTGCAACCACCTTTTGCATCTGAGCAAGACTTTTGGCAGGCCCATCAATCGCCATTTATAGGGCAAGAACAACAAGCGGTCAAATCCATGACTTCCTGTTCCTTTATCGGTAGCCCTAATAGCGTCAAACAGCAGTTGCAGGATTTCCGCAAGCAAGTGGAATTTGATGAGTTAATGGCGGTGAGTTATATTTTTGATGAGAAGTTGCAACATCGCAGTTATGAATTGCTGGCGGAAGTGGTGAAAGCGTTGTAAATGTAGGGACGGTACCTGTGTATCCACCCGAAAAATACAAATAAAATGCAATTTGCGAAATAATGAGAAATTTGACCGCATTTTTCTTTTAGAAAATTAGGCAAATAAAAGACCGCCTATTTTTCAATGTGCGGCCATTTTTTCGTGCTTTTTGCAAATTAGGCTTGCGTAAAAATCACGTCATCAGCCAAACGTGATTTTGGCAATTTAGCATTAAAATCATCTGCTGCACGGTAGCCGAAAGACACCACAGCGACGGCTTGATAGCCTTTTTCTGTTAAGCCAAATTCTGTATCTAAAGCAGACAAATCCACACCTTCCATCGGTACGCTGTCAATACCTAACGCCGCAGCGGTCATTAAGGTGAAACCTAAATTTAAATAGGTTTGACGGGCGAACCATTCTTGTTCATCTTTTAAATCGTTGCGGTGAATGCCTAAAAATAAACGGCGGACGTTGTCGCCTGTTTGTTTATCTTCCACTTTGGCATAGCGACCGTCTTTATCTTCTTGCTCTAAAATGGCGTTTAAAAACTCATCAGATGCGTGAACACGGCTAGCAAACACCACAACGTGCGATGCATCTAACACTTTGTTGGTGTTGAAAGGGTAGTTAGTGAAGGCTTTAGCGATGCGTGCTTTGCCTGCATCATCACTGCCTATCACAAAATGCCACGGTTGAATATTCACGCTTGACGGGCTTTGACGTAACGCATCTTGAATATTCTCCCAGTCTCCTGCCGAGATTTTACGGCTGGCATCAAAGGCTTTGGTTGAATAACGTTGTGCGGTAAAAACTGAAGTATTCATAAAATGTTTCCTATCATTAAAAATAACTGGTTACCTATTATAATGTATTTAAAGGATTGTATCTGCCTATTTCTACCATTATTTGTAAATGTGCGGTCATTTTTTAGTCAGTTTGTAAATTACACTTGCCAACCCTGCCATTGCAACTCTGTAACTTTGGTAAATTCTTGTACGTTATGGATTTGTCAACGCTATACTAACTTTGTTATAGTAAAGTCAGTTTCATTCGATAAGGAGCATTTATGAATAACATTAATAAAGATCAACTCAACCCCGAAATTTTCAAACTCTACAACGACTACGCCCACAGTCGTATGACGAAGCGTGAATTTTTAAATAAATTGTCGGTATATGCAGTAGGTGGTTTAACTGTAGCCAATCTTATCAACTTTCTGTTACCCAATTATGCCATGGCGATCCAAGTGCCAGAGAGCGACAATCGCCTAAAAGTACAAACCATCCAATACGATTCACCGCAAGGTGGTGGCAAGATTTCGGCACAATTGGCAATGCCTAGTAATATTCAGGGTAAGTTGGGTGCGGTTGTGGTCGTGCACGAAAACCGTGGGTTAAATCCTTATATCGCTGATGTGGGGAGACGTGCTGCTCTGGCAGGGTTTATTACCCTTGCTCCCGATGCCTTATCACCATTGGGAGGTTATCCGGGCGATGATGACAAGGGTAGGGAAATGCAAGCCAGCCGAGACCGTGATGAAATGTTGAGAGATTTTCTTGCCGCTATTACTTATTTACAGCAACACCCGCAAAGCAACGGTAAAGTAGGTATCGTTGGTTTTTGTTTTGGAGGTTGGGTGTCCAATATGGCGGCTGCCGAAGTACCTGACTTAGCTGCTGCCGTGCCGTATTATGGTCGTCAAGCACCATTAGAAGTGGTGCCACAGATTAATGCTCCTTTGCTGTTGCATTTTGCCGAGCATGACGACGGCGTAAACAGTGGCTGGTCAGATTATGAACAAGCCTTACAGCAACACAATAAACGCTATCTGGCGTATCATTATGCAGGCACTAACCATGGCTTTCATAATGATTCTACTCCACGTTTTGACAAAGCAGCAGCGGAATTATCGTGGCAACGTACCTTAGCGTTTTTGGGTGAACATCTGCGTTAAGTTTGAAAAAACGGTGAAAAAATGACCGCACTTTTTAAGAAGTACGGTCATATGATCTATTTACCAGGGCATGTTCATAAACCTACGTAATCCAGCTTTTAAACTCAATGGCTAAATGTCAATTAGTTCGGCTGGAAACGCTATTGGGAATATAATATTTAACTTCACTTTCTTTCCTTTCTTGGTATTTTTAAACTGGTGAACCTCGTGCACTTGGCGTTTTTCGTCACTCATCGACTTGCTTTCTGTTAATAAACGAATAGGATGTTCAGAATCAAATTGTGTATCAAAATCATTGCAGTCTAATCGTGCAAAATTATGGTGAATTTTGGCCTTAATTTGATAGTACTTATAGAATTAGGCAAAATTTATATTAATTTAGGTTAACCATTATTGCTATTCTAGCGTTATAATACGATTATTATTTAAACAAAAGGAAAGTAAAATGACTTATATCGTAAAAGGTTTCGCAGCTATGTCTGCGGATACGCCACTTGTTCCCTTTAATGTACCACGCCGTGCTTTGCGTACGGACGATGTGCAAATTGATATTCTTTACACTGGTGTGTGCCATTCCGATTTACATATGGCTCGTAACGATTGGGGCGTGTCGCAATTTCCTGTTGTGCCGGGGCATGAAATTGTAGGGCGTGTAAAAGCCGTTGGTTCGGCGGTGACTAAATTCAAAGTGGGTGACTTAGTTGGTGTAGGTTGTTTGGTGGATTCTTGCCGTAGTTGTTATCATTGCCAACATGATTTAGAACAGTATTGCGAACAGGGTTCAACGCAAACTTATGGCGACGTAGATCGCCACGATCATACACCAACTTACGGCGGCTATTCTAAAGAAATTGTAGTGAGTGATGCGTTCGTGTTAAGCGTGCCTGAAAATTTAGATACAAAAGCTGTGCCGCCAGTATTATGTGCTGGGATTACTACTTGGTCGCCATTGCGTCATTGGAACGTGGGTAAAGGCTCAAAAGTGGCTGTTGTAGGTTTGGGTGGTTTAGGACACATGGCAATTAAACTCGCTAAAGCATTGGGTGCAGAAGTGACATTATTCACCCGTTCACCCGCCAAATCACAAGATGCTTTGCGTTTAGGGGCAAGCCAAATTATTGTTTCTACTGATGAAGCACAAATGAAATCGGTTTATAATCAGTTTGATTTAATTATTGATACGGTGCCATATAGCCATGATGTTAGTCCTTATATGCCAACCTTAGCCATTGATGGTACCTTGGTTTTTGTCGGGTTGATTGGAAAACACCCTGACTTTTCTACGGTACCTTTGGTGCTTGGAAGACGATCTATTGCAGGTTCTGTTATTGGTGGGATTGCTGAAACCCAAGAATTATTGGATTTCTGTGGTAAGCATAATATCGTGTCGGACGTAGAAATGATTAATATGGCAGACATCAATACGGCTTATGAGCGTATGCTGAAAAGCGATGTGAAATACCGCTTTGTGATTGATATTGCAAATACATTATAAATTCTTGGAAAAAACAACCGCACTTTTTGATCTGCTATCTGAAAGTTAGACGAATACTAACTGAATAAGGAGCAGATCATTTTGTAAAGTGCGGTGCTTTTTCTCTAATATTTACGCTTTAGTCTTTTGGTAAAATATAAAGCGAAACTAACAATCCACCCCAAATAATACCTAGGGCGACAATCATCATAATAATTGCACTAGTACTCATCTTATTCCCCTTCTTCAGCGTGGTGTTCTGCTAAAACTTCATCTTTCCATTTTAAGCGAGAGAGTAAAATAGAAACGACAACTAAGGCGATTGCCATTCCCCAACCAAAGGTATTAACAAACCAGCTTGGATAGCCTTCATAACCCTCACTAAATACTTTTGCACCCTCACTTAATAACATAAAGGCTAAAATACCTGTTGTGATAACGATACATAAACGCCATACAAAACCCACTTTGAATGATGAGGTTTCATTTAAATGATTACCCAATACGCCTAGTTTTTCGTTAGCTACAATCGCAATTAATGACACAAATGCCACGGCAACAATACCGAAGTAGTTGACGAATTTATCCATTACATCAAGCATTGGTAAGCCTGTTGTTGTACCAAATAAGAATACTGAAACCACCATCATTGGTAAGCCTACTAAGAAAGTAACTTTAGAGCGGCGAATACGAAGTTTATCTTGTACAGCAGAAATAATGACCTCAATCACCGAAATAAACGAGGTTAATGCAGCAAAGGTCAGTGAACCAAAGAATAACACGCCAAGCACTTGACCAAATGGTGCTTCATTAATAATAGTTGGGAATGCAAAGAAAGCTAAACCGATACCACCTTTTGCTACTTCACTCACTTCCTGACCACCCGCGGTTGCCATAAAACCAAGTGCAGCAAAGACTCCGATCCCTGCTAATACTTCAAAACTAGAGTTAGCAAAACCTACCACTAAACCTGAACCTGTTAAATCAGAATCTTTTTTCAAGTAAGAGGCGTAGGTGATCATAATCCCGAAACAGATAGATAATGAGAAGAAGATTTGTCCGTAAGCGGCAATCCATACGCTAGGATTGGACAGTTTTGACCAATCTGGGGTAAATAGTGCATCTAAACCTTTTGCTGCCCCTGGTAAGAATAATGCAGAAACCACTAAGGTTAAGAACATTACCACTAACAATGGCATTAAAATAGAAGAGCTTTTGGCAATCCCTTTTTGTACACCTAAGGCTAAAACCGCTAAGGCAACAATCCATACTGCAATTAATGGACCAACTACCATGCCAACAAATTCAAAGCTAACGCCTTGAGTAACATCGCCCATTTTTAAAAATTCACCCACGAAGAAATCAACGGGTTTATCCCCCCATGCTTTGGTGAAAGAAAAATAGGTATAGGTTGCTGCCCAGCCAAGTACTACCGCATAGTAAATACCAATAATCACATTGACCATCACTTGCCACCAACCGAACGTTTCAAAATGTTTACTGAAACGACGATAAGACAATGGGGCACCACCACGATGACGATGTCCGATAGCATAGTCTAAGAATAATAATGGAATACCTGCGGTTAATAATGCGATCAAATAAGGTATAATAAATGCACCGCCTCCATTTTCATAAGTTGTGTAAGGAAAACGCCAAATGTTTCCCAAACCAACCGCTGAACCAATGGCGGCAAGAATGAACGCTCTGCGTCCAGAAAAAGTTTCACGTGTAGAATGACTCATTCTACCCCCTTATAATAATGTGAATTAAACAATAGATCCGAAAATATAAACGAAAAATGCTGTTTAGTCAATCAAAAATAGATAGAAATCTGAAAAAACACCAAATCTAACCTTAAAAGTAGGGGTTTTATGCTAAATAATATTTATATTACTCATGGTTACACCGCAAATTCACAAAAACATTGGTTTCCTTGGTTAAAAGTGCGGTTAGAAAATCGAAATATTGCTACGCAAATTTTTGATATGCCAAATTCTAGTCAACCCGATCCGCAGGAATGGTTGACTTTTCATCAAAACAATATTCACCAACTCGATCAAAATAGTTATTTTATCGGGCATAGTTTAGGTTGTATTGCGACCTTACGTTTTCTACAACAAGCAAAAATAAACGTTGGTGGAGTAATTTTAGTGTCTGGTTTCGCGGAAAAATTACCGAATTTGCCTGAATTGGATAAGTTTAATGAAACTCTCTTAAATTTCACCGCACTTATTGAGCAAATTCCGCAACGTGTAGTAATTGCATCGGACGATGATGATGTGGTGAATGTACAATTTACTCGCCATTTAGCTCAAAATCTACAAGCAAATTATATTGAAGTTTCTGGTTATCACCATTTTCTGGATAGACAAGGGGTGACGGAATTACCTTTGCTGTATGATGAGCTATTGAAAATGATACATAATTAACAGGATAGGAATAAACTCATGACAGAATCTAAAACCGATTTAAGAATTATCCGCAGCCACAAACTTATTCGCCAAGGTTTAATTGCATTGCTCAACCAAAAAAGCTATCACGATATCAATGTACAAGATATTTTAGATGCTGCCATGGTGAATCGTTCTACCTTTTACACCTATTATTCAGGCAAAGATGATCTTGTGGGACAGATGATTTTGGATTTAAAAACCGAGATAAAACAATTAATTGAACAACGCCAACAAACAGAGAATTTAGAACATTTTTTTGAAATGGCTATGCCTAAATGGTACGAGCTGCGTCATCTTTTATTAGCCTTATGGAAAGTGCATACCCCACGCCATCATCTATTTGATGATATGGTGAAAATGTTTCAACAATCTTTTATCCAATTAGCCCACGGAAAAAGTGTGAGTGAACAAGATTTACCATTGCAATCACTGTTATTTGCCCATTCATTTTTAACCGCTATCCGCTTTTTCTTTGAAAAAGATGAAAAACCGAATGCGAAAAAAATTATGACCTTATGGCAGAATACACTAGATATTGCAAGCGAGAAAAAAGGGTAAAAAACACCGCACTTTGGCATAAATAACGGATCTGCCCCATTTACAAATTTTCCCTTATCTTTTTTTAGTGCTATTACATCAAATACTTTCAAAAGTTTCAAGTATGATTAAAATTTTTATTTAGGAAATTCAATAAATTAGATATTTTTAGCTGGCACTTCGTGCACTTCGACTAGAAGATAAATTAGATTTGTATTGCGTAGGCAGCAATGCTCATTTATTATTACAACGATATATAGGGGAAAGGGAGTTAAGCGATTGAAGGGATGAATATGGCAAAATTTGATAAATAATTCGGCATGAGAGTAAAAAAGGACTCTCTCATGGTGGGGAGGTCTTTAGCGATCGTACCAACGCTGATTTCAATGCCTGATGGTCAAAGTAACGCTTAACCGATGAAGAAATTTTCTCACAAGGGTAGCTTGAACTTTGGGTTCAAAAGATGAGCACATTTTTATTCATTAATAAGGGAAATAACATGACTAATTTTATTAAAACCCGTGCGGCGGTTGCCTACGCTCCAAACCAACCTTTAGTAATTGAAGAACTTGATTTAATGCCTCCGCAAATAGGTGAAGTGCTAGTGAAATTAGTGGCGACAGGCGTGTGCCATACAGATGCTTACACTTTATCAGGCAAAGATTCGGAAGGCGTGTTTCCGTGTGTGCTTGGTCACGAAGGTGCTGGCATTGTGCAAGCGGTGGGCGAAGGTGTAACGGATTTTAAGGTAGGTGATCATGTTATTCCTCTTTATACCGCCGAATGTGGTCAGTGCAAATTCTGCAAGTCAGGTAAAACCAATTTATGTTCAGCTGTACGTGAAACACAGGGCAAGGGCCTAATGCCAGACGGCACAGTACGCTTTTTCAAAGATGGTCAGCCGATTTTCCACTATATGGGTACATCGACTTTCTCGGAATACACAGTGGTTTCGCAATATTCGTTGGCTAAAATTCAAGAAGATGCACCACTCAATGAAGTGTGCTTACTTGGCTGTGGTGTAACCACTGGTATTGGGGCAGTGACTAAAACGGTAAAGGTGAAAGAGGGCGATACGGTAGCGATTTTCGGTTTAGGGGGTATTGGCTTGGCCGCTATTATCGGGGCACGTATGTCTAAAGCTGGACGAATTATAGCCATTGATATTAACCCTGAAAAATTTGCCAAAGCCAAAGAATTGGGGGCTACCGATTGCATCAATCCCAATGATTTTGATAAACCTATTCAAGAGGTGATTATTGAAATGACCGATGGTGGTGTGGATTATTCCTTTGAATGTGTCGGCAATGTGGATTTAATGCGTTCGGCACTGGAATGCTGCCATAAAGGTTGGGGCGAAAGCGTGATTATCGGCGTGGCACCAGCGGGGGCGGAAATTCGTACGCGTCCATTCCAATTGGTTACTGGGCGTGTATGGCGTGGTTCGGCATTTGGTGGTTTTAAAGGCCGCAGTGAATTACCGGGGTTAATCAGTCGCTATCAACAAGGTGAGTTTAAGTTGAGCGATTTTATTACCCACACCATGCCACTGGAAGATATCAATAAAGCCTTTGATTTAATGCACGAAGGCAAATCCATTCGCACAGTGATTCATTTTTAAGGAAACATCATGGAATTGATTAGCGAAAATCGTTGTTTTGGCGGTAGTCATCGCCGTTATCGCCATTTTTCAAAAGCCAATCAATGCGAAATGGTGTTTGCGATTTATTTGCCACCACAAGCCTTAGTTGGTGAAAAAGTGCCGGTATTGTATTGGTTGTCGGGTTTAACTTGTACCGATGAAAATTTCGCCACCAAAGCAGGCGCACAACGCTATGCTGCAAAACACAGTGTTGCCTTAGTGATGCCCGATACTTCACCGCGTGGCGAAAACGTAGCAAATGATGAACGCTATAATTTAGGGCAAGGAGCAGGCTTTTATGTGAATGCAACCAGTGAACCTTGGGCGAGTCATTATCAAATGTATGATTATGTCGTGAACGAATTGCCAGTCCTGATTGAGCAGCATTTTCCAGTAAACAACATGAAAAGTATTGCAGGGCATAGTATGGGAGGACACGGGGCATTGCAAATTGCCTTGAAAAATCCTGAGCGTTATCGCAGTGTGTCCGCGTTTGCACCGATTGTAAATCCAAGCCAAACTCCTTGGGGGCAAACAGCATTTCATGCATATTTAGGTGAAAATCCTAAGGAATGGGCAAATTACGACAGCACAGAATTATTACGCCAAGTCAGCCATGCTATTCCAATTCGTATTGACCAAGGCTTGAGCGATGACTTCTACCCTGTGGAACTACAACCTGAGAAATTTATTGAGATTGCCGAACAAAAAGGTTTCTTTTTAGCATATTTTATGCACGCAGGCTACGATCATAGTTACTATTTTGTGAGTAGTTTTATTGGTGAGCATATTGCGTTTCATGCTCAATATTTGAAATAGATTTAAGCCAGCTTGCACTGGCTTTTTTATCAAATATGTGCTTAATTTTTAGGGCAAAGAATAACCTGCCCCAAAGTGCGGTGCATTTAGTTACAAACGATTAAATAATGACTAAACCACCATCACGCTGGATTTGCCCACTGACAGCTAAATTAATCAATAACAGCCCCGCACTTTCTAACAATCTAGCACGTTGTAATTTACCTGCATCCACTAATTTGGCATCACTGTTTGCTAACGCCGCAAAAATGGCTTGTTTAGCCTCTTGACTGTCACTTGCAAAGAGTAAACTGGCTGGATTGCCTTTTACTTGGCAAGTTGCCAAAGAGTCAGAAAAGTTGATATTAAACCCTTTTACTACTTGGCTTTGTGGTAATTTCCCCGCCAAAATTTCTGCATTGGATGTACCTTGTGGTACCAGCAATTCATCAAGATTAGCAAAGCTAATTGGGTTAGTAATATCAATCACGATTTTGCCAGCAAAATGTTTGCCGTGGGTTTCTACTAACGGGGCAAGATCAGGGAATTTCACCGCTAATACCACGATGTTGCCGAGTTCATGCCCATCATAGTCCCGTCCGATAATATCAATCTCGTTGCCACAACGTGCAAAGAGTTTGGCGATTTGTGAACCAATCATGCCACGTCCGCCGAAAATACTAATTTTTGCCATTTTTTGCTCCTGTTTTAACCAAAAGATAAGTTTATTGTAAGGCGTGGTATGCGTGAATACAAGCGACAAAAAGAGATAAATAAGTAGGTAAAGCATACGAAAACAAGGGGAGTGTTGTTTTTGTGCTATTTATACCAATAACACCGCCATTAACCCACTCGCCTCTACTTTTAACCCTAAAATCAGCAATACTACATAGACTAAATTTCTAAAAAATAAGGTACTTAATTTAGGGCGAATATAAACGCCCATAAATAAAAACACGATAGAAATGAGCATAATTAGACATAGCATTACATATTGCGTGCTAAATAAATAACTTAATTCTTGGTGTAATAAACTAATTTGTAACAATTTGCTCAATAAATAACAAATATTACTCACTTTGACGATTTCATCTTTATTATCGCTACGATTGAGTAAATACATCATTAAAATCGGCGACATAGCATTGGTACTACTACCGACTAAACCTGCGATAAAACCGAATATAATTTGATTGTAGTGCGTATTTTTGACATTAAAGGGTTGAATTGATGTATATTGACTTAATAAACCTGTGATAGCGTAATATAAAGTTACCACTGCCATGACTAAATATAAAAAGGCATCCGACACAATCAGCAATAATTTTACCCCTAAAATACTGCCTATCACGCTAAATAAAATTAAACGCCAATAATGTTAATTTTTGCGTTTTCGGTTTTACCCAATAATATACGAGTAAGCTCATCATGGCACAAGGAATAGCAAGCATGACAATCGCATGTGATAAGGGCATATGCAATGATAAGGCGACTGTACCTATCATCGGAAAGCCCATGCCTGTAATACCGTGCAAAATGCTGGCTAAAATAATGGCAATATACAGCATCGCTATTTCCTGGGGGATTGATGGTGAGAGATATCAATATATTATCATTGTATTTCCAAGCAGAACAAGCCAAAAATAAATCAGCAAAACTGCGGTGCAAATTTTGCCTATTTTGGCAAGATAAGCGCAAAAAAAATACCGCACATTTGGATGATGTACAAATGTACGGTGTTTTTTTGAGAGGCTGGCAAATTATTGGGGGTTCTTAATTTCTTTCACTCTATCTGCCGCATAACCCCAAATACGATCTTCACGATATGGGTATGGACTGTTGCGGTCTTTGAGTAGCATAATTGGAATAACCCATAATACACATAGTGATGCAAAACCGCCAATAATACCGATAACGTAATCTGTACTGGTGACTAAGTTATGGCTTTCAATATACCAAATATAATAAATCATTACTGGAATATTGAGTAGAAAGATTGAGCCGAATCCCGGATTGTACCAACGACGTAATTTATATGAAGTTACCCCATGATTAGTGACTTGCAAGCAGGCTTGTAATACTTGGATTAAGCCGTACCAAATGCAATCAGGGAAAATAATTGCAATGATATAGAATGTATAGCAAAGGAATACATTGTTGATCATCACTAAATTGGCATTAGTGGGATAACGGTTAAAATCATTACCGTGGTTGCCTAATAACACGATATTAAAAATGCTAGGGAAACCACCCGGATAAGCATATTCTTCAAATTGGTGTACTAACATTGCCATCCAACTTAAAGTTAAAATCACTTGGATTTCGCTTAGTTGATTGTGTCCCCAAAGGGCGAGATAGTAGGCAAGCAAAATAAATAGCACCATACCTACGTTATACCAGTTATGACGATACCAATTCATCATTGTAAACTCCTTATTTTGTTTCTGTTGCTTCAACAATTAATACTCGAGATGTGCTACTGTCTTTGCGACTTTTATTGATTTTTTGATAGAAATCTGAGTGATACCAGGCTTGAGCTTGTTCTGCATTTTCAAATTCAATAATGCTGACTACGCCATTTGAATCACCTTCAAGCATTTCTGGCTTGGTGGCTTTTAGCACTACTTTACCGCCATAAGGTTTAAGCGAATCCATAAAACCTGCACGATATTCTTGCATTCCTGCTTGGTTCGTAACATTTACTTCACCAATCACATAAGCAGGGGCAGCTAATACTGATCCAGTGAAAAGTGCGGTAAAAATTATGGAAATTAATTTAATAAATTTCATCGTTGTCTCCTTGTTAATAGAAAATTATGCCTTCTCTTCGGCAAGTTGTTCCATTGCCATTCTCGCCCAGTTACGCCATTCAATCGCTAAGTGCCATTTATGCCCTTCAATCATTTCTTGATCTACGCCTTTTGGCATAAATACGCCAAGTAACACTTCGCAACCAGTGTCAGTATTGCGGAACTGGTGGAATGCTACCACGGCAGTTGAATGATCACCCTCAATCACAGGGCAAGAAATGTAATTTACGTACGGATATTTTGCTTCATCACGAATCGCTTTTGCTTGTGCTGGAGCATTTTCAATACTTGGGTAGAATTTGCCGATTAAATTCACTGGCTTATCCCAACAGCCCACGGTTTCAATAATACGGCGATTGCCACCCTCGGTATCTTTAATCATGTAATGCTCAGGGTTCGCTTTCCAGTTGGTTTGCTCGCTGAATGTACGGAAACATTTTAAGAAGTCTTCTGCTTTCAAGCCGTCAACTTGCATCACAGCTTGGCTTAATACCAACTCACCATTGCAAGTGTTTGCGAAGTGTTGGAATTTCACATCCATTTCGTCCATTTCTTGTTTAAGAATACGATCTACACCTTCGTGTCCTAATTTAGTTTTGATTAAATCTAAAGCGATATAAGCACGTTCTAATTCTTTGCGAAGTAATTCAATTTCGCTGATTTCTTGACCGTTGATGATTGAACGAATATTTGACATTTTTGTTCTCCTAATTGAGTGATTAATTACATAAAGCTCGTTGGCTTTCAATGGTTATTATTATAAATTGATTACCAACTGAAACAACCAACAGCAATAAGTAGTACTATAGGGATAAGCAGACATATTGTTTATTTTGTATGGATAAACAAATTTTATATAGTTATATTGTTGGGTGAAATCATAAAGTGCGGTATTTTTTCCACTATTTTCTTAACTTCACTAATTCTACAGCATGATCAGCCCCTTTTTTGAGAATAAGATTTGCCCGTTCTCTGGTGGGTAAAATATTTTCTTTCAAATTTAACCCATTAATATCATCCCAAATTTTGCCAGCGGTTTGAATGGCTTTTGGTTCGGATAAATTCGCATAATGTTTGAAATAAGAATTTGGATTATTAAATGCACTTTGGCGGAGTTTTAGGAAACGATGGATATACCATTTTTTTAGTAATTCTTCTTCAGCATCTACATAAATAGAAAAATCTACAAAATCCGAGACAAAGATTTCTGCTTTAGTGCTGATTTGTAATACATTTAAACCTTCTAAAATTAAGATGTCAGGTTGATCAATGATATTAAATTGATCGGGGATAATATCATAGGTTAAATGTGAATAAATGGGGGCTTTGACGTTGTTTTTGCCGGATTTAATATCGGCTAAAAATTGTAGAAGTTTTGGGGTGTCATAAGAAATTGGAAACCCTTTTTTATCTAAGATTTTTTTTTCTTTAAGTATATCGAGTGGATATAGAAATCCATCTGTGGTGATGAGATCTACTTTACGTTCATTCGGCCACTGGCTTAATAAAGTTTGAATAATTCGAGCTGATGTACTTTTCCCCCCCGCTACACTCCCTGCAATACTAATAATATAGGGAACCGTTGGGTTTTGTACGCCTAAGAAACGGTTTAATACAGTTTGGCGGCGGATATTTTCTTCAATGTAATAATTGAGCAAACGAACTAATGGCAAATATATCGTACTGACTTCATCTAAGGAAAGCTCTTCATTGAAACCTAATAGTGGCTTTAGATCTTGTTCTGTCAGTTTTAATGGAACAGATTTTCGCAATTCCGCCCATTGTTCACGTTCAAAGGTTAAAAAAGGACTAAGAGGTTTGCTGTTAGAATAAATAACGTCCGTCACAATAATATCTTTAGTAGAATAATATAAGATATGCAAAATATACCTTAATTTGCGGTAAAGTGGCATAAATTTTTATAACAATGTTAGTGTTTAAAACAGAATGATGAAATTCTGCTTGTTTATTAGTCGAATAATAGGAAATTTCGCTTTTTTTATTAAAAAATACTTGTCAGGGCGTAAAATTTCCCTATAATACGCCTCACTTGCTTACGATATGCCGACTTAGCTCAGTAGGTAGAGCAACTGACTTGTAATCAGTAGGTCATCAGTTCGATTCCGATAGTCGGCACCATTATTTTCGTAAACAAGCAATTCATTTGTGGAGGGGTTCCCGAGCGGCCAAAGGGGGCAGACTGTAAATCTGTTGGCTCAGCCTTCGAAGGTTCGAATCCTTCTCCCTCCACCATTCTTAATGAATTTGTTTGATGGACAGATGAATTTAGGACTGCGGGCATCGTATAATGGCTATTACCCTAGCCTTCCAAGCTAGAGATGCGGGTTCGATTCCCGCTGCCCGCTCCAAGTAAGCGCTGATATAGCTCAGTTGGTAGAGCGCACCCTTGGTAAGGGTGAGGTCGGCGGTTCAAATCCGCCTATCAGCACCACTT
>Ga0192257_1027_pt1 | contig 27630 bp, 30 predicted proteins | sample Koala_Koa26_N3_FD_131280 | JGI IMG/M metagenome (GOLD analysis project Ga0192257, IMG submission 131280) | Enriched cells from koala feces incubated with labeled cellulose particles, San Francisco Zoo, California, United States - Koala_Koa2-6_N3 ...
CTCCTTTTGGAGTTTTTCCAGCCAGTGCGATTGAAACAGGGAAAGCCGCCCCCTGCCGGGGGTTTTGAATTCCACAAAAATCGCCCGGCCGTCTTTCAGATAAAGACGGTCGGGGATTCCCGTGTGCCCGGTGTTTTCCAGCTTGATCGCCAGATATCCCTTTTCGCGGGCATACCGGGTGCATTCAGCCTCAAGCTTTTTTTCGTATTGGTTCATCTTTTTTTAACAAGTGCCCAGCGGTGGGCGGGGTTGTTTCTGCCTTTTCTGTTTTCCCCGTCGAAAAGATACCGGGGAACACCGTTACTCCACAGCGTATGACGACCGGAGGGGCTGCCTGCCGTGCGGCAGGGCGTAAAGCCTTCCGGCGGCGTGTCATGTACTTCGTATGTAATTCCGTTTAATGTAACTGTCTCCATTTCCTGCCGTTTTCATACATTTCAAACACCCGGCGGTGATAGAGATTCACCTCTCCATAATTGCTGTCAAAGGTTTTATCCACCTTGTAGCCGTGTTCATGGCTGAGGGCTTTGAGGACGCTCCAACGGTAGGCGCGCCAGTTGGTGCCGTGTTCTTTCGCCCAACGTTTGATGCTGTACCACTGGGCGGCCTCGTCGAGGCGTTTCTGTTGCTGCTCGTTTTGTTCTACCACGGCAGCAAGCTGGCGAAGAGCATCGGCAAAAGAGGTGGGGAGCCCGGCGCGTTCTTTCTTTTCCAGTTCCTCCCAGCGGCGATTGACTTTAATGCGGAGTTCACGGCTGTAGCCGGTCATAAGGTCAAAACACTGCATGCGGGTGAGGCGATATTCACGCTGCTCACGGTTTTTTGTGTCTTTATAGTAATCGGCCGAAATTTCGGCCAATTCCATTTTCCGGTAACTTTCGTTTAGTTCATCACAATCCCGGAGAACATGGTCGTGTCTCTTTTCGGTCAGAAAGGCTATCTCCCGGCTGGACATTGTTACAGGTACTTCCTCGAAGCTCCCTTCAAAAAAGGTTAATTCTTTTGTTTCCATACGTTTAAAAAACACCCGGTAAAGTTTCAGAGAAGCGACCTCCTACGCTTTACCGGGATTATCTTAGTCGTTAAACTAATTCTACAGGTTTGTAACCGGTCGCTTCAATTACTATGGAATAAAGATACAAACAAAAAACGGAACTACCCAATAAAAAGCCTCCTTTTTTTTGAAAAAAATGAATCTCCTCAAATTTGAGGAGATTAGCGGGCACCTTTTTTCACTCCTCAATTTTGAGCAGTCAACTACTTCCATAACTTTTGCTTGGCTTGTCGAACTCCTTGTAGTTAATCTGCCCAAATTTGGGCAGATTAAAACTTCCATAACTTTCGCTTGCTCATTGAAGTCCTTGTAGTTGACTGTCCAAATTTGGGGAGACCAAAACTTTTATAACTTTCGCTTGGCTCGTCGAACTCCTTGTGGTTAATCTCCCCAAATTTGGGGAGATTAAAACTTCCATAACTTTTGCTTGGCTCGTCGAACTCCTTGTAGTTGGTCTGCTTAAATTTGAGCAGACCAAAACTTCCATAGCTTTCGCTTGCTCATTGAAGTCCTTGTGGTCGACTGCCCAAATTTGGGCAGTCAACTACTTTTATAACTTTTGCTTGGCTCGTCATACTTTCGGGGGGGGGTATGGTCCCGGGCTTTTTCCCGGTCAGAAAGGTGGTTTCCTGTCTGGCTATGATGAGGGATGAAATCACTAAAAAAGCCCCCTTTTTTCACACAAAAAGGGAAATTTTACGGGAAAAATTATTGGTGTGTTAGATTTTTGAAATCAGTGAGCACCGCGCTCTTTTTCTGAAGAGCCCTGAGGGCATACTCTTCCACGGTTGCGCGGGCGTAAAACACGTACATATCTACCGGCGCCGTTTGTCCCCGCCTGTGAAGACGCGCCGAGGCCTGTAGCCATAGCTCGAGGTCGAACGTCAGGGAAGACCAGACAAGTAGCCGGCAGCCCGAGGCCTGCAGGTTCAGTCCATGCCCGCAGCTGGCTGGGTGCGCCAGGAGCACATCGGCGGCGCGGCTGTTCCAGCTCGTTAAAAAATCTTTTTCATCCGGGGTGACGACCCTCGCGCCCTCTTTTTCCAGCCGCGTTTTTAAGTAAGCTGCTTCGGCGCGGAAGGCGTAGAACAAAAGCACCTGTTCACCTTCACCTACCATACTAGAAACCGTATCCGCCACCGCCTCCAGCTTGCTGGACGCACCCGACCAGACAGGGGCGGCGGTCGCGGGATCATAGATAAACCCGCTGCAGAGGGTCTGTAATTTTTGAAACGTCGATTTGTCATTTAGCGCAATAACGCGCTCGTCGGTCTCCACCCGAAGCAGCGTTTTGGCATCCAGATACCGGGCCGCCTCTTTATCGGATAGCGTATGCGGACAGTGAAAAACACGCATCGGAGGAAGGTGGGTGTAATCCTCTGCCCGCAAGGTGAAAATTTGCCCCTTCACAGGCTTTAGAATCGATTCCAGTGTGTGGGGTGGTAGTATCCTCCACCGGTGAAACGGAAGGGCGGGAAACGCATTTAAATCCTCGAAATAAGTGGCACGCCAACGGAAAAATTCAGGGATGTATATTTTACCTTGGCGCGCCGTGTGTGGTGTGGCGGTATAGATACCCAGGGCGGCCAGCTGTCCAAAGAGGTCAACAGCACCGTTGGGCAGTAGCGTACCGGTCAGCCCCCAGCGGATGGCGGTGCGGATGCCGAGCGCATACAGAAAACGTTTCGAGGTCACATGTTTAAGGCGGGTCAGTTCATCGAATACAACGGCTTCGTAATCCAGCGTCGGGACTTCTTTTAACTGCTCATAACTGCAAACCGTGCGGGCGGTTTTCTTCTTCCATAATGCGGCGCGCTGGCTGGGTGTACCTTCAATGACTGTCCACGTATGCGGGTCATTCCACTTCTCAGCTTCCTGCCTCCAGACCGTAAGCGCTACCCGTTTGGGAGCCACGATGAGCGCCCGGGCCACGCCAAGGCGCGAAAGAGCCTCAATCGTGACTGCCGTCTTCCCCAGTCCCATATCCATCGAGAGCACGGCGCGGGGGTGTTGGGTAAGAAACTGAACGGCTCGCCGTTGGTATTCTTCTAGTCTCATTTTTTTAGCTTTTTAAGGGGCTTTAAACAGCATCCACTCCGCTCGGCGGCGCTGATACTGCCGCTCGCTACGCCTGCCCTTTATGTAACAAAAAGAGGTATACGCATCAAAGGAGAGAGAATCCATAAGGGAAGACGTTTTAACGGCTTTTACGCCCACATTATAAGCGAGCAGGGCAAGTAATAAGGAATCACCCTGAAAGTCGCGGAAACGGGCGGAAAGTGCCCTTAAATCGGCAGCAGCCAAGCTGTCCGCTTCCGTGGGTGTTGTTACGCGGGTACCATCGTAACAGACGCGATGCCCCCAGCCTGTGCAGTCGGTTTTTTGGGGATCGTGCCAGCCCTCAAGGACGGCAAGCAGAGAGACAGCCTGCTGGAGGGTAGAAGCCGGAGCGTTTTTGCTCTCTGAATCCGCTTTTGTCCTCGTTTTCCTCCCGGGAGGTGTTGTACAGGCGAACAGGAGCAGCAGGCAAAGAGGCACCAGCCCCAAACGACGCACCAGGGTAAGGACGGCCGGGTTTTTCTTTGCCATCTGATTCAAGGTGTGCAGCGCCTCCGGGTTTTCTTTCCACGCGCGGTTGAGTTCCTGCCGGTCCGACATTTCCGTTTTAAGGACATTTTCCGGCGTTTTAACGGCTTCTACCGGTGCGGGTGGTATAAGAGTAGGGGTGGCAGTTTTTAAAGTGGCTGCGGGCTTCTTTTTCGGTTTCGTCCGGCGCTCTTCTTCCTGCCGGATTCTGGGTGTTTCAAATAGACAGAGCTGCCCGTAGGTTGCCCCACCTTGTTTCTTGTTTCGTTTCATTGCTTGTTTCATTTAAATTGTTTTTTCCGCTGTTTTTGCTGTTTTCACAATTTTTAAGTTTTAAGCTATTTTGCTGATTCACAGCAGTTTTGTAGTTTTACGGTAGTCGGTGTACAAAAAATGTAAAATTTTTTTTTACGGCGTAACGAACTGAATCAGTGATTATTAGGGGTAAAATGCAATGTAAAAAAAAAAAGTCAACTTCTTTCTAAAAAAACATATTTTTTTTTTCGAAAAATTTTTTTTTGTTTTTATACTAATAGTAATATTTTTTTTACACTTTTACAACGAGGGTTAATTTTCTGATTTTTAAAAAGTTACGATGTAAAAAACGTTTTTACACGCTTTTACACGCTTTACACCAAACTCTCGGGCTAAAAAGGACATTCCTCCTCTGACACATCAAAAATGTCCTCTTTTTCAGTTAGTTCGCTGTTTTCTCTCCGGATAGCGGAAAGTAAGACATCCGCTTTGAGAAAGAAATACCTTCCCTTGTTTTGTGTCAGACACCCCGGTGCAAAAAGATTCAGTGCCGTGCACACGTTATTAAAATGAGTTCTTTTGTCTACTCCTGCCGGAGCCGGGTAGCACGCCTTGATCCAGTTTCCGATGTAACCCCGATGCCCCCAGCTCTTATACGCTTCCGAACACCACCTTTCGGAAGCCCCGCCCGTAATGACCTCTTCCATTTCTATGGAGGGGAATTTAACTATCGTTTCCCGCTTCATACGGGGATAAAAATCCCTCTGCCAGTCGTGCAGTCTCTCCTTTGGTACATACACCGACCGCACCCACGCCTGCAGCGCATCCCACAGCTCTTTTTCATCCGTGAGCTCTGTTTTTATGGCATTATCCCAACCCACGGCATATATGCGCCGGTCTTTTTCTTTGCCAAGGAAATCAGCAGCCATGTTATTAGTCGTTATAATGTAGTTCGGATAAAGAGGCACGGTGTCTTTTACGGAGACCCCTTTTCGTTCCAAATCAATCGTACTGTATTCCAGAAATCCCACAATGTGGCTGTAGTTCCGTTTAAAGTGCCCGCTTTTGATATCGTTCAACACGACACTTCGGCGCCTGGTGGCTTTCGGCGTTTCAAACTGAAAGCCAATCCGGAACTCCCTATCCAGTCCATCCTCTCCGATAAGCGCCGCATCTTTTGCCTTGCAATATTCTGCATACGTGATACCCTCCAAAATACTGCTCAGCATCTTGGCTGTGGTACTTTTCCCGGTTTCCACCTCAAACCCCCAGAAATTAAGAATAATCCGGCGGGCATTCTCCGAGATACCATACTTCACCTGTCGGATCCAGTATTCAATTATTTCTACCGCACCCCCGGGGGATTCGTCCCACCAATTCCAGAGCCCGGCACAACGCCGGCGGGCTTCCTCCAGCCCCCCGGGATCTGTATCCCTGTTTAGGGCATCATACCGCCGCCGCATCCACTCGGGCCGCCAGGCACTGGTAACGATCCGGTCCATGATCGTTTTCGCGGCACCCTCCAGGCTATCTCCCCGCCCACTCGTCGCCCAGGCGGTAACTAATTGTATCAGTTGCCAGCAATCCCTATTGCGTTCCCGGTCCCGAAAGGGGATGGAAATGTTTCGAATTCGGTTTAGTGTACCAACAACAACTGTTTTTAATTCTTCCTCGTTATATTCATTTTCTTCCGGTATGGGAAGCGTCCGGAGGAAGTAATGATAAGGCGAGCCATTTCCTTCATCCGAGATAATACGCAAAAAGACCATATCGCCGTGTTTTTCCTGGCGTTTTCTCCTCTGTTCTTCCCTTAGGGATTTCTCTAATTCCTTATAATTGTAACGGGTTCGGAACCAGTCAGTAACTTCTTTTATACTCCCGCTATTATGAAACCAGTAGGCGCGCACAAAATTAAAAACATGCATCACGCCCCGCGCCAAAACGTCGCTTGCATGGTGGCTTTTAAAAAAGAGAGCCTCCGTCCCGTCTTTTTCGTGCCACTCAGAGAGGACCCCGTTTTTTAGGGTTAAAAGAACGCCTCCGCCACTGCCTCCGGCTGCTGCGTATTTGTAACGACCGGAGGATTCTTTTTCCCAGATGTCAGAAAAATGAGATTCAATCACCTCCGAAAGTGACATCCACCGGCATATTAGTCCGATATCTCCGGGAATCGTTCGAGGGTCTTGGATGGTACTTTTAACAGCATCTGTTATTTGGGGCAGGGTGCCCCGTTTGTCCTCCTTTCCCCGCAATAGGCTATCTACATCAACAAATCCTCCTTCCTCGTCGTAATACCGATAAAGGCTCCGGCGGTCAGAAAAAACAGTGGGTGTAAACATCAAGTGCGACCAGTTTTTGCAACTTGAATCCAGCCCCGGAATTTGTTTCTCAAACCACGCATGAACCTGGGCATATTCCTCCCGCGTGGTAATGGTTCGGGAAAGTGGCAAAATAATCCGCCATCTTTCTCCGTGTAGTTCGTCTTCCGGGAGATAAGACATGGTTGTATAAGCCAGATACTGCACACCTTCCAGTAGCTGCCAGAGGTCAGAAATTTCATCCGAGCTCACCCCATCCACATCCAACATGAGACAACTGCGGGCAGTAATATCTTTATCATTTCGTTTTTTTCCCTCTACGCCTACAATCCACCATCCCGTGTGATTTTTGTACACCGCCTTTGCCTCGGCGGTATCCAGATGAAAATAATCGGAAAATTTGATTTCTTTTATTTGAAAATACGGATTTGTTTTTGTATCTTTGAGACAGTTGGCAAGTTCTGACCAGGTGAGCTCCCTAACTTCTCTAAAAGAGGTGTCCTTCACTCCCGGTTTATCAGAACCAAAACCACCAAAAACAACTTTAAACTTTTGGGAAATGTCCCCGCTTACAGTGGGGATTTTTTCTTTTATGTTCATGATTCTTTTTTAATAATGGTTATACACGATATTCGTCCGGACAATTCTGATTGTAAATATTCGTATTGATTCCTCTGGTCCTGCTGTTTCCAGCCCAGTCCTCGACCTTACGAACCAGCGGTCGGGGATCCAGCTCCATCCAGTCAAAATCACGGTAAACCCAAAGCTCCTTTCCTCTGTTATACCATACGGCTGCCAGCCATGCCGTCCACGCGGGTAAGTGCTTCCTCTGGGACAGCGCCCACTGCTGGAGCGCTTTTACGTCCACCGATTGAATCCTATACCCCGCCGGCAGCCAGTGAAGAGGCTCGTTAACCGCCAGCACGAACCGGTGAAGCCTTTCCAGGAACAGGTATTCCAGGCATATTCTTTCCTTTTTTGTAAAAAAATCCGTTTGATACTGGGGGCGAAGCCTTACCATCCATTCCAAAGCACCGAAATAAACTCCCCTCTCGTGCCATTCGCAGTGGTAGTCCTGTTTTTCAGGCATAAAGGCGATGATTCTTCTTAAAAGGTCATCCATTAGCCACAGTTGTCCATCTGTGTGCACACGACTTTGAAGTTTTTTTAGCTCGGAGGGATAAAAAATGCCTATTTTGTGTGTATCCTCTCCGAAAAAAATTTTTTCTTTCATCTGTATTTTTATTTTTACCTCCACCGCTTAAAAAGCGAAAACCCGGGTAAAATGAATACGGCATTTTACCACGGGTTCCTATTTAAAACAGCAGGGCTGTTAAAAATTTCTGTTTTCTGAATGCTTCCTGTCGTTTCCGTATTCCAACATTTCACACGACAAATATACAAACTTTTTTGTTTTCTTCCAACCGAAAAAGCGATTAAAAAAGATATTGTAAAACATAGTTTTTAAACACCTTTTCCCTGCAATCTGTTTTAAGCCGTTTTAAGCCGTTAAAAACTCCGGGTGGTACTCTTATTTATCATAACTACCGGGATGTTGCTTATACTGATTCTACCGGGATCTGTTACCCGATAAGTTTCTTAACCTTCTCTTTAATAACGGAGCTGGAGGAGGTGCCCACCTGCTTGTCGACAATCTCGCCATTCTTGATAAAGAGGATTGTAGGAATGTTCCGTATACCGTACTTAACGACGATTGTATTGTTCTCTTCGATATTGCATTTACCGATATTGACGCTGTCGGCGTAGTCCCGGGCCAGTTCTTCGATAATAGGGTCTATCATACGGCACGGGCCGCACCATTCCGCCCAGAAGTCTATCACAAGGGGTTTTCCGGAATCCATAAGTTCCTGGATGTTGTCTGTTGTTATTGCAAGTGCCATTTTGTATGGTTGTTAAGTGATTATATTTTTACTTCTCTAAGGTTAAAGTTAAGATACCACCCGGAGGTTGAAAGTGTCTTAAATCGCCTTAAAATGGTAATTTATCACTATCATCCTCCTCCCCTATTACCGGAGTGCTGTACTTTTCTTCCGGTACCCCGTCCGGGTCGTCGAAATAATCATCGGCAGCCAGCCAGTCACGGCGCAACTCCTGAAACCGCCCGTCGAGCAGTTGGAACGTATATCCCTGCTTGCCCATCCGGTTGAAGTAGTTCGCTTTTAATACTACATCCGTCGCCGAGGCAAGGAAACTGGCGGGTAGCCGTCCCTTTAGCTCTTCGTTATAGATGTTAACACTCACAAACGTGGTCGGATACTCCCCGGAGACCGGGCGGCAGTATTTCTCGCCCGTCTGCCGGCGGATGACGTCGTTAATCAGTTCAACACCGCTGTTTGGCAGCGCGACGCTCCACTTCTCGAACTCCTGGTTCCAGCGCATCAGCAGCGGCTGTTCGTCCCCGCTCCGCTGGTACCGATACACGAGCGTCCGTTTTTCGTCGTCTTCGAATACGATTTTTTGTTTCATCTTTTTTTGATTCATTTATAACCGTCCGTCGATCGGTTGCTTTTGTTTTCCGCCCGCCCGCGACGGATATAGGGCGGCGTGTTGTTTCTCGATCTGTTCTTTCAGCGGGGCGAATAGGGCGCGCTCGCCCTCCTCTACTTCCACTGTGATGCCATAGCGCACGGATTCATAATTTCCAAGGTTGTGCACGATCTGTAAACTAATCTCCTTTACTTTCATTGTCTTCTTCGTCTTCGTCTTTTAGTTCAATCATTTCCGCCATCTGCTGAATCATATGGCGCATTTTCTGAATCCTGCACAATCCCCGCATGAGCTGTTCCTGTGCCGCCGGGTCTTTTTCTACCGTCCGGAAGGCGATGCGAACATCCTCCGGGAGCTTGCCACTGCCATGAATGAGCCACACCTTTTCGGCGCCTAGGAAATAATACCACTGCAGTTGCCAGTGATAACGCTTCATAACTTCCGTTGTCTGGTAGCGGGAAAACTTAAGTTCGAGCACCAGCCCCCGCGCGGCGTCATAGCCGTCGGCGTGGGCAACAAGTGCCGGCAGTCCTTCCATGGAACGCCTAAGGATGTGCTGCCGCTGGATGTGGGGCGTCCAGTTTGCGGCAATATCGTCAAAAAAATACTCCTCGAACTGGTGTCCCGCCTCCATTGCCTCTGTTTTTGGAGGCTGGGAAAGATACCGCCCCGGCAAATCACCGTAAGCCACGGCAAGTCTCAAAAAATGGCTTAATCGCACCTGCAGCCCACCTCCGAGCCGTCCCACCAGGGCGGCATCGGTGCCACCCAAATAGCCGCTTCGTTTCTGTATGTTACTTAAGTCCATCGCCCCAAGGGTTATCGATTTTAAACTCTTCATAAAAATATGTTGCCACTCGGACGGCTTCCGATACGGAGAGCTTCATGCGGCGATCGCCTGAGATGCGCGCCCGGACGCTTTCATAATTTTTCACACCAAACAGATATTTCAGCCCCGCATAACAGGTTTTTTTTTCCTGTTTGTTTAATAGGTCCCACCCGTGGCGGAAAGGCATCCGCCCGTCGGGGTTCTCTGTGGCGTACCGGATGACGTTTTGCTCATACTGTGTCATAGTTCACTCTTTTTTGGCAGCGATTGCAGCGCTGCAATTAATGAATCCTGTACCTCTTTTATTTTCCAGTGGAGCGCCTGCATTTCCACTTGCTCAGAAATTACCAGTTCGCGGAGTTCTTCCACACTCATGCTGTTAATTTCCCCAGTTGTGTACCATTTTTTTGTTTTCATCTGTGTTTTTGTTTTTTTTGTTTTTATATCTCTTAACCGAAAAAAGGTTTTTTGTTTCATGGCCTGAACATTTTAACACCAGCGAGAAAGTCCCTGACTTCTGCACAACTCCTGTCGTTCCCGCTCTATCTCTTCCGCCCAAAGGATGCCATAATATTCTGTATCTTCTAAGGCTTCTCTTTTTTCAATCTCCTCCCATTCTTCCAGGGGGCGCTGCGCCTTGATTTCTTCTAATTTTCTCAGTTTCTCCTTTGCTGCATTGTAGCTACTTTCGGCATCGTAAGGGCGGAGGGTACATCTTTCTTGTCTTGTCATTTTTTTATTTTTTTATAGGGAGGGGTTTTCCTTCCCCGGGGTTCCTTTTAATTACATTGTAAAGGTACAACCATTTTTTTGACTTTGCAAATTTTTTAAAGAAAAAAAAACAAATAAAAATACTCTGCACAAAAACAAAAACCGTCCTCCCGGTAAAAGGAAGACGGCCCTGCGGAATTGTTTCACATGAAACAAAAACAAATATTATTCTGTCGTTTCTTCTGTTTCTTCTTCTTTTCCAAACTTCCAACAATAGGAATCGGGTGCATAGGTAAGGGCACGAAGATATCCGTGCGGCTGATCCTCTTTCGCGGTAGTTTCGCTTCTTATCCACGTTTTTCCTCCGTCGGTCGAGTAGGCAATCCAGGGGTGATAGTTGTTGCTGTCCTCACTGCCGTAGCCGAACTTATATCCCGCCACCACGAAGCGCCCGCCCCCGTAGGCAAGGGCAGAGAGCCGTCCTTCCGGCTGGCTCTCCTCGCTGGTTGTCTTGTTCTTCTCCCACGTCTCTCCCCCGTCGGTCGAGTAGGCAATCCAGGGGTTATATCTGGCTCCGGTACTGTATCTAAATCCCGCCACCACGAAGCGCCCGCCCCCGTAGGCAAGGGCGTAGAGCTGTCCATGCGTCTGGTCCACATCCGCGGTTGTCGTACTTGGCGTCCACGTCTTACCCCCGTCGGTCGAGTAGGCAATCCAGGGGTGATAGTTGTCGCTGGTATCGCCGGTGGAAGATTCGTCATATCTCCATCCCGCCACCACGAAGCGCCCGCCCCCATAGGCAAGGGCCTGGAGCTCTCCATGCGGCTGGCTATCCTCGCTGGTTGTCTCGTTCTTCTCCCACGTCTTTCCCCCGTCGGTCGAGTAGGCAATCCAGGGGTGATAGTTGTTGCTGGCATCACTGCCGTAGCCGAACCTGTATCCCGCCACCACGAAGCGCCCGCCACCGTAGGCAAGGGCACGGAGCACTCCATGCGGCTGGCTATCCTCGCTGGTTGTCGTACTTGGCGTCCACGTCTCTCCCCCGTCGGTCGAGTAGGCAATCCAGGGGTGATAGTCGTCACTGGTACTTTCGCCGCCGTACCTGTATCCCGCCACCACGAAGCGCCCGCCACCGTAGGCAAGGGCGTAGAGTTCGCCGTGTGGCTGGCTCTCCTCGCTGGTTGTCGTACTTGGTGTCCACGTCTTTCCTCCGTCGGTCGAGTAGGCAATCCAGGGGTGATATCTGTCACTGGCATCTTCGCTGTCGTATCTAAATCCCGCTACCACGAAGCGCCCGCCGCCGTATGTAAGGGCACAAAGCTGCCCGTGTGCCTGATCCTCCTCCGCAGTAGTTACACTTTTTGTCCACGTCTTTCCTCCGTTGGTGGAATAAGCTAGCCAAGGGTGGTAATTTTCGCTCTCACTGTTGTCGTAGTCGTACCGATAACCCGCCACGACAAAACGTCCGCTGTAGTCGTCAATCTCCTCCCATGGGCATGCCTCTTCTTCTTCCGCGCGCGCCGAACCCATCAGCCGCACTTTATTTACTCCGTCGGTTGCCTCTGAAAGGATAACCGAAGACCTGTTTTGTTTTTTTGTTTCTCTGGTTTTCATTTTTTCGTGTGTCTGTCATTATGATGAGCACTATTCGTTACATATTGCCCAGGACGGCATGTCATCCGGTTCCGGCTCCGTGCAGCCCATCCAGGTGTAGGCGCAGGGTATTTCGTCTTCCGGATCGTCTTCCGGTTCGGTTGAAATAATAACGGCTACCCGCGCTGTTTTGTTTCCGCTCCGGAAATAAACGTAATGGGTTCCCAGGGCGGTCGTGATGTCGGAAGGATCCTCCGCGTCGCTTCCCGGACCCTTATAGCTGATTTGGTAGCGGACTGCCCCCTCTTCGTCAGTTTCCTCCTCCGGACAACAATCCTCCTCTGCGCAGCGTTCAACTTGCAGGTAATCGCTTGACGTCGAACAAACAACACCCCGGCTACTTTGAACCGTTACACAGGCTTCGTATATCTGTTCGGGATCTTCCTCCTCCCCTTCGCATATCTGCCAAAAGGTGTGACAGTCGAAGTCAGATAATTGCCAATAGATATAGGCGGGAGTGACTGTCAGCGTGGCACCTCCCACACCTGTGCCGTTGTAGTTCTGAGCATTCAGGCGCACCAGTGTGAGGTCCGAAAGTCCGTTTTGCCAAGCCGCTTCGTAAACACACCACACACGCCCCGAGGTACTGACAAGGGATAAGTTATTTAGCTGCATAAATTGGTAAAAGGGCATGGGGATCGTCACCTTATATGTTGTTTTTTCTTGCAACACCCGGTTTAAGTCTTCGTTTTGCCCCATGTCGAAAGCGCGCAGCGTACCGAGCGGGGAGCTGCAGCCATTCCATATGGCGAGTGTGGCCTCACCCTCCCAACTGATATTGGTGTAACTAATTGTACCCTCCTCTTCATCTACTTCGCGCGTGTATTCGATATTTTTCAGATAAAGGAAGCTTCCCAGTGTGGAGCCGCTCGCCAGTGGCGAAGTATACCAGTCGTTCTCGGCGGTTAATGTGGAGTTAGGAACGCTGTAGTTGGTCTCATATCCGTCGGCACGTTCCTCGGTTAGCTCGCCTTCTGTGAACCGGATAAAGTTGCTGTAAGCCAGCTCCCCAACCCCGCGCGTTAAGGTGTCGCTTCCTAGTTCCTCCTCTCCGTAATAAACGGGGTTTACACTCGCTTCGCCTTCGTTGTAATTATTACCGTCCGCCCAGTTATAATTAAAATAATGAAGGCACGGGACGCCCCGCTCGTTGTTCTTTAGCCCGAGCGTCCGCCCGGTAATAGCGCCGTATGTTAAGAACAGATCGAGCGGCTCGACATCGGGCAGGTTGTCCATCAAATTAAATGTGTCCCCTTGTTGTAGTTTGTTGCCCTCACCATCTACCGCCGTAGGTAGGACGATGACAAGCCATTTGCCAATTGTGTCATAATATTCATCCCCTTGGGCTGTCCATCCCAGATCCAGCTGAGCGGAAATGCTCTCCAATAAGTACATAAAAGACACACAGGGCATAAAGGGCATATCACCGGGCAGGGATGAAAGTGTAAGCGATATGGAGCTCCATGTGTCAGGAGTGTCGTTGTTGGCTGAATTCAAATATTTAATACCGTTCGCCCCCACCAGTACGGCTATTTTGTCGCTGTTACTATTGTCGTTGTCGTCATTGTTTATAGCCATCGCCCACCAGGTGTTGTTGCCGATGCTGATTTCGTTCTCTTCCCATTTCTTATCATTGGAAACGTTGTCACTCTTTACAAAATACCCGTGCCCATCCTCTCCGGCCACAATATAATAGCCGTTCCAGTATCCACCGCACAGCATCGCATATTTTATTGTTTCGTTGTCATTTTTCCCATTAATAGGAGAAAAAGAGGGCACACCCGCGCTTTCCGTGCCATAATACAACCGGGAGCCAACTCCCTTGTGTCCGGCTGTTGCGGCTATCCATTTTCCCCCCTCATAGGAGACAAACCAGCCGTTTTTTCGCCCCTGTAGTTTTCCGCTACTGGCTTTGTTGTCATTATTACTAACATTATATATCCATGCATTTCCGTGGCGACCGACGCCATAAACACAACTTTCCCCGTCCGTTGCCATAGAATAAGTATAATCACCGCTGGCGTTACCGCTGAGTTTTGTGGAGGTGGAGCCGTTATCACATGATTTATAATATACCTCCTTCCCAGAGGTGTAATACAATTTTGACCCGCACACACATAGAGGGGCGAAGGTGTGATGAGGGTTGTACCCCCTAGCTTTAATATCTGTATAGCCCGTTTGTAGTCCAGAAACAAAATTTGTGAGCGCGCTAACAGCCCCTATACCCTGAAAGTAATAAATTGCGTTTGATTTTCGAACGTAATACGTAGTATCCCCACTCTCTTCTTTATCATAAGCCGCGCAGGCAAAAAAACCACTTGCAGAGGCGTCCAGGGTTTCCTCCTGCCCGGTTTTATAAATCTCCTCCCAGTGCATCCCGTCCGCGCTGGAAATAATAGAAGAGGGACCGACAGCCACAAAACCGCTTTTACCCCAACAGACGTCAAAAAACGTCCCACCGCCTTCGCCTTCCGTGTAATATTTTTGAATACAAATGTTGGGGGCTTTATTTGCGCACTGAGTACCGTTTCGGCAATCTGCTGAATCGCTCCAATTCATGACAACCGACAACGTATAAGGATCCTCTACTGTATAAACGGTCCCCGTGCCCTCTTCTTCCTCTCCTTCCTCTTCGTCCGTCTCCTGAACACTACTCCCTAGGGCTGTTTTTAAATCCGTCGCCTCGGCCAGTGTCCGCAGGGCGGAAATACCACCAGAGAGTGTTAGACAGGCGTTATAAGCGCCGTTTGAATAGTCAACAACAGATATATTGCCATCTATTTGTCCAGTGTCATACAGAAGTGTACACCCCATTTCATTTATAACACCATCTCCCGAGCTGGCAGGATGTTCACTAAATCCAAGCACCGCGTTATTGTGCGGCGTGGCAGGAATGGAGATGTTAAATGAGCGCGTCATTTCCAGATCTTCATAACGAAAAAGGAGCGAGGTGTATTGGAAGCCGGTCTCTTCGTCATTTAATTCGATATAATTAAACTCGTGAGCCTCCACCTCGTCGGCCGTTTGCGCTCGGCTGCTGGCTGTATTGATAAACAGTTTAAACATAACTTATTTTTTTTGTTCCACGTGGAACATTAAAAAGCAACATGCAGCAGGTAGAACGTAACGGAAACATCCGAGACGGTGCCCCCGAGTGATACACTGGGGGCGCTTCCCACACGCGCGGGAAGGTCGTCCTGTATCCAATCTACCCTAAGGTCGTTCGCCACCCCGATATCAGCCAAATAACGGCGTTGTTCCATTGTGAGCCCCCGGCTTATACCTGCCACAGTCATCCGGTAGCCACTGCGGTGCGGATAGCCAATTGTTTCCATGTCGTAAAAGTCAACGTTATCCTCTGCCGTTAACTGCTCGGTGGTGGCTTCAAACACCCACGCTTTTTCAAAACCAAACATCCCCGTCCAACGGGCTTTGATTTTTTCGCAGGGCTCCTGTAGGGCGCGCACCTTTATAAGCCGGCTCACACCACCGGGTGCGGTGAACCGGTACGAGCCTACGGAAAGAGAAGTACAGGCATACCACAAAAGCGGGTCATCGCTTCCCGCTCCCTCTCTTTTCGATGTACAAAGCGCGCTTATTTCTTCGCCTTGAGAGTTTCCCGGTGGGGGGCAGGTGTTTTCACTACCTGCGCCGTATAGTGTCAATCCTTTTCCGACAAAATAAACAGGCTGCTCGTCCCCAGCCTCCGCCACACGGTACTCGGTAAGGGGGTAAATGGTTTCGCCGGGCCGGATACCGCCATGCAGGTAAATTGTTTTTATTCCACCTTCTTCCGCCTGCTCCTGCTCTTCCTCCTGCTCTACAATTTGCATAGTAATATAATTCATGCCATAATTGTAGGCGGAGCGAGCAAAGTCGCGAAAAGAAAACGTAATTTTGTCGTCAATCCACCCGTCGAGGGTTAACTCGGTATCAAACTGGCTATAAGGGTCATTTTCTTCTCCTTCCGTGTCACTACTCATCGAAAGAAGTACGGTTACACTTTCTGTCTCCTCCTCGGATGTATCTTCGTCCCCGTTCAGCGATGTAATAACTGCAAAACAGGCATCATCTACCCAAACATCGGGGTCGACTGTTAACGTATAAGTTGCCATCGTTTTATTTTTTATTTCCGAATGTTCGCGTATTCTTTGTATAGTGCCGTTCGTTTTTGGAACGTCGTAAACTCTTTATAATCCATTACCGGCGCGGGTTGTGCTGCGACAGCTTCCGTAAGCGAAGCGGTTAGGGTTTCGTAATCAAATCCACCGGCGGCGCCACCCGCGGGGCTGTTTGCCAGCTCAAAAAGTCGCGCCTGTTGTGAGCCGTTTAATATCATCTCCCCGCTATTAACGCGCGCTGTAAGGCGGTCGCCTGTATACAACCTCCCGCCCACAATACCCCCGGCGGCAAAACCGCTTTTGGAAAATGTCTTAAAAACCGTAGCAAATTGGGAGGTAATCTGTGCAATTGTAGTAATCAAAGCGGCTATATTTTCGGGGAAGGGCAGTGTTTGACTGGCTGCCGTGCCGCCTGCTAGCGCCAGGGCTTCATTGGTCAGGATTTCCCCCATTTGAACGCTCGCCTGTATAGCGGCGGCTTTTTCGCTCTCGTCTGTCATCTCGCCCAGGCTTCCAATAATTTGCTGTGTACCTTTCGAAACTGCGGAGGTAAAGCCTTGCCATTTTTTTACTCTTTCGTTTATGTCTTTCTGGGTGGAAGCCGTTAGTTTTTGCTCTGCGGCTTCTACTTGTTCGAGCTGTGCTGTTAGCATCGCGGCGTAGGACCCTTCTTCGGGGAACAAAATGGCGCGGGTCTCTTCATCCAGTTGAAGCAGATAATTTAAGTAATTCTGCGCCTGCTGCAGCTGACGGCTTGCGGCACGGGTTTCCGCGCTCTCCCCTTCTTCTTCAATCAGGGCGTTTTGCTCCTCCAGTACCACGCGCATGTCCTCGAGTAGTTCGGTGCGCCTGCCTGCCTCTCTTGTGCGTGAAGCCTGCTCCCGACGCTGCCGGTAGTTTTCTTCGATGTTGTCGCGTTCGGATTCCAAAAGGTCGGTATTTTGCAGTTCCTGCGCCCGCTGCATTTCAAGAAGCTGCAGGCGAAGTTGATACTCCTCTTCGCTTCCTCGCTGGGTCTCGTTTAACCGGAGCTGCACGGCTTCAATAGCCGCTGTTTGCTGCCGGTTGTTCAACTCTTTTTCCCTTTCGGCATTAGCGTCCGCCTCGGCTTTGGCGGCTTCTTCCTCCACCCGCTTGCGTTCATTTTCTTCCCGGATAGCGGTTCGGGTGGCATTTTTCTCCGCCTCGTTAAAAGATTGCAGAGAGGAATTAAGACGGCGAATACCATCTTCGTAATTTTTTTCGGCGGCAAAAACTGCCGCCTGCAAATTAGCTATATTATTTTTTGTCGCATCCGATGTATCATTTTCCCGCTTTGCCTGCTCCTGGGCAATCCGGAGCCGTTCGGCGGCATTCCGGCGCTGCTCCTCAAGGTCCTCCCTTTCCAGAGCGATCGCCTGTTGTAGGGCTTTCCGCCGTTCGTCCAGGCTCTTGTCCTTGTCCTGCGCCTCATTGCGTAGGCGGGAAACCTCGGCGGCACGCTGGGCGCTGTTTACCGCATACTGTCTCTCGGAATCCTCGAGCGCATCCTGTGCCAAGACCAGCTCCCGCGCGGCGTCGGCGGCTTGCTTATAAGCCGGGATTAATTTTCCAAGGATAGAAGTGGTCACATTCGCAACCGCCGTCACGACTTTCGCGATGATATTCGCGAGCGTCTGGAAGGCGTCGCTAACGAGCTTCAGGACGGGCTCGAAGGCGGAAAAAGCAGCCTGCAGCGCCGTCATCGCTTCGTCGTTCTTTTTAAAAGCATCCGTTACGCCTTTAATCACAGCCAAAAGAGCAGTAAGCACGGCGGTAATAACGTTTAGCGGATAGGTAACGAACGTTTTGCCAAAGGACTGCACGGAGCTGGTGAGAGATTTCAGACTAATGCCGCCTGTCGTTCCCATGCCTTTCAAGGCTTGTTCGATGCTAGAGGTGTAATTTCCTACGTTACGCCGGTTGTCCCCCATCGAGCTTTCGAGATTCCCCACCTCGGTGCGCAGTTCCTGTATATGGCTAAGTAGTTCTGTCCCTCGGGCGCTTTCACGCTCTTCTTTGGAAAGGGAGGCGTAAGAGCGTTGTAGGGAGGAGAGTGAGGCGCGCATTTCATTCAGGCTGTCGCCGTAATTTGCACCGTTTTTTGTCGCATCGACAATTTGGGCGTCAAGCGTTTTCAGTGCCGCCTGATCCATTTTGATAGCTTCTTCGTTTAAAGCCAGTTGTCGGGCACTTTCAGCCGAGGTCTCCGTCATCGCGTCTACATCCTTTTTTAGCTCCTTGTTGGCCGCCCGAAGCGCCGACAATTCTGCGCGGACTTTGGCGGCGCGTGCCTCCAAATCCCTCGTTTCAAATGAGACGTCAATCAGTATGGTTTCGTTGTTGGAGGGCATTTTATTTGTATATTAAATCAGTTACATAATTCTTTGTATACCACGGCAGGGCTTTTTTTAGTCTATCCCCGACCTCTTGAACAGGTAGCGTCCAGTTATATGTACGGCTTCCATACCGAGCGGGAGAGGGGCGTCCGTAGCCGTACCGTTTAATTTTTCCATAGGCCACCGCCCCGGCAAACTGCCGGCGCTCTTTCTCGCTATCGAACCGAAGTCCCTTGTCACGGCTCCACTGTTCGATGATCTCTGTAAAGTTCCGCGGCACCGCACCCCGCGGGCGCCCTTGTTCGAGTGTTGTGAGTGGGGCGGCACCCTTCTCGCGGCTATAGTATAGCTGCGCCCGGGTATCGGATACCCTCACCCGAAAACCGTCGGCACTTGCCCCGCTCGCGTTGATCTTCTGCCCTGAAAGTGCGGCCTTGATTTCGTCCCTCCCCTTTTCGAGCTCTTTTTTTATGTAATCACTCAGCGCACTCATCTCTTTTTATCTTCCTGTGGTCTGCTGTGTTTTCGCTTCCGGTGCGGATGTGGCGCGCTGTGGAAGGGATGCTCCCCGCTCCAACCTGGAGCCACCACGTGGGGCGGCCGGCGGAAATAAAAAGCAGGATCCTCCACACAGACGCCCAGCGATTCAATGAGCCGGACGCGGACGCCAATACCTGTAAAAATGTCTTCAAACTCCAAATACACCCGGTTCAGAGTGGGGTCGGAAAGTAGTTCAAACGCGTGGTCGGGGTTAGGACTGTGGCGAATATAATTCAACCAGGCATCGGCATACGCTTTTGTGTGCTGTACAATCCGTTCCTGTTCCACGCTGTTAGCCCGGTGGCTGGTGCGGTCGATAAAATAGAGTGTGGGTGTGAAGATCTCACACCGCATCGTATTGCGGTAGGTCGTTTCTGTCTCGTCAATCCGGTAACACATACAGGCAGGCATGGGGGTGCCCCCAATAAGTACGTCTAACTCTTCCCCTGTGCCGTACCGGAAGGGCAGCCCGATCGCCTTTACACTATTTTTTAGCTTCTGTACAATGCCTTCCGTGCCGTATGGGAATGGCATATGTGGGCGGTCGATGCCGGGCGGGGGGAGCGTGGAGGGTTTAAAGTGTTTCTTTGCCATGCAGGTCATTTTTTAAATTTTCGCCTTAGTTGTCTTTTTTGCCGCTCATAGCGCATCCGCTCCAGGTAAGCCACACTATAAAGATCCTTGCGGGCTAAAAACCAATCGCCCAGCGGAACGGCCGCCGCTGCGTCAAAAGAAGAAAGTCCAAAATAGGCGCGTACCTCAATAAGGGGGCGTTCGATGCCTTTCATTTCAGGCAAGCGCCTAAGGAGCGGGGCATCTTCCGGAAGGGGCGCCAGGTGAATTTTTTCCAGCATTTCAAGCAGGTTTTTGAAAAAGTTCCGGACATACAGCACCCGCGGCAGCATAACAGTTAAGGGGGCCTCTGCCAAAATTTCCTCCTCGAGCGCCGCCGGAAGCCTGCCGGCTTCCAGGTCGGCGAGCGAGCTGAGTGGAAGCGACCACAGGTTATAATCCCAGTCACACCCCACGAGATCCTCTACCCGCCTCTGGTCGGCATCGAGTAACAACCCTTCGCGGATGAGTACCTCATAATCGTAAAGCGTTAGTGTCGACAGGTCGAGTTGCATAGGTTGCCCCCTTTTTTGCCCTATTTTTCAAATAGCCCGGGGTATTTTTTCCACAGTCTCGCGAGCACACTTTTGCTCATTAACTGCGTGCGGCTGTAATAATGCCCTTTCAGCTGAAAGCCATACCGGAGCGAGGGTTTTAACTGTGGGAGGGAAGCCTCCTCTTTTACCTCCTCGGACGCCTCTTTTTTCGGGGTGTCCCCCTCTGGAGCCTCTGCCCTAGCCTCCGCCCCCGTCGTTTTCTTCCGGCGCCGGGTCTCTTTTTTCTCCACCGCGGCGGGTGTTTCGGCGCTTTCCCCCTCTGGTGTCTCTGTAGTTTTCACCTCTGGTGTCTCCAGGGTTTTCACTTTTGGTGTTTCGCCCTCCCTCTCGCTTGAAATGGAGACCTCTTCTATTACTTCTTTGTTGTTTTCTTCCATAACGCCTTTTTTTTAAAAACCGACGCCCCCCCTCTTTAAAAAAGAGGGGACACCGGTAAAAATGATTACTATTCATCAGCCGCACCATGGTCATCGATGGTGTACTTTAAGTAGGAATTAAACTCGTTCTGTGTGTCGTGGTAATTTCCCCACCACAGGTCCATTTCCGCACTCGGGGCATAGGTTTCAGTCAGCGTAAAACTGTAGCAGCCCCCATTTTCCCCGTCGGTGTAATTCAATGAGGCCTCGGAGGCAACCAATCCGTTATCCAGTCCCAGAATCGGGAAGGCACTATCGCCGCCTTTTTTGTCTTTGCGCTGCAGGACGACTACCCAACCGTTTTTGTTGCGCAGCAGCGGTTCAATAAATTCGCTACTGAACTCAGCTCCGGCACGCGGAGCGGTAAAGGTAAGCGTCTTTGTAAAGGTGCCGCTATCGGCGTCGTATTCTTCCGACGTGTCAGCGTAAGGCGTGGCGCCCCCGGCTTCGATGGCAATCCATTTCGCATAAGGTTCAGTTTCTCCTGCTTCTTCTTCTTCTTCTTCGCTGTCGCCGTGTGTCGGCTCTGAGGGGAGTTGGTCGCCCTGTTTGTTGTTGTCGTCTTCGTCTTCTTCGTTTTCGTTCACCCAGCCTTTAAGCAGGATGCGTTTGATGCGGTTTTTATTCTGCATCGTTACCGCTTCCTGTTCGCCGCCGCCCGAGTAGTCGTCGCCGACCCCCTCCTCGCCCTCGTGTTCATGATAATAAATAATCCGGTTCACGTCTTCCCAACGGCACATAATGGCAAGGGTTTGCAGGCCCGCATAGGCGGGGAATAAACAGTTTTTCTGTGCGTTCATTCCTATCTGTGAGGAATCGCAAGGTGTATAAGCCATAATTTTATTTTTTTTAGTAGTTAAACAAATTGTAAATCTTCTTTTCCGGACGGTACATCAACATGCAGGCTTCATTGTAAAACCGTGCCCAGCGTGCCACGTCAAAGACCGGCTCCGACTGCGTAAAGGTAGCCCGCGCCGAGATCCCCGCCGGTGTTGTCCGAACCGCCCCGAATCGAAGATAGGCCGCCGCCGTCCAGTACCGGAGCGCCTGCAATGTACGCTTACTCAGCCGGTCACGGGGCGCGGGTTCTTTTTCTGCCGGGGGCTCTTTTCGTTCTTTTTCCCGGGGTTCCAGCGTTTGAAAGGTGTTTCTCCTCCTTCGGGGTGGCCCCTGGGATGCGGGATTTTCCAGCGCATCCAGTGCCCTGCTTCCAAACGTGTCCAAAAACGATTGCTCTGCCTCGGCGATAATGCCCTCCAGCGCCGCGCGGTCTTTAGCTCCCGCCGCAGGTGGCAAACTCCACGGATGGGAGGGGCGGACCATATCTTCGACAGTTAGAACGGTTTTCATAAGGGTTTACGCTTCTTCGGTAGTTTCTTTTAATTTATGCTTAATAAACTGCAGTCCCAGCTCAGACTGAAGCAGCTGCGTGAGGTATGCGCCGGAAAATGGGACCGTCAGGGCGCCACCGATATAAACTTCATTCAGATACTCATTTTTGTTATAAGCCAAATTGAAGTTTTCGAAGCCGCGGACGGTGACATCTCCTACCACCTTGTAAGCACTCGGCACGAAGGCAATGGCTTGCACCATTTTGTATTCGTGTGCGTTGATAATGCCATTCAGGTTGTTGTAGTTGGAGCCTTCTTCTTTTCCTTCGCAGGTGATGCCATACTTATCCTGCAGGTATGTTTTTGCTGTGGCGCGCGAGCTGAAGCAGTCAAAGAACGCGTTAAAACAAACCCCGTCGGAGGTGGCTACCTGCGGCAGGATGCGAGTTGTATGAATACCCGCCACGCCCAGCATCTGAGCCAGATCCTCCAGCGCGTTGTATATCGGCGTGCCGCCACCCCCGTAGACAAACCGGCGCAGGTGGTTCGCCAGCGCTTTGCTGCAGAACAGGTGTATATCGCCTTCGGCTTCAATGGTGGATACCATGGCAGCCACTTCGTCTATAGTCGGCATCTGGGTCAGCGCGGCGTGGATGCAGTCTTCCGGGTAGGTAAAACAGCCTTCCTTCCATTCTTTGCCATCTGCGTGCGTCGGGTTGCCTCCTGTTTCATGCGCAATAATAACGGGTACCCGTGACAGGGTTTCCCTTGTATAAAGCGGGTCGGCCTGGGTGATGGGTTCCAGTTTGGTCACATGTCCCTCTTTCGGCAAAAGCGGATGTTCGGCGCTTCCGGGGTTGTCCGAGAGATACCGGCCGTCACCTGTCAGTACGCAGCGCATAATTTCATGCACAATGCGGGTAGCCAGTTCGCGAGTGATGTACCGAAGCAGGGCACCGCCAGCGTTTTCGTACTCTACCGTTTCGCGGTCGATGCGAATAAACTTGTAAATGATTTCCGCACGGATCTCTTTCGGCTTGAATATAAGTGCCTGTTCGTCTTTCTTTGATCCCTTCTGATGCGCGTGGGCGCGACTGCTATCGGCGTCGTTTACATCGGTCAGCGTTTTTAAGGCAAGCAGTCCCGTTACATCCAACAGCTGCAGGAAATCGTCGGCAGCATTTTCCCAGGCGTCGTTTATTTCCTCTAAGACTGCCTCGGGGAGCGTTCCTGTAAACGCCTCCGGTGAGGGTTTGCCCTCTTCATCCACAGCAAAATCAAAAAGGCCGTTCTGTGTAAGCGCCGCCCTCCAATTGCGGGCGAATTCTTTCACATCCTGCGTCCGGCGCACGGTGTCGAGGAATAGGCGCTGTGCTTTTTCACTCTTTAAAAAATTCTGCACCTGAACAAAGTTTTTGGGTGCGCGCAGGGACGCTTCCACTTCTTCCACTTTGCCCTGCAGTTCCGCTACAAGGGCGCGCAGTTGCTCGTCCATGTTTTCCTCGGCTGCGTCGAGTTCTTCAATCTGAGAGCGCAGGGATTCAATTTCCGCCTCCTTTTCCTCAATCACCGCCTCAGCTTCGGCACGGGCTTCGTCGCTTAGCGTGTTGCTGCGCATACGAAGTCGCCTGAGTACGTTTTCTTTAGCGGAAAGAGAAGTGGTAAAATTTTTTAATTTTTTCTCATTCTTTTTCATAAATCGTTTTTTTTAGTTTAATACCAAAAAACCGGTAATTGTGTGTAAGTACTGTCCCACGCCTGCGAAAAGGTGGGAAAACCTTTAAGGAGTGTGCCGTTTCGGATGAAACGGGCCGCGGTGTCGGCTGGTACGTCTACCAGCGACGCCGAAATGAGCTGAAAGGCCTCCACGTGCAGGACTTCGTCCGTAATATGTCCGCGGGTTACGTAGCCATAATTTGAAAAGCCCTGCAAAATATGGTTGTCCAGCAGCGTTTTTATTAAGTTATAATAATAAACGCCCCGGGGTACATACGCATGAATTAAAACACCCTCTTCTGTTTTTTCAAGGGATTCCAACCGTCCGGCAAGGCAGCGGATGTCACGCTCATGCTGCAAATCGAGCGGGACGAAGAGGTTATTTTTTTCAAAATAGTTCGTAAGTCCCTCATCGTAAGCGGTAGACTGCCACTGTTGAGCGTTTTCGTTGACGCTGTCAAAACGGGTGAGCAGTCCTGAGAGGGTAAAGCCTACCTCCTCCCCCGCTTCGTTTTTTCGGAGGACATAGCTCCGTCCCTCCGGGGTTTCCGTCCGGAGGGTGGTAAAGTTTCGGATGGGAAGCTGCTCTTTAATTTCGTGTCGGTTCATTTTTTTCTCTTTATAAGTTTTCAATAATATTTTTCATTCGAAGCCGCGCCGTGTCTGCGTTTTCGGGATCTGTATCCCGGACCTGTTGCCAAAATAGATACATCTCCCGTGCGGAGACTTCCAGTTCCCGTTTTTTTTCTGCCATCGCCGGCACGCCTTCAAGATCAAACCAGAACTCAAGCCGCCGGGGGAGTGCGGGATTCTGGGCGGCCACCTGCTGCCAAAGGTCCTCCAGTAGGTGCGTAAACAACACGCCATAACTTTGAATCGTACTGCTATAAAAGTCCAGTTCGGCGGCGTTACGGTTCTCGTACTTGGCATTCTCAAAGTAAGTCGATAGCTCTTTTGGAATGCCGAGCGCGGCATATATAGCCTGCAGTGTATATAACCGTTTGGCGGGTAGTTGCAGCGCGGCAATGGGGAGCTCGATGGCATTCCAGCGGGTGGGGCGCGGTGTAATCATTACCTGCCAGCGCCCCAGGCGAACGCCATACGTGCGGCGATAACGCTCATGCATCTCTTCGACTTCTTTCTCATCAAAAAAAGCACCTGCCACACTGTTGTCCGTCTCGGGCGACAGGATACCCATAGCGCCGTAATTCTCAATTAGGTTCAGATCGCTGTTGTTGATGGTGTTCAAAAAGTGCAACTTGTCACGCAAATACCACTCATCACTGTGACCGGTGGCGCGAAAGGTAAGCGAAGGCAGTAGCACCTCCCCCGCTTCTAGGGGAATAGTCATAACGCCTTCCGTGCTCCGCTGAGCGCTGCGGGAGCGAACTGAGACAAGGTGCAACTCGGGGCGGGTGGCTACAACCAAATATCCATCGTAAAACAGCCGGCGCACCAATTCCAAGTAGTCGGAGGAAAGAAAGGCGAAAAGCTTCCGGGTGGCGATAAAAGGTGTGGTAGTGCTCCAGTGAAGATTGGACAGCCGCGAGGAAATCATCCGAAGGGCGTCCAGTATCTCACTGCGGGCAAAGTCATGGAAAGGCACCCCGCTGGGTTCATAATACCTCACGGGCACCTCTCGGACAGGGGAGCGTTTTTCTTCTCTCTTTTCGCCGGGGATATGTCGTTTAATATCGTATCCAAATAGTCTCATAAATGTGTATATAGGACATAAGCCTCTTTTAAGTATCGCCTGCGGGCACTATATCCAACACAAAGACAGGGGACGGGGTGCCCGGTGAGCGCTTTTAATATTTTCTTATCCTTCGGCGTGAGAACCACCCGCCTCCCTGCCGCCCCCCGCTTTATTTTCTGAGCAAGTCTCTCGGGTAGTCTCATTTTTTTTGTTTTTTAAGCCAAGTTATAAACGCCTCCGTATATTCCTCAACAGAAAGTGCAAAAAACACAAATCCCGTAACCAGTGCCCAGAAAAACGAAAAAAGAAACAGCCAGCTATAAAGAAACGTTCCCCAGAAGGTAAGGCAACTTTTACAACTGAGCGGTTTTCGGTCCAAACTGAGACGCTGGAGCCAATTTTGATATCGCTGCGAGCCAAACCCTACCTCACAGAGAATGGCGAGCAAAAGCAGTATAATAATATGCAGTATTACCATGACCACAATGTGTATTGAACGGACACCCCTACAGAGGGCGCCCAGCGGTTGTTTTTAATGTCATATCCGTAAGAGGCGGACGGCCCCAGCGACCAGCGCCGGGAGGGGTTACTTATTGTTTTTGTTTCCGTCCGATAGATATACTCGGTGCGGGGGTACACCTCAACCCAAAGCAGGCGAGGTCTGTAGCCCTCAATTTGCAGGGCATACAACGAATCACGGTACTCCTTCACTTCAATTGGTACAGTAATGCGCACTGTATCGCCGGGAAGATATACCGTATCGGCGGGAATTTCAACAATCTCCTGCCGCACCTCGGTGCGAACAATCTCAAGGGGTTCCACAATACGAACGGTGTCCGTTTTCGTCTGGGTGATCGTCTCCACTTTTATCGTTTCCACTTTTTCGCATCGCTTACTCCAGCGCCCCAGAAAAAAGACGGCGACAAGTATACACAACCAGAGAATCAAACTCGCTGTTTTCACAATTTTAATATTTGTTTACGGTTTTCTGTTTCACTCCGGTAGCTGATATGTACCCAACTGAAATTACTCTCGTCAATGAGCTGGTCAAAGGATAAGCCCAGAGACTGGGCGAGTGCAAAAAGCTTCGCATTGCTCGCCCTCGTGCGGTCTGCGGCTTCAATATCAGCCGCGCGGCCTGTCATATGGTCGGAGGTTTTGGAGCCTCCTACGGCCTCATTCAGGGCCGCAGAGCGATAACCGCTGTTCACGACAATCGGCGCGCCCCACCCCGCCCGAAGCGGATCCAATACCCGGTCCACCAAAGTTGTTAAATTTTTCTTAACTTCTTCTGTGGGTGTATTGTCAATCCCCCGCCTTGTGGCGGTGTCGGATTTCGTTAGTTCTTCAATGGTAAAGTATTTCATATTTTAGAGACAGTTGTTTCAAATTCTTTCATGATTTCCGTGTGTGGGGGTTCGCGGTCCATGCAGTCCAGTTTTTCACACACGTAAAAGCGACACATAAGGGTTTGCCGCCTCTCCTGCTCCAATAGCGCGCGCTCCTGGTGTAGTTTTTCGCGCAGGGTCTGAACGGTCCGCGTCTGTTCCCCGTAAAGCTCCCGCCACTGCTCGGAGGCTGCTTTATCATTTTCCAACTCTTTCGCCTTTTTGTTCTGTTTATACTGCATGAAGCTCGCTACACCACCCCCACTAAGGAGCGTGGTCAAAAGCGTGGTGAGTATGGTTGTAACGTCCATAAAAAAATTTTTTAATTTTCCAAACAAAAATACAACTTTTTTTCCAAAAAAGCAACTGTTTGTTATTTTTTCGCTGTTCTGGCAGTATCGTCCACAGGTTGAGGGTATACCGAAGTGGCGCCCTCCCCCACGATTTTAGTTATTCCAGTGCGGGGCGCCTTTTTTGCACAAAGCGGGAGTTTTGCTTTATGTGTTAGACTTGTAGGCAGTTTCTTAGTTAATGTATTGCTCAATTACTCTCTCAATATCATCTTTTAATCCTCTCTTACGATTCAATAGGGCTTTATTTTTCTGGAGTTTTAAAAGGTCCTGAATTAAATTAAAGTTGGATGGCGTTTCTTGACATACCATCTTCAGTAAATTTATCTCCCGTTGGTCCCGTTGGAACTTTTTATCATCTTTTCGCACATCAAGTTCTTTTTCATAAACACGGCTGTATATTTCAGATACATTATAAGAAAACAATAAATCCCTATGCCAAATAACTTGTATTGCTACAAGCTCCTGGTTAGTTATGAGTTCTATATTGGAATTAAAGTTTTGCATTTGTTTTTGAGCCGACAGTAATTGCTCGAGTAATTTAGCCCGATATTCTATTTTGTAACTGCCCCGATTTTCTCCATCGGCATTGATCGCAATTTGTCCATTTCTACGGGTTGGCATACGATTAT
>Ga0192257_1043_pt1 | contig 14350 bp, 10 predicted proteins | sample Koala_Koa26_N3_FD_131280 | JGI IMG/M metagenome (GOLD analysis project Ga0192257, IMG submission 131280) | Enriched cells from koala feces incubated with labeled cellulose particles, San Francisco Zoo, California, United States - Koala_Koa2-6_N3 ...
TTATTTATAGGATTTTATAGGTTTGTAAGAACGGTTATTGCTATTATTACTCAGCGTCGCGTTAGATAAACCCATTTTACCCCAAGAAGTCAAATCCACCGGTCTCGCCTATTTAGATATTTTGGAATACGTCAAATATCTATTGCTCAATCATGGTGGCGATTTGGGTATGTTAATTATGGTATTGTGTGGCTTTGCTAAATATATGTCACATATTGGTGCAAATGATGTCGTTGTAAAATTAATTTCTCGTCCACTACATAAAATTAAATCCCCCTATATTTTAATGATGTTTGCCTATGTCGTGGCTTGTTGCATGACATTCTCCGTTTCTTCCGCCACAGGACTTGGAGTGTTATTAATGGCAACACTCTTCCCAATTATGGTGAATATCGGGATTAGCCGTGGTGCTGCCGCCGCCATTTGTGCATCACCGTCTTCAATTATTCTTTCGCCAACATCTGGAGACGTGGTATTAGCTGCAGAAAAAGCACAATTACCCTTATTAGATTTTGCCATTAAATTGACTTTACCCACTTCCATTGTTGCCATCACTGCCGTTGCTATTAGCCATTATTTTTGGCAACGCTACTTAGATAGAAAAGCCGATATTCAGGTGGAAACCTTAGAAGTGGCGGAAATCACCACTAAAGTCCCGAATTACTATGCTATTTTGCCTTTTTTACCGGTGATTGGTGTATTAATTTTTTCCGGCCAATATGCACCAAGTTTACATATTATTACCATTATTTTAATTGGTATGCTGATCACCTGTTTATTAGAGTTTATCCGCACTTTTGATGCCAAAACCGTATTAAATGATCTCACTGCATTTTATCACGGCATGGCAGATGCCTTTTCCGGAGTAGTTATTTTGTTAGTCGCTGCGGGGGTATTTGCACAAGGTTTAAGCACTATCGGCTTTATTCACGAACTGATTGATTCGGTACAGAATTTCAGTAGTGGTGGGATGTTAATGATGATTGCATTAGCATTAATTACCGCACTTGCTGCGATTACCACGGGTTCTGGTAACGCACCGTTTTATGCCTTTGTGGAACTTATTCCGAGACTTGCCAGTCAAATGGGAATTAATGCCGCTTATCTTACCATTCCAATGTTGCAAGCATCTAATATCGGTCGAGCAATGTCGCCCGTTTCTGGTGTGGTGGTGGCGGTTTCAGGGATGGCAAATATCTCACCCTTTGAAGTAGTAAAACGCACCAGTGTGCCAATGGCAGTAGGATTAGTGGTGGTAATGATCACGACACATTGGATTGTGCCACAATAAAAATTTGAGAAAAACACCGCACTTTATATGAATGGATATACATAACCTAAATATATTTCCTATCGTTTTTGATATTGAAGTAAAAAATGGATATTTTTTACAAAGAGAAAACGAGAAAGTGCGGTGAAATGTAGGAAAATTTTATCCCTATATAGTCTATAGGGACAAGGAAAAATTAAAACCGTTTACTTAACTCTAAATAAACCTGATGTTTATCATAGGTATAGAAAACGTGATTACTTTTGGTTTTATGATAACTATAGGTTAAACGTGGGGTAATGCCTTTGTAATGGAAAGCACGGTGCCAAACAGAAACCGCAGCGCCGTATTCCTTATTACGTTGCGTAATATTAAAAACTGGCATAGGTCCTTTATAATGTTTTTTCCCATAGTTTAAATTTACACGAGTTGATAAACCTTTGCCCCATTCTTGTACCCAGCCTAGATTGATCGCTCGGCGAATATAGCTGTCGTCTATATCTCGGGTACCGGTGCGATTGTAGCTTAAATTAATATACCAATACTGTTGAGCGTTGCGTAAATAACTTAAGCCGGTGGAAATATAATGGGTGTTACCATTGAGATGCTTACGCTCGGTGTAACGTTGTTCACTATATAAATAATTCGCTCGCCATTGCCATTTTGGATTAAGCCAATAACTAAAACTCAGAGTACTACCGCCAGATTTAGAGAAACGTTTTAAACTTTCTCTTGTTTCACGCCCACCTGCATAGAGTGTCTGTTCCAGAAAAGGGATTAAACTCAAATCGGAACGCCCAGTTTGATAGCCCAAACCAAAGCCTTCATGCATGGTCATTTCATTAAATTTTTTATTATTCCAGTAATATTTACCATATAGAGAAAGATCTAATTGATGATAAAACCCATTGCCCCACGACCATTTTTTGCTCGCATCAAAATTGTAACCCACTCCTTGTGCCGATTCCCGTTTAGGTGACGTCCAGTTACCGTAGGTCGTGCCAGATTTTGGAGCGTTATTAATATTCGGATCATTTAAATAGGTGAAACCACCACCAAAACTCCAACGATCCTGCTGGTGAATAGCATTAATATAGGCATCAATTAAACCTGCAACAGCGGGAGTTAGATTTTCACTACGTAATTTTTCAAATTGCCCTTCAGCAGCATCATATTCTTTATTTTCAAATAATACGGTGGCTAATTGGAATCGGATCGGCAGAATATCGTTTCTGTCTGCCAAAATCTGACGGTATATGCGGATAGACTGATTATAATTCCGATCTTTTTTCGCCAAAATAGCTTGTTGCCACTGCGTCAACAAAGGATCATGCCATCTGCTATCAATTTTCTGATAAATAGGATATAACATAGCCACTATTTCCGTCTTGCCTTGACTTAACGCAGGGATCAAGGCTCGAATCACTAATTCAGGGTGTTTGGCCAGTTCTTCTTTACTAATGGATAAAGAATGCGACTCGGTTTGCTGAACAGGTTGCTTGCTCTGTGGTATTTGTTTTAATTGGATTTGTTGATCTAAACTGTTATCTCTCATCCGTTGGTCATCAAAACGGCGATTAATTTCAAGCTGTTGTTGCTCTGGCGAAGGTTCTTCTGCTGCCAAAGCAAGAGTTGGAAATGTGGCAACAAACGCCAGTGTTAAAGTGGAACGAAAAAATGGTTTTTGCTTCATTGTCTATCCTTAATATTTACTAATGAGAATAGTTTATATTTATTTAACTTTTAGTGCAAACCAAACTATTATTTTATCTTTATCAAATGACTAAATTTAGTTGCATCTCATAGAAAGAAAACGCTATTATTGACGCCATTAAATTTTCAACATAGCGTCGCACTTTATCTTATGCAAAAACTTAATATTATTTTCGCTGGCACACCGGATTTTGCCGCACAACATCTACAAACACTATTAAATTCCCAACACAATATAATTGCTGTCTATACCCAACCTGATAAACCGGCAGGACGGGGCAAGAAATTACAAGCCAGTCCAGTCAAACAGCTTGCTGAACAATATCATTTACCGGTTTACCAACCCACATCCTTACGTCAAGAACACGCACAAGCCGAATTAGCGAGTTTAAATGCAGATGTTATGGTGGTCGTGGCTTATGGTTTAATTTTACCTTTAGCCGTCTTGCAGGCACCCAAATTCGGTTGTTTAAATGTACATGGTTCGCTTTTACCCCGTTGGCGTGGCGCTGCACCCATTCAACGCGCGATTTGGGCGGGTGATAAACAAACAGGCGTCACCATTATGCAAATGGATGTAGGGTTAGATACGGGCGATATGTTGCACAAAGTTTATTGTGACATTGCACCCAAAGAAACCTCTGCGACACTGTATCATAAACTGGCGAAATTGGCGCCAGTGGCATTAATTGATGTTTTAGATAATCTGACTAACAGCAAATTTTCACCTGAAAAACAAGATGATAGCCAATCAAACTACGCTGAAAAATTAAGTAAAGCAGAAGCCGAATTAAATTGGCAATTATCCGCTGAACAGTTAGAACGTAATATTCGTGCCTTTAATCCAGCTCCCGTGGCATTTTTAACCTTAAACATCAATGGGGTACAAGAGCGAGTAAAAATTTATCAAGCCGAAGTATTACCTCATCAAGATAAAACCGCTGGCACTGTGCTCACCGTGGATAAAAAAGGCATACAAATTGCCACTGCACAGGGCGTGTTGAATATTACCCAACTGCAACCAGCAGGCAAAAAACCGATGTCCGTACAAGATTTTTTAAATGGACGTGCAGACTGGTTTAAAATAGGCGATATATTATGAGAACGTTAAAAAATTCGCCAAAAAACACCGCACTTTCAAACCGAACAATAGAGGTCAGGGCAGTTTCTGCACAAGTAATATTGCAAGTATTTGATCAAGGTAAATCCTTATCGGCTTTAATTCCTGACATTCAACACCAACTAAAAGCGCAAGATTTACCGTTATTACAAGAAATCTGTTTCGGGATTTGTCGAGTGTTGCCACGTTTAGAATGGATTATTCGCTTATTAGTCGATAAGCCATTAAAAGGAAAAACGCGTATTGTGCATTGTTTATTGTTGGTCGGTTTATATCAATTACTCTATACCAGAATCCCTGCTCATGCGGCGATTAATGAAGTGGTGAATACGACTAAAGTTCTCAAATGTGAGGGTTTCCGTGGTTTAATTAATGGCGTATTGCGCCGTTTCTTACGTGAACAAAATACCATCCTAGCGGTAGTCGATAAACACTGGCAGACCAATCATCCCGAATGGCTGGTAAATAAATTGAAAAAAACTTATCCAAATTGGCGTGACATTGTTGCAGCAAATAATCAAAAACCCCCCATGTGGATTCGCGTTAATCCGCAATATTGCACAGCAAAAGATTATCAGCAGCGATTATTAGCGGAAACCGACCTAGTCAGTTTTGCGGATAATCATCCCCATGCTTTACGTTTAGCTCACCCTATTGCGGTGCAACATTTGCCTCACTTTTCTGACGGCTGGCTAACGGTGCACGATTTGCACGCACAATGGTCTGCAATTTTACTAGGCGGGCAAAATGGCGAATTGATTTTAGATGCCTGCGCCGCTCCCGGTGGAAAAACTACCCATATTTTAGAATTAGCTCCACAAGCCAAAGTAGTGGCATTAGATGTGGAACAAAACCGTTTAAAACGAGTGGAACAAAACCTAGCGCGTTTACAGCAACAAGCCTTAGTGATTTGCGGTGATGCCCGCCAACCGACGCAATGGTTGCCGGAGATAGCGAAATCCATCTTAGGTAAACAAACCGCGGTGCAATTTGACCGAATTTTATTAGATGCACCTTGTTCTGCCACGGGTGTGATCCGTCGTCATCCTGATATTAAATGGTTACGTCAGGAAACGGACATTCCGCAGTTGGTACAATTACAACAACAGATTCTCACCGCACTTTGGACGACCTTAAAACCCAATGGCACCTTATTGTATGCCACTTGTTCTGTGCTAGCAGAAGAAAATAGTCAACAAATTATGGATTTCTTGGCGAAAAATGACAATGCAAAACTCGAAAAATTACCTTTTGAACAAGCTGATGAGCAAATCGGTATGCAATTTTTGCCAACAGAAAATGGCGGAGATGGGTTTTATTATGCGAAATTACGCAAAGTGGCGAAATAACAACAAACCCCGCAAAATATATCGGGGCTTGTTCACGTTCTGGGCAAATTATTTTTTCAATAACTCACGAATATCGGTAAGTAATTCTTCGGTTGTCGGACCTACCGGTGCGGCTTCCACCGGTTTTTTCAATTTATTGATGCCTTTTACCATCATAAAAATAGCAAACGCAATAATAATAAAATCAAATACATTTTGAATAAATAAACCGTAGTTTAAAGTGACTGCTGGGGTTTCGCCCACGGCCTCGGCTAACACAATTTTTAAATCTTTGAAATCCACGCCACCTGTCAAAATACCTAATACTGGCATCACGACATCAGCAACTAACGAACTCACAATTTTACCAAATGCACCACCGATGATCACACCGACAGCCATATCCACGACATTGCCACGCATAGCAAATTCACGAAATTCTTTCATAAAGCTCATAAATCTTTTCCCTGTTGTTAAGTTGAATGTTAAAAGAGAACGTATTATATAAATTTTAAACGCTTTGTATAGCGTTTTGTTTATTTTTTAGATAAAAAGTGTCGTCGGTTGAAACAGTTTCTCAATTTCGGAAACCTGTTTTTTATCCGCAAGGTAAACCACCACATGATCTTTTTCCTGAATAATCAGATCCTTGCGTGCAATAATCACTTCGCCGCCACGCAATACTGCCCCAATTAGAGCACTATTTGGTAATTTTAGGTCACTGATTTTACGACCGATAATATTTGAACTGGTTTCATCTCCATGCATAATGGCTTCCAACGCCTCAGCGGTACCGTGACGAAGTGATGCAACATGAATAATATCCCCTTTACGTACATGTCCTAATAGTGCCGAAATAGTCGCTTGTTGTGGTGATACCACAATGTCCACCCCGCCCCCTTGAATCAAGTTGATATATGCCATGCGTTGAATCAGTACCATGACTTTTTTGGCACCGAGTCGTTTGGCCAGCAAAGCGGACATGATATTCGCTTCATCATCACTGGTTAAGGAAATAAACACATCCATATTCTCAATTTGTTCTTCAAATAACAAACCATGATCGGATGCATCGCCATGAAAAACTAAGGTATTAGATAATTTTTCAGCTAATTGTGCAGCTCGTTCTGCTTTGCGTTCAATTAATTTGACAGTGCAACTGTTTTCTAATTTTTGCGCCACACTTAAACCAATATTTCCCCCGCCGGCAATCATCACTCGTTTATAAGGGCGTTCTAGACGTTGCAACTCTGACATCACTGCCTTGATATGTTCCGTCGCACAAATAAAGGTGACTTCATCACCAGCTTCAATAATGGTTGAAGCCTGAGGGCGAATGGCTTTATCTTGGCGAAAAATAGACACGATACGGCAATCAATATGAGGTAAATGCTCACGTAAAGCAGAAATCGCATAACCCACTAACGGACCACCATAATAAGCTTTACACACCACCACACTAATTTGTTTATTGGCAAAATGTGCAACTTGTAATGCCCCCGGATAATCAATCAAGTGAACAATATCTCCGGTGACTAAATTTTCTGGTGAGATAATATGATCAATAGGAATCACATCTGGCTGGAATAATCTTTCTTTTTCCCGTAAATACTCAATATTGCGAATACGTGCAATTTTAGTCGGGGTATGGAATAAGGTATAGGCAATTTGGCAGGCTACCATATTCGTTTCATCTGAATTGGTCACCGCTACTAACAAGTCTGCATCCATTGCGCCCGCTTCACGCAACACGCTAGGGGATGATGCAGCGCCTGTTACCACACGAAGATCATGCTTATCTTGTAAGCTAATCAGACGCTCCTGCTCATTATCAACAAGGGTTATATCATTATCTTCGCTAACCAGATTCTCTGCCAGTGTTGTTCCTACCTGTCCGGCGCCTAGAATAATTATTTTCACGGTTATTCCTATTTTGGTTTAATACTAAGCGTTATATGCAAACAAAAACGCTCTCACTTGAGAGCGTTTATTATATTATTTTTTTGCTTTAAGTACACGTAATGCAAAAATCACGATACCCGCAGTAAATACCATTAACCCGAGAATCTCGCCGGTACTCCCCCAGTTTTCTAAACTTAACGCCAATGGTGCATCTGAACCGCCAGATGTTACCGAGCCAGCAATAATAAAGGCAAGTAATACGCCAATTAAACTTTCACCAACAATTAAACCAGCAGCAAATAAGGTGCCGTAACGTTCTGCGTTTTTCTTCATTTCAGTGGCATTGTTACCCGTACGTTTTGCATAACGGTCTAAATGACGATTAATTAACCAAGCTAAAACTGCTCCAACCACAATCGGTGCATTCACTGACGGAGGTAAATAAATTCCCATACCGATGGCTAATGCAGGTAAAGCAAAACGATTATTGGATGATTTTTTTAATAAGCTATCAATAATAATGAATACTACGCCTAAACCGATACCAAAGAAAATATATTCCCATTCTAAGTTATGCGAGAAAATACCGTTGGCAATGGTCATCATCAATGTTGCTTGCGGTGCAGAAAGTGCTTGACTTGGATCCATGCCTTCACGTGGAATTGCACCGGTAAAACCATAAGAATAATAAAGAATATCCAGCACTGGCGCAATGACTAAAGCACCGACAATCACCCCGATAATTAACGCCACCTGTTGACGCCAAGGGGTGGCTTCAATTAAATAACCGGTTTTTAAATCTTGTAAATTATCGTTAGAAATCGCTGCAGTACAAATGACGATAGAACAGCTAAATAAGGTTAATGCAGTTAAGAATTTTTGACCGTCAGCCGTATCTAATACACCAGTAGATGACCCGATTAACATCAACACAATCGCCGTAATGACGACCGAAATAATACCGATACCTGAAATTGGACTAGATGATGAACCGACCAAACCCGCCATATAACCACAAGCGGCAGCCACTAAAAAACCGATCACAAAAGCCAGTAGGGTACAAACTACAATTAAGCTAATTGCAACCGTAGGCTCAATGCTTACTGGTTCTAAGAAACTATATAATGCCAATACAATCAATACCACCGAAACAATGCTGATATAAATCATAGTTTTAGGTGATAAATCTTGCGTAGTGCGGTCATTATTTTTGAAGTTTGGATCTCTTAACGCACGGAATGACTGGATCATACCTTGTGCCATCGGTTTCATTAACACTAACAATGTCCAAATTGCCGCAATACCTATCGTTCCGACCCCGATAAAGCGTACTTTACTTTTCCAAATATCAACCGCATAACCGACCATATCAGCATCTACTGGCATTGGAGAAGCAGATGTAAAATACGGCACTGCAACGCCCCACGCAATGAAGATCCCAAGTAAAATCGCAATACCACCCACGATACCAACCAGATAACCTGCACCTAATAATGCCAACGAAAAACCCATCGGTACTTGGAAAATTGCATTACCACCTTTAAACCAAAGGCTGGCGCCGTCAGCAATGACACGTAACCCGTTCGTCACAAAGCCTACCACGGCGGCAATCACACCGCCGGTCGCAATTTCTTTAATACCACTATCCGCAGAATGATCATCACCGGCTTTGAGAATTTCAGCGGCGGCAACTCCTTCTGGATAAGGCAAATCACTTTTGACCACCATGACATGACGCAACGGCACAGTAAAGATAACCCCTAATACCCCACCAGAAATACAGATTAATAAGGTTTGCCAGAATGGAAAACCTTGCCAGTAACCTAACATCAACATGGCAGGTAATACAAAAATAACCGAAGATAAGGTACCGGCAGATGAAGCCTGTGTTTGTACCATATTATTTTCAAGAATATTGGCATCTTTGAAGAATTTTAATACTGCCATGGAAATCACGGCGGCCGGAATGGATGACGCGAACGTCAATCCTACTTTTAAGCCTAAATAGACATTTGATGCGGTAAAGACGACTGTAATTAATGCACCAAGAATTGTCCCCCTAAGGGTCAATTCCTTTAATGATTGTTGATTTGCTAACATTAATTTATTCCTTAAATTATAAAAAACCTTTTTATCTTACTGCAATTTATCCCCAAAAGGAAAGACACAAATACTGTTATATAAAATAACGCACGTTTTATTATAAAATATCTTGTTTTATGATTATTTTTTATAATTTATTCAAATAATCACGTAAAGAATAAATGGCAACTAAATTTCGACTCTCACCAAATTCATGCTTATTGATTAATTCATCTAATTTATTTAACGGGAAACGCACAATTTCTAAGGGTTCAGGTTCATCTCCGTCTAATTTTGACGAATAAAAATCCTGAGCGATTAAAATATGCATGGTATTTTTCATAAACGTCGGATTTGAATAGACCGTGCGTAAATGAATAAATTGCTTTGCCCCTAAGCCCAGTTCTTCTTGTAATTCTCGATTGGCACTTTGTTCTGGTGTTTCACCCTGTTCCATGCCGCCTTTACAAAATCCGAGTTCATAATGCTCTGTGCCTACCGCATATTCACGCACCATTAGCAAATCATCGCCATCAATGGGTAACACCATAACTGCCGCACGCCCAGACGGCTTAAAACGTTCATAAGTGCGGTGAATACCATTGGAGAATTTGAGTTCAACGGTTTGAATGGTAAACAAACGAGATTGGCAAGCAGTGCTAATATGCAAAATTTCGGGTAATTTTTTTTCAGAAAATAATTTCATTTGATGATCTCTTGTTTTACAAAAAATAATAATCACGATACCATAAACACATCACATATTTAAGGGAAAATCATGGCAAAGTGTAAATCAACCAAATTACAGCACGAACAACAGAAAGATGATGATGTTCGCCTAGATAAATGGTTATGGGCGGCTCGCTTTTACAAAACTCGCACCCTTGCCAAAGAAATGATTGACGGCGGCAAGGTGCATTACAACGGGCAACGTACTAAACCGAATAAAACGGTGGAAATAGGTGCGACCATTAAATTACGTCAAGGCAACGAAGAAAAAGAGATAAACGTTACCGCACTTTCTACCCAACGCCGTGGTGCGCCCGAAGCGCAATTACTGTATAGCGAAACGGAACAAAGTGTTATAGCACGAGAAAAAATGGCGCTAGCTCGTAAAATGCACGCTATGCCTCATCCAGATCGTCGCCCTAATAAAAAAGAACGTCGTGAGTTAATTCACTTTAAGCATCAGGACGATACCTTGTAAAAAAGTGATTTAACCTCATATAGCGAGCAAGATCAACCAAAGTGCGGCGAAAAACACCGCACTTTTACTAAGGAATAAGAAATTATATGACTGATTACACAAAAGACAATGACAAACTCTACCGCTACTTATTTCAAAATCGTGCCGTACGTGGTGAATGGGTACGCTTAAATCAAAGTTTTAGTGAAACTTTAAATACCCATCAATACCCTTCTGCGGTACAGAATTTATTAGGTGAAATGCTGGTTGCAACCGCCCTATTAACAGCTACCCTCAAATTTAACGGCAATATCACGGTACAAATTCAAGGTGATGGTCCTCTTAAACTGGCGTTAGTCAACGGTACAGATAGCCAACAAATTCGTGCCTTAGCTCGTTTACAAGGGGATATTTCTGATGATATGAGCTTACACCAGATGATCGGTAAAGGTGTGTTAGTCATTACTATCGCCCCAACTGATGGCGAACGTTATCAAGGGGTTATTGCTTTAGACAAACCAACCATTACTGAATGTTTAGAAGATTACTTTGTACGTTCTGAACAGCTACAAACGCAATTAATTATTCGTACTGGTGAATTTGATGGCAAACCAGTTGCAGCAGGAATGTTGTTACAGATTATGCCTGACGGTCAAGGATCGCCCGAAGATTTTGAGCATTTAGCCACGCTCACCGCAACCATAAAAGATGAAGAAATTTTTGGTTTAACCACTGAAGAAATGCTTTATCGTTTATACCACCAAGAAAGCGTAGAAATTTATCCTGCTCAGAACATCAAATTCCATTGCGGTTGTTCTGCAGAACGTTCCGGAGCGGCATTAATGTTAATTTCTGATGATGAAATTGATCAGATTCTAGCTGAACATCACGGTAGCATTGATATGCAATGTGAATGTTGTGGCACCCATTATTTTTTTAATAAAGAGAAAATCGATCAATTAAAAGCCAATAACCATTAGTTTTACATATAATCTCAAACATCAATACGAGATTCTTATCAAATTAAAAGGGCTAAGTCCTATTAATACCGAACTTAGCCCTTAACTTATCTATTTCTAAGTGATTACCATTGATAACCTACACCCACACCTCCAGAGTAGTGTCCTTCGCTATTGGCAGTACCATTCAATTTGATAATAACTTTACCATTATCACTTGCTCTTGAGTAACCAATTGCGAGAGCAGATGCACCACTGTATGCACCACCTGCTGCAGCCACCATGGATTTACCCGGCATATAAACCTGTGGTAAGGAAGACGCGGCGGCGGCATTGGCACCGATACCACGAATACGTTTATCCAATTTAGATACACGTTGATCAAGTTTGCTTACATTTTGTGCCACATTACGCACTTGACCCACATTCACCGCATCCGTATCTGCCTGACCAGCCGCTACATTGGTAATTCGAGTTGGGGAAGAACCATCAGAACCCGCAATATTAATTGCTTTACCATGAGAATCTTCGATTGTACCTATTGTTGCTGTATTACTACCTTTACCTACCGTCACAGTTTCAGTCGTCACTGTTTCAAACGTTGGCGTCAATGAAGTCGCAATGGCAATATTTTTACCCTCTTGTGTAATCGCAATGTTATTTCCTGCTTTCACACTTACCGTATCACCCATCGCTACATTAGCCGTCGCACTTCCAGTTACGTTACCGGTTGAACCTTCAACGACACCCGTTGTTACATCCCAACCTTTAGCCACTTCATTGCTCAGATTGGTGACATTTTGGTTGGTTTGATATAACTGGCTACCATTTACCGCATCTTTGCTACTTTCAGAAAGTTCACCAGCAGCGACTTGGGTAATTTTTGCGTTACCCGCGCTAATACCGTTGTCTTTACTAATCGTCACATTGCCAACGGTGAGTTTATCAAAGTCCACTTCTGGTGTCGTGGCAACAGTATAAACCGTTTGACCATTTGCTCCGGTTGTACTGCTTACACTAATGTTCTTACCCGCGCCGACTTCTGTTTTAGCCGCCGTCACATTTTGTTCAATCTGATAAATCTGACTGCCGTTAATCGCATCTGTACTGGTGGCGGAAATATCCCCCGCCGCCACGCCGGTGACTTTCGTATTTGCCGCATCAATACCGTTTTTAGTAACACTTGGTCCGCCCACAATGGTTAAGCCATTATTGCTTACGCTGGTATTACCAACTGTTAAACCGTCATTATTAACACTCGTATTACCTATTGTCACCGAACCATTCGCCCCTAAATCAAGTTCATTGGCTAAATCAAATGTAACGCTACCATTGTTATTAATGATATTGATATTGCCATCGGTATTGGTTAAGGCAACCGTTGCATTTGGTTTCACGGTCGAAGTGTTTGTGCCGTCAGTCAACGTCCAACCAGCGTTAGCCGTAGTATTAACTGCATTTAATTGGCTCATATTTACCGCATCGGTATCTGCGATACCGGCACTCACATTGGTAATTTTATTACCACCATTATTTAAACCAGTTTCGGTTAAGCTCACAGTATTTGTACCATTGGTAATGGTTACACCGTCTTTGTTAATTACGGTTTTATCCGTGTCACTGGTACCAAAGGTTGCACTATCCAGATCGGTCAGATCTTTCGCCATTTTAATCACTAAGGCTTTATCTACCACATCAACACGCAAGTTTTGATCGGTTACATTGGCACTTTGCGATAAATTACCTTTAATGGTTAAGGTTTCATTGAGTTTCTTACCTACGGTAACGTTGGTATCATCACCCGTGAAGAATAAACCATCATTTAAGGTTGCTACGGTCTGATTATCATAAACAATACGGGTTATATTAGTGCCATCAATACCCTTGGTTCCGTTAACCACGGTAATATTGGCACTTGCTCCGTCTTTACCGGTTAAGCCGATCGTACCATTCGCGCCGTCTAAGCCGATAGTGCCGTTAGTCCCCGGTTCACCTTTTAAGGTAATAGTGGAGGCAGTTAAGTTAGACGCTAAAGTAAAGTTTACTGTTGAGCCGGTATGCGTAACATTAATATTGTCATCACCATTGAATGTCACTGTACTGTTTGGTGCCACATTCGCAACCGTTGCATTGCCGCTAGTATTTAAGTTCCAGCCGGCGCTGGCTGTGGCATTCACCGCATTTAACTGATTTAAGTTTACGGCATCGGTACCGTTTGTACCATTTGCTACATTGGTAATTTTATTACCACCATTATTTAAACCGGTTTCGGTTAAACTTACGGTAGTGGTGCCATTGGTAATGGTTACGCCGTCTTTATTAATTACGGTTTTATCTGTGTTACTACCAAAGGTTGCACTATCCAGATCGGTCAGATCTTTCGCCATTTTAATCACTAAGGCTTTATCTACCACATCAACACGTAAATTTTGATCAGTGACATTGGCACTTTGCGATAAATTACCTTTAATGGTTAAGGTTTCATTGAGTTTCTTACCTACGGTAACGTTGGTATCATCACCCGTAAAGAATAAACCATCATTAAAGGTTGCCACGGTCTGATTATCGTAGACAATACGGGTTATATTGGTGCCGTCAATACCATTGGTACCGTTAACCACGGTAATATTGGCACTTGCTCCGTCTTTGCCGGTTAGGCCGATCGTACCATTAGCGCCGTCTAAGCCGATAGTGCCGTTAGTCCCCGCTTCACCTTTTAGGGTGATAGTGGTGGCAGTTAAGTTAGACGCTAAAGTAAAGTTTACCGTTGAGCCGGTATGTGTAACATTA
>Ga0192257_1054_pt1 | contig 11556 bp, 9 predicted proteins | sample Koala_Koa26_N3_FD_131280 | JGI IMG/M metagenome (GOLD analysis project Ga0192257, IMG submission 131280) | Enriched cells from koala feces incubated with labeled cellulose particles, San Francisco Zoo, California, United States - Koala_Koa2-6_N3 ...
ATGACCACCACGAGAACCGCCAGTATGATAAAGGCGATCGTATAGCGGAATCGTCTATTCGAGTTTGTAGAGGTAGGTGAAGTCGTCATCTGTGGCATCCTCCACTGTCAGCATAGTGTGAAAATCCTGGATCACCGTGCCGGTCTCCATGGAATCCTGATACATGTTTTGTCCCATGCACCAGACATTTCCTTCCTGCACTGCCTTAAAATCCGCCAACACACCGCTTAAGTCCAAAAGATCTTCCAGGGAGTTTAACTCTCCCTCTATGGTACTGTTGTAGACGAGATAGTCCGCGTCCTTTGCCCCGGCATAGAACTCTTCCATCTGCATATTCATGGATGTCGAGGCGCTGTCATCCCCGAGATCCGGGAAGATATAAGTCCCCCCGGCAATTTCGATCATCTTTGGCACATAGTCCTGCGTTTTTCGCACGTTGACCGCTCCGTTGGTCGTGATATAGAAAAACGCGACCGTTTTCCCGGTCGGTTCATCCCCGGCCACCGAATCCATTGCCGCCACCTGCGCATCAAAGGCCGCCTTCGCTTCCTCCTCGTGTCCGATCAGAGTCCCGTAAAGTTTGACCCATTCGCTGCGTCCCAGAGGATGATCCTCGTAGCTGGAATAATCCACCAGCACCGGAACTCCGAGGTTTATCAACTCTTCCTCGACCTCCGGTGTGTGCTCGATCATCGTGGACTCGATAGTCAGGCGGCATCCGGAGGAGAGGATCTTCTCATAGTCTGGTGCGCTGTACTTTCCCGCGTATTCGATCTTCCCTTCCTCCATCGCCTCCCGCGCGGCCTCAATATACCAGGAATCCGCCTCCTGGCTGGACAGACTGATCGCGTCAATGCCGTCCATGGCGCGGAACATATCCATGACTGCCGTGCCCGCAAGATAAATATCAGAAAGCGGTGCGGTAAGCTCCACAATGTCCTCATCTAAGTCATCCGGGGCCTCTTCGCCGTCGGGAAGGACCAAAAAACGGCTGTCGTCCGCCGTGCAGATCAAAGCCGCTCCGTTCGTATAGTAGTCTACCGAAAACTCTGTGGCATATTGAAGCTCTAAGCTCGATTCATACGTAAGCTCGTCACTGATATTCCACCTTTCAGAGCCACTTTTGACACCCTGGGAAGATCCGCAGGATGTCAAACATAAAATTGGTATGAAACAAAAAGAAAGCGTCTTCCATTTCCAGCCAGTCATGTTCATTTCTTCCTAAAATTTCGATACACCAGCAATATCACGACAACAACCACTACTGCCACTACGATCGTTAAAGCAGTCTCATCCGCCGAAGCTCCGGTGCCGCCTGTTTCCTGCATAGAAGAGGAATCAAATACCAAAGTGTATGTGATCTCATGAGGCACACTCATAGCTGTCGTGTCGGCCACTACCGTCACCTCTTCGTCGAATTCGGAAACCGGGATCTCAAATACAGAGTTTCCCTCCTCATTGACCGGAAGATAGGTTTCACCGTCTACTATCATATAATCGTAGTTGGGACTGCTCCACTCGATCTCGGCGATGGCAGAGCCGTCTTCTACGATCAACGTCGTCGGAGAGGTGATCGACGCTCTTCCGGTTCCACCCTCCATCGAAACTTCTATCGTGTACTCTCCGTTTTCCATCCTGTCTCTCCTAAGTAAACTTCTAGTTAGCCGGCTCGGGATCGGTAACGCTCACCTTGTGGTCATACCAGGTCCCCTTTGTCCCGATGATCGCGACATCGTACTCTTCATCAAGGGCCGGAACGGGAATATCAAACGCGTATACTTCATCCGTTGTTCCGTCGCCGTAATCGATCGTGTCCTCGGTCGGCTCGATCAAGTCCGCGCCGTCTTTTTGCGCATCCTCCTTAGTCCCGTAAAACACGTTTACGATGTTCTTGGAGACGAGCGGGACATGCGCTGTCATCTGTCCGTTCTCGACGGTAAGGGTAACCTTACCGTCGAGTGCCTCATTGACATGAAACATGGAACTGTCTGTGTTAAAAGTTGCAGTGTACTCGCCATCCTCAAGCTCAGCCCCGGAAGAGTCTTCCGAACCCTCAGCGCTGACAGCGGGCGTCTCTCCGTTCATTGCCGCTCCGGTATGAGAGATATAGATCTCTTCAATATCCGGGATCCGGCCCATGCCTTCGATCTGTACCTCTACACTATCAAAATAGCCGGATGCCTCAAACATGCTGAGCCAGGAGTCGTCATCTAACCCGGCCATGTCATTGTTGGCATGATCACCGGCCACCACCATGAGCGGACGAAGAATTACGTTCGTGTATCCCGCATCGTGGACTTTGTCTATCACCTCTTCACAGGAAGTCCCTTCGGGCTCTCCCTCTACGGTACCGATGAAGACATTGTCATAACCGAGGTCTTCCATCTCTGACTGCATCTGGGTATAAGAAATGTTAGCTTCGTGGGAAGTTCCGTGGCCCATAAGGACAAGCGCGGTGCCATCGTCCGCCATTGCGTCCAGGCTGTCATAATCGGAAGAATCTACCGCTGCTGCAACGACATACTGTGCCACTGCCTGCTTGTCTTCGTTTACAGCCGTCGCATCATCGCCAACTTCACCGAGCAGCGGCTCGGCAACCACTACGGTCTCAAACTGATCCGCATACTCATTGACCGCGTCCATCAGCTCGTCGTACTCTGCGCCGTGCATCAGATGCGTGGGCTGGATCACAAGATTCTTTACGCCGTTGTCGACTGCACGCTGCAAGGCCTGATCCACGTTGTCGATCTGTTCTCCGTCGCGCGCGTAGACATGGTTGATGATGATCTGCGCCGTAAATGCTCTGCGCACGGACCAGTCCGGATATGCCTCCTGCAGCGCATCCTCGATTCCTTTGATATCGGTCGCGCGGCTGTCGTTGAACGACGTTCCGAAGCTTACGACCAGCAGCTCATTCTCGCCGATGTCGTCCTGATTGCGCGGATCGTCCAAAGAGGCATCTCCCGTATCTCTTCCGAAATATTCCGGATCGGCCTCCTCGCCTTCCACCATCTCTTTTTGCTCATCTGTCAGCGCGTCCCAGGCGGATTTTGCCTCCTCACACTGATCCCACGTCTCAGGTGTCCACTCCTGGACATAGATCGCATCGATCAAGTCTGCCACGTGATCCGCTGCCTCCTGATCATCAACCGCTTCCTCAGCCGCCGGTTCTTCCTCGACACTGACTTCGACCACAACGTCTTCCGCGGCATCAGCATCCGCCTCGGCACTCTCAGACGAGCTGTCCGATCCGCAGCCTGCAAGCAGCAGTGCGGCTGTGGTCACTGCAAGTAATGTCACCAGTATTCTTTTTTTCATCCTTTTACCTCCTTTTTTGATATCTTTTTCACTGGCTCTTTTTGCACCATATGGGAATACGGTGCCGACACCAAAAAAGAATGGCAAATTAAGACGCAAAACCCATTTGCCGTATTGGCAAATGGGTCATGAGCTTATCTAAAAAGTACAACCAATTACTCGTGGCCCGAAACCGAAGTTCCCGTACAACAGCAGGCAGGTCTCCTGGCTTACAGATCGTCATATCACGCCGCCTTCCCAGTTTCCCAGTGGCATTTGTGGCAGATACTCCCTGATCACAGTGACGAGTTCGTGCAGGATTCACACCTGTTTCCCTTTTCACCGGGTGAGGCACTTTCGTCTCATCCGACACCTGCTGTAAATATATTTAATTGTGCAAAAATTATATCATGTCTCACAGCCAGCCGCAACCACCGGTACGCAGCGGATGAGGCATTCGCTCAGGGCATTTAACCCGCGTAAAATGTGTTTACGCCGTCAAAGAACGCCATAATGTTGTCCCAGCTGGAGAGCGGCGGAATGTCGCAGCCCGAGGAGGGTACAAAGTTCGGGTAGGAAGCACATTTCTCCATGAGCTTAATGGTCTCCTCTTTCACGGATTCCGGAGTCCCGTTGCGGAACTGGCCTGCCGGGTCGACATTGCCCATGGCAATGATATTGGACGGCACCTTCGGCATCATATCCGCCATATCGATCGCATTTCCGAAGTGAAGCATACGGCAGCCGTTTGACGCGATCGATTCGATCTGCCTGACCGTGCAGTTTCCACAGTTGTGATAGACGACAAGGAAATCATCTTCCTGCGTGGCATTCACGATCTTTTTCACGTAATCACAGGAGAATTCCTCCTCCAGAGCCGGGGACAGAAGGCCTGCCAAGGGCTCTGCCATAACGACGCCGTTCGCTCCGACTTTTTTGTATTCGTTGATATATTTAATAGTAAAGTCGGACACTTTCTCCAATACGGTGTGCACCATATCCGGTTCATCGTAGCAGTAGATCATGGCTTTCGAGACATCCATCAATCTGCCGGCCAGCGAAAACGGCCCGATCACACCGGCAAACACCGGCCGATCTGTAATAAGCTGTACAGCCTGCCCGATCGCATCGATATAGATCTGGGTCCGCCCGGCGCCGATCTCCGGCACTACAAGTGCATCCGCATCTTCCGCGGAATTTACAATGCTTCCGGTCACTGTCGGCACTTCACCGTCCGAGAAGTGCACGGTGGACCCAAACGCCTCCGCCTCTAAAGACAGATCCATCATGCTGACCGATGCCGCGGCCTCCGGAGTAGAGTCGGCGACGATCTTCATGGCCTGTGCCTGCAGATCACTCGATGCGATCAGCTCTTTCACGGTAATCCCCATCTTCTGGATCGCCGGAAAAGAAAGCACCAATAAGCCTTTCTTTTGCTCTTCAGCCAACATATTATCTACCCATTCCATCATATTGCGTTTCATAATAATTTCCCTCCATTACGAATATTAATTTTCTTGTTAATAATATATTCCATTCTTTCGTTTCAAATATAATATTTATTTTTAGTTTTTATCATTTATTTTACTAATTGACGCTTAATAAAATAAATAGAGCGGATAATCAGAAATCTCCCACCTCCTTGTGTTTTAATGTGAGTACCACGAGTTCCATTGAGTTCAAAAATTTTTTCCTCCTTTTCTGAAGTTTAAAACAGCATATGACGCAATGCTACTTTTCCTATCAAGTTACTAGGTTTAGCCTGTAAAAAAAATAAAAGGTAAAACCTTTGCTTTATTTATTGACTATAAGTTTAGCAGATTCTCCTGCTTCTTCTTTTACAGTTTTTCCATTTTTTTCGATTTCTTTACCACTTTCATCTTATGTATGCTATACTATTGTAAAAAAAATAATATGTTCCCGGGGAGACAGCAGCCATGGAACCTTATATCTATACAATGATCGAAAAAAATAAAATGGCAGAACTCCTGTATGCACTCCACAGCTGCATTGAACTTCCTGTCCAGCTGCTGGATGAAAACGGAGCTGTTCTGGAATACTATGGGGAGAAATGCACCTACTGTCAGCACTTTCTCTCCCACCTTTCCTCGCAGAACGCCTGCAGCGAGATCCATGCGACGGCCGGACGCCGCGCCATGAATATGGGAAACGCCTACATTTTTTCCTGCCATTCCAATTTAAGCCACATCGTATTTCCACTGATCAACCATGAGAATCTGTTCGGCTCCATTCTGATCGGCCCCTTCCTCATGGGTGAGGTAGATTCTACGCTGGTGCTCGATGTCGGGCAGCATTACCCGGATTTTACGATGGAGGATCTGATGCAGTTGTACGACGATGCCGTCCTGGTTCCGCAGGTTTCGCCTGAAAAAGTGACACAGATCAGCCGCCTGTTGTATTATCTCATGTCGAACGTGATCTCCGATGCCCAAGAGCAGTTTATCATCAATCAGAAGAAGCTGCAGCAGCAGGCGAAGATCAGTGAATCGATCCAAATGTACAAAACACTGACCCCCAGTGAGGCGGATCCTTATCCTCTGGCAAAAGAGCAGCAGCTTCTAAGCAAGGTGAAAGAGGGAAACTTAAGAGAATCCAGTGCTCTCTTAAACGAGCTTCTAGGCTACGTATTTCTATATGCGGGCAACGATCTGTCAACCATTAAATTCCGCTCGGTCGAACTGTGCTCTCTTCTGTCCCGGGCCGCCATTGAAAACGGCGCCGCTTCCAATCAGATCTTCTCGTTAAACAACCACTTTATGCAGACTCTGGAACACTATCGCACTACGGATGAGCTGTGCTATGCCATGACCGAGATCCTGTCCGCGTTTTTGGACTGCATGTTCCCTCCGGCCAGAGAAAACAACCGGCTGATCCGCGATGCCATGAACTATATTTCCACAAACTTCTCTTCCCCGGTGACGCTGCAGGAAGTCGCAGACTATCTGCACTTAAATCCATCCTATTTTTCTCGTATTTTCAAACAGTCGTTCGGCTCTACGTTTAAAGAGTACTTAACCCAGGTCCGCATTGAAGAGTCCAAGCGCCTGCTGTTAAACACGGATTATTCTCTGTTAGACATTGCGATGGCATCCGGTTTTGACAGCCAGAGCTACTTCACCAGCGTATTTAAAAAATATACCGGCATGACGCCGGGACAATATCGGAAATAAAAAAAGACATTCTCCCTCACCCGGAAATATGTCTTTCCGATCTTATGGCAAGTCTCCTGACTCGGCATCGCCCGGGCAGATCCCCTTCCCGACCTAAGCCAGTGGGTTATTGATCGTTCCGTCCGCCTTACAGTAGAGGTGGCTGTTCCGGATTCTCACCGGATTCCTTTTTCATCCCATCCCCGACGAACCCGGGGCGGGAACCATAATACGGCACATATTCAGTTAGCTTACATGTCTGTCAATCCTCTCCTATTTGGAAAGAACCGCTTCTTTTGCGACCTCGGCACACGTTGCCGCATCCGGGGTATAATAGTCTGCCCCGATCTCTTCCGCGAAACTCTCGTTGACCGGTGCTCCGCCGACCATAACGATATACTTATCCCGCAGACCTTTTTCCTTAAGGAGCGAAATGGTCGCTTCCATGTTGGGCATGGTGGTGGTCAGAAGTGCCGACATGCAGATCACATCTGCATTGTTGTTCTCTGCCTCTTCAATAAAGGTTGCAGGCTCCACATCTACGCCGATATCTGTCACTTCAAAACCGGCGCCCTTAAGCATCATGGCTACCAGATTTTTCCCGATATCATGCAGATCTCCCTGAACCGTACCGATCACAACCCTTCCGACCGGCTCATTTCCGACTTCTACCAGTTTCGGCTCCAGAATACCAAGGCCCGCATTCATGGCACGCGCTGCGACCAGTACTTCCGGCACGAACACTTCGTCGTTTTTGAACTTCTCACCGATAATCGACATACCGGAGAGCAGTCCGTCATTTAAAATGGCCTTCGGATCCTCGTTTTCGTCCAGTGCCTGCTGCACAAGAGCCTTGACATCTTTGGCTTTTCCCTTTTGCAGATATTCAGAAATTTCTGAAATAGTGCTCATATCCTTTATCTCCTTTCTATGAGATTACAGTGTTTCTAAACTACTTTATAGTATAACTTTTAGAGTTCAATATCCGTATTAAACAATTGATGTTTTTGTCAATTTTTTTACCTTATTTACTTCTTAACAGGATTAAAACAGAATACAGCCAAAATACGTCACCGTGTCTTTTCCATTGATATAGTTAATGTGTGCTGTTTTCGCCAATGCATACACTTCTACACCGTAGCTTTCCACCGTGGGATAGATCTCCCCGGGAAATCTGCACGGCTCATCGGGATAGGTGCATTTTTTGCATCGGGTGCAGCCATCGCCGGAGAGGATCAGCACTTCTCCGGAATAGATCGACTGGAAATATTTTACAACCTCCAGACTGATCCTGGTATGCGCCTCACGTCCTGCCATCATTCCCTCAAAGTCAAACGAATCCTCCAGGTCATGCTTCGTGGTATAGGTGAAAACGTTCTCAAAGCTAAGGAGCTTCTCCCGGCACTCTTCCAGAGTACCGACTGCCGGAGGGCATGCCCAGCTGTTTCCGTATCTTCCGCAGGAATTCATCTCACACAGGTCGCGAACGCCCTGGTGAATGCTGAGTTTGTCCGTGGTCGTGAACGCGAACTGGTGGATGCCGAGTTCTTCCTGTTTTTCCGCGATATTTTCTTCTAGGTTCATGACTTTTCTCCCCGTTATCATTCGAAGAGCATAAATTCCGTATAAAAGTTATTGAAATCTTTATCCGCACCCAGCGGAACCTCTTCTGACACCTCGATGATCCTTTCGATGCGCGCCTCCGCCTCCGGATCGGTCAAGAATTCTGCGCAGCCCTCTAAAGAGCTGTTTCCGACCGCAACGGTCCGCTCCAGCAGCTCCTCCGGCAAAAGGCCGATCCCAGCCGCTTTTTTTAAATCCATCCGATAGCCGAATCCACCCGCCAGATAGACGCATCCGATGTCCTCGTATGTGGCTCCATAGCGCAAAAGCAGTGTCTCTAATCCGGCTCGGACGGCCGACTTTGCCAGCTGGATCTCACGGACATCTTTCTGGGTAAAGACGATTGGCTGTCCTTCCGCAGACTCAGCCAGAGGGAATCCATCGTCAAAATAATCTTCATCCAGCATGCCGGTCTCGTCGATCAGCTCTTCCTTCAACAGCTCACAGGCTGTCTCGATCACGCCTGTTCCGCATAAACCAAGCGGCTCCTTCCCGCCGATCGTCTCCCAGCGAACCTCGTTCCCATTGATCTCCACACCGCAGATCGCCCCGTGCACGCTCCCCATGCCGCAGGAGATATTTCCGCCCTCAAAGGCCGGTCCGGCGGCGGTGGATGTGACAAGAATCTTCTCACGGTTGCCGATCGCCATCTCTCCGTTGGTTCCAAGATCGATCAGAACATTCACGGAATCCGTACGGTCAAATCCGCAGGAAAGCAGGCCTGCCACAATATCCGCGCCCACATAGGTAGAGATGCCGGGCAGCAGTGTGACGGGGACCGACAGGCCGGGATCCTCCCCCAGCTCCTCTGCCATGGCCGCTCCGAACAGGGTGTCAAAATCTGTCCGGATCATGCTGATATCAACCGGTTCAAACGGATAGACCCCCAGCGTCTCGCAGGGGAATTCCATGAGCAGATGTTCCATCGTGGTGTTCCCGGAAACGGCGATCTGCCCGATCCCGGCAAGATCCATCCCCGCCTCTTTTAGCAGCCGGATCAGATCCGAGCACAAATCCTTTCGAATGCTGTGGCTTAACTCAGCGAGCTTGCCGTCGCAGGCCGCCTGTATCCGCGAGATCACATCCGCTCCGTAGGCGCGCTGATGGTTTACGGAAGTCACGGTATGAACGTGTCGGACCTCGCCGTTAACGTCGCCGACCAGGCTCAGCGCAAGAGTAGTGGTGCCGATGTCGATGGCAATATCGTAACAGTTTGCGGCGCACTCCTGCTGCCGGACATCGGTTGTCTCCGGTTCCGGGGCCGCTCCCCGGTAGTCCGTTACGACTTCAAACTCCGCCTCATCGCTTCCCAGGATCTCGATGCGGCAGGCTCCGGTCGGATATGCTGCGCAGGCCAGACGCACGCCCTGTGCCAGCTGCTGCTCACTGAAACCCTGCCGGGCGCTCTCTCCCGCTTCCGTGACGCCGTCATACATCACCACGCCGCATTTCCCGCAGCGGCCTTTTCCGCCGCAGGCGGCACTGATGTAAATCTCATGCTCCGCGAAGGCTGCCAGCAGGGATTCTCCAAGTGTTCCCTGAATGGTTTTTTCTGTCCCGTTTTTTAAGATTGTGATCGTATATGTTTGCATAGCAAGACCTCGGTTAATTTATTATATCTGAATATCCTGTTTTCATATTTTAATTTTTTTACTTTTCTTATAAAAAGTCCCGTTTCGGCACAAAGTCCAAACAGATTGTCTAAATCTGTCCGGTTGCAGAAAATAAAAAACGGGCAGGGGATCAATCCCCTGCCCGCGAATCAGATAAACTATTCCATCACTTCTACGTTTTCTTCCTTTACGAACAGCTTTGTTCCTGTGCCAAGCACGGTATCACACTTTTTAATATCGACACAGATATAATTTCCGTAACTGTTTGCAGAGGTTCTCTGCCAGGGATAAACATGGCAGACTTCGCCTTCCGCATTGGCCAGCGGGTATCCGGTCGGGAACAGATCTGTGCGGTCCTTGATCCTCACTTTTGTTCCGAGCGGAAGCGTGATCTTCTTTGAAACGTCAAAGCATTGGGACGCAAGATCCGGATCTGACGGATCTTTGACCGGCAGGACAACTGTGGCAAGTGCGGATTCCGATACATTGCCGCGCACCGGGTTGTCCATCCAGACATCCAGATCCACCACATATTCCCCGTCATCCGTGATGCGCTTTCCGACCACTCTGCCCTGTACGATCAGACATTCGCCTGTGTAGGTCCTCTTTAAATGCCGCCATTTAAATGCACGCAGCTCACCGTCGTCGCCCATCCAGTTGGTGACAAGCCGTGCCATCTGCGTACGGCCGGATGCACCGTAGTTAAAGGAACGGGGATCGCCCATGATCGCCGCCTGTTTGTCGCTGTTGTGCCACTCTACATCCATATGGCTGACATTGAACTCATCCTTCATCAGCATCATATTTGTGCTGTGGCGCCACACGCGCATCGGATGGAAGAGCAGTTCCTGCCGCGCCGCGCAGAACGCTACCATGTCCCAGCGGGTCGTCGGCCCGATCGTACACGGAGGGATCTCCTCCATCGGCTGCACATCCTCCCAGTATCGCGGCGTTGCGCCGCGGATCACCTCTCCGTCTATGATCCGATTGATATAGTCCCACTCCTCATCGGTATAGTAGTGATCCTCGTACGGAAGTGAATCCGCCACGGCATTTAAGCGTTCTTTTAAGATTGACACATCCATCATACTGTCGACGCTCGCGATCACCTGCCCGTTCTGATTGAACGCGTCTGCCACATTAAAGTGGAACAGAAATTCGCTAAACGTATCCTCCCCGTCCACTGTGATATCTTCCCAGGGCGTGGGGGAATGCGTCACGGTAAACGTGTCATCATAGTGGACCTCGTGCAGATTCCACCAATCCTCACCGACAAAATTATGGTACATGAACCCGCCTTCTGCCGGAAGATGCGGAAAATAAATCTTGGTCGTGATCGCATCCTGGTACATCGGCGTCGCGATAATGCCGCCATATTTTGTGGTTTTCGCATATTCCTCATCGTTAAAGAGCGGATTCCAGGGGTCTGCCCAGTCGGTAAAGTTTTGGATGGAGGCTTCGGATGCCTTCTCCAGATTCGGATGCTCGTCCCGTCCTGTGATCGAGACGGAATAGGCATCCATCCCGTCCAGCATCTCTTTTACATATTGATCGTACTGATTTTTATAGGCCATGCTTCATACTCCTTTTTCGTCCTCGTTCGTCTGACCGGATCAATCCTCATGATACATGTTATACAGAGCCGGCAGGAACTGCGCCAGATGAACCATCTCTTCAATATTGTGCTTGTTGGTGTCTAAGGCCATCTGCATGTCTCCGATCTCCAAAAAGACACGGGTACGGATATCCGCGCCGTAGAAAGTATCACGGATCAGATGCATCAGCATGCCGAGTTTATGCCCTTCACTTATGATCTCCGCGCAGACGCCGCCGCTGACCTTTGCCTCTGCAAG
>Ga0192257_1055_pt1 | contig 10818 bp, 4 predicted proteins | sample Koala_Koa26_N3_FD_131280 | JGI IMG/M metagenome (GOLD analysis project Ga0192257, IMG submission 131280) | Enriched cells from koala feces incubated with labeled cellulose particles, San Francisco Zoo, California, United States - Koala_Koa2-6_N3 ...
GCGCAGTTACAACAGAATTCCACACAGCAAATGCAACCACTACAAGCACTCGTAGCATAAATACCACCACCGTACTTAGCACAGTTACATTCAAATTTACCACAACACAAGTCAAAGCATGAGCAACCTTGTGTATAGAACCCACCACCATAGCAATTAGCTTGGTTGGATTTAATCCCAAAGTTTTGCAGGCAGGTACATGAACAACCTTGCTGATAAATACCGCCACCATAAGTGGAGCAGTTGCAGTCGATGGTGAGGCAGTCGCTACTCCCATTGCCATTGCCCGCCGCTATTAGGCAGGACTGGCCACCCAACCTGATAGCACCACCAGCGCAAGAGGCTGTGTTATTACAAAACGAGTTGCAGTCACACAGACATCCAGTCGAGCCGCAGGTTAGGAGTAGTCCGCCGCCGCATTCGGCACAATCGCAACACCATGTGGAATGACAGAAGCACGCGCACGAACATTCTATCCGCGCTCCACCTCCACAATAGGTTGCGCAACAAATATTGTTTGCCATAGCTTACTCCAGTCCAGCGTTAAAGTTAATAGCTTCAGTATCTTTATCCTCAGCCACTGTAATAACTTCACTCGCCTCGATAGTATTGCCAGCTTTATCAGTAGCTGTAGCAATAACTGCATAATCACCCGCCTCTTCAGGAGTAAATGTATAAGTACTTGTTGCTATAGGTGTACCTTTACCTGTTGACATTTGAGCGCGTTTCTTTTTGCCATCAACAGTGCAGGTAATATTAGTTATAGCCACATTGTCAGTTGCTACGATTGTGATAGGCATAGCTACACCTATAGTAGGTTCATCCTCGCCAAGGGTGATCGTGATTGACGGGTTAATCATGTCTGGTTCCTCTTCTTCTTCAGACTCAGGTTCAGGCTCAGGCTCTGGTTCAGGCTCGGGTTCCACTACTGCTCTTGCCTTGGCTGTGGATACCGCATCGGTTTCTTGCTCTCCCGTATCGCCATTTTCATCACGCACTTCTTCGCCCACGGATGTATCTGCCATGAGTTCAGGTTCCGGTTCTGGTTCGCTGGTGTCTGGCTCCACCTGTTCCGGTTCTGGCTCCACGGCTGCCTCTGGCTCATCCACCTGTTCCTGCTCTGGTTCCATGGCTGGCGGCTCTTCATCCACCTGTTCCGGCTCTGGCTCAACTTGTTTCGGTTCATCAGCCTGCGTCTCCTCTATGAGTTCAGGTTCAGGTTCAGGTTCAGGTATCACTTCCTCAACCACCGGCTCCTCATCCATCACCTGTTCGACAGGTTCAACTTCTTCTCCATCAGTCACCAGCTTGCCACCCTTGTAATGCCAGATAATATCACCATGCTTAATGAGTGGACGTTCGGAAGTAAGACCTTTAACCTTGACATTACCCAAGTTGGCATTATTGACCTGTATGATTGGCTCGGTACTTCTGGATTTACTGCTCACACACAGCACTGCATCATCATCCATAACCAAGGTATCAAGTTCCAGCGCTTCGCTTCCTATCCGCGCTGACAGGTCAAATGTGCCGCCACCTTCAACAGCTACACCACTGCCATCAAAGGCAGTGGCATCATTAACTACCAGCGCACCTCCGTTGGCAACAGCAATGCCAATATCAGACGAGTCACCATATTCATACATTCTACCAGTGACCAGAACTTGTGATTGGTCCTTCATATTGCAGTAGCAGCCGCCGCAGTCTTGACAACTTTGGCCATTACCACTAACGCCATCCCAATCATACACCGTGCCATAGACATAGGCGCAGGCACCGCTGGCATTAAGCCGTATGCCGGGGGAAGTACCTTGGTTACAGCAGATACAAACATTGCCACAGAAGACAAGGCAGCCACCGGAAGCATAGATGCCACCACCGCAAGAAGTTGCGCAGTTACAAAAGAAATTAGAATTGCACATAACTGTGCATGAGCCACTTTCCGCGAACAAGCCACCACCATATTGACCACAATTGCAGCAGATGGTGGTGTTGATAATTTCTGTTTTGGCATTACAATGAGAGAAGATACCGGAAGTGTAGGTGGATGCGTGGTTGCAGCTGATTATATCACAGCAGAAACATCCGGTCGCACAGCACACCACCGCTGCTGCGCCACACCCACATGAGCAGTTGCAATCAATATGAGAATTATTAATAGTCACACACGCGCCGCCATAAACACCAACACCACCGGCATCGCAACAGGCGGTGTTGCTGTTGATGCAGGAATTATTGATAGTCACGCACGCGCCGTTACCGCAGGCGATAACGCCACCGCCGTGGCAACAGGCGCAGTTACAATTAACGCTGGAGTTATTGATAGTCACATTGCCGCAGGTGACGCTGATCGCGCCGCCGCAGGAACAGGCGCAGTTGTTGGTGATGCCAGAACCAGAGATGGTTACATTGCCACAGGAGACATTAACTGCGCCACCGCAGGAACCGGCGGTGTTACAGTCGAAGACGGAATTGGAGATGGTCACGGTGGCGTTGCCGGTGACACGGACTGCGCCACCGGACATACCGGAATAAGTATTGCAACAAGCACAAATATGATTGTATGTACATGTGCCTCCGGAACTTACATTAATAGGAGGAGAAGAACAGCCAGTGTATTCAGTCCACTGATCTCCCATCTTATACGGCTGATATATAGTTTCATGTTGAGTGAATTTGTATGGCATAAGTGTATCCTTTATTGCGCTTGCCGGTAATCTCTACCTTGTATTGTATCCCAATTCCAGTCTTCTGTCCACGGGTTCCATGATGGACGGATTAGGAAGTTTTGATCGTTCTGCTTACCAATCCGTTTTTCCATGCGATTCAGATAGCCGGGCTTTAATGCCTCTTGAATACGATACATAACGAGTTGGTTCATTGCCGCGCGCATAAACCAGAGATTATTACCCGGCGTGTGGCGCCATGCAAAGGAGGCCAATTGAGAGGCAACATCATCGCCATCACGAATGCCTTGGACAATATCAAGAAGTTCATCCGCACTACTGACTAATGGGCCAAGGGCAGTCACAAGTGGGCCGCCGCCAAAACGTGACCGTTCGCCGAAGAGGAAGTCACCATAAATCCCCATGCCGCCGCTTTGCGCATATGCAGCTACCCAAGTATGGGGGTCGCGCATATCACGGAGGGTTCTCCCTTTGGCTAGCTCTTTGGATTGAAGGCTAAACATACCATATAATGTGCCAATAGCCATCATATTAACCATTGGCATAAATCCACTTTCGCCAGAGAAGGAACTGAACCGCTGGCGCATCCCTCTCCAGAACGTATCTTCACCATAGCCATACACCTCACGGGCATAGGTGCGTTGCATTTCGGAGATAGTGAAGGATTTGAACTGGCCAACAGAACGTAATACTTCACCCATAGGTGTTCCTGATGGCAGGCCTTGCCGCATAATGGCACGGGTACGGACATCAGGTGAAATCACAGCATAGGTATTCCTATCCCAAAACCAGCTTGACAGCCTATCGGCTATATCATTCCGTGCCATACGAATATCGATTGGCGTTGAACTTTGGCCACGTGCGTCAAGGTATTGCCGTATTACCCCATCAGGCAGATTCCGGACGCTTTCCGGCGAAAGATAGGTATTGCCATCTGCTGTTATTTTATCAGCATGGCGGATAACTTCCCACCGGTCAGCATCAATGCCAGCAAGGCTAAATACCCTACGCATCTGTGGCTTTAATTCATTCCACGACTTGACGCTGTCTTGAGCAAGGTGGTAAGCCATCTTGGTAGCTACCCCTTTACGATGCGTTTGGTCCCACTTCTCCATCCCGGCGAGTTTGTAGAATGCATTCTCGACCTTATGCCATGTGCCCCGCGTTGTGGAATCTTCTACCCGCCAACGCGATTGGAATTCGCGGAGAACATCATCAGCATATGCGCCAAGCCCAGCCCACATCTGCTTCATCTCTTGCGAGTTGTTACCCCAGTACCGGCCCATGTTAGTTATTTCACTAAATAGTTCAGAGAAGTAATTGTGGCCTTGATACCGCAGTTCAGCTGCGGCATTGGGTATATCGGCAAACTGGCTAAATAGGCTTGTACCAAGTTGCGCAGTGGACAGGAGGTCACGCGCAGTTCCGAATATTTTTGCTAATCGCGGATCACCACTGCGGCTTATCGAGCCGTCCAGCTCCATCATGCAGTTATGAATAAACCCGGCTTCGTAGCTTCGCTGGAGCTTATTCCTCTCATCCACACGGCCAGCACTACGTAGCCGGTCAAGTACAACATCGACGATTCGCTTCAGGTTGGAGTGCGCGCTTGGGCCAAGTATCTGCATCATGCCGGTCGCATTGGCTAGATGGTCAAGATTGCTAGCTACTGATTCGCGGATAGATGAGTCGCCATACTTTTGATGGTATTGATACCATGAATCAGCGTCCTTAAAATGGATAGTACGTGGCTGACTAACACCTGATGCGGTCGAGCCAATAATAGTGCCACGTGCCATAATAGGTTCGCGTGTACTATCAACGTGATTATGATACCCAGTAGAGAGGTCTTTGAACGCTCCCTGAAGGAATCGTTCGCGGCCATCGGCATCAGTTTCATACCGCCCATCCGCCGTCTTCTCCCAGTCAAGGAGTGAGACTATATCATCCCGCCAGACTTCAGGGCCAGCTTCACGTATCCTGTCCGCATTATGGGTTTGATGAATAATATACCCATCCAACTTGCCAATAGACGCGCCAGCATCATTAGCCCCTGTGCGGGCAATCTCTTGCCATTTATGAATCGCCTTGGCAATATCCATAACTTCAGGCGGACCATTATATCTACCGCGTGGATTATCTATACTCCACAGTGCACGGGCAAGGTCAAGTTCGCACGCGTCCTCAAGGAACATCCGCTGTGTTGCCTTGGGCAGCTTTTCAATATCAGCCACAAGGCCGGAGATATACCGGTTTCGTTTGGCTGATGCGAGAGCATCGGCAGTGAGCCGTCCTTCCTCGCGGAGGAGATTACTGCCAGCTAATAGAGATGCCACGCCTTCGGCCTCTTGGCCTTGGAAGTTAGTAAATACCCTCTCCAGCGCAGCATCGCGAGCGCGCCTATTGAGAATTGTGGCGCGTTGCTGAAGCAGGTTCTCGCGCACCTTTTGGTCTGTGGCTTGCTGAAGTTTAGAGAGAATATCCTGTAGGCTTAACCCCTTCTGGTGGCCAGCCATTGCGGCTTGATAGAGTTCGTTTATTTGCTCTGGAGTCCAAGCATCACCAGCTAACTCCATACTGACTTCGTCAAGGCTGCGCCCGGATATAATACTTTCAGCAATATTCCGCGCTACTTCTGGCTCGGTATTAAGCCGTTGCAGTTCAGCACGGAGCGGTGCAAGTTCGGCATCGAGTTCAATGGCCCCAGCTTCACCAGCACGGACTACCGTGTTCTGATAATCTGTATCAACTGTATCTGGCTTGATAGTCTCAGTAATATCGTCCCCAGCCTCGCTTGTGTGGTCGTATACGTCACCCGCTTCTGTGGCAGGGTTGCGAATCTGGAGTTCTTCCAACGAATACCGGAGCCCATCCTCAATCGCTTCTGGCGGGAGCCGCAACATATCGTCAAAGGTACGCTGCATTTCAGGGCTGATCCGGAGGCCAGCTTCGTTGGCATTTCCGTACACTTCGAGGAACCACTGGCGCATACGGGTAAATACGTCATTCAGTTTCTGATTAGGGGCTTCACCATTCAGAAGATACCGTTCGCCAGCGCGGGCAAATTTTTCTTCCATTTCCACCGAGAGAGGCGAATTTTCCTTAGCCCCGACAAAGTCACGAATAGCATCCCAGTGGGATTTGACATTCGCTGCTGCGTTCGGGTCTTCGGCGGCATCAGCCACCATACGCCGGAAGATATGGAACATCTCATGTGGGGCGGATGTCAGGTCAGTCGTCTGAAAGAAGTCCACAACAGCCTTGCCATCAGGATTCCAGCGAGTGCGGGCACGGACATTGAGCGGTTGCTGTGCGGTTTGCGCTGCTTGGTTCGGAGTACCGCCAGTGACACGGGTAGCTTCATTGACTGCCGCCTCTAGCCTTGGTAATACCTCATTCGCGGCGCGGACTACCTGCGTGCCAATAGCGTCAGCAGCTCCGGTAACTTCATTGGAAACAGTATTAACCAGCGCCCCTACTGCCTGTACAGTTCGTGCCAATTCTGGAGTATTAAGGTTTATTTCACCAGTACGGGCAATATCATTGGCCAAACGAATAGCATCGGGCGCGGCACTCCGTACGGCTGCATCAATTGCCGCGCCAACTCTTTCGTTGGCAATATCCAATACACGGCCAGATACATCAAGGGCTTCGCGCGAAACTGGCAGTTGCGTATTTAATGCCTCTGCCGCATTCGCTACCGCACGGTTGATGTTAATGCGGGTTTCTGGCGTCACTTTGCTGGTGATTGGTTCTGTGACTTTGACTCTTCCGCGCCGCCCATTAACTTGCGCTTCGCCACGCGGTACCGCATAGCCCGCGTCCTCAAGTCGGCGGGCAGCCTCTGCCACTGATATTTTATTTGCTTCGGCATACGACCTGACAGTAAGTTGTTTAACGTCTGGCGTATCGGCTGGCACACCTTCAATTACATTCCCGTCTCGCGCCATACGATAATCGACCGGTTCTGGATTCGCGCCTACTTCACTTACTACGCGAGGAGCAAGCGAAACCTCGGCCGCATCGAAGGTAGGCGCATAGCGAGCATAAATATCTTCAACAGCCCGCTTGGTATCATATGCCAATGTGCGGGCATAGGCATCAAACACGGCAGCTGTGGCTTGCGCATTCTGCCGGGCAGCAGTTTCATTAAGCGTTGGATTGGCACGGAGCATTGCTTCAGTTTGCTGATTGGCCCAGTTGTCGCGGAGTTGGATTGTCCGGTCAGTAGGTAGAGTAATTTGCCACGGCTGGCGCGTGCCTGACCAAGCATTACGGAGTTCGGAAATCAGGCCAAGCCTGCCGGTAGTCGCGCCGAGAATACCGCCAGCAATCGAACCAATGCCAATATTAGCAAAGTAATCCTCTGCCCCATAGTTGGATTGCAGTATACCAGCTTGTATTGGCGCAACAATACTTTCAGTTATTACATTTCCCGGAACAGCATTAACCGCTGACATGGCTACGCGGGCAACATTACGTGACCAAAAGCCACCCGCGCTCTGAAGGGTTTTAAGGTACTTAGCATTACCAATAAGGCCAATAGGTATATGATTGGTAGGGTCGGTCAATCCTGCCGCGATACGAGTACCAAAGTTTATTGCGCTAACAAAATAGCTATCATTACGCGCCAATACATCTTGGTTTTGGAGTTCCCGTTCTTTTTGTTCACAAAGAATATCAAGTTGCTTTTGTGTATAGCCGTAGTTTTTGATAGCCAGATGGCCAGTAAGGCCACGCTTATCCAGTTGGTCAGCTACCTCATCATCTGACAGCCGCTTGGAACCCCAGTCATTGCCAGCCATAAAGGCGTTCATGCCATAGTACACTGACGAAGGCGCGCCCATACGGATACCTTCGTCAAAGCTGGCTTTCACATTCTCCCATAGCGTCGACGGCTGCGCCTGTGGCACGGTCGCGAAGGGGTTGCCTTCGTTCTCTGGGTAGATGGGATTGGGGTTATAGCTAACTGGGATATATGGCATTACTTAATCCTGTTGGCCTTCTTGAAATCCACGATATACTTATCCAGCCGTTCCTCACTGATATCTTTAAAACCTTCTAGTAGACGAATAGCCTGCTTCTTGCGGGCGGTGGATATGTCACTTGAAAGTATCTTGACGAGTTCATTATGGGTTTTTTCTGCCTGCTTCCTGTCGGCAGTAATAGCAAATGTCACGCCACTCGATTCCTCATACTCCACGCGTGGCAGCACATCTTCCTGAATCATATCCGCACTCAAGTCAGCTATCATTTCCTTACGGAGCAGTTCTCTGTCTGTTGGTGTCGGATGATAGCCAATCTCGCTATATACCTTGGTTTCTGGCATATGATATTCATTGAAATTCCGGAATCGTTTTTCACTTATCGCTTCGGCGAAAGTATCGCCTCGTTTCATACAGTCTTGGATAAATTGTTTATATGAATCACCAAATTCCCGCTTGGCATAATCCACGTACTCGCGAGTGTTATTGGCGGCGATACGCTGTTCTTCAGCTTCGCGGGCAGCTGTTTCGTTGTACCGTGCTTCGCGCTGCGCATCGAGTTCGGAGTATATACCATCTCTCATTTCCCACATTTTTTCGCGGTCTTCGTCAGTCAATGCCATGCGTTCACCCCTTCTTTCAAGCCACGTTCGCCTTGGCTCAAGGGGCAGCATATACCGCGTGGCATCCATAAATTCCTCTTTAGTTATAGTATGGATGTCACCACCGAAATTCTCGACGCCGGTAAAGATATTACGGGCAAACCCTCGCAGCTCCTCGTTGCGATCAATCTTTGGCTGTTCATCAACCCGTACTTCTTTGGGGGTATTCCGTTCCTTTTGCCGGTTACCCCATGCTTCCCGCGCTGCTTCCTTATTGGGGAGCAAGGCTTCATTCTGGCTAAACCACCGGTCGAAACTGGTGCCTTTGTAATTCGCGCTACGGAGCAATGCTTCCGCTGACGCTACCTGTTTATCATATTCACCGGATAATGCATATCCGTTCATATCTTCCCATGTATAGGTGAGCGGCAAGCCATCAATGCCACGAAGTGTTCTACCGGTAGTGGCATCCAAGAGAACTGCGCCGTTTTCACCCTGCGCCGTTACTATGCGGACGTTACTGGACAAAGTATCGCGGCCAAGGCCCCAGTAGTTTTGTTGGCGGGCATTCTGGATAATAGCCACATCATCAGGATGAATGAGTGAGTTTTCTTTGCCGGAAAGAAGGTTTTGCTGGAGTTGGGTCAGGCCGTCTTCAATCTTGGGATATGCTTCATATATTGCACGCGGCACGCGAACAGTGCCTTGATTGCCTACTGTTATCATCTGGCTCGTCTTCCCGACCAGCATTTCATATGCTTTCGCCGCCGCTTCTTTCGAACCGCTGCCTTCAAGCATATAACCAAGCGTGAGGTCACGGCCAGTGCGCTGGAGTTCAGCAGCATACGGTGCGCCAGCGGCGGTGATACTGTCCCTGAACGGCTGGAATGCAGTTTGAACTTCTTTGTCTATTTCAGCCTTCCTTGTCTCCAGTATCGCTTCAGCATCCTTCCGCCAGCTCTTATCGAAGTTAGCCATCATGCAGATTTCGATAGCACGAAGCTGCTCAGGGTCGTTCGGGTCGAGTTCAAGCACTGGGTCAATGCCAGAGGGGATATGACCTTCTGCCCGCGCTTGCTGCTTAAATGCTTCCCAGCCACGAGGGCCAAGAGTGTCTCTGATATTACGGAGAGTCTGTACCCTCGCTTCCGGCGTGTCGCCACCTGTAATGCCAAGGCATTGAGATTGCATCCATGTTTTCGGGAACAAGCTCGTTTGCATATCGGTATTGGATAGCCGGTACTGCTGATTAAATGCGTCCCGAAGTTTAACAAATTCATTTATCGCCTGCTCGCCACCGTTACCAGATGTGGCAGCAGCAAACAACTCCCGCGCGCCGGGGAAGTTGTCTATCATGTACTGTGCCGGGTCATCATGCAGTGCCTTCTCGCGCCTCTCAATATCTGCTTCAACGAGCTTCGCCACGCCTTCACCATGCGTATCTTTATGGCCTTCCCTATACTGGCGAACCTGTTCACGCATAGCATAAGGAGACATATAAAGATTGCTGTGGTTAGCTATCATCGGCTGGGCATCTATATGCTGTTTGTATTCCTCATACTTCTTCTGCGCCGGAACTGTATCGCCATACGCCACTACGAAAAATGCTTTATCCAGCCGGGCCTCTTCGGGAATCTCTTCACCGCGGGACATGGCCAACATCTGGTCTTCAGCAACAGTCTGCATCTGAAACTGTTGGCCTTTGTCGGTTGCTTCCTTCTTTGCCTTCCCTTCTTTAAGGTGCCTTAACACTCGCTGCTTGTCCTTAGTGTTCATCTTGTCGCTACCCATCACCAGCTGACGTGTGGCAAGGCGAGCGGCATCTTCAGAATTATACGTCCCGTAGTTCTTGCCAGATGTTTGGAATTGCTCTATCGCTCCATCGGTAGTAACTGGTTGACCACTGGAATCCACAGAAGGAACGATGGTATACCCCTTTTCGGTGGGGATAGTAACTGTACGAACAGGCGAACTATCCTGTGGCGCACCGCTTACCTTCTCGATATTCCCTTCTTCAACCCTGCCATACGCAAGATTATAATTGGCATTGCCATTCAATAACGCTTCCGCGCCAGCAAAGTTACCGTTATCAATCATATTGATGGCGGCGTCGCCATAGGCAGCGGATGTCATGGATTTTAGGTTTTCCTCAATAAGAGGGCTAGCCATGCCAGAACGTTCCATCTTGTTCTTGGCATAGTACTGAGCCTTATTGAGGTTATCGATGAACTCTTCAGGATCGTCAGCGTTCGCGATTGCTCGTTCAAGGTATTGTGATATTGCCGCATCATCAACATCATCCTGCCACTTTTTGAATTGTGCAGTCTGATATTTACGAACGCGCAAATCGGCCTTGGCATCATAGTCATCAGCCAGACGGTTAAAGATATTCCGGACATGCCAGTATTGACCGTCGAGAAGTTGACTGCGAAGGCTATTCGCGCGTGTGGCGCGGATGTTATTTATGCCAGAACAGGAGCCACTTACACACCGGCGGCCTGTCTGGATATTTTGCTGGCGAAAGAAAGCTTGGCCGAATGATCC
>Ga0192257_1056_pt1 | contig 10802 bp, 10 predicted proteins | sample Koala_Koa26_N3_FD_131280 | JGI IMG/M metagenome (GOLD analysis project Ga0192257, IMG submission 131280) | Enriched cells from koala feces incubated with labeled cellulose particles, San Francisco Zoo, California, United States - Koala_Koa2-6_N3 ...
GCGGTTTTGCATTTTTATTTTTAAGCCATTAGTGATGATTTTTGATTCTTTAGCCAACAGTATATTTCGTTTTTTACGAGTTTCTACTGTGCGTGAAGATAACATGACTTCTGAAGATATACTTCTACCATGACAACCCGTGAAAATATTGTGTTTTTAGACCGCAGTTTTAATCAGCAAGAAGTGCTAGATACCTTGGCCAAAAATTCCCATTCAAAATTACTGATTTGTGATGCGGGATTAGATAAAATTTTGGGCTATGTGGAGTCGCATACCTTGCTTACTTTGTATTTAACTGATAACAAAGTTGCGCTGACGGATTCTAAGTTGTTACGTAAAGCCTTGTTTATTCCAGATACACTCTCGCTTTACGAAGTATTGGAATTATTTAAATCTACCGGTGAAGATTTTGCGGTAATTGTGAATGAATATGCGTTGGTGGTGGGGATTGTCACCCTTAATGATGTGATGAGCATTGTGATGGGGGAATTAGTTTCTAGCGAAGAAGAGCAAATTGTACAGCGAGATGAACATTCTTGGTTAATTGATGGCATTACGCCGTTAGAAGATGTGATGCGAGCATTGGATATAGCGTCATTTCCCGCAGATGAAAATTATGAAACAATTGGTGGGTTTATGATGTATATGTTGCGGAAAATTCCGAAGAAAACGGATTCTGTATTATATGACAAATATAAATTTGAAATTATTGATACGGAAAACTTTAAAATCGATCAGTTGTTAGTGTCGTTGCGTAAGGATTTGCAAGAGAGTTCTGCTACGAGTTAGCGATAAAAGGCACTGGATTAAGTGCCTTGTTTTTTTAATTTCCCAACATCAATTCTTTCAAATATTGATAAATTTCCCGATACGCTTTCGGCGGTTTATTTTGTTCTTTTTCTTTTTGAGCGGAACGGATAAGATTGCGTAAATGTTGACGATCAGCATCGGGGTGTTGGTCAAAGAATTGTGCCAGTTCATCATCGCCTTTTGCTACTAAATCATCACGTAAATGTTCTATTTTATGTAGCATGGCTTGCTGTTGATTATGTTTATTCTCGATTTTATCTAAGGCTTCCTGAATAGGATCTATGTCCATTGAGCGTAATAATTTGCCGATAAATTGTAATTGACGGCGTTTAGCTTCCTTGACTGAACGGCGAGCCAAATTAATAGCGTCTAACAAGGTTTCATCAAGCGGTACTTTGGCTAAATTCGCTGGGGTTAATTCCACTAATTTTGAGCCTAATTTTTTTAAATCTTCCGCATCACGTTTAATTTCACTTTTGCTGACCCAGATAATTTCTTCTTGCTCGTCTGTCCAATCTAATTCTGGCTTTTTGCCCCGTTTTTTCATTTCCTATCCTTTCTTATTGATATTTTGCTACATTGTAGCAAATAAGCTAAAATGCGACAAATTTATAAATAATAAGGAAAAGAGCAGCATGCCAGAAAAAAATACGGAAAATTCCACCGCACTTTTAAAACAGCAAGAACAAGAATTACGTGCGGCGGTGAGTTATGCGGTCGAGTTGGCTCAAAAAGCAGGGGCAACAGCGGAAGTGGCGGTGACCAAAGTCAGTGGGCTTTCGGTTTCTACTCGGTTGCAGGAAGTCGAAAACGTAGAATTTAATAATGACGGAGCGTTGGGCATTTCGGTGTATTTAGGGCAACAAAAAGGCAACGCATCCACATCGGATTTAAGCCAGCCAGCAATTAAATCCGCCGTTGATGCGGCATTAGCGATAGCCAAATATACTTCTCCCGATGATTGTGCGGGTTTAGCCGATAAAGCCTTAATGGCATTTCATGCACCTGATTTAGATTTATATCACCCCACTGACATTGATGTAGATCGGGCAGTAGAATTAGCCTTACAAGCGGAAACCGCTGCTTTGCAATATGATCAGCGGATTGTCAACAGTAATGGTGCGTCATTTAATTCTCATACAGGGATTCGTGTGTATGGGAATAGCCATGGTATGTTGCAAAGTCATTTATCGAGCCGCTATTCGTTGTCTTGTTCAGTATTGGGTGGTGTTGATGATTTATTAGAAAGTGATTACGAATACACAATTTCTCGTCAAGCCAACAAATTAGCCGATCCGCACTGGGTGGGCGAAAATGCAGCGAAGAAAGCCATTGCTCGCTTAAATCCACAAAAAATTGCAACCCAAACGGCACCGGTGATTTTTCTTAATGATGTCGCAACAGGGTTAATTGGGCATTTAGCGACGGCTATTAGTGGCGGCAGTCTATATCGCAAAAACAGCTTTTTGTTAGATAAACTTGGACAAAAAGTGTTGCCTGATTGGTTTCAAATTAGCGAACGTCCGCATTTGTTAAGCGGTTTAGCTTCTACACCGTTTGATAGCGAGGGCGTGAGAACGCAAGATTTGGAGATTATTCAAGACGGTATTTTGCAAACTTATTTATTAACCAGTTACAGCGGTAAAAAATTAGCTATGCAAAGCACGGGACATGCAGGCGGTATTCATAATTGGTTGGTTAAACCAAATTCTCAAGGAAATTTAACCGCACTTTTAAACCAAATGGGAACAGGCTTGTTAGTGACTGATTTAATGGGGCAGAGTGTGAATATGGTCACCGGTGATTATTCTCGTGGTGCATCGGGCTTTTGGGTGGAAAATGGTGAAATTCAATATCCCGTTTCAGAAATCACCATTGCGGGCAATTTAAAACAGATGTTTGAGCATTTGGTGGCGGTGGGTGACGACATTGAAACCCGTTCAAACATTCAAACTGGCTCAATTTTATTGGAAGAAATGAAAATTTCTGGAAATTAATTAAAAATGATAATAATTCTTATTGACAGGGATTATTTTATCTATTAATATACACACATCTGTTAAGACATAGGTAGCTAAACAGGTAGAGTAGAAAGTAAATTCGTTAGGGTTTAAGACCGAAGTGTTGTCACTTCGGTCTTTTTTTATCCCTGCACTGGCGTACAGGGTTAGGCATGGTGACGATGCTCCGCATCTGAAAAAAAGCCACGGAGTGGCGTGACGATGCGTAGCCTAGTACGCAAGTGCTAGGCTCTTTTCCGTCTTTTTTATTTTGTATTTTCCCCGATTATGATATAGTCATTTCCAGATTTTTATGTAGAGAGACCCTTATGAAAAAACATCATGTTGAAGTCTTGATTTCAGAGCAAGATGTGCTTGCTAAAATTGATCAGCTCGGTACGGAAATCACCGCTTTTTATCAACAAAAGAAAGTGGATAAATTGATTGTAGTCGGTTTATTACGTGGCTCATTTATGTTTATGGCAGATTTAGTGCGTAAAATTGACTTACCGCTCGAAGTCGAATTTATGACCACATCAAGTTATGGTATCGGCATGAGTACCAATCATGATGTAAAAATTACCCAAGATTTAAATGGTGATATTAAGGGCGAACACGTGTTAATTGTGGAAGATATTATTGATTCAGGTTACACGCTCGAAAAAGTCCGCAAAATCCTAGAACTCCGCGATCCAGCCAGTCTTGCCATTTGCACCTTATTAGATAAACCATCACGCCGTGAAGTCGACGTGCCAGTAGAATGGGTGGGATTTGCCATTCCGAATGAGTTTGTTATCGGTTATGGTATTGACTATGCTCAACGTTATCGTAATTTAAGTTTTATCGGTAAAGTGATATTAGAAGAATAAGCCAGCCAAAGTGCGGTGTATTTTTTGTTAGATTTAAATAATCATAAAAAGAAAGGAAAACAGATGAGTAAATTATTCCCAACAGCCACCTTACGTAGCAAAGCCCCTTATCGTTTTGATATTGTCGGCAGTTTTTTGCGTTCTGATGAAATTAAGCAAGCTCGCCAACAATGTAGTTGTGGTGATATTTCTTGTGCGGAGTTAACCAAGGTTGAAGATAAAGAAATTGCTAAATTAGTGGAACATCAAAAAAGCGTGGGATTACATGCAGTAACAGACGGTGAATTTCGCCGTACTTTCTGGCATTTAGATTTTTTAGCGGGTTTAGATGGTGTGGAAGAAGTTGATGCCGAAAAATTTTCGGTACAATTTAAACATGATAATGTTCGCCCGAAAACCTTAAAAATTGTGGATAAAGTCGATTTTTCTGAAAGCCACCCTTTTGTCGAACATTTCCGTTCTGTTAATCAAATTGCTAACGGTCAAGAAGTGAAATTTACCATTCCATCACCGTCAATGCTGCATTTAATCACCAATGTACGTGCGACCGATTATGTCGCAATTCCACGTTATGAAAACAACAACCAACTTTTACTAGACGATATTGCTAACGCTTATATTAAAGCTATGCAGATTTTCTACAAATTAGGTTGCCGCAATTTACAATTAGATGACACGAGCTGGGGTGAATTTTGTGCAGAAGATAAACGAGCCGCCTATAAACAGCGTGGTTTTGATTTAGACCAAATTGCCAAAGATTATGTTTATATGTTAAATAAAATTGTAGATGCGAAACCTACTGATGATATTGCAATTACCATGCACATTTGTCGTGGCAATTTCCGTTCCACTTGGTTCTCGGCTGGTGGTTATGAACCTGTCGCAGAAACCTTGTTTGGTACTTGCCGTGTAGATGGTTTCTTCCTTGAGTATGATAGCGATCGTGCGGGAGATTTCCGTCCGTTACGTTTTATCAAAGATCAACAAGTGGTGTTAGGGTTAATTACGTCTAAAGACGGTACACTTGAAAATCGTGATGATATTATTGCTCGCATCAAAGAAGCCACGCAATATGTGGACATCAATCAACTATGTTTAAGTCCGCAATGTGGTTTTGCATCAACGGAAGAAGGTAATATTCTGACCGAACAGCAACAATGGGCGAAGTTAGCATTTATTCGTGATATTGTGCAAGAAGTTTGGGGCGAGTAGTTAGGTAGGGAAAATATATGCTCGAAAAAATAGAACGTTTAATTGATGAAATTAATAAGGTGCATTTAGCTTTTTCACAAGACTATTTTGAAACAGGGAAAATTCAAAAGGTGAATTTAAAACATACACTAGAGAAAGTGCCTGTGGAGCATATATTAGCCTATCGTTTAAATTTGCACGAAGCCATTAATGATTATTTGTATCGTGCCGATTTAACGGATATTTCCTATTTTTATCGTGTCAAAACATCGGAATCTATTTTACATAAAATTGAACGGTTTCAACAACGTAGCGAAGGCTTTCCAGTCAATAGTATTATGAATGATATTTTTGGGGCAAGAATGATTGTCAGTACGGAAGATATTACCCAAGTCATGAATAAGTTAGATGAATGGAAAGAAAAATATGGATTAAAAAACTGGTATTTACGATATAAAGATGAGTATGTGGGGATTCATATTTATTTCAAAAATTCGAGTAATTTTTATTATCCATGGGAACTGCAGATTTGGGATCGTAAAGATGCGGAACGTAATATTCAAAGCCATCGTAAATATAAACGAAATTTTGTAAATTTGTCTCACTAATTTATCACATTTTCCAAAAAAACTGGTATATTGTTTATATCAGTTTTTTATTTTATATAACAAGGATAATAAGCGATGCAAATTTTACTTTCTTCTCAAGCCCCCGATAATATATGGGGCAAAAATACCTTTTTAACCTTTCAACAAAATCAAGCCATTATTCATTTCTCTGAAAATTTTGACCGCACTTTAATCCAAAAAGCCGCACGTAAATTACGTGGTCAAGGCATTAATCAAGCGGAATTAGTCGGTGAACATTGGAATGCAGACAGTTGTTGGGCGTTTTATCAAGGGTTTTATACCGCTAAACAAGATTTTGAGGTAGATTTTCCTGAGTTAGATGAAACGGAAAATGAAAAATTACTTGAGCTAATTGAAAGTGGTGATTTTGTTCGTGAAATCATTAATTTACCATCAGATGTATTAACTCCAGAAGTGTTGGTAAATCGTGCGGTACAATTTATTCAACAACAAGCTGAAGATTGGCAAGAGGGTGAATTAAGTTATCAAATCATCAAAGGTCAAGATTTACAAGAACAAGGCTACCATGGCATTTGGACAGTGGGAAAAGGCTCTGCCAACGCACCTGTTATGCTGCAATTAGACTTTAATCCAACTGGAGATAAGAATGCACCAGTTTTAGCTTGTTTAGTAGGCAAAGGCATTACCTTTGATACGGGGGGATATAGCTTAAAACCAAGCAACAGTATGGATAGCATGAAAGCCGATATGGGCGGTGCGGCTTTATTAACGGGGGCATTGGGGTTGGCGATTGCTCAAGGATTAAATGCCCGGGTTAAATTATATTTATGCTGTGCTGAAAACATGATTAGCAGTCATGCGTTTAAACTCAATGATATTATTACCTATAAAAATGGTGTAACGGTGGAAGTGCTAAATACCGATGCGGAAGGGCGTTTAGTGTTAGCCGATGGCTTAATTGAAGCAGATGCACAAAATCCACAATTTATTATTGATGCCGCAACGCTGACTGGTGCAGCGAAAAGAGCTGTGGGGAATGACTATCATTCTGTTCTATCTATGGATGAGCAGTTAGTGGCAGATTTATTACAGCAAGCGGAACAAACGCAGGAATTGTTTTGGCGTTTACCTTTTGCATCATTTCACCGCCCTTTAGTGACATCCGCTTTTGCAGATATTGGTAACAGTGGTTATCCTGACACATCTCCGGGGGCAAGCACGGCGACAGCATTTTTATCTTATTTTGTTAAAAATTATCAGCAACATTGGTTACATCTTGATTGTTCAGCCACTTATCGTAAATCATCAAATGAACTTTGGGCAACAGGTGCAACAGGTATCGGTGTGCAAACCTTAGCAAATTTATTGTTAACCAGAGCAAAACAGGGAGTATAAAATGGCATTGGAACGTACTTTATCCATTATTAAACCAGATGCAGTAGAGCGTAATTTAATCGGTAAGATTTTAAGCCGCTTTGAAGAGGCTGGTTTTCAAGTAGTAGCAACTAAAATGTTACACTTAACTCAGCCACAGGCGGAGGGGTTTTATGCTGAACATCAAGGCAAAGCTTTTTTTGCGGAATTAGTGGAATATATGATTTCAGCGCCAGTGGTGGTTTCTGTTTTAGAAAAGCAAAATGCCATTCAAGATTACCGCACTTTAATTGGGGCGACCAATCCCGAGATGCAGGAAGAGGGAACAATTCGTCGTGATTTTGCCGAAAGTAAAACGCGCAACTCAGTGCATGGTTCGGATAGCCCAGAAAGTGCTGCCAGAGAAATTGCCTATTTCTTTGTGGAGAGTGAGATTTGTGAACGTTAGCAGCTAAATTTGCTGGGCGTAGTAGATAAAAGTGACATACTAGGAGTGGTTTAAAGTCAATTAATATAGGGCTTTAAACCATTTTTTAGTGATCAATATACAACCAATTGACTTTTAATTTATAATGCTTCTTTTCTAAAACTGTAAACAACGGTATCATAACCGATTAATTATATTAATTTATTTTATAGGTATAAAAACGTGAATATTCAAACTCTTTTATCCGACAAAATTCAACACGCAATGATTCTGGCTGGGGCTGAAAATAATCCAGAGCCAGCCGTACGCCAATCGGGTAAACCACAGTTCGGTGATTATCAAGCGAATGGTATTATGGGGGCCGCAAAAAAATTAGGGTTAAATCCCCGTGAATTTGCACAAAAAGTATTAGAACGGGTGGAATTAAATGGTATTGCAGAAAAATTAGAAATTGCAGGTCCGGGATTTATTAATATTTTCTTAGCCAAAGAATGGTTAGCCGACAACGTAGAAAAAGCATTAAGTGCGGTGAATTTTGGGATAAAAACAAACAATCCACAAACTGTTGTGCTGGATTATTCTTCGCCAAATGTAGCCAAAGAAATGCACGTTGGACATTTACGTTCAACTATTATTGGCGATGCAGTGGCTCGCGCCTTAGAATTTATGGGTAACAAAGTGATTCGGGCTAATCACGTTGGCGATTGGGGTACCCAATTTGGAATGTTGATTGCTTACCTAGAAAAAATGGAAAATGAACAGGCGAGTGAAATGGAATTAAGCGATTTAGAGGCTTTTTATCGTGCCGCCAAAGAGAATTATGATAGTGATGAAGTGTTTGCAGAAAAAGCACGTCAATATGTGGTGAAATTGCAAAGTGGCGATCACTATTGCTTAACCATGTGGAAAAAATTGGTGGATATGACGATGTCGCAAAACCAATTAAATTATAATCGATTAAATGTTACCTTGAGCGAACAAGATGTCATGGGGGAGAGTTTATATAATCCCATGTTGCCAGAAATTGTTGCGGATTTAAAAGCTCAAGGACTTGCTGTAGAAGATGATGGTGCTTTGGTCGTTTACTTGGACGAATTTAAAAACAAAGATGGTGAGCCAATGGGCGTTATCGTGCAGAAAAAAGATGGCGGTTTTCTTTATACGACTACGGACATCGCTGCGGCTAAATATCGTTATGAAACCTTGCAAGCAGATCGTGCTTTAGTATTCACTGATACTCGCCAAAGTCAACATTTACAACAGGCTTGGTTAATCACTCGCAAAGCAGGTTACGTACCAGATAGTTTTAGTCTTGAACATGAAAATTTCGGTATGATGTTAGGCAAAGATGGCAAGCCATTTAAAACACGTTCAGGCGGAACAGTAAAATTAGCCGATTTATTAGATGAAGCCGTTGAACGTGCGAGTAAATTAATTAACGAAAAATCCACCGCACTTTCAGAGCAAGAAAAAGCCGCAGTAATTGAAGCGGTAGCGATTGGTTCGGTGAAATATGCTGATTTATCGAAAAACCGCACTACAGACTATGTCTTTGATTGGAATAATATGCTCAGTTTTGAAGGAAATACGGCACCGTATATGCAATATGCTTATACGCGTATTCGTTCTATTTTTAATAAAACTGATACAGATTCCACCGCACTTGCCAATGCTCATATTGTTTTAACTGAAGATAAAGAACGAGCGTTGGCGATAAAATTATTACAATTTGAAGAAGCCGTACAAATTGTGACTAAAGATGGCACACCACATATTCTGTGTGCTTATTTATACGAATTAGCTGGCATATTCTCTAGTTTCTACGAACATTGCCCAATTTTAAATGCACCACAAGAGATTAAACTCAGCCGTTTAAAACTAGCTCAATTAACTGAACGTATTTTAAAGCAAGGTTTAGATTTGCTCGGCATAAAAACGGTGGAAAAAATGTAATGAATATAAGGCGAAATCTCTGGTTTCGCTTTTTTAAAAGGAAAAATGGAATGAAAAAATCATTAATTACTTTAATTATTGTATCAACATTGATGCTTTCTGCCTGTGAAGATAAAAACATGCAAACAAAATTGCAGGCTGCTGAACAAACGATTAGTCAACTTAATGCTGATTTGGAGAAATCACAGTCGGAATTAAAGGCGATTCAACAGGGGGCAAATAAATATCAAACGGAAATTCCGACATTAAATGTTAAACCAGTCACACTGTTTGAAAAAAAACAAGAATTTAAACGCGATCCTAAAACCGTCAAAGAAGAATACGATATTACGGATAGCTATATAGATTATCATCTAAGTACCGTAGAAACGGGTTATGTTTGGTTAGACGATTTGCTTTACAATGAAATGATTGGTCAACCTGAATTAGAAGATCAACAAAAATTACAGGAAATTAATGCCATTTCGTCAGCAAAACAACGTTTATTGAAATTATTTGATAGTTATTATCAAGAGGGATTAATTTCAAGTCAATCTTTTGAAAGCATTGGTAATGAATTGTCAATTAGTATGAATTATGTGGGACAACGACAAAATATATTAACATTTTATCAAACCACTTATTTTTTTAGCGGTGGTGCGCATGGTAATGGCTGGACGCATTATATTAATATTGATAGCAACAAAAAATCAATGATTAGTTTAGATGATTTAGTGGCTAAACAACATCAAGCTAAACTACAAGAATTACTATGGGAAAGTTATATTGAGCATAATCAAACTTCGGATGAAAGTTCATTTTACACGAATAAACAGGATTTCTATGTTTCAACAGAATTCTATTTTACCCCTGAGGGCGTGAGCTTTGTTTATCCCCCTTATGCTATAGGTCCTTTTGCCGAAGGTGAAATTACCTTGCAAGTGTATTGGCAGCAATTGGAAGATATTGTTAATCCATCTTATTTATGGTAAGCGTAGAAGTTGAGCATTTAATTAGATTTTTATTTGAAATAAAAACAATTGTTGTATATTTTATGTTTTTTTCCGTTAAAATACATTCTATTATAAGGTATAACTGGTTGAATTTAGAGGGTTATACCACTTTTTAGGTATTAAATAATATTTTTATATGACAATTTTGGTTCTAGGCATTAATCATAAAACCGCAACGGTGGGATTGCGTGAGAAAGTAGCGTTTTCGCTAGAGAAACGCCAGCTTGCTTTACAACAAATTCAGTGCTTAGAATTGGCTCAAAGTGCGGTGATTTTATCTACTTGTAATCGAACTGAAATTTATCTACATAATAAAAATCTTTCGCCGACTGAAACCAAGGAAACACAAGATTTTCTTGATCAGATAGTGGCTTGGTTTGCTCAAATTCACCAAATTGATTTAATCGAATTAAAAGCCTGTTTGTATCTGCATCAAGATAAAAATGCGGTGAAACATTTGATGTCAGTGGCTTGTGGGTTGGACTCCTTGATTTTAGGTGAACCGCAAATTTTAGGACAAGTGAAGCAAGCCTATCAATTAACGGAAGAATATTATCAATCACAAGCAGATTATGCTTTAACCAGCGAAATTTCTC
>Ga0192257_1058_pt1 | contig 10602 bp, 10 predicted proteins | sample Koala_Koa26_N3_FD_131280 | JGI IMG/M metagenome (GOLD analysis project Ga0192257, IMG submission 131280) | Enriched cells from koala feces incubated with labeled cellulose particles, San Francisco Zoo, California, United States - Koala_Koa2-6_N3 ...
TGCGGCTTGCTCATCTTCACCTTCTGCAGAAATTGTAATTACCGTACCTTGGGTTAATCCTAAAGTTTGTAATTTAAATAAGCTTTTTGCACTTGCACTTTTACCAGCAGAAGTCACGGTAATATCCGAACTAAACCCTTTCGCTTCTTTTACGAATTGTGCCGCAGGGCGCGTATGTAAACCACTTGGCGCGGTAATTTCAACGTCTTTTGAGTACATAATGTTTCCTCTTTTTTGATTTTTGATTTAAATGAAATCTTACACTATTTTTGCATAAGCCTTGATAGTAAGTAAATACGTTTATTCTAAGCGATTAATGAAATTGAATCACGTTAAAATTGACAAAAAACTGAAAATAATTAGTAAATCGGCTAAATAACCATCACTCATTAACAGATTATTAACTTTGTTCCGATTGTAATCGATCTAGCCCAGCCCTTAAGTCTAAAATAAGCTCATCTACCGCTTCAAAACCAATATGCACGCGAATTAATGTCCCGCTTAAAGTGCGGTCAATATTTGGACGAATTTTGGCAATATCTTCCGGTTGGTTATATAAAATTAAACTCTCAAAACCACCCCAAGAATATGCCATAGTAAATAATTCAAAATGATCCATAAAAGCGGAAAGTTGTTGTGCATTTAATTTTTGTTTTAACTCAAAAGAAAATAAGCCAGCTGAACCGGTAAAGTCACGTTTAAAAAACTCATGCCCTAAACAACTTGGCAACGCTGGGTGATAAACTGCTTTCACTTCCGGTTGTTGCGCTAACCATTTAGCGATTTGAATACTACTTTCTTCATGTTGTTTAAAACGAACAGCTAACGATCGAATTCCCCGTGCTGTTGTATAAGCACTGTCTGCATCTACCATTTGCCCCATTAAATAGGAATGCTCACGCAATTGATCCCAACAACGCGCATTTGCAACAGCAGTACCTATCATTACATCAGAATGCCCGACTAAATATTTAGTCCCCGCCTGAATAGAAATATCCACGCCATAATCAAGTGCTTTAAATAAAATACCTCCACCCCATGTATTATCTGCCATAATCACTACATCAGGATTCACGGCTCTCACCGCTTGTACAATGGCTAGTACATCCGGCACTTCCATGGTCAACGAACTCGGCGTTTCAAGGAAAACCACACGCGTATTAGGTTGCATCAAATCTGCAATTTTTGCACCGCACATCGGATCATAAAATGTCGTTTCAACCCCCATTTTTTTCAGAATTCGATGACAAAAATCTTGACTCGGTTCATAAGCTGCTCCCGACATCAAAATATGCTCACCGGCCTTAACAAAAGCTAAAATACTATTAGTAATTGCTGCTGCACCACAAGGATAAAGATAACAACCTGCCCCTCCCTCCATTTCACACATTAAATCTTGTAACGCAAAATGCGTTAATGTACCACGGCGACCATAAAATAATGCTTGTTTAGCGCGATTAATGGTCGCTTGTCTTTTCTCTGCTAAATTGTCAAAAAGCAACGAAGATGCACGCTGAATCACAGGATTTACCGCCCCTTGGGTGACGCGTTTATTTCGCCCTGCATGCACTAAGGTTGTGGTTAATGAATATTTTTTGCTCATACTATTTCCTCATTATATCTATTCGCGATAATTTCATGCAATTCTACCTTTAAGCGTTCAAATACCGGCGTCCAATTAAAATCAAAACGTTGACGCAACACTTTAATCGTAGGATACCATAGATTTTCATCACCTTGATAACCCCAACGCCAGTCAGTATAAAAAGGCACTAATACAAAACCCTTAATCCCTAAGGAACCGGCTAAATGAATCACCGAAGTATCCACACTCACCAAATAATCTAGTTGAGCCACTGCTCCTGCCGTATCTGCCATACAATCAAAATATTGCCCTAAATAAGGAATTGAGTATTTGTCAAATAAAGTCCTTTCCTGTTGATTAATTTCTTTCTGAATACAATACCATTGAATTTGTTCAGAAAACTGTAACAATGGTTCAATCAAAGCAACATTATGCACTGAGCGTGCTTTATCATTCTCATGGCTAGGATTACCTCGAAAAACAAACCCTATTTTTATTTTATCACTTTGCATTAATGCGGAAAATTTCGCTTTGTTCTCGTGTTTTGCAAAAAAATAAGGATAGCGTTTGGGTAATAAATTAAACGGCTCAGAAACGTGAGCTAACAGATCATGGGGATAAACCCAATAATCATAATCAGGGAATGACGTCTCATTCATTAATGATGCATCTAACACCAGATCAATATCAGGATGCGTTTCAAATAATGTTTTAATGGGCTTTTGCACCATAAAAATTAATTTTGCTACATGGCAATGATGTTTTAAATAATAAGCTAGTTGTCCAAACATGATTTCATCGCCCAAACCAAATTCAGACCATACGAGTAAAGTCTTTTGTTTCAATTTCTCTACCGCCCCACACAACCGTTTATCTAACATATTAGGAATAATCGGGCTACGAGATGGAAAATAATCTTGCTTAAACAGACAGTCTTTACGCTGCTGAAAGCCTAAATGATAGTTATTAATACGTAATAAATGAAGAGCATAAAAAATTAAGTTTTGCGAACAATGCGTATGTCTAAGCGCCCGTTGCCACAACACATTAGCATAATCAACCCCTTTTGTTTGCAACCAAATATTGGCTTGTAGAAGATAACAAAAAGGAAAACGAGGATACAACATATATAATTTAAATAGCACCATTTCCGCACGGTCAATATCACCTTGTTCGCACAACTTTATTGCCGTTTCATGCAGCACGTCTTTCGTGGGTAAAGCAATTCGTTTTTTAACCATATAATAGGGAACATTCTGCTCGTCAAACTCACTCAACTCCGCGAAATCAGACAGAAACTGTTGGATATGTTGTGCCGTCAAATTAGATGTTTTACTAATCACCAAATAGCCATTTTCCTTTAATACATAAAACCAACTGGCTAAGGCTTCTACAATAGTAGAAATATCCTTTAATTGATCATTTACTTCATCAGAAATATAAATACAATCCATATCTTGTTCTGACAAATGTTCCAAATAGAGAATATTGCCAAAAGACGGCAAATAATAATATCTATTTGAGATAATTAATGATTCAGGCAGGGTATTTAGCAGAGAATGCATAAATTTCTCAGTATAAGCAATAATTAATCCTTTCATATTCAAACATTATTTGCTTTAAAGTTGTTGTATCATTGCCAATACCATTTGTGATGACATGTTGGCAGCTAAAGGTAGAAATTCTTCGAAAGACATATTCGCTTGCCCGTCACCAGCATCAGAAATGGCTCGCACGACAACAAACGGTACAGCAAAACTATGACAAACTTGAGCAATCGCCGTGGCTTCCATTTCTACTGCCGTAACTTGTGGGAAATCGGCTTTAATGCGTTGTAACGATTCCCCCCCCGCAATAAAACTATCACCAGAACAAATTAAACCCTGTTTAACGCGATACCCCTGTTGTTGTGCTATTTTTCCCGCCAGTGCAGTTAATTTTTGATCTGAAAGAAAAACAGCAGGACAAGCCGGTAATTGCCCTTTGGCATAACCAAATACCGTCACATCCACATCGTGATAAGCGGTTTCAGTGGAAATCACAATATCTCCTACTTTCAAACCTTGTGCCACCCCACCAGCGGATCCAGTATTAATGACCACATCTGGTTTGGCCAATTGTAATAATGCGGTTGTAGCAATAGCCGCAGCAACTTTACCGATCCCCGATTGCACTAACGCCACCGATTTACCTGCAATTTTTCCGTCAAAAATCACCGCACTTGCCACTTTAATTTCTGTTTTTTCGGTCATTAACCCTAACAGAATGTCCACTTCCTGTGCCATTGCACCGACAATACCAATTTTCATTTATCTTGTTGTTCCAGAATTACTTTATTGACTAAATAATCTAACACCGCGAAAGTATAATCATCATTATACAGCGTGCTAATGGTTAATACATATTTACCATTTATTACCACAAAAGGATAGGTAAATACGCCATATTTTTCCGTTCTTGCAATGGCTGAATTCACCAATTTTATGGTTGAATTTGCATAAAAAATGTTATTAAATCGTTTTTCATCCACTTGATGTTGTTGCAACCAGACTGACAAATTTTCTAATTTAGCTAACTCAATATAACGTGACACTTCTGTTGTTTCAAATAACAATAAATCAGAAACATCATCACGTTTCATCTGATGTAAACTATAAAACACTTGGGCTGAATAATGCGCATTTGCAGTAGCAATCGGATATTCTTCATAGCTTACGCGATCTGAATTTAATTCTTGATATAACACCAAAATATCTTGCACATTAACACAAGTCCGGCAATCGTAATCAAAAAAAGATTGAATCTGCACTCGCCCTTTTTCTAACTGCATATTGATCGGTGTAGTATAGGAAAAATAATCCCTCCCATCTTGAAACGTTTTTTCATTTTCCGTACTGGCTAATTCTGCTGTGTTTTTTTGTAGCGCATTATTATCCGCCCAAGCCATACTACTACATAATAACAAAAATAATATCGATAAATATTTCATAGCTTACACTAACATGACTGGCTCAATATAATCCACTAATAATTGAATATTCCGATGACCACGAAATTCATTAATATCTAATTTATACACCAATCTTGCTTGTTTAATAGACATATCAGGATAATAGCGAGTATCAATATTAAAAGCAATGGCATCAATCAGTTGTCCGCCCTGTTTCGGTTCTAGCAACATTTTCAAATGACGTTCTCCGACTACACGTTGCTGCAAGATTTTAAATTCACCGTCAAAAACAGGCTCAGGAAAGGCCTGTCCCCAAGGTCCTGACTGTTTTAATGTTTCGGCGGTTTGAACAGTTAATAAGGACGATGCCAATTCGCCATCTGTCCATAGAGTGCCTTGCAATTCATCATTCCCTAGTGATTCCGTGACTACATCATTAAAACTGTGTTGAAATTGTTCAAACATATCTGCTCGAATACTTAATCCTGCCGCCATCGCATGACCACCGAATTTTAAAATCATTTCTGGATGACGTTGGTGTACACGTGCCAATAAATCTCGCATATGCAACCCTTCCACCGAACGAGCTGATCCTTTTAATACCTTATCACCATCTTGTGCAAAAGCGACAGTAGGGCGATGAAACTGATCTTTAATACGAGAAGCGACAATCCCTAATACGCCCTGATGCCAATCTGATTGATAAAGTGCTACCCCCAATGGTAATTGCTGTTCGCGATTAACTGCGGTTAATTTTCGACAAATTTCTAATGCCTCCAATTTCATACCCTGTTCAATTTCTTTACGTGTTTGATTTAATTCATCTAGTTCTAAGGCTAAAGCTCGAGCTTGCGCCATGCTGTCAGTTAATAACAATTCAACCCCGATGGACATATTATCCAATCTCCCAGCTGCATTTAACCTTGGTGCAATGGAAAAGCCTAAATCACTGGCAGTTAATTGATGAATATTTTTATTCGCCACTTCCACTAAGGCTCGAATACCACAACAACAATGCTCGGCGCGAATACGTAATAATCCTTGATAAGCCAAAATTCGATTATTTTGATCTAACGGCACCACATCCGCAATGGTTCCCAAAGCAACCAAATCCAATAAATCGGTAAAATTTGGTTGAGTTTTATTCTCAAATACGCCCATTTCACGCAACTTAGCGCGCAATGCCAACATGACATAAAAAGTCACACCGACGCCGGCTAAAGATTTTGATGGAAAATCACAGCCAGCTAAATTCGGATTTACCATAGCATCTGCGTTCGGCAACTGTTCTGCTGGCAAATGGTGATCGGTAATAATGACGCTCACATCATGTTGCTTTAAATAATCCACACCATCTAAAGACGACACCCCATTATCCACCGTCATCAGAACATCAACACCTTGTGCCAATGCGGTTTCTGCCACTGCGACACTTAATCCATAACCCTGTTCAAAACGGTTTGGGATCAAATAATTCACATCGGTAAAGCCTAACTGACGTAATGCCATTACTGCTAAAGCTGTACTGGTTGCACCATCTGCATCAAAATCCCCGACAATCACAATTTTTTTCTCTCGAGAATCTGCCAATAATTGCACCGCAGTTTGCATACCTGATAATAAATACGGTGATAACATGGACGACAAAGTGCGGTCTAATTGTTGTGAATTTTGAATATGACGAGAACGATATAAACGATCTAATAAAGGGTTATCACAAACAGGTGAACCTGCCGGTACGGATCTTCGTTGAATGATTTTATGCACAGGAATTATTGTTATTATTAATTAATCATCATAGGGCACATTATCTAATCTGCCCCTAATTGTTAGTTATTAGTTAATTCAGCAAGTAAGGCTTTCGGTTCCAAATAACCACCAATCACTTCGCCATTTTCAGTCACAATAGCTGGTGTACCTTGTACTCCGAAAGCAATACCCAACTGATAATGTTTAACGACAACATTTGGCGTTTTTAATTGTTTTGGTAGATTACCTTGTTCTGCATCATTTAAGGCTTGCATAGGATCTTGAGCAGTAAAAATCGCTTCCATCTGTTGAGCGGTTTGATCATTGCTTGCTACCCCGCGACGTGGAAAGGCTAAATAACGCACCGTAATACCTTGCTCATTATATTCTTTCATTTGCTCGTGTAATTTATGGCAATAATAACAACTAATATCCATAAACACAGTCACCACGTGCTTTTCATGTTTAGCCGGATAAATGATCATATCATTTTTATAACTCTCTAACCTTGCCATTAAGGATTTTGCCGATACATCAACAGGCCCTTTATCGGTTAATTCATATAATTTACCGTGCAAAATATATTTCGCATCATCACTGGCATATAAAATCCCTTCTTCCGTATTGACTGTTTTTAATCCCTGAATCGGTGAATCGTTAACTTCAACTTGCTGCAACCCCATCTTAGTTAATTTGGCAATAATGGCTTTATCATCCGCTATGGCATGAAAAGCTAAGAACGAGAGAAAAACTGCGGTGAAAATTTTGTACATTTTATTTTCCATAATCATCATTCCAAATAAATGCGATCAGTTTACCACAATTTTCCGTTGAATTTAACTATTTAACTGATAATCGATTTTGCCAAACACTACACAACTGCTGGTAAATAGACTATAATTCACGGCTCACAGAATTTAAGAAATCATGTTATGTTTGAAATTAACCCAGTAAAAAATAAAATTACCGCACTTTCTGAACGTACCAATGTACTTCGGGGGTATCTTTGACTTTGAAGCCAAAGTCGAACGATTAGAAGAAGTCAACGCCGAATTAGAACAACCTGAAGTCTGGCATCAACCTGAAAAAGCCCAAGCCTTAGGCAAAGAACGCTCTGCCCTTGAATTAGTGGTCAATACCATTAAAAAACTCGATCAAGGTTTGGAAGACGTGGACGGATTGTTAGAATTAGCCATTGAGGGCGAAGATGAACAAACCTTTAATGAAGCTGTTGCAGAACTTGATGAATTAGAACAGCAGTTAGCCAAATTAGAATTTCAACGTATGTTCAGCGGTCAACACGACAGTTGCGATTGTTATGTGGATTTACAAGCAGGCTCGGGCGGAACGGAAGCACAAGACTGGACAGAAATGCTATTGCGAATGTATTTACGTTGGGCGGAATCGAAAGGCTTTAAGACGGAATTAATGGAAGTGTCCGATGGTGATGTAGCTGGTCTGAAATCAGCGACTATTAAGGTGTCTGGCGAATATGCTTTCGGCTGGTTACGTACAGAAACTGGCATTCACCGTTTAGTGCGCAAGAGCCCGTTTGATAGCAATAATCGCCGTCATACCTCTTTTGCTGCTGCCTTTATTTACCCTGAAATTGATGATGATATTGATATTGACATCAATCCGGCGGATTTACGCATTGATGTGTATCGTGCCTCGGGAGCAGGTGGTCAGCACGTCAATAAAACCGAAAGTGCGGTGCGAATTACCCATATTCCAAGCGGTATTGTAGTGCAATGTCAAAACGACCGTTCGCAGCACAAAAACAAAGATCAATGTATGAAACAGCTCAAAGCCAAGCTGTATGAAATGGAAATGATGAAGAAAAATGCCGATAAACAAGCCTTGGAAGAAAGCAAATCCGACATTGGCTGGGGCAGTCAGATTCGTTCCTATGTATTAGATGATAGTCGGATTAAAGATTTACGCACTGGCGTGGAAAATCGCAATACCCAAGCGGTGCTTGATGGCGATTTAGATCGATTTATTGAAGCAAGCCTAAAGGCTGGATTGTAATCTATTTTATAAAAATTGTAGGGGCGTATTGCATACGCCCAATAAACATAATCAATATTTAAAAGGTAACCAATATGTCAGAACAACAAACAACAGCACTGGATTTTCATGGTGAAATGGCAGTCCGTCGCGACAAATTAAAAGCATTACGAGCAAAAGGCAATGCGTTCCCTAACACATTCCGCCGTGATGCGTTAGCCCAAGATTTACACGATAAACACGAAAGTACAGATGGCGAAGCATTAAAAGCGGAAAACATTCAAGTTGCCGTAGCAGGTCGTATCATGACGCGCCGTGCAATGGGCAAAGCAACATTTATCACCTTACAAGATATGAGTGGCAAAATTCAGCTTTATGTAGCACGTGATAATTTACCTGAAGGTGTTTACAAAGAGGATGTAGGACATTGGGATTTAGGCGATATTGTCGGTGTAAAAGGGACATTATTTAAAACCAAAACCAATGAATTAACCGTTAAAGCCCATGAAGTGCAATTATTAACCAAGGCATTACGTCCATTACCCGATAAATTCCATGGTTTGAGCGATCAAGAAATCCGCTATCGTCAACGTTATTTAGATTTAATTGCCAACGAAGATTCTCGCCGCACGTTTATTATTCGTTCTAAAGTCATTTCAGGTATGCGTGAATTTTTCCTAAGTAAAGGCTTTATTGAAGTGGAAACCCCAATGTTGCAAGTGATCCCTGGCGGTGCGGCAGCACGTCCATTTGTGACCCATCACAATGCCTTAGACATTGATATGTACTTGCGTATTGCCCCAGAGCTGTATTTAAAACGCTTAGTAGTGGGCGGTTTTGAACGAGTGTTTGAATTGAACCGTAATTTCCGTAATGAGGGCGTTTCTGTGCGTCATAACCCTGAATTTACCATGATTGAATATTATCAAGCCTATGCGGATTACCACGATTTAATGGATAACACCGAAGAATTGCTACGCAAATTAGCCCTTGATATTCTGGGTACGACGATTGTGCCTTACGGCGAATACGAATTTGATTTCGGCAAGCCATTTGAGCGTATTACCATGCACGATGCAGTGCTTAAATACGGTGCAGATAAAGGCATTGTAAAAGACGATCTTTATGATCTCGATCGTGCTAAAGCTGTTGCCAAAAAACTGGGTATTGAAGTACAAAAATCTTGGGGCTTAGGTTCAATCATCAATGCGATTTTTGAAGAAGTGGCAGAACATCACTTAATTCAGCCAACATTCTTAATGGCTCACCCAGCGGAAATCTCCCCATTAGCACGCCGTAATGATGACAATCCTGAAGTGACCGATCGTTTTGAACTCTTTATCGGTGGTCGTGAAATTGGTAATGGTTTCTCCGAACTTAACGATGCGGAAGATCAAGCGGAACGCTTTGATGCCCAAGTTGCAGCAAAAGATGCGGGTGATGATGAAGCCATGTTTAAAGATGATGACTTCGTGGTCGCCCTTGAACACGGTTTACCACCAACAGCAGGTGAGGGCTTAGGTATTGACCGTTTAGCAATGTTATTTGCTAACGCCGCCTCCATTCGTGATGTAATTCTATTCCCTGCGATGAAACAGAAATAATCTAAAAACAAGGTAAAATTTAACCGCACTTTAAAACAATGATCTGCACCCCAAAAGTTGGACTAATAACCCAACCAAATAAGGTGCAGATTTTTATGACTAAATACACCCAAACATTCAAACAACAATTCGTTGATTTTTACTTTGATAATCGCAAAAACCTACCTAAAACACTTAAACATTTTCAGCTAGTGCGAGAAACTGTCAGACGTTGGATTATAAAATTTAAGCATTCGGGTTATAATGGATTAGCCGTGTTACATCACAAGCAAATCTATTCGTCCGAGTTTAAATTCCAAGTCATTCAAAGTATACTGAGCGGACAATTCATTAGCGAAGAAGTGACATTACATTTCGGCTTATCAAATTCAGGAATTGTCAGTCAATGGTTACAAACCTTTGAGAAAAGGTATAAATGGCTTATTACCGAAACCAAAAGGTCGCCCGAGTATGAAGCCTAAATACCCCAAAATGCTACCTAAACCCAAAACCCGTGAAGAAGAACTTGAACTTCGTATTTTAAGACTTGAAGCGGAGAACGATTTTCTAAAAAAGTTGGACGAGATTATCAAACGAGAAAACAGGAAACGGCAGAAGCTATCCAAGCCTTAAGATTACGTTATCCGTTAGCTTTGCTGCTCGAAATTGCGGGACTTTCTCGTCGTGTATTTTTCTATCGCCGTGTAGCTGCAGAATTAAAAGGC
>Ga0192257_1072_pt1 | contig 7829 bp, 10 predicted proteins | sample Koala_Koa26_N3_FD_131280 | JGI IMG/M metagenome (GOLD analysis project Ga0192257, IMG submission 131280) | Enriched cells from koala feces incubated with labeled cellulose particles, San Francisco Zoo, California, United States - Koala_Koa2-6_N3 ...
CCACGTCGCAGGTTTGGAAGACCCGAATAATAACCACTATACCATACCCGCAGTATCAAGACATTATATTCAGTTTTCTGAATAGTGCTTCGTCCTAAGGAAAACCGAACCAAAACAAAGGACGAAGGACGAAGGACGAATTTACGCACCACCTTTTAATTCTGTAAATTAAAATATTTGTTCTTCAAAGTCATTTTGCTGATTGAATAATGTCTTTAAAGCTCCCCAAGGGACTCGAACCCTTAACCCTCTGATTTGTTAATCAATACTTAAATATTTTTCTCCTTTATTTTTTGTAATTGGTCATGTAATAGATAATCTTTAGCAAAGCTAATACCTTTTACTTGACCACTTTTTGTAGGAACAAAGCGAAGAATTTTAGTTGTAGAACATTCTTCAATCGGAACTAAATAACATTCACCATTATAGAAAGTTGCAAAATAATCAATTTCTTCTTTGGTATATCGAATATTCTTAACTCCTGTGCTATTAACATGAGAACTTCTACAAGAAAACTCTATGGCTTCATCCATACTTTCGGCAGTTTTAGGTAATGAAGCTGTTTTAACTTGGACTTTAAGCAATGTGCCGTCAACATCTACAATCATGTCATATCGTGAATTTTCTCCATAGGGTAAACTCACATGACACCCTTCTTTATAAAAGGCAGTTAGACATTGAAGTTCTGTCAAGTTCCCTTTTTGTTTTGCATTTAATTCCATTTATTCTATTTTTATTTAAGTTTGTTTAACAAATCAGATGCGCCACCAATTACGCCAGAGGAGCATAATAACCAACTTTCTGTTTCTTGGTAGCTGGCACCTCAGATGGTAAGTTACATCACCTTATGCTACTAAGCCGATGAAGCGGGAGAGGTACGATCCCTCAACCTCCTGATTGCAAAACAGGCGTTCTCCCAATTAGAACTACCGCCCCATTTTCCTATGAGACTAGACCGCAGCCGACTCAGGGGCTGTCCGCCTTCTTGTTATTTTTCTTGCGCTTAATTGCACGGGCTTCCTTAATGGCATCTTTACTCTTCAGCTTTTTAGCATCATAAGCTGCCACCAGCGCGTCTTTACGCTCCTGCTCCGCTTTAAACGCCTTGTCCGCGTCTTTCTTTAACTCTTCCTCGGTTTTCACCTTGGTATTGCGGATCATATTATCAAACTTCCGCATTCTCCGAGCCTTCTGCTCTTTTGTTTCCTGATCTCCAAAACCCAGTGCGTTAGTTCCAACCAATGTCCATTTACTCATAATTATCAAATCTCCTTTTTCCTTATATAAATATTATATCAAAAATTTTTTCTTTTGTCAATAAGACATCTCCTGCCTGGGAATCGGACCCAGAGCTTGGGTTTAGAAGACCCAGGTTTTATCCATTAAACTAACAGGAGTTAAACACTCCATACAGGAATCGAACTCGCATCTCTGGTTCCGTAGACCAGTGCTCTATCCATTAAGCTAATGGAGTAAAATAAGCGATAGCGGCGGATTTGAACCCAGCGATCTCCGCAGTGACAGTGCGGCGCTTTAAACCAGACTAAGCTACGCTACCTTATAAGCTGTTTGTTGTTAAACAAACAGCCGAGTGGTGTGACTATATGTCCAAAGTCTTGCAAGACACTCTTTAAATGACATGCACACTCTATTCAAGTAACATCCCACTCATATTAGTTTCACTTGGTTTCCAACCAAGCTAACAGCGGATAAAGGATTCGAACCTTTTCTTTGTGAGTCAAAGTCACATGCGCTCACCAATTACGCTAATCCGCTAAAAACAAGACACTTTACATTATTTGATAACAAGTCAAACTTTCTTCCATTAAGAATTGTAAAATTTGTTGTTTGTGTCTTTTTATTTCTTATGTATATATTATATTATAATTTTTATTAAAAATCAATTTTGGTGGATTGTTCCCAGCTTTATTCATCCACTTCCCACAATGAACGCATTTACTATAGAGTTCCTTTTTACAAGTTTCGTCTGCCATGGGAGCTTAAGCGTGCGCCATCTGGGATTTGAACCCAGGACCACTCGCGTATCAGACGAGGACTCTAAACCAACTGAGCTAAGCTAGTAAATATTTCAAGGCAGTTATACTTCATTTGCCCTACCAACTGGACGACTCACGCTAACCCGCATAAGATTGGATTTGAACCAACGACTTAATGATTTTATCATTGTTTGCTGTAACTGCCTTTTCTTTATTTCTTATGTATATATTATATTATAATTTTTATTAAAAATCAATTAATGTTTTATATAAACAGCATTATTTTTTAGAACAGAAAAATGCTGAAAAAAACTGAGAAAGAGGAAAGAAAAAGTTCTTTTTTCATAACACTCCTTGCATTTAAGTGTAACCTAGGACTAAAAAAACCAAAACCTTTATAAAATCTTTATCTCCTACATACCTGCGTGTGAGGTTTGGCAAGTCCTCATTTCCTATGACGCTTACATAGGCGTGCTCTTCTTTACACTAACTCGCGTTATGGACCGAGATAAAGAGAATTGCGGGAGCAGGATTTGAACCTACGACCTTCTGCTTCTTATTCTTCTTTACAAAGTGACAAAATTTGTTTTTCTACTGTATAATCATCTATCCAATTACACGTTGAAATACAACTATTATTTAATGGAGGATAATTATGACTGCGAAAAATTTTTGATCGACAATTCTCTATTGTTTTAACAGGAATTACTACTAATTGATTTTCAATAATTGAACAAATAAAATCAATTTGATCTTTAGTATAATACTTTACATTCCTAGAGTTTGCTGTAAACTGCTGATTTGCGGTATTTATTATATAACTACCATTTTCTTTTTGATGAGCTGTTTTACATTGAATTCTAAAATATTTATTATTTCCTACATCAACCATTAAATCATATCTACTTGTATTGCCGAATGGAAAAGATACGATAAATCCTTTTTCAATAAATTTTAATGCACATTCCAATTCACATTTCATACCTTTAATTTGAGTTTCATTAAATAAATTTGGAATTTCATTACACCTCCTTTATTTAAGGCTCACTTTGTAACATTGAATATGAGGCAGACGAGCTGACCAGACTGCTCTATCCCGCGTTATTAAATTATATCAATGACGCCTGCGAGAATTGAACTCACGTCTGAAGGGTGAAATCCTTCTGTCGCTACCACTAGACTAAGGCGCCGCATATCAAGGCTTTTTAATGAGAGCCTTGCAACTCAAAGAGAGGTTATAACAAAATTTAAACTAACTGTAATCACCCTTGTGGGACTTGAACCCAGATTAAGCATAATTTTATACTATATTTTTTCCCATTCTTCATCAGAATATTTTTTAATTTCTGTTGCTTTTCTTGGAAGATTAAATTTATCGCACCATTTTCTTATAGCATTATCACTTACTTCATACTTTTCACCAATTTTGACCAAACTTTGAATTCGATACTTTATAAAATTATGCTCGTCCTTACCTTTAGACGAAAGGGCGTTTGTCGCGGGAATTTAGCCATCCCGCAAAGGAAAAAGTCTTATGTTTATTGCAACTGCTTTTTCCTCTTTCCTTTTATACATATATTATATCAAAAATTTTAAAATTTTTCAAGAAAGATTGTTTTTCTCCACTAGAGACGCAACAATCAAGCGCTACCATGGTATTACTCTCGGAAGATTTCCAGCCAAGTCCAGAGTCATTAATTTTGCTTGCTAGGTACGCCGACATCTTTTTTAGTTCTTTGTGCTATATAACATCAGGAGACTAAGCTGAGGAAACGCACCTTCCGCAATCTGCTTTTTCCTATCCTTTTTTTCTCATAAAGGACGAAACGCATTGTTTTATTTAATCGTCCGCTCAACAATTTTGCGGTCATAATATAGTTAGTGGGGTATTTGTTATGTCGGCAAACTACCCACCCACCAGGGCTACCATCTGCGCCAGTGAGGAAGTCGTCCCTCATATAATGCCACTGGCAAGACCTGGGCAGTTCAGTCGCTCTGCCAAGCGTATTCCGCTATCCCTTACCCACACTCAATGACCACTTGAGCGTTAAATAAACAATAGCTAAAGAAGTGGAATAACCTCCTTAACTCTCGCGGCAGGGCTTGAACCTGCGACCCTCGGTTTAACAGACCGATGCTACTACCAACTGAGCTACACGAGAATATTGTTGCTCACCTTCTCTGGCGTGTGATTTAATTCCGATACGTCTACCTACGAAAACAACTTTTTTCATTTCTTATGTATATATTATATCATAAATTTTTAAAGTTATCAATTTAAGAAAATTGATAAGAATTTTTTCCTAACAGCGCTCCTTGATTTCTCGTGGACTGTTGTTTAACAAACGAATAAGGCGATAATAGCTCTAACTCTCCCATTAAACTCAAGGTTTCTGGTTTGAAAAATCTTTATAAGAAATAATACTATAAACCTTTTTTCTTATTTCTTTCTTATCATATAAACATTATAACAAATTTTTTATTAAAAATCAATAGCAGATTTTAATACCAACCCTCTAACTCATCATATACAACCTTAATATAAGAGCTTGCGACTTCCAAAACTTCATCAATAATTTCATCCCAGTCTCCGTCTGCACCATTATAAATATCTCTGATAGCAGAATAGAAACAATGAAACTCAGTTTCTACATGATCTCGAAATCCTTCATCACAAAACATTACCATTAAAATAGTTAAAAGTTTATTCCTCATAAAAAATTCCTTTCTTTATATCCATAATGTGTTAATAATTGCTCTATATTGCGGCGACCAACAGGATTCATTGAATGAACTCTGAAGCTACCAATAGGCAGCTGATATTCAACTATATATTTAGCTACATCATAACCAGATTTTTCTTCCCCTAAGTCATGATTCAAAATCAACCACCTCAATATCATAATTACAAGAGGAAAAATAATCAAGCATTTCAATCGCTGACTCATAAGTTTTACACCACAAAAATCCGTCTGGCGCAGTTCTCATATCATCAATCCAAATTTTTACGCTCATATTATTTCTCCTTTCTTTTTATTTGGCGACTACACTTTGTGTAGCACGCTTTTCTTTATGTATATATTATATTATATTTTTTATGAAAAATCAATAGGAAAAACATTAAACAGGCGCCGCAGGATTCGAACCCGCATCGTGCGGTTTTGGAGACCGCTGTTTTCCCATTAAACTAGACGCCTAAATTTATCTTTGAACGCGGAAACCTTGCTTTGTAGCCACTTTAAGCCACGTTTGAAGATGGATAGTTTAACCTCTGTAGTGACTTGAGATGGCACTTCCGCGCATATATCGTCTTTTAATTCTATTGTTTCTATGGTTATATCAGGTAACACGGCATAATTTTTAAGAACATTGTCCAAACTATTTTCATAATGATAATATTTACTTAAATAATCTTGCATTTCTTTCTTACCTTCTGGATAAATAGAGACAATCCAAAAACAAGTAAGGGGCAGCTGATGTTTAACAATATATCTAGCTATATCCATACCTGTGCCTGTTTTTTTCAATCCTAAATGGTAATCTAAACACAATAATACGCGGACACTTGCTCTGTAGTGACTTCAATCTGGGTCTCTGGCTCTACATACCCACTGTCCGCGCTCTTGACGAATATATGGTACTCGTCTGTAACTTCTACTCATTATGTAATACCTCCTTATATTAGATATTACATAATACTCACCTCTTTCTTATCTTTGCCATTGATGGCGAACTTTTCTTTGAGATTTCCAATTACGCTCGACGCTTCTAGTCCAATCATCCCACCAACCATCAGGTAATTCTTTATGTGAACCACGGTTAAATTCCTTATACTCAGGATTTTTATATATAGCTACAATATGTTTTATCTTGCGAGGTCGGATAGACGGACCTCCGCGATGCTTACCTGTATGTGGTACAGAAGTTTCTCTAAAAACGCCATAATATAACAGAATAAGGTTTTCTATTTTTGACCTTACCTTTAATATGTTCAAGATAATATAACCATGCATCAGTTTCATATGCTCTTGCATTAATATCTCTTCCATATCCATCAAAGTAATGACCATTATAAGCGTCATTACTATAATCAGTACCGCCCCAATATTTATAAGCATTAGCATTAAAGCGCTTTCGTCTCCTATTTCTCTTATTTGATACTCTCTCCGCCATCCCCAATAACCTTCTGTATAAATGCTATCTCTATTTACGACTTCATACATGGTAGTCCTCCTTAAATTAAATTATAGGTTTCCTACCATACATCAAACATCCTTATCATAATATTTTCTCCTTTACAAGAGTAAGTAGATGAGGAAGGATTCGAACCTTCACCGCCGTTAGGCACAGATCCCACATTTTATATACTGCTGAATAAAATTTTTACAAACTTCAACTGAAAAATCAGTAAATATATCTGCGCGTTTATCCGTTTCGCCACTCATCTATAATAGGGAGGACGGGAATTGAACCGCGGCAACTGGTTTATAAGACCAGCCCAATCACCACTTTGGTACCTCCCGTTAAATCATTATATGCTTTTGTCTTGCTATCTTATTTATATACAAAAGCCATCTATGTGCGTCATTATAATGTTCCCAAGAATAAAGTAATACATCATTTTCTTCATAATAAGAAAAATTACTTGCATTAAATTCATTCTTGAGTAATAATATAAAATCCGCGGGCGGCAGGTCTAAGATGCGACAGGGCACCCACCAAAGCCCGCTTATTCCAGCTAAATCATCCACACAGTTTACATGCCAACGTCCAGTTGGACTCTGCCATTCACTAGCTTTATACAATCTAGCCATGTCGCATCTCCTCTCTTACAGACCTAACTTCGCAAGCAGGTCTTTTACATTCTGTTTCTCCTGCTCTGTTGGAGTATTCATCGCCGTCTCTGAAAACGTGGAAGTTGTTGCTGTATCACTCGCTACGACTGGTTCTCCAGGGATAACATCCGCCGCGCCATTAATTACATTTACCTTGGCGCATGTCAGCACACACTTCAACTGAATAGCTTCACCAGACTCGGTCATAGGTATCCTTATCTCTTTTTCATTTATAAAAGATCCAGGGAATGTTTCCAAGATTTTCTTGGTAGCAATCTCTTTAGAACTGGTTCCTTTCGCTGCCATTCTCTTTACCTCTTACTTTCTCTTTATTATACATTTATTATATTATATTTTTTATTGAAAATCAATTAATTCGTTTTGACCTTCTTACTCAGCTGCCTAATAGTTACATTATTTTTTGTTAAAGTTTTAGCCAAATGTTGAGTAGCCGCGCATATCTGGCATCGATGTCCCTTTAAGCAACGCTTTCCGCATCCTAAACGCCTTTCCGCGAATTGGGGTAATAAACATCTACTATCAATATCTTCATCAAGACTGATAATAAGTTCATTTAAATTTCCAAACCATTCACCATCTTTTGCATATATACGATAATATGTAGCTACTTTCTTATCATCACCATAAAACTCCATAACATCAACATATGGTTCATATACTTTTACATCTTCTGGACGAATAAAAAACTTCATAATACCAGGGGTTGTTTTCCATGCGGATTGAGCTACGTTAGGATACACACGAATGTCAATTCCAAATTCATGGGCGGCTTCCGCACATTGCTTAATATTAAATCCTAAAGCTTCTACAATATAAATGCTAGTAGGCTTTAAATTAACCAATCCCCAAAAAGTATCAAAATCCTGCGCTTGAGTGCGGAAAAAGAATTGAAAATCTCTTTCATCATTTACAATGACTTGATAAACTTTCTGTGTTAATTCCTCTTGACATTCTTGTAATTTAAAAACAAAATTTA
>Ga0192257_1081_pt1 | contig 6861 bp, 8 predicted proteins | sample Koala_Koa26_N3_FD_131280 | JGI IMG/M metagenome (GOLD analysis project Ga0192257, IMG submission 131280) | Enriched cells from koala feces incubated with labeled cellulose particles, San Francisco Zoo, California, United States - Koala_Koa2-6_N3 ...
AACAGATGACGCTTGCACAGCCCAGTGTTTCCACACTATGTAGACGGTTGACCAATGCTCCATGTTTCATCATGCGACTGACCGCCAATGCTAGGGCGATTGTAACCGTTGCCGGCAGTCCCTCTGGAATGGCGGCAATGGCAATGGTAATGCCGGTCATTAGCATATCGAAAAACGGTTCGCCTCGGAGGATACCGGCGAGAAACACTGCGACGCAGACGCCAAGGCAGAGGATTGCTACGACTTTTCCCAGTCCAGAAAGCCGTTTTTGCAGTGGAGTCATTTCTTGTTTTACATCCTGCAGCATTTCAGAGATTTTTCCCATCTGTGTGTGAACACCAGTGGCAATAATAACAGCATTACCGTTTCCACGGAGTACCGCAGTTCCGGCATAAATCAAATGAGGATTATGCAGTGCATTTGACATTTTATCAAAATTATTGTTTTCAGCGTTCTCCACAGCAATTTTTTCCACTGATTCAGATTCACCCGTGAGAATGGATTCGTTGACGGAAAGCTGTGCAGCGGTCACCAAGACAGCATCCGCAGGAACTTGGTCGCCAGCATCGAGTCGAATCATGTCTCCTCGTACCAGTTCTCTCGCTGGGATTGTCTTCCACTTTCCACTTCGATAGACTTTGGCGGTAGGTGCAGTCAAATTTCGAAGTGCCTCTAATGTTTGTTCCGTGCGAAACTCCTGTACAAATCCCAAAATGGCGTTGAGGAGAACAATAAGAATAATGGTAATGGTGTCTGTAATTTCTCCGAGCAGTGCAGAAATACCAGTGGCAGCTAGTAGAATTAGTACCATAACATCTCGGAATTGCTCAAAAAACAATCGAAACGGATGCATTTTCGTCGCTTCCGCCAATTCGTTTTCACCATCCTGCCGTAGACGACTTTCCGCCTGTTTTGTACTGAGTCCGATTTGGCTTTGCATATACAGCACTCCTTTTCATTTCAAAACTATAGAGACACCGTTGAAAATCGCTCAATGGCATGATACGGTGTTGTCATAGGTTATCTTTATGCTAGTGAGACAAGAAGTATGCGCTGTGAGAAGTTAGAAAATGAGATGTTACGTTGAAAATTCATGATAATTTCGTTTTCTGTTAAAGATAATGTGGTATGATAAAACTATTATCGAAAAACGGAGGTTTTCCAATGAATGTTTTAGAAGGTATGTATGAGGGCAAGGGCATAAAGGTTGCAATTGTCGCTTCTCGATTTAATGAATTTATTACCATCAAGCTTGTAGGTGGTGCAGAGGATTGTCTGCTTCGTCATGGAACCAGTGCAGATGATATTACGTTGGCATGGGTACCAGGGGCATTTGAAATTCCTCTTACGGCAAAAAAACTTGCCCTGTCCGGCAAATATGATGCTATCATTTGTGTCGGTGCTGTAATTCGTGGAGCAACGAGTCATTATGATTACGTTTGTTCCGAAGTCTCAAAGGGCATTGCACAAGTGGGTCTCGATACAGGCATTCCGGTGCTGTTCGGGGTCTTGACTACGGATACAATTGAGCAAGCGGTAGAGCGTGCCGGCACAAAGGCAGGGAACAAGGGTTATGATTGTGCCATGTCCGCATTAGAACAGGTGAGCCTGTTTCAGAAGATATAATTTTTAAAATTCTCGAATTTTTTATGCTTTTCGATAGAGGGATTCTGTCGAAAAGCGTTTTTATTGTATATTTTCTATAAAAAAACGGCTTTACAATTGTCAAATCTACCAAAACGTACAATGAAGAAAAAAAACATGAAAAAAGCACTTGCAAAAATAATCGAAATTTGTTATAATAAAAAAGCATTGTGCATATTGTGCATATTTAAAATGATGTTGAGCTGTTTGCTCGAAAAAGGCGCTTGTGCATGACAGGAAGTATCGAAAGTGAGGAAAATTATATGAGTGAACGAATCAAGGGTACTATGATTTCTTATCGCCCTGATATAAAAGTATTAGATGCGACAATCCGTGATGGCGGATTGGTTAACAATTTTGAATTTACAGATGAGTTTGTTCGGAATTTATATCGAACGAATCTTCATGCCGGTGTGGACGTAATGGAAATTGGTTATTTGGCAGATCCGGATTTGTTCGATGAATCCAAATTTGGCAAGTGGAAGTTTTGCCATGAGGCGCAAATTCGGGAGGTGCTGGAGGATATTTTAGATCCCAAAATGCAGCTTGCAGTTATGGCAGATGTGGGACGTGCCAACGTTGCGAGAGATTTGCCCGACAAGGCGGACAGTATTTTGGATGTGGTACGGATTGCGACTTATATTAACACGATTCCTGCTGCCATTGAGATGATTGAAACCTGTGCCAAAAAGGGTTATCATACTACGGTAAACATTATGGCAGTATCCAAGGCAAAGGAATCCGAATTGGCGGAGGCACTGGATATGCTTGGTCGTTCTAGTGTAGATGTTATCTACTTAGTAGACAGTTATGGCAGTCTGTATCCTCTGCAAATCCGTCAGCTGGCACAGAGCTATCTGGAAGCTGCGGAAAAATACGGCAAACAAGTTGGTATTCATGCCCATAATAACCAACAGCTTGCTTTTGCCAACACGACGGAATGCTGCATGATGGGCGTTAGCTACTTGGATGCCACAATGTCTGCTATGGGCAGAGGTGCTGGAAACTGTGCAATGGAGTTATTGCTTGGTTTCTTAAAGAATCCGAAATATGACATTAAGCCAGTGCTGCGTTTCTTACAAGAAGATATGCAGAAGTTGAAAAACGAGGGTGTTGTCTGGGGATATGATATTCAGTATCTTCTGACAGGTTACTTAAACCAGCATCCACGGACTGCAATTACGTTTACAAAAGAAAAGCGGGAAGATTATTTCACATTTTTCCAAGAATTGCAAGAGAACGAATAATTATTTATCGAAAAATTCGAGTGCTTGCAGATAGAGCAGCATTCCCATTAGAGATATGTTCCGAATGGAGAAAAAATACAGAAATCCCAAAAGCGTCAGTGTACAAAACATACTGATGTTTTTTTTGTATCCAAAGACAGCTGCTGTTCGAACGGTTGAGCATTCCGCAAATAGCATGAATGATACTGCCACCATCTAAGTGGGAATAGGGCAAAAGATTAAATAATCCCAGAGCAAGATGCACTGCTGCAAATGTGGGCATATTCCAAAGATATGCCCATGTGCCAAGTGCTAGGTTGACAGCAGGTCCGGCAGCAGAAATAAGCAAATCCTTCCAGTAAGCGTCGTAACACCGTATCGGTCGTATGAGAATGCCGGCACTGCTGAAATGTACGTATCGTATTGAATGACCGCATATGAAAATCAATAGAAGATGCCCCAGTTCGTGGAGCAGTGCTGCACAAAAAAGCAGTAAAAAAAAGTGTGTGCCTGCTAAAATTGCCGTCAGCGCAGCAGCGAAGAAAAAGCTGAAATCCAGTAGAAAGGTCACAGAGCGCAGAGAAAAACAAATCACGGCGTAATCCATGCCTGGACGGATTGTAAAAATTGATTTAGCCAAGAAATTGGCGGGGCATCTTGTCCTTGGCGGTAGGTATCTAAGAAAGCGAATTGCCACTCTGGTTTTAGCCAGTGGAGTAGAATGCACAACAGCACCAACAGAATACACAGGATACATTGGGTCAGAACCACGTCGTCAGTGTGTTCCACTTTTTGTGGGATATCGTTGGAGAGGTGAATGGGTTCTGGTGAAGGGGAGATTGCAGCGGCAATTGAATCGTCACTGACAGATTCCGATGGCTGCTCTGAAGCAGGTAATTGCACTTCTGATTTTTCTATGTTCATTGTATAAAGACTCCTTTCCAAAAAAGCTATCCCAATCTATGCGAGGAACAAGAAAAAAATACCCTTTCGCTTCTCTGCAAAAGGGCATTTCAAAATTATGTCTCGTCTGACGATTTTTTTCGAATCTTGAAAATCACCCGAAAGATACCGGATAACAGTTTCGGACTTTTTACCACCACAATTTTCATGTGTATGCCTCCTTCCCATTTGTCACAGTATATTCCGGAACAGAAAAAAAGGTGCGTCTAAAACGCAATATGTACCGAACCCCTGGAGAGGTTCGGCGATTCTTACGATACAAAATAATCCAAAGGGTCGATATACTGTCCAGATTTTGCAACCTCGATATGCAAATGCGTTTCTAATGCGCTTTCAATATCTGCTGTGTCTCCTACTATACCGATTTTTTCACCGCTTTGCACCGTATCGCCTTCTCGAACTTCCAGCGAGCCATTCAAACCGCAATAGCGACTGGTGACGCCGTTGTCATGGTCGATAGTGACAGTATATCCCTAAAGGGCATCGTTGGTGACAGAAATTACAGTACCTGCATCTATGGCATATACATCTGCATCTATGGCACAAGCAAGATCTGTGCCGTTGTGCGTTTGCCATGTACCGGTTGTTTCTGATTTTACAAGCTCATCGCCGCTGAATTCGTTGAGAACCCGATAATCTGATAGTGGGGGAACAACCTGGTGGGTGACAGAAGCTGTTGTGACGGTTGTGGTTGATTCGGCTTGTACCTCTGCTTTAGTAGCTGTCGTTTGTGACGAAACAGCGATTGCCTCTTCGACAGCTTTCGTTGCAGTTGTCGTTTGTGTTACTGCTTCCCAAATGACATTGTTGGTCGTAGAAGTTTTTGTTGTTTCCACAGCAATTTGTTCCGTGATAGAATCTAGGCTTTGTTCTAGTGTTTTGCTTGTTTGGTCATAGGCGTACCAACACGCAGCACCAATCATTACCATGCTAATTCCTAGAGCTGTGTAAAATCCACGAAATCGGGATTTCGTATGATAATTTTTCTGTTCATGATTTTGCAATGAAACCACCTCCTGTAAGGTAGTTTGCACCAATCGGGAGAAATTATGCATTCCGTTTTATCAATATGGCTGCGATACGAAAACTTTTGAAAACAAATGAAAAAGAACTTATTTTGAAAAATAATAAATTGACAAATTGAGATGGATATGATATACTAGTAACAACATAAAAAAAACAAGGGTACAATGCGCTGTTTTGTATTTAAAGGCATATGCGGTGCTATGACATTACAGGGAGAAGATTTTGCTTGTGCAAAGTATGGCAGAATTCAGAATGATTCAAAAATAGCAGAAAAGGATAATGATGTCAAGCATGAATATTGTCTTTTTCTGTTTTTATTTTACCTAGACAGCTTCAATGATGGAATCCTGTAATAGAAAACAGAACCGACCGTGTGAGATTATCTCCACGATCGATTCTGTTTTGGTAGAATGATTGAAAAACGAAGTTACCAGCAAGTAACGATATATCCGCCCATATTATTGCCGGAAATGGTATAATTTGTTCCCGGTGCAGCGATGCTGCCGGAAGCACTGGCTTCTGAAACATAAAATACCTGATAATTGATACCGCCAGCAGTAATTTCCAGCGGATTTTCAGAAGTGTAATCTTGTACGAGAGTTACGTATTCTTCTAAGCATAAATCGTTGTCTGTGATATAAACCGCATGGGGAATCCCCACATAGCGGAATGTATAAGTGCGAGCCGATTCGCCGGTGTAGTCGGTTTTATCTTCTGGATACCGAACAATAAAACCGTAATCTGCAGCATTATCGGAAAGCCAGCTATAATCCGGATATTTTGTACTGTTGTAATAGTCTGAAGTACCGTCGCCAAATTCAATTTTGACGTTAAAGCTTCTCGCACTGTGATAATCAGAATAGCCGGCTGGCGTGTTGCTGCCACCATAATGATAGTAGTCATCTTGTTGATCATAAGTACGATAGCCATTGAAGATTGTAAAATTTCGATTGCCTGTATCATTTTGATAAACGTCCATCATGGTATTCAAAGCGTCAATGGTGTCTGCCGTTAGCCGTACTTCCCAGTCACTGACTTGATAAGAAGTACTGCGATTTTGGTAGACATAGAGAAGATCTTCTTCGTCCTCTGTAAAGTCATAGACCGTATTATTATTGATGACAATCAAATCGCCGATGCTTACGTCTACGTCGTAACCTACAAAAGAAATTTGCTGCGTCAGAATTGTAGAAGAATCAGAATCGTCTGATCTATTTGTTACGGTGCTGCCGGAGCTGACGCTGGAATCAGAACCATTGGCGTCACTTGTGGAGGAATCGACAGAAGCATCATTAGAAGAATCGGAATCAGTTTTTTCACCTGCTGCACTGTTATCACCTGTTCTGCTATCAGAATCGGAACTGTTGTTGTCACTGCTTTCATTCATTTCAGTTGCTGATGATTCATCTGTTTGTGTTGTGGCTGTTGTGGCTTTTGTTGTGGCAGTAGATTCTTCGGACGTCTGTGTGTCTTCGGCATCGTCAGATTCCAGGACAGCAACAGGTGTTGCAATATCTACAGAATTTTCGTTTTCTTCGCCATCGTTGCCACAGCTATGGAGAGAGAGAACGATAATAAAAATAATGATGAGAAGGAGTGGAATTGCAACCACCGCTACACGATCAAATCGAATGCGGCGAACGATTTCGTGCGGACTTTTTTTATGGGAATCTGACATATCAGAATCTCCTTTCTTTCGGAAGCATGAGAAAAATGTATTTCATGATGGACGATAAATTTCGCCTGTTTTTATCATTATAGCATATCTTTTCCGATTTTTCAACCCCTAATTTCAATTTTTCGTGCATGAAAAACAAGGGGCAAAGGTGGAGATACTGACATTAGAAAGGAATTGTTCTATGAATCTAGATGACATCTTCCTATGGATTTCAAAATCATAGCACGCTTTTCTGAAACAGAGCTGCCATGATAACGAGTGAGTGGAATTGTAACTTCTTGAAAATATGCAGAACCTCCTCGCACCAAAGTTACTCGTGACATA
>Ga0192257_1089_pt1 | contig 5820 bp, 7 predicted proteins | sample Koala_Koa26_N3_FD_131280 | JGI IMG/M metagenome (GOLD analysis project Ga0192257, IMG submission 131280) | Enriched cells from koala feces incubated with labeled cellulose particles, San Francisco Zoo, California, United States - Koala_Koa2-6_N3 ...
GGCAGGAATCCCCAGCCGCTCGATTGGCTCGGCATCGTATTTGAGCTGACCGATTTGTTCCTCGACGGTCATTTCGTCTACCAATGCCTCGGCACGCTCTTGCGGCGTCAGCAATGGATTTTTATAACGTTTCATGAAATCACTCCAGTGTATATATATCTTTTGGATTAATGCTAACAGGGGAAGTCTCTTTCCGCTTTTCTTTATAATTGCTTGTAAACTGTAGTTCACATCGTCTGTGACTTTTTCTTCTTTGCGAATTCTTTGTGTTAAAGAAAAATCTCCTTGACTTTTCTTTTATAATCTGGTATAATACTAAATATAATAGAAGAAATGTAGAAAACACGAAACATTGTGCGACCCAGTATTTTCTGTAGCGTGTTTTTTTTACTTAATCTACTATATCACTTTTTCTCTTGCCTGTCAAGGACTTTTCGAGAGAGAATTCAGAACGAAAAATTTCAGATACTGTATGTTTAACGCTCCATTTTGTATGCAAGAAACGAGGTGTTTTTATGGAGAAAAAATATTCCGCTCAATCTTATAGTTATCGCATTGCCCTTGGTGGAATTATTGCGTCGATGTGTATGATGTGTATGTTTTTAACCGGTGTCATTCCGATGCTTTATCTGTTGCTCCCAATGGCGACGAGCGGTTTGATTTATATTATGGCATTGGAAACCAGTCCCCACTGGGGATTGATGACCTATATTTCCGTTGGCTTGCTGTCGATTTTTGTTACACCAAATAAAGACGCTTCCCTTGTTTTTATCTTGTTCTTTGGATATTATCCCCTTCTTTGTCCCATACTAAAACGACTACACTGTCCGCCATTAGCGTTTCTCATCCGCATGGTGATATTTAATGCTGCGGTATTGGTATTTTTCTATGGTTCCATTTATCTGCTCGGTGCAGACGAGTTGTGGGATTCTCTGGGGAAATACGGAAAATATGGCGGATATATCTTACTCGGCATTGCAAACGTCATGTTCGTCAGCTATGATTATTTGATTGGCATTTTCCCGACGGCGTATAATCGAGTTTTAAAGCCGAGAATTTTTCCTACAAAAAAATCGTGACGTATGCTTTTACGTACAGTCCGCTGGAAAAAGGAGTTTCCCCATGAAAAAGATTGCATTATTTGACGCAAAGCCCTATGACCGAACTTGGTTTGACAAGCTGAACACACACTATCAGATCAAGTATTATGAACCGAAGCTCACGATGGACACGGTTTCGTTGGCATAAGGGTGTCAGGCAGTGATTCCTTTTGTCAATGATACGCTGGATGGAGTATTAGCTTAATGGAAAAATATACACTGATTGGACACCCACTGGAACACTCTATGTCCCCCTTTATTCATGAGCGGCTGTTTGCCATGTCTGGCAAAGAAGCGGAATATTCTCTGACGGATATTGCACCGGAAAATCTCACCGAAAAAAAAGCTTTTTTACGAGATTTGAAGGGATTCAACATTACAATCCCCCACAAGATGGCGATCATTCCCTTAGTAGACAAACTAGACGATAGTGCAAAACGCTACAACTCCGTTAACTGTGTCGCCAATGTAGATGGTCAGCTTGTGGGATATAACACAGACTGTGACGGCTTTACCATGTCCGTCAAGGACTATCCCATGGATGGAAAAGTTCTACTCATCGGCTGTGGCGGTGTCGGACGTATGATGGCAACAGAAGCGTTGCGCAGTGGTACAGACTTAACCATCGGAATCATCCCACAAGACGAACAGCTCGTAAAGCAATTTCTCGCAGAGGTGCGGGAAACCATGCCGGAAGCGAACGTGCAGTATCGCTTAACCACAGAAATCCAAGATAGCTTTGATGTGATTCTAAACGCTTCTCCAGTGGGTATGTTCCCCAAGATAAACGCTTGTCCCGTACCGGATATCCTGATTGAAAAAGCCTCACATTTCTTTGACGTTGTCTACAATCCCACGGAAACACTGCTGCTGCAAAAGGCGAAATCCCTAGGGAAAGTGGCAAAGGGCGGTGCGGCAATGCTGGTATTACAGGCAGTGCGTGCCCACGAAATCTGGTACGGTGGCAGCTTTACGCAGACACAAATCAACTCGATTATTCGGGATATGGAAGTGGAAATCGACAAGCAAAATAAAGAAGCAAAAGGAGCATGAAAATGACTATTTTTTTATGCGGCTTTATGGGCTGCGGAAAAACAACTGTAGGCAAACTCCTTGCAAAAAAGCTAGGACTGCCTCTGATTGATACGGACGCTTTCCTTGTGGAACAAGAGGGCAAAAGCATTCCGGAAATTTTCGCAGAGAATAGCGAACCCTATTTTCGGGAAAAAGAAGCGGCAGCAATTCGTACACTGCGTAAAAAGTCGGCAGTCATTTCCTGTGGCGGCGGTGCAATGCTGCGACAAGACAGTGCGGAGGCTGCGAAAGAAACCGGAAAGGTTGTACTGCTGGACATCCCTTTTGAAGTGTGCTATGAACGAATTCAAGACGACACCAATCGACCAATTGTACAGCAAAACACAAAAGAACAGCTAGAAGCGATTTTTAACGAGCGTGCGACGATTTATCGTGCAAACGCTTCTTTCAGCGTGTCTGCGGACGGCTCTCCGCTTGAGGTGGCAGAACGAATTATAAAGGCAGTGAAAGCGTAAAAAAATTCGCAGACCCCCTTGACAAGCCGGCGAAAGTATGCTATGATAATTATGGTAAAAGGCACACCATTCCACGAACGGTTTGCTCCCGTAAATGACGAAATCAATAGCCGCCAAGGGTTTGCAAGACTAGGCGGCTATTCCGTTATCTATGAAAAATAACATACAAAAGTGATGTGTATCCAACCAGAAATAATCCAATCTGGATAATTTGATCAACTGTTATATATCCCATTCATAAACCACTCCTTTCCAGGAGTTGGATTAGACCGCTTTTTCGCTTCTCGATATGCCTTTCGTTTCTTATTATAGCATATTCTGTCAGATGCTGTCAAGAAAAAATTTGCAGACCCCCTTGACAAGCCGGCGAAAGTATGCTATGATAATCATGGTAAAAGGTATACCGTTCCACGAACGGTCTGCTCCCAGATAACGATGAAAATAACCGCTACTTGTTTGTCAGACTGAGCGGTTATTTCCTTTTATTGTGTATATCCCAAATCAAACGAATGATTTGAATTGTTAAATTCAAAATTGGTCCAATAATTGATACAATTACTGCAAATTCTGCAATATCCATAACATCACTCCTTTCCAGGAGTTAGATTAGACCGCTTTTTCGCTTCTCGTTATGCCTTTCGTTTCTTATTATAGCATATTCTGTTTGTAGCATATTCTGTCAGATGCTGTCAAGAAAAAAACACTCTGTTTTCAACCAGAGCGTTTTTATGTTATCCGTCCCTTATTCTTTTTCCCGTCTTGTCGCAGCGTTATCGAACTTCCGTACACGCAGCGTGATTCCCAGCCTCTGCGCCAGTTGTTTCGCCGCTGCCATCTCATCCGGCGGCAAAATATCCACCACCGTCAACATCACCTGTGGCACATACGCCTTACAGTCCAGTGCATACTTTTGCATCGCATCAAAAGCGACTTCCCCGAATTTGGGTCTTGTCACGTCCAGATACGCCTGTTTCGTCCCAGCGTTTAAGCTAATAGAGACCGTATCCACCAAACCCTCCAATTCGCTCGCCGTAGAGCGACCATAACGCAAATCCACCAAGCCGTTGGTATTCAGACGAATCGAACCTACACCATGCTGACGCAACCACTGTGCCGTCTCTTTGAGGACCTCAAGCCGCTCGGTTGGCTCACCGAAGCCACAGAACATCACTTCTTTATATAGCGTAAAATCCACCTGTTCCAATGCTGCAAAAATCTCTGCCTGCGTTGGCTCATGTTCCAGCCACAGTGGATCGGAACCATATACGCCGTTGCCCATCGTGCGAATACAAAAAGTACAAGCGCAAGAACAACGATTGGTCAGATTCAAATATAGATTATTCCCCACTTCGTAGAAAATCGTCATTGCCTTTTCTCTTTCCATGAAATGCCCCCCTTTTATTTATGATACTTCGCTCCGGCTAAGATCTGATAGCCACGATAAATTTGTTCGAGCAACATGAGTCGTGCTAGCTGATGGGGAAACATCATTGCGGACATAGACAGCCGTAAATTCGCACGGTGTTTCACGCTGTTTGCCAAGCCATAAGAACTGCCGATACAAAACGTCACATTGCCGCCGTCATATTCCACTGCTGTGTGTTCCAGCGTTTGTGCAAACTTGTAACTATCCAGCTGTTTCCCCTCAATACACATTGCCACACAGTATCCACGCATTCGTTTACGCAGCATTTCCCCTTCTTTTTCTAAAGCCTGAGAAATTTCCCGTTTCCCTGGATTTTGCTGCAGCGACACCGGCTCCAGCTTACAAAACCGAGAAAGACGCTTTTCATACTCTGCACACCCCTTGCGGAGATAATCCTCCTTGCACTTTCCCAGTGCCAGAATCTGTATCGTCTGCACGAAAAATCACCGCCTGTTCCAGTCGAATTCCAAAAAAGCACACAAAAACCAAAAAACAGAAGCTATCGATTCTCCGCTCTGTTCTCTGGCTTCTAAATTTCTGTTCTCGAATAATAGCTTACATAGCCTCTTTCATTTCCACTTTGGCAACTGGATCAGAAACTTTTTCAATATCTGCCCCCACTTCACGCAGCTTTGCGTCCAAATTGGAATAACCACGTTCAATATGGTAAATGTCTTCGATTTCCGTAATTCCCCTTGCCGCAAGTCCTGCGATAATCAGTGCCGCCCCTGCACGCAAGTCGCACGCTTTCACCGGTGCGCCAGTCAAACAACCAACGCCCTCCACGACGGCAACCTTTCCATCGACAGAAATATCTGCACCCATACGGCGCAGCTCATCAACATAGCAGAATCGCTGTTCCCAAACACCTTCAGTAATAATGCTCGTCCCCTCTGCAAGGGTCAAAAGCGTCGTGATTTGCGGCTGCATATCCGTAGGAAATCCTGGATGTGGCATCGTTTTCACATTTGTCCGCACCAACGGTCCATCCACCCATATACGAATGCTGTCGTCAAACTCTTCAATATTCACACCGATTTTCCGCATCTTGCTGGAAATGGGTTCCAAATGTTTTGGGATAATATTTTTTACGAGAACGTCGCCGCCGGTTGCCGCTGCGGCAATCATAAACGTACCCGCTTCAATTTGGTCTGGAATGACCGAATATACGGCACCGTGGAGATGAGACACCCCACGAATCTTGATAACGTCCGTACCTGCACCCATAATATCTGCGCCCATCGAATTGAGAAAGTTTGCGAGATCCACAATATGCGGCTCTTTTGCAGCATTTTCAATCACAGTCAATCCTGTAGCACGCACAGCAGCAAGCATGGCGTTCATTGTTGCACCAACCGATACCACGTCTAAGTAAATTTGGCTTCCGGTCAGCTGATCTGCCACCAGATCCACCATGCCGTGTTCAATACTGCACTTTGCATCCAAAGCGGAAAACGCTTTTAAGTGTTGGTCAATCGGGCGGTCTCCCAGTGGACATCCACCAGGCATCGAAACCCTCGCTTTTCCATACCGACCGAGCAATGCGCCCAAAAAGTAATAAGACGCCCGCATTTTTCGTGCACTCTCATAGGGAACGCAATAATTCTGCAATCCGGTTGCGTTAATCCGCACCGTCGTTTTATTGAGATATTCCACCTGCGCACCCATCTCATAGAGAATTCGCAGGCTAATGGTTACATCGCTGATATTCGGCACATTCTCCAGAATACACGGCTCATCACAT
>Ga0192257_1092_pt1 | contig 5547 bp, 8 predicted proteins | sample Koala_Koa26_N3_FD_131280 | JGI IMG/M metagenome (GOLD analysis project Ga0192257, IMG submission 131280) | Enriched cells from koala feces incubated with labeled cellulose particles, San Francisco Zoo, California, United States - Koala_Koa2-6_N3 ...
ATACAAAGAAACTCGATGCGGTCTATTTCGCCATTATCCGCTTTGCTGAATGCCCGACAGGGACGTTAGGTAAATTACTTGCCGACATTGAAAAGGTCGCCCCAGATATTCGCCGAGAAATCCAAGTTGTCATGCAAGCAATCAATCAAACACATTAAGGGAATTGTTATGACCACCGAAACAACACCAACCGCACCAGCTAAAAAAACACATTTCCCCGTGAAAGAGTTTTTTGACAAGCCGGTTATTCAAGAAAAAATCAAATCACTGTTAAACAAAAATGCCGGTGCTTTCACCACAAGTGTACTGCAAATTGTCAATAGTAATACCATGTTGCGAAATGCTAACCCAATGAGCATTTTTAACGCTGCATTAATGGCAGCAACCTTAAATCTACCACTACAAAATGGCTTAGGTTTTGCCTACATTGTACCTTATAAAGGTCAGGCACAATTCCAACTAGGCTACAAAGGCTTAATTCAATTAGCCCAACGAAGCGGACAGTTTAAACGATTGGTCGCTGTCCCTGTGTACGAAAAGCAACTGATTACCGAAGACCCCATTAACGGCTTTGAATTTGACTGGAAACAAAAGCCCGAAAAAGGCGAAAAACCGATCGGATACTATGCCTACTTCAAGCTGATTAATGATTTCACTGCTGAATTATATATGACAGCAGAAGATATGCAGGAACATGCTGAACGTTATTCGCAAACCTACCGCAGTTATACGAACGGCAAAGCCAAAAGCAGTGTATGGGTTGAAAACTTTGAAGCCATGGCGCTCAAAACGGTGATAAAGTTATTACTCTCCAAACAAGCCCCGTTATCTGTTGAAATGCAACAGGCGGTATTAGCCGATCAAGCCGTGGTGAAAGATGTTGAAAAAAGTGAATTTGATTACCCAGATAACCAAATTGAAGATGCTGAATTTATCCTAAACGTCAATGAAGAAGACTTTGCAAAATGCAAACAAAGTATTCAAGCCGGCGAAACCACCTTACAGGACCTATGCGACAACGGCTTTGAATTTAGCCAACAACAATATGCCGAATTGGAGAAACTCGAAAATGAACTATCAGCTTAAAGTGCGGTGTTCCAGTATCGCCGACATTATCGGTATCCCCAAAACCAAAGCACAGCAAAATGAACTGACCCAAACTGCCAAAAGTGCGGTGCGAAAAATGGCAAAATACGACCTATTCGGCTATCAAGACTTTGACGGCAATAAATACACTGAAAAAGGCATACAGCTTGAAGATAAAGCCATTAAGTTAAGTGGCTTAACCCGTGGTCTTGCCTTAAAGAAAAACACCGAACGCAAAGAAAACGATTTTATTACCGGTGAATGTGACATCTACGTCCCCAGTCGGAAACTCATAATTGATACAAAATGTTCGTGGGATATAGGCTCACACCCATTTTTTCCTGACGAAGCTCAAGAGAAAACCGAAAAAGCAGGTTATGACTGGCAAATGCACGGCTATATGTGGTTGTGGGGAGCAGAAGAAGCACAAATTGACTTCATTTTGTTGCCGACTCCACCTGATTTACTCACCAGCTACGACGACCCCGAACGCTATATCGGCTTAGTGGAACAAATCCCACAACGCCAGCGGATTACCACAGTCACAGTTAAACGGGATGATGAGAAGATTGAGCGGATAAAGGAGCGTGTGGCAGTATCTCAAAATTATTATCAGCAAATTATTGAAACTTTAGGGAGAAATTAAATGGCAGGAATAAATCGTGTTACTATCGTAGGACGCTTAGGAAACGACCCCGAAATCCGCACAATGCCAAATGGTGATGCCGTCGCCAATTTCAGTGTGGCGACAAGTGAAAATTGGACCGACAAAAATACGGGGGAACGCCGTGAACAAACCGAATGGCACCGTATTATATTTTACCGCAGACAAGCGGAAATCGTGGGGCAATACCTACAAAAAGGCTCACAAGTCTATATTGAAGGTAAGCTCAAAACCCGAAAATGGCAGGATAAAAACGGCACCGACCATTACACCACGGAAATTCAAGCTGATGTATGCAAATGCTCGATAAGAAAGAACAAGAAACCACCGCATCATCACCGCCACCAGCTCGAAGTAGAAATGCTTATGCACAACAGAAACAAGGCTATACCAAACAAACTACTTCTGCCCCACCACAGGGGCAGGATTTTGATGATGATATTCCGTTTTAGGGGGAAATAATGGCTAAATTTATTAAATTAACATTATCTGACAATGAAAATATAATTGTTAATACGCATTGGATAGATTGCATTAGAATAGATGAAGATACGGGTGTTGCAAATGTATTTTATGTTAATAATGATGATGAATATTATGCTGTAAAAGAAACCCCTGAACAAATCCTAGAATTAATCAACGCCACTAATTAATTTAGTGGCTTTTTATTAACCAATGCCAATAGGAGATCTCAAAATGGCAAAAACAAACATTCACGAATTTCTTGGCGAATTAGACGCTGGAATTTTTGAAAACAAACTCGCAATCGCACTTTCAGAAGTCGCATTAGGCGTGCTTAATCACGACAAGAAAGGGACGGTAAAAATTGAATTTAGCTTAGACAAAATGGATAGCGACAGCCCGTCTGTTTCAATTCAGCATAAATTAAGCTATGTCAAACCAACCAAACGGGGAAAATCTGCCGAAGAAGACACCACAGCTACACCAATGTATGTCCACAAAGGCGGAGCATTATGTGCCACCCCTGAAAAAATTGAGCAAAATAATGCGGACTTACGCGTTATAAAAAACGAAGCGGCTGCATAAACTTTTGCATATCACTTTAGCCACAGTAAAACGTGGCTTTTTTTCAACTAAAAACAGGAGTATTCCATAATGGAACAAACCAATCTAGAAGAACTCAAACAGCTTGTCCTTTCAAGCGTACACGTTGGCAATAGCGATTATCCTATTGCTATTTTACCTAGTGATATGAAAGTTCATTCCCTTGAACAACATAATCAATATCGTAATCAATTCCGTGCAGAATTTAATACCTTTAACTTTGATAGCTTTATTGCTTATGCGGAAGAACACGAACAGCCAAATGCTCAATGTTTTATTGATGAGCAAAATTTAGGAGCAGAAGTGATTTTTGATGTCGGGACATCAGAAAAACCATTACACGCCAAACACCGTGCCAAACTCACAATGCAAAAAACTGCCGCTTACAGTGCGTTACTGGAATTTCAAGGCGAACGCCACGACCAGCGGATATTCTCCGATTGGTTGGAAGACTGGGGCGATTTTATCACGCCGTATAACGCCGATGATGAATCAATGCCATTAACCGCTGCGGTTCAATCAGTACGCAAAATCACTTTAGATTATGCTCGTAATGAAGAACACGAAGTCGGTGACTTTGCCGCATCAAAATCTGCAATGGAAAGCGTAGAAGCAAAAAGCAAATTGCAACTGCCAAAGTATTTTGTATTCAATACGCACACTTACAAGGGCTTAGATAGTCAAGCGTTCACATTACGCCTTTCTGTTTTAACTGGCGGTAATGAACCTGTTTTAATCGCACGTTTAATTAAAGCGGAGCAGATTCAAGAAGCGATTGCAACAGAATTTGCTAATAAATTGGTTCAAGGCTTAATGGGGACTGAAATCTCAGTGAATATTGGGACGGTGAGTATTTAGGCATTGTCTGTTGACATCCTCCCCGCCCTAAAGGATGGGGATTCCTACTAGCTCCCCCTTTCGGGGGCTACTCTCGGTGGGTTCTTGCTGCTGATCTCTAATGAGATTCACTTCACAAGCTCTACGGGTATGTCCTACCCTGTTCAGATGACAGATGACAGAAGTCAGAAGACAGTTTCTAATTGTAGTCTGCCTTTGGTTAATATATTTATCGCTCCAACTACATCGGCATTTTCACTGTAGCCACATTCAATGCACTCAAAATGCGATTGGGTTTCCCGATTTTCTTTGACAACCAGTCCGCAACAAGGGCAAGTTCGACTGGTATTTTGTGGGGTCACAGCAACCAAAAATCCGCCACGCCATTGGGTTTTGTAGTCTAGTTGTCGGCGAAACTCGAACCAAGATTGATCCAATATCGAACGATTTAACCCCGATTTTTGGCTTACATTTTTGCCAGGTTCTTCCACCGTGCCTTTTGCCGATTTTGACATGTTGGCAACTTGTAAATCTTCAACGTAGATCATGGCGTGGTTTTTGCTGATTTGGTTTGAAGTTTGATGCAAGAAGTCTTTGCGACAATTGGCGATTTTATGGTGTAGTTTGGCGATTTTCGCCTTTAATTTCTGCCAATTTTGACTGAATTTAACTTTGTTTTTGAGCTGTTTTTGTAGCTTCGCTAATTTGCCTTTGTAGGTTTTGAACGCATTGAGCGGAGCGAAAAATACGCCATTGGAAAGGGTAGCAAAACGAGCGATTCCCATATCAATACCAATTTCTCCGCCTTTGTGCGTTGGAATTTCCGCTTCAAATTCCGTTTGAATACTCACGAAAAAATGACCGCACTTTTGGCTTACCGTGACATTTTTAATCTCACCGATGACTTTTCGGCTGTTGAAATAGCGAACCCAGCCGATTTTAGGCAAATACAAGCGATTATTTCCTTGCTCCAGTTTGCAGCCTTGCGGAAAACGAAAACTGTCTTTTAAGCCTTTTTTCTTGAATTTGGGAAAATCTGCTCGCTTTTGGAAAAAATTTTTAAACGCTACTTCAAGGTCTTTTAATGACTGTTGCAACACTTGACTGTGGCAATCTTTCAGCCATTCCCATTGTTTTTTCCAGCTTGGTAACAGATTAGCGATTTTGGTGTAACTAAATTTAAATTGATTATCCTGCTCGTACTGCTCATTTTGCCACGCTAACGCCTGATTGAACACGAAACGAGAACAGCCACAAAACTGTTTGATTTTGCGAGTTTGTTCGCCGTTTGGTCTGATTTCAAATTTAAAGGCTTTGCGGATTAACATGGGCTTAGGTTAAAATAGGATTTTCTCTTATTTTACACTTGGTCTATGAAAAAAGAAACAGAAATTAGACATGGAAGACACTGTGTTTTTAATATGCACATTCATTTAGTCTTTGTGACTAAATATCGTAGAGATGTTTTCACCAAAACGATACTTGATGAATTACAAGAGATTTTTTCCAATGTTTGTCAGGATTTTGGGGCTACATTAGTAGAATTTGACGGCGAAGATGATCACGTTCATCTGCTTGTGGAATATCCGCCTAAAGTAGCGGTATCAGTGCTTGTGAATAGCTTAAAGGGCGTATCTAGTCGTTTGATTAGAAAGAAAAAACATCCAAGCATACAGAAAAAACTCTGGGGCAATCAGCTTTGGTCACCGTCTTATTTTGCTGGTAGTTGTGGCGGTGCACCAATATCAATTATTCGCCAATATATCGAGCAACAACAAACGCCCGATTAAGTTAGGTTGAAAACGGCTTCGCCTTTTGTGCCTTATATCACCGCCCTAAAGGGCAGTGTTTTACGGCACGATCAGATAAACTCGGCATCTATCGTGAGAACAGCG
>Ga0192257_1095_pt1 | contig 4689 bp, 3 predicted proteins | sample Koala_Koa26_N3_FD_131280 | JGI IMG/M metagenome (GOLD analysis project Ga0192257, IMG submission 131280) | Enriched cells from koala feces incubated with labeled cellulose particles, San Francisco Zoo, California, United States - Koala_Koa2-6_N3 ...
CCGGATTATCCTTAATTTCTGGGGGTTTGAGGTGGAAACCGGGAAAAGTACTACAGCCAAGATGCTGAGCAGTATTCTGGAGGGTATCACCTATGAGGAATATGGCAGGGCAAAAGATGCGGCGCTTATTGGGGAGGATGGACTGGACAGAGAGTTCCGGATTGGCTTTCAGTTTGAAACGCCGAAAGCCACCCGGCGCAGAAGTATCGTTTTAAACGACATCAAAGGCGGACACTTTAAACGGAACTACAGCCACATTGTGGGCTTTCTGGAATACAGCACCATTGATTTGGAACGAAAAGGGGTCACCCTGAAGGATACCGTGCCTCTCTATCCCAACTACATCATCACCACCAATAATATGGCTACTGATTTTCTTGGCAAAGGAAAAGACCGGCGCATGCATGCCGTGGGCTGGGATAATGCGATAAAAACCACCCTTACGGATGAAAAAGAGTTGTGGGATGCGCTGCAGGCGTGGGTGCGGTCGGTATATGTACCCGAAGACCGGCTGCACGACTGGCAGAATGATTATTACGCACGCATCAAACAGGAAGCGGTCGTCAAACTCCCCTCCATAGAAATGGAAGAGATTATTACAGGCGGGGCTTCTGAAAAGTGGTGCTCGGAGGCGTATAAGAGCTGGGGGCATCGCGGGTACATCGGGAACTGGATCAAGAAGTGTTATCCGGCGCCGGTAGGAGTGGACAAAAATACTCACTTTAACAACGTATGCACGGCACTGAATCTTTTTGCACCGGGATGTCTGGCACAAAACAAAGGAAGGTATTTCTTTCTTAAAGCGGACGTCTTATTGGCTGCTATCCGGGGAGAAAACAGCGAACCGGCTGAGACAGAGGACATTAGCAGCGTACCAGAGGAGGAATGCCCCTTTTAAGGAGGGCAAACCTGTAAAAAATTTACAGGTTTTTTACAGGTTTTTTACAGGTTTTTTACAGGTTTTTTCTCCGTAACTTCTTTAGAATTAGGTAGTTAAAAAAACCTGTAAAATTGTAAAAAAAAAAAAGCTATTTCACATGTAGAAAAAAAAATAAAAAACGCAATATTGTGTTTTTATAAAAGAACCTGGAGTTTTTTTTTTACAGGTATTTTTTTTACTTAACTCCCTCTGACTCAGTGCGTTGCGCTGTAAAAAAAGTTTTTTACAGGTTTTATCAAAAAACCCCCGGTAAAATGGTAAACTGCTCAGAATCAACAAAATAGCTTGAAAACTAAAAAAATGTATAATTTTATGGAGAAGTGTAAAAAAGTCATGAAACGAAGAAAGAAACAAAACCTCGCAGCCGGACAGCTTTCTCTTTTTGAGGTAGCCCCGGTAAGGCAGGAAGAAGAATCCCGCCCGAAACCAAAAATAAAGCCCGCAGAGGCTTTAAAATCTGCCGCCCCTATTCTTATACCACCCGCACCGGTAGAAGCCGTTAAAACGCCGGAAAACAGCCTTAAAACGGAAATGTCGGACCGGCAGGAACTTAACTGCGCATGGAAAGAGAACCCGCAGGCACTGCACGCCTTTAACCGGATGAAAGAAACAAACCCCTGCGTTATAACCCTGGTGCAGGCTTTCAGCCTTGTACCGCAAAAAAAATAAACCGATGAAATTGGAAGAATATCAGCAGAGAGCCGCCACCTTCCTTGTCCAGCACCCCCGCGCCGTGCTCTCGATGGATATGGGACTGGGCAAAACGGCCGTTGTGATTGAAGCCTTGAACCGTCTCGGCGTCCGCCGGGCGCTCATCGTAGCCCCCAAGCGGGTGGCGCTGACGGTTTGGCAGCCCGAGGCCGAGAAGTGGAATGACCCGCATACGTGGACGGTGGTCGAAGGTTCGCCCAGTCAGCGCGCTGCATTATGGAAGCAGAAAACCGCCCGCACGGTCTGCAGTTATGAGCAGCTAAAAGAAGCCCCGACGTTGGATTACGAAGCCGTCATTTTCGATGAACTTACCCGCCTTAGGCATGTAACCTCGAAACGTTTTCTTTACGCGCTTGGTATTCGCACCGCCCTCCGCTGGGGACTGACGGGGACGCTACTACCGAACGGGGCTATTGATCTCTTCGGACAACTGGCCGCCCTGGGCATCTACCAGGCTACGCCACACATCGCCCGCCGGGGTAAAACGTACATCCCCGAATTTTTTCGTTGGCGTGCCACCTATTTCGAGGATTTAAACGCGTTTTCCGGCCTTCCTTTTCATCGGTGGAGAATACTGCCACCCCATACATTACAGTCGATCCTGGAGCCTGTAAAGGGGCAAATATTCACCCTGCGGGCGGAGGATTACGCCGCCCTTCCCCCGATGCGCATCCTTCACCGCCCGCACATCCTATCCGATAAAGAGGCGGCCCGGTATATGGATGCCAAAACGCTGCTTCGGGTGGAGACCGACGAGCGTGTTATCGCGCTAAATGATAAATCGACATTTCAAAAGCTGCAGACACTCTGTAACGGTTTCATTTATGATCCCGACACCTCCCGCCCGGTCTGGTCGGGGGCTTCCAGCAAGCTGGAGGCGGTAGCGGATGCCGTCTGTAGCATGGTCGGCGAAGGCGAGCAGGTGCTCCTGTTTTATGCCTTCCGGGCCGAGGCGGCATATCTAAAAGCGCGGCTTGAAAAGGAGGGAATAACCGTCACCACTCCGGAGGAAAAGAATTTTTTAGACCGCTGGAACAGCCGCGCGGCGGATGTACTGCTAGCCCACCCCGCCAGCTGCGGGCATGGACTGAACCTGCAGGCCTCTGGCTGCCGGCTACTCGTCTGGGCTTCGCTCACGTTCGACCTCGAACTATGGCTACAGGCCTCGGCGCGTCTTCACCGCCGGGGACAAACGGCGCCGGTAGATATGTACGTTTTTTATGCCCGCGGCACCGTGGAGGAATATGCCCTTCGGGCCCTGCAGAAAAAAAGTGCAGTGCTCACTGACTTTAAAAAACTAACACACCGGTAAATTTTTATCCGGAAATAGTTGGTAGTTTTAATTAAATGTCGTATCTTTGAACCGGTAGTAATTTGTAGAAAATTTAATTTTTGTCATGTTTTGAATGTTTTAATTGTTTTAATTAAGGGAGAGCCTCTTTTTTGTGAAAAAAGGAGGCTTTTTTTTGGTGGTTACATTCCTCATCGTAGCCAGATAGGAAACCACCTTTCTGACCGGAAAAAGGCCCGGGGCCACACCCCTCCGGGAAATATGACGAGCCAAGCGAAAGTTAGGGAAGTTTTTGACTCCCCAAATTTGGGGAGTCAAACCACAAGGACTTCAATGAGCCAAGCAAAAACTATGGAAGTTTTAATCTGCCCAAATTTGGGCAGATTAACTACAAGGACTTCAATGAGCCAAGCAAAAGTTATGGAAGTTTTAATCTGTCCAAATTTGGACAGATTAACTACAAGGAGTTCGACGAGCTAAACAAAAGGTATAAAAAGTTTTGGTCTGCTGAAAATTCAGCAGACCAACTACAAGGAGTTCGACGAGCCAAGCGAAAGTTATGGAAGTTTTAATCTGTCCAAATTTGGACAGATTAACTACAAGGACTTTAATGAGCCAAGCAAAAACTATGGAAGTTTTGGTCTCCTCAAAATTAAGGAGACCAACTACAAGGACTTCAATGAGCAAGCGAAAGTTATAAAAGTTTTGGTCTCCCCAAATTTGGGGAGACCAACTACAAGGACTTCAATGAGCAAGCGAAAGTTATGGAAGTTTTAATCTGCTGAAAATTCAGCAGATTAACTACAAGGACTTCAATGAGCAAGCGAAAGTTATGGAAGTTTTAATCTGCCCAAATTTAGGCAGATTAACTACAAGGACTTCAATGAGCAAGCGAAAGTTATAAAAGTTTTGGTCTCCCCAAATTTGGGGAGACCAACTACAAGGACTTCAATGAGCCAAGCAAAAGTTATGGAAGTTTTAATCTCCTCAAAATTGAGGAGATTAACCACAAGGAGTTCGACGAGCCGTGAGCGAAAGTTATAAAAGTTTTTGACTGTCCAAATTTGGACAGTCGACTACAAGGACTTCAATGAGCAAGCGAAAGTTATGGAAGTTTTAATCTCCTCAAAATTGAGGAGATTCATTTTTTTCAAAAAAAGGCTTTTTTATTTGGTGGTTTCGATTTTTGTTTGTATATTTGTAGCATAGTAATTGACGTGACCGGTTACAACCTGTAAGAATTAGTTTAACAACTAAGATAATCCCGGTAAAGCGTAGAAGGTCACGTCTTCGAAACTTTACCGGGCATTTTTTTATTATGGAAACAAAAGAATTAACCCTTTTCGAAGGGAATTTCGGGGAAGCACCTGTAACCATGTCCAGCCGGGAGATTGCCTCCCTGACTGAAAAAGAACATCGCAACGTCCTCCAGGATTGTGATAAACTAAACGAAAGTTATGAAAAACTTGGTCTGCTGAAAATTCAGCCGACCACCTACAAAGACTCGTGGAACCGTGAGCAGCGTGAATACCATTTTTAAGTTTTTAACTAAGGGAAAGTCTCTTTTTTGGTGAAAAAAAAAGAGGTTTTTGGTGGTTTCATTTTTTGTTTGTATATTTGTCACATAGTAATTGAAGCGACCGGTTACAAACCTGTAGAATTAGTTTAACGACTAAGATAAATCCCGGTAAAGCGTAGGAGGTCGCTTCTCTGAAACTTTACCGGGTATTTTTTTTATTATGGAAAC
>Ga0192257_1098_pt1 | contig 4482 bp, 1 predicted proteins | sample Koala_Koa26_N3_FD_131280 | JGI IMG/M metagenome (GOLD analysis project Ga0192257, IMG submission 131280) | Enriched cells from koala feces incubated with labeled cellulose particles, San Francisco Zoo, California, United States - Koala_Koa2-6_N3 ...
TGGTCTGAGAGGATGACCAGCCACACTGGAACTGAGACACGGTCCAGACTCCTACGGGAGGCAGCAGTGGGGAATATTGCGCAATGGGGGCAACCCTGACGCAGCCATGCCGCGTGAATGAAGAAGGCCTTCGGGTTGTAAAGTTCTTTCGGTGATGAGGAAGGGATTTAGTTTAATAGACTAAGTCATTGACGTTAGTCACAGAAGAAGCACCGGCTAACTCCGTGCCAGCAGCCGCGGTAATACGGAGGGTGCGAGCGTTAATCGGAATAACTGGGCGTAAAGGGCACGCAGGCGGTTATTTAAGTAAGATGTGAAAGCCCCGAGCTTAACTTGGGAATAGCATTTTAGACTGGATAACTAGAGTACTTTAGGGAGGGGTAGAATTCCACGTGTAGCGGTGAAATGCGTAGAGATGTGGAGGAATACCGAAGGCGAAGGCAGCCCCTTGGGAATGTACTGACGCTCATGTGCGAAAGCGTGGGGAGCAAACAGGATTAGATACCCTGGTAGTCCACGCTGTAAACGCTGTCGATTTGGGGGTTGGGCTTTGAGCTTGGCGCCCGTAGCTAACGTGATAAATCGACCGCCTGGGGAGTACGGCCGCAAGGTTAAAACTCAAATGAATTGACGGGGGCCCGCACAAGCGGTGGAGCATGTGGTTTAATTCGATGCAACGCGAAGAACCTTACCTACTCTTGACATCCATAGAAGAACTCAGAGATGAGTTTGTGCCTTCGGGAACTATGAGACAGGTGCTGCATGGCTGTCGTCAGCTCGTGTTGTGAAATGTTGGGTTAAGTCCCGCAACGAGCGCAACCCTTATCCTTTGTTGCCAGCGATTCGGTCGGGAACTCAAAGGAGACTGCCAGTGATAAACTGGAGGAAGGTGGGGATGACGTCAAGTCATCATGGCCCTTACGAGTAGGGCTACACACGTGCTACAATGGTGCATACAGAGGGAAGCGATGCCGCGAGGTGGAGCGAATCTCACAAAGTGCATCTAAGTCCGGATTGGAGTCTGCAACTCGACTCCATGAAGTCGGAATCGCTAGTAATCGCAAATCAGAATGTTGCGGTGAATACGTTCCCGGGCCTTGTACACACCGCCCGTCACACCATGGGAGTGGGTTGTACCAGAAGTAGATAGCTTAACCGGAAGGGGGGCGTTTACCACGGTATGATTCATGACTGGGGTGAAGTCGTAACAAGGTAACCGTAGGGGAACCTGCGGTTGGATCACCTCCTTAGTAATCAGAGGACAGATGACAGAGGACAGAAGACAGAATATGTCAAGTCGCTGTGATGTTGTTACTCTCAGAAACGAAACGGCAGCAAGTGTTCACACAGATTGTTTGATAGAACGATGAAAGCAAGTATATTTCAGAAGAAATAATTGTGATGAGAAGTTAGGGTGTTCAGTTTTTCTGTCATCTGTCTTCTGTCATCCGTCTTCTGAACCCTACGGGTCTGTAGCTCAGGTGGTTAGAGCGCACCCCTGATAAGGGTGAGGTCGGTGGTTCAAGTCCACTCAGACCCACCACTTTCAGAGGACAGATGACAGAAGACAGATGACAGAGTGTTATCGGTTTATGTTGGTGTAATCTAAAAGTGAACATCGTAGGGATATGGAAGAAGCCTACTTGAGTTGAAGATAATTGAATCTGTCTTCAGTCATCAGTCTTCTGTCCTCAGAACGGGGATATAGCTCAGCTGGGAGAGCGCCTGCCTTGCACGCAGGAGGTCAGCGGTTCGATCCCGCTTATCTCCACCAAAACTTGTTGGTCATCATTGTTAAGCGAATTGTAGGGGCGTATTGCATACGCCCTAGTGGAAACAGTTAATTTAACAATGATGGTAGGCGCAAGCCGAAATCGTTAATGTTCTTTAAAAATTTGGAAACAAGCTGAAAACAGAGTTCAGATAACAGTGGTCAGATAGCAGTTAATGCGACTGATGATTGTTAGATGACTCAACGTTTGAGTAAAAATCTTGTGTGAACAAAAGCACACAAGTCTAGTTATTAAAATCAACCTAAAGTAAAAGCAGGTAACAAGGGTAAGTAATTGAAAGATGAGGGTTTTCCTGAATCCTGACACCTGACTCCTGTCACCTGTGCGAAAGCACTTCAGGTTGTATGGTTAAGTGACTAAGCGTACACGGTGGATGCCTAGGCAATCAGAGGCGAAGAAGGACGTGCTAATCTGCGAAAAGCTTGGATGAGTCGATAAGAGGCGTTTAATCCAAGATATCCGAATGGGGAAACCCAGTAGATGAAGAATCTACTATTGTTAACTGAATACATAGGTTAACAAGGCAAACCGGGAGAACTGAAACATCTAAGTACCCCGAGGAAAAGAAATCAACCGAGATTCCGTGAGTAGCGGCGAGCGAAAGTGGAAGAGCCAGTTAGTAATAGCAGTAAAATTAAGAGAATGAGCTGGGAAGCTCAACCGTAGGGGGTGATAGTCCCGTATCTGAAAATTTTATTGTGGTACTAAGCTAACAAGAAGTAGGGCGGGACACGTGATATCCTGTTTGAAGATGGGGGGACCATCCTCCAAGGCTAAATACTCCTGATTGACCGATAGTGAACCAGTACTGTGAAGGAAAGGCGAAAAGAACCCCAGCGAGGGGAGTGAAATAGAACCTGAAACCGTGTACGTACAAGCAGTGGGAGCTCCGTCACTTAATGACGTTCATCATTAAGAAGACAGATGACAGAAGACAGAAGTATAGTGATGAGATTGACAGAAATTATTCTGTCATCTGTCTTCTGTCATCTGAAACGGAGTCAGTTAATGGCGAAAGCCATTAAGTGACGGAGTGACTGCGTACCTTTTGTATAATGGGTCAGCGACTTATATTTTGTAGCGAGGTTAACTTAAATCAGGTAGCCGAAGGGAAACCGAGTCTTAACTGGGCGGTGAGTTGCAAGGTATAGACCCGAAACCCGGTGATCTAGCCATGGGCAGGTTGAAGGTTGGGTAACACTAACTGGAGGACCGAACCGACTAATGTTGAAAAATTAGCGGATGACTTGTGGCTGGGGGTGAAAGGCCAATCAAACCGGGAGATAGCTGGTTCTCCCCGAAATCTATTTAGGTAGAGCCTTATGTGAATACCTTCGGGGGTAGAGCACTGTTTCGGCTAGGGGTCCATCCCGGATTACCAACCCGATGCAAACTGCGAATACCGAAGAGTAATGCATAGGAGACACACGGTGGGTGCTAACGTCCATCGTGAAGAGGGAAACAACCCAGACCGCCAGCTAAGGTCCCAAAGTCTATATTAAGTGGGAAACGAAGTGGGAAGGCTTAGACAGCTAGGATGTTGGCTTAGAAGCAGCCATCATTTAAAGAAAGCGTAATAGCTCACTAGTCGAGTCGGCCTGCGCGGAAGATGTAACGGGGCTAAAATATAGCACCGAAGCTGCGGCTTTCAGAGGACAGATGACAGAAGACAGAGGACAGAGTAAATGGTTATTGAAAAGAAAATAACGGATTATAAAGATTTATTGGTATGGCAAAAAGCCTATCATTTATCTTTGAAAATTCATAAGCACACCTTGGATTATCCGAAGTATGAGCAATTTGAATTGGCAAGCCAAATGAGAAGAGCAAGTAAAGGGATATGTGCCAATGTTGCAGAAGGCTTTGGTAAACAAAGCGTAAGTAAAGCAGAATTTAAACGCTTTATTTTAATGGCAATGGGGAGTGCAGATGAAATGCGAGTTTGGTTAAGTTATAGTAAAGATTTAGGATATTTAAATGAAAATGCCTATGAAAAACTAGAACTAGCTTACCGAGATATCGCAAAGATGTTAAATGGCTTACATAAAAGTTGGTCATAACTATTTATTCTGTCATCAGTCTTCTGTCCTCTGTCCTCTGACAGGGTAGGGGAGCGTTGTGTAAGCGGAAGAAGGTGAGTCGAGAGGTTTGCTGGACGTATCACAAGTGCGAATGCTGACATAAGTAACGATAAAACGAGTGAAAAACTCGTTCGCCGGAAGACCAAGGGTTCCTGTCCAACGTTAATCGGGGCAGGGTGAGTCGGCCCCTAAGGCGAGGCTGAAAAGCGTAGTCGATGGGAAACGGGTTAATATTCCCGTACTTGGTAAAGTTGCGATGTGGGGACGGAGTAGGTTAGGTTAGCGTACTGTTGGATATGTACGTTTAAGCGTGTAGGTGGGAAGTTTAGGCAAATCCGGACTTTCTTAACACTAAGGCGTGATGACGATTTCCCAAGGGAAAGAAGTAATCGATACCACACTTCCAGGAAAAGCCACTAAGCTTCAGGCTTTACTAAACCGTACTGAAAACCGACACAGGTGGTCAGGTAGAGAATACTCAGGCGCTTGAGAGAACTCGGGTGAAGGAACTAGGCAAAATAGCACCGTAACTTCGGGAGAAGGTGCGCTTACCGTAATTGTAGTCCCCCGCGGACGAAGGTGAAGTAAGTCGAAGATACCAGCTGGCT
>Ga0192257_1099_pt1 | contig 4411 bp, 2 predicted proteins | sample Koala_Koa26_N3_FD_131280 | JGI IMG/M metagenome (GOLD analysis project Ga0192257, IMG submission 131280) | Enriched cells from koala feces incubated with labeled cellulose particles, San Francisco Zoo, California, United States - Koala_Koa2-6_N3 ...
AAAGATACCCATTAAAGTGGCCCAAAACGGAGCTACACCCATACCGCCGTTGCCATGGTTGAATATGGAAAAAATATGTCCCAGGACACCGGAACAGATGACAAGTCCGAACAGCGGCGTGCGCACCTCCATCGGAATGAGGATGTCGGCGGCTAAAACCGGAGCGAATGCTTTTCCAAAATCACAAAGGGCTGTCAGGATGCCGACGGGAACGCTGCAATACTTAAAGACATTGGAAACGCCCGGATTGCCGTCCTCACTGACCTCTATGATATCAATCCCGCAGATCGCACGGGGCAGGATCTTTGAAAAGAGGATGCTGCCCAGGAAAAATCCGCAGATACTTATTATAACAATAAGTCTGACATATGTGATATCCATCATTTTCTTTCATCTCCCAAATAGCTGATGCGTACATCACCCATGCCATTATATATCACTTTGTCAAGTACGTCAAATTTCTGTAGAATACATTTAAAAAGAGGAGTGATTCAATTTATTGATCACCCCTCCTTTTGGCGGAAAAGTTCTTATCCGATATAGGATACTGTAATGCGGTCCTCCGGGATATCTCTCTCTACAAAGGATTCCGTTGTATCACCGACCACAACGCCGCAGCAGGGGGTGTGCCCCTCCGGAAGCCCCAGCTTTTCGACGAGTGCCGGATTTGAGTTTAAGCCTGCGATCGCGCCCCAGATCAGGCAGCTGCCAATGCCGATATCTGTTGCCATCAGAGTCATGTTTTCGGCCATCACCGCCGCATCGGAAAACGGCACATTGCCCATCGCGGGATTTTCGATCTTGGTGGAGATCAGGATCAGGCAGGGGGCGCCATAGAGAGGCACCATCTCCGGATTTTTGAAGAATGCCGCTGCGCTGGCATTGATCTCATTCATCAGCTCCTGATCGCGGATGACGGTCATATGCATTTCTTCATACTTTCCCATTCCGATCGGGGCAGCCTCTCCTGCTATTAAAACGGCCTGAAGGTCTGCCTCAGACAGAGAGCCGGTATAACTTCTTGTAGATTTACGGGTTTTCATTGCCTTTAAAGTTTCCATGATTGAAATCCTCCTTATATATTTTTTCCTGAACTTATTATAAGTGTCGTAGGTAAACCTGACAAGGGGTACCGATATTTTTCTTGTAAAATAGACTGTGCAGGACTAAACTGTACTATAGAAAACTAAGATACTGCCTGGTGCGTATATCAGATGAACAAGGGAGAATTTTTATGAGCAGAGAGATGGTCATCGTCCTGGATTTTGGCGGTCAGTACAATCAGCTCGTGGCGCGACGCGTCCGCGAGTGCAATGTATACTGCGAGATCTATTCCTATAAGACTCCGCTGGATAAGATAAAAGAGATGACCCCGAAGGGGATCATTTTGACCGGCGGCCCCAACAGCTGCTATGAGGAGGATGCGCCGACTTGTACACAGGAGCTTTTTGAGCTCGGCATTCCGATTTTAGGTCTGTGCTACGGCGCTCAGCTGATGCAGCACATCCTTGGCGGGAAAGTAGAGCGGGCTGAGGTGCGGGAGTACGGTAAGACAGATGTCCTCGTGGACACAACAAGCGAACTGTTTCAGGGCGTCCTGCCCAGCACCACCTGCTGGATGAGCCATTTCGACACCATTTCAGAACCGGCGCCCGGCTTTACGGTTACGGCGCATACGGAACACTGTCCGGTCGCGGCGGCGGAAGACGTGGACCGGGGACTCTATGTCATCCAGTTCCACCCTGAGGTGCTGCACACCCAGGAGGGGACGAAGATGATCTATAACTTCGTCCGCGGGATCTGCGGCTGTTCGGGAGACTGGAGAATGGATTCATTTGTGGAACAGTCGATCCGGATCATCCGCGAGAAAGTGGGCAGCGGAAAAGTGCTCTGTGCCCTGTCCGGAGGCGTGGACTCCTCCGTGGCGGCAGTTCTCATGTCCAAGGCGGTCGGAGACCAGCTGACCTGCGTCTTTGTGGATCACGGCCTGCTCCGTAAAAATGAGGGAGACGAAGTCGAGGCGGTGTTTGGGCCGGACGGGAACTATGACTTACACTTTGTTCGCGTCAACGCGCAGCAGAGATTTTATGATAAGCTGGCCGGCGTGACCGAACCCGAAGAGAAGAGAAAGATCATTGGCGGGGAATTTATCCGTGTCTTTGAAGAGGAGGCCAAAAAGATCGGCACCGTGGATTTCCTCGTACAGGGAACGATCTATCCGGATGTCGTGGAGAGCGGTCTCGGCGGAGAGTCCGCCGTGATCAAATCACATCATAACGTCGGCGGACTGCCGGACTATGTGGATTTTAAGGAGATCATCGAGCCGCTTCGCAGCCTGTTTAAGGACGAGGTGCGAAAAGTCGGGCTTGAGCTCGGCATCCCCGAGTACCTTGTGTATCGCCAGCCGTTCCCGGGGCCGGGACTCGGAATCCGGATCATCGGGGAAGTGACGGCAGAAAAGGTGCGGATCGTGCAGGACGCGGACGCCATCTACCGCGAGGAGATCGCCAATGCGGGATTGGACCGCGGGGTCAACCAGTATTTTGCGGCGCTGACCAATATGCGCTCCGTGGGCGTCATGGGAGATGAGCGTACGTACGACTACGCGGTGGTGCTCCGCGCTGTGGAGACCATCGACTTTATGACCGCTGAGGCAGCGCAGATTCCGTGGAATGTTTTAAATAAGGTTATGAACCGGATCATCAATGAGGTCAAGGGAGTTAACCGGGTTATGTATGATCTGACTTCGAAACCCCCGGGGACAATAGAATTCGAATAAGATTTAAAATCCCGGCTGTAAAGTAACTTCACAGCCGGGTTTTTTTCAGTGAACAAGCAGATGAACCATCCACTCATATAGTTTCTTATAAGGTTGATACCGCATCGGCATATCGATGCCGGTCTTTTTATCTACGATGCTCTTTTCATGGGAAAACGTCTGAAATCCCTTTTCTCCATGGTAAGAGCCCATTCCGCTCTCGCCGAATCCGCCGAAGCCCATCTCGCTGGTCGCCAGATGGATCACCACGTCGTTGATGCAGCCTCCGCCAAACCGGCATTCGGATGTGACTTTTCTTTCTGCCGCCTTGTTCTCGGTAAACAGATATATCGCAAGCGGATGCTCCATAGAGTTGACTTTTTGGATTGCAGCATCCAGCGAATCGTAGGTCAATACCGGAAGGACCGGTCCGAAGATCTCCTCCTGCATGACGGGATCATCTAACGTCACCCGATCCATCACGGTCGGCTCGATCTGCAGGGTATCCGGATTTGATCCGCCGCCGACTGCCACCTTTTCGGATTCGATCAGACCGCAGACCCTCTCAAAGTGCTTTTGGTTGACCATGTGCCCGTAATCCGGATTTTGAAGCGGGTTCTCTCCCAACTGGATGTGGATCTGGGATTCCAGTTCCTGAATTAATTTATCCTTGATCGACGCATCGCAGTAGATGTAGTCCGGGGCGACGCAGGTCTGGCCGCAGTTTAAGAATTTACCGAAAACGATCCGTTTGGCCGCGAGCTCGATCTTCGCGCTCGCATCGACAATGCAGGGACTCTTGCCGCCGAGTTCCAAGGTCACCGGGGTCAGATGCTTTGCCGCTTCCTGCATGACCTCACGGCCCACCGGCTTGCTTCCGGTAAAGAAGATATAGTCAAAATGTTCCTGAAGAAGCGCGCTGTTTTCCTTCCTCCCTCCGGTAACCACCGCGACATACTCCTCCGGGAAGCAGTCTGCGAGCATCTCCTGCAAAACCCTGCTTGTGTGCGGCGAGTAGGCGCTCGGCTTTAAGATGACCGTGTTGCCTGCCGCCAGCGCATCGATCAGCGGATCAAGCGTCAGCAGGACCGGGTAGTTCCAGGGGCTCATGACCAGCACGACCCCGTGAGGAGAGGGCTTTACATAACTCCTCGAACGGAACTGGGCCAGTGGGGTTTTTGCCCGTTTTTCCTTTGCAAGGCGTCTGACGTGCTTTTGCATGTAACTGAGTTCGCTCGACGTGAGACCGACCTCACACATATAACTCTCGAATCCACTCTTGCCGAGATCCCGGCGAAGTGCCTCATCAATCTCATTCTCATATTTGGTGAGCCCGGCCTCCAGGGTTGCAAGCGCACGCTGGCGAAACACCAACGGGAGCGTCTGCCCGGAGTCGAAAAATGCCCGCTGCGCCTCCAGCAGGGCGTGGACATCTTTCTGTTCCACGCTTTCCTCCGTCTCTTCCAATATCATATAATAGAACGGTTCCAGTTTTTCCGGACCCATAAGGACCGGAACCGGATAGAGCGGATTGGCCTCGTGATCAGCCAGCTTGGCCAGCTTCGGGATATCTTCCTTGCGCAGCTCCTTTGAGGTCTCCGGAATGCCAAAGCGTGCATTCATCTTCCGGATCTCCCGGATAAACTTCCGCGC
>Ga0192257_1100_pt1 | contig 4339 bp, 4 predicted proteins | sample Koala_Koa26_N3_FD_131280 | JGI IMG/M metagenome (GOLD analysis project Ga0192257, IMG submission 131280) | Enriched cells from koala feces incubated with labeled cellulose particles, San Francisco Zoo, California, United States - Koala_Koa2-6_N3 ...
GCGTGGCACAATTTTCAAAGCAAGAACAAAACCAAATAAAATGTGATGCCATACGACGAGCCAAAGAAATGCAGCAACATATCCTTTTGCCATAAGATCAGCCCACTCCTCCTTCTTTCCCACTGCCCCAACGAGAGACATCACATGAAGCATTGCCCAGAGACGATCCGCCGAAGCATCATGCACATTCATCCAAATCAACAAATTCTATACCGTTGCTGGGCGGATCCATTTCGGAAAAGATAAATTAAATATTATCCGGTCTAGATGGAGATACTTGTCTGATTTTAATGCTTCTCCTGATACTTTATCAAGACGGTGATCTAAAAGATTGCGATAAAAAGTTATGGATGGCTCTCGTGTATTTACTTATCTAAGGAGGTATCCCCTGTGACAGAAGGTCAGATATTTTGGCTCGCTTGGTGCATCCTGGGTATCGGTATGCTGGTCTATTATCTCCGCCGACAACACCCCATTCGCTCGCTGTTTGCCGACGTATGCAGCGGCTTCGCAGCACTGCTGCTGGTACACTTTGGCGGAAGCTTATTAGGTCTCCATTTTCCCCTGAACGCACTCCATGTCGTTCAAGCGACAATCCTAGGTATTCCTGGAGTGATACTAATGGTGGTGCTGCATTTCATATTATAATAATCAAAAAACCGGTGTACCCCAAAGATACACCGGTTTTTTAGGGAGTCGTTTTCGTTTATCGTCAAACGACTATATACACAAAATAACTTACTTCAATTCGACAGTTGCGCCAGCAGCTTCCAGTTTTTCTTTCAGTGCTTCTGCGTCTGCCTTAGAAACAGCTTCCTTGATGGTAGCTGGTGCAGATTCTACAACTGCCTTTGCCTCTTTCAGACCCAGACCCAAAGCGTCCTTTGCAGCCTTGATAACAGCCATCTTTGCGTCACCAAAGGAAGCCAAAACTACATCAAATTCGGTCTTTTCTTCTGCAGCCGGTGCAGCACCGCCAGCAGCCGGAGCAGCAGCTACAGCAGCTGTTACGCCAAACTCCTCCTGGATAGCGTCAACCAATTCAGCCAGTTCCAGAACAGACAATGTCTTGATATCTTCAACAAACTTCAATACCTTTTCAGATGCCATGATAATAAACTCCTTTATCAAATATAATTTTGTGGTTGTATTTTTTCAACCAATTCGCCGCCTTGTTATGCAGCAGGTTCTTCTTCCGGTGCATCGCCACCCTCGGACTTGCTATCCACAACAGCCTGTAGTGTGGCAGCCAGCTTTTGGATAATTACTTCTTTCGACGGAATCTTCGACAATCTTGCAACGCCGGCAGCGTCATAAGCAACGCCTTCTACATAGCCAGCTTTTAAATTGAAGAAATCATTGTGACCATCAGCAAATTCGCCCAGAATCCGTGCAGGTGCAGTCTGATCATCTGTAGACATTGCAACAGCAGTTGTACCGTGCAAAACCTCGTCAAATGCATCAATGCCCATGTTCTGGAATGCGAACCGAAGCATCGAATTCTTTTCGACAGTATAGGTCACGCCAGCTTCTCTCATGTTCTTCCGCAGCTTCGTATCGTCTTCTACAGAAATACCCTTGTAGTCCACGAGTACGAAAGAAACGCTGCTTTGCAGCTGTTCCGTAAGTGCAGCAACCTTTGCTTTCTTGCCTTCTAAAACCTTTTCGCTTGCCATAAAAATTTCACCTCCGACAGAAATTCATCGTATCAGGAGAAAACGCAATAAAAACGCACAATTCCACAGGAATTATGCGTTGTATTTCATTAATCGAAAATCATTGCACATTCCTCGGCTGGACTTCCATCTGAAAAGCAGACTGCCAGCTGTCTTTAGAATACGATATATGCTATAATACACATAACAAAAAGTATTATAGCATATTATTTTTGATTTGTCAAGAGGTTTTAGAAATTTTTTTATTTTCTGATTTTTTATTGTATAATCACTGCCTGACTATACATCGTCTCAAATCGATCCCGAAAAGTGTCCATATCATATACAATTAAACCTTTCAATGGATCCGCTACTGTTACGGTGTTTGCATCCAGATCATAGCCGCACAGCAATACGCAGTGCTCGTTCACGAGAAAAACCGCATCATCGCCGTCGTCTGTTGTCCAATAATATTTTTCTACAATATTTGCAGTCAAATTGATGCTCACCCATGTCACAACCGGTGTACCATTTGAAACATATCCCAACAACGTTTCAAATGAGGAGCCGGTTAAATCTGACGCAGTCATACTACTGCCTTGTGCAGTCAAATACTTGTTAGCGGTTTTTTCAATTACCGGCGCATAGCATCCCCAAGCGGTCGAATCATAGGGAGAGCCAATAAACGCCTCTCCAAATGTAGCAGTATACGCATCTGCACAAATTAGATAATCATCCGCCATCGTCAGCTTATCCACATCAAAGCCGGCGTAGTTTAGTGCCATCGTCAGCGAAGTAATCTCACAACCGGTTGGCAGTTTCGGATTCTGTAAAACCGGATCTACCTCCAGCAATGCAGAACGAGGCAATTCGGATATGTCTGATACGGTATATTGTGTTGTGGTTGTAGTAGTCGTTTCTGTTGTAATCGTTTCTAAGATGGACGTTGTAGACTCCAGCGTCAATCCCTCTGTTTCTGCCGTGACGGACGTAGTGGTATATGACACCATTATATCAGATACGTTCTCCCCTTGTCCGCCGATGGTATGAATAGCAGAAGAAACCAGTTTTACAATCAAATAAATTAATATAATCAAAAGCAGCAATAAAAGCAAAGCAGCCATTCGCCGCCGCCGCCCCAAAGTTTTTTTGGATATTTTAGACATAAAGCCTCCTTCGTATCCAATTCCCTTACAAGCACTTCAAAAGTCTTTTCGTTTCAGCGTTTTCGTACCACATGAACTCCTTTGTGCTACTATATAATTCTATTTTCCTTTTTTATGTTTATACACTATTTTTCTCTTATACATTTATTATAGCGCACTTTTTTGTGCGTTTCATGAACTTTTTATGGTAATAAGGGAAAATTATCCTGTCAGCGGTAGCTATCTCTCCGTTCACGAGATTCCGATGTATTCTGTGATCTTTGCGACTCTCCGTTTGGATTGCGCAATCGTACCGCAGCGATACTTCTCGTTTGCGTAAGATCACCATCCGTTTTAAGATAATTGTCATCGTCATCAGGGCGTCGATAACTATCATAGGGATCGGAAGAATCCTCTACCATCGGCATCGGTGGTATCGACCGAGCATTCGGCATTTCTTGCAGGACATCGTCTGCATTAATATTTCGCCTTTGTTGCTCTCGATTCGGCGATTTCATTTGTGTCATATTCGGTGTACGTCTTTGTGCATATGCCGAGGTAGTTTGCGGCATCATCTTTCGGCGGAAATCAGATTCGCCTTTCCCCACTATGCGTGTGGAAAGTTGATAAATATCAGTGGATTGAGACTCCAGTGTAGCACATCTCCCAGCCTCCGGACTCGTCTGCGCCAAATCTGCCAGGGAATGCGATACCGGAATGGTACGTACCGCCTTTGAAGCACGTAGAATTTGTCTGCCGGTATCATTAAATGCTAAAATCCGTGCATATGGTGGAAATTTTTGTATATCCTCTGTACGAATATCCAAAAGTAGATGCAGCAAAATTCGCCGCAATCTTGCCATAGGATAGCGTTTTGTCCGGATGTTTTGCAATAGCTCCTCCAAAGAGGCAGAACGCTTCGCTTTATATAAGCGATGCTCCAGCCCTTGTCCGATTTCTGCAATACCGTGCATCTCTTCTGGATCTGTCGTGCGAAGCTTGTACAAAACCAATCGTTCCAGATTTTCCAACGAGCCGATTTGCCCGGCAGTATCCACCTCCCGTAGTGCTTTCCATGCGTAGGGCGGCATCATATGGCGACAAACTCCGCCCTCTGCGAAATATTGCCGAATGTAAGTAGCACTTGCAGTGCTGTCTGTACTGGGTTGCATACTATGGTGTCCAGCCCCACGCCTCAAGATGGTGACAGGTCGCATCTTGCTTTTCAATGCGTCTAATGCATTGATATAGGCAATCGCCAACGTGTTATTCGGCTGTCGCAAAACATCTGCCGTTTCCTGTCCGTAGATCTGCCCTACCATTTGGGAGAGTACTTCCGGATAGGAATAACCGGAGCGAAGGAAATCATCCATAACGTCGGCGTATTCCGTCTTGCAAACTTGACAAGCCTGCGCCGTTTGATGCAGAAGCTGAATATTGCCGCACTCGCTACCAAAAGAAAGCTCCGACACATTTCCAAGAGCAGATAGAATCGACACGCCGCCCATCGCAAAATTTTCCGCAGGTGCCAACGCATAA
>Ga0192257_1103_pt1 | contig 4140 bp, 8 predicted proteins | sample Koala_Koa26_N3_FD_131280 | JGI IMG/M metagenome (GOLD analysis project Ga0192257, IMG submission 131280) | Enriched cells from koala feces incubated with labeled cellulose particles, San Francisco Zoo, California, United States - Koala_Koa2-6_N3 ...
TGGAGGAAATTCCGTGCTGATTACAGCGTGGAAGATCTCGAAATCCGTTTTCAATTTGAAGAGGAATGCGTCAGGTTCGGCAAGCCGATCAAAGGCAGAGCTTTCTACGCAGAGCTGAAAAACCGTCTGAGAGCGAGGGGAGGAATCGGCAATGAATAGAAAGACAAGCTATACGCAGGTATCAACGTGGCGGCAGTGCCCCTACCGCTGGCGGCTAAAATACCAGCTTGGCCTAAAGGAACCAGAAATTCCCGCTAAACCTGGCACATTTGATGCGCTTGCCATGGGGCGCGCGGTTCATGCCGGAATCGAGGGTGCAGACGTGGCTGAAGCGGTGGCGATGTATGAGCGCGAAGCCGGAAAGGACGAAAAAGCCGCTATCCAGATACGGCACGCTGTGCTGGCGGCGCTGGAGCTTCCGGTGTTTGCCGGCAGCCATCACCTCGAGTTTGAGCGCAAAATCGAGAGCAATGCCTACATCGGATACGCCGATGTCATTGCAGACGGCGCGCATGTCTACGACATCAAGACCACCAACAACGCCGGATACCTCGATGGAACGCAGCTGTTGCTCTATGCGTCCGAACTGGGGCGGGAAGGGATGGACGTCCAATACTGCAGCTACATCGTGCTGAATAAACTCAACCCCCGGAAGCGCGAAACCGCCGCCCAGTACGAGGAGCGCTTTTCAGACTACAGGGCGCAGTTAATCCCGGTAAAGATGGACGATAGCCAGGTTGTGGCTTTTTGGCGGGACGCTTACGCGCTTTCCACGGCTGAGGAATGGCCAAAGTGCCCTGGCCGGCTATGCGACTGGTGCGGATACAGAGGGGAACACTGCAACGGCGGGGAGTAAAATCCCCGCCGTTGCAAAAAAGGAGCAGAAAGCAATGTATAACAACTTAGAGCATCCTGACATCACCGCCGCATTAAGGACGGGGTATCCGGCAAACCATAAAGAGCCAAGGCCGCCAATTTGTCCGGTATGCGGCAGAGAATGCGAAACGGTGTATCGCATGGGACGATACGGAGAAATAGTGGGTTGTGATAATTGCATCGTTGAATGCGATGCATGGGACGCGCCGGAGTGCGCGGCGGAGGACGAGTAAGCCGCCACCGACAGACAACATTGGCGGGAGTAAAATCCCCGCCAAATTTTTTAAAAAACCGGGGAAAAACGCTTGACAGATGGGGACGGGGCGTGTTATAATATAATCACAAACCAAGAGATGAGCAAACAAGAGAACGGAGGGAACAACATGCTGTACGTAAACCACATCGATCAACTGGAGCCACATGCCGCTATTTGTCATTTTGGCGGGCAGTATGGCAAGGGTGGGTACTTGTCCTTTTGCACCACTGCGATCAATAATCCTCACGCCGCAAAAAGATGGGATAACACGCCGGACGGGATTGCAGAGATAAACCAGTGGGCGCAAGATAACGGGTACGATATTGAGGCAGGCAAGGACGGATACGGCGCATACAAGGCGACGCTTACGCACAGAGAGACAGCTGCCGCGCTCGCGGCGAAGGCGGCGTATGATGCAGCTAGATTTAAGGGAGCGGAGCGGGGGTATATCAGATTTGGGGATGTCCCACAATCGGGATTTAGCCGCAACTACGCCACCGGCGAGCCAGAGCTAGGCGTGAGTGTGTTTTGCGCCGAGTTTGCAGTGGATGGGAGTTGGCGGCCTATCCTGGGGTCAAATCAGCAGTTGGGCAGCCTGTTATCCCTTATCGCAGACGACCGTCCCATATACCGTATATATGGCGATGCCGTAGGCACTGGCGGAGACGGGGAGCCTGTGGTGGACGTAACAAAAAAGGTGAGGCTATAATTATGGCAATCTCCACCGGCAGACAAATTTGGCGGGGGATAAAATCCCTGCCAAATTTTTTTAAAAAACCGGGAAAAACGCTTGACAGATGGGGACGGGGCGCGTTATAATATAATCACAATTAAGAAAGGAGCAAGCAAAAATGACACGGACAACTAATGGAATGACAAAGCAGCAAATGGCAATTGAACTTGTAAGCAGGTGGGGCTGGAGCGGTACGCCGAAGGGCGACAGGGCTGTGAAGAATCTAGTGAAGAATCATGGATGGCTTGACTTGAGCGACATGCTGGAAGAGGAAAGGGAGCGGGCTTAACCGCCAGGAGGTGCAAAGCATATGACAATTGGGGCTAATGGCCGGGACTGGGAGGTGCATACCTCCCTCCCAGATGGCTGGGCAGAAGACAGGGGCGCCAATACCGCGCCACGGGGCTATATGCTGATTTACAACCGCCAGCCGCGATGGTGGAAGGATGGCAAGCTGAATCCGAACAGAAAAACAGCTTTGCTTAGGATGTATTCAGCCGCTGAATATGATGAGGAGGGGAAGCTATTATGATGCGCTGCTTTGACTGCGCCAATCGCTCGGAGGGCTGGAATAAAGAGAGAACGCGCTATTGTGACTGGTGTAGCGTGACCGGCCAGAGGATTGACCTTGACGAGCCGCACGAAGACTGCCCGACCTTCATAGAATGGGTGGACGATTGTGAGGGGGCATCGTGAATGAGTGCCATGTGCGGCGTACGCACACAAAATTATTTAGACCTATGAAGGAGGACTGGGAGAAATGGTGAAGGGCTATAAGGTATTCAACAAGGATTGGACTTGCGGGGATAAGCAATATTCTTGCCCTGGTGTATTTAAGGAATACGGCAAACTTGAAATGTGTAAACATGGGATGCACTTCTGCAGGATTGCCGCTGACTGTTTCAGCTATTACAAGTTCTGCGCTGAAAACCATGTTGCGGAAGTGATTGCAAGTGGAACGGTGCTTGAAGGGAGGGGCAAGTGTTGCACTGATAAACTTGAAATTGTCCGTGAAATCCCTTGGGATGAAGTCTTGCAGATAGTCAATGCAGGTAAGAAATGTACCGGGCTTCGCAACAGCGGCGATTACAACAGCGGCAATTGCAACAGCGGCAATTGCAACAGCGGCGATTACAACAGCGGCAATTGCAACAGCGGCAATTGCAACAGCGGCCATCGGAACAGCGGCCATCGGAACAGCGGCAATTACAACAGCGGCAATTATAACAGCGGCAATCGTAACAGCGGCAATTATAACAGCGGTAATTGCAACAGCGGCGATTGGAACGACACTTGGTTTTCTAACGGATGCTTCAACACCGTTGAACCAAAAATCTACCTGTTCGATAAACCGTCAGACTGGACTTTTTGGGACTGGAAAAACAGTGAAGCTCGCCACTTAATGGCTCAGATTGACATGGACGCTTCTAAATGGATCCAGGAAAAGGATATGACCGATGAAGAAAAGGCGGCGCATCCCGAACATCAGACAACAGGCGGCTATCTGGAAAAACTGGGCACCTCCGAACGCGCTCAAATCTGGTGGAACGGACTTTCAGACCGTCAGCGCAACATCATCAAGGCAATTCCAAACTTCGACCCTGAAATCTTTCGCAAGATTACGGGAATCAGGATTGAGGATTAACCTTAATACGGCCTGCCGGGCAAAACTGGACAGGGGCGCTAAAAAAAGGAAAGGGGGATAAGCAATAATGGGGAGACCGAAGAAGGGCACGTCGCCTTACAAGCCGGGAAGCCACCGTTATTTTGTCCGCGAGACGATAGAGATGAAGGGGCTAATGGACATGGGGCGCAAGCGATGGCCAGATGAAAGCGATGGCGAAATCATTCGGCGCTATATGAGCTATGGCGGCCGGTATTTGGCACTGATGGAAAGCGTGGAGCAGAAGCGGAAGGGAGTTGACAAATCCCCCCGAATTTGCTAAGCTATAGGTGGCTGCAAGTTTTGTCATTCCTGCGCCTCCTTTCTTGAGTGCCATTGTCGCGCGACACGCGGTGATGGCACTTCTTTTTCCCCTTGACAAGCGGCCGGGAATGTGGTATAGTATGAACATAGCATAGAAAACCGGCTGTGCGATGGATAGCGATAATAACCCGCTATAGCGGGTGGTTATACGAATGCGCCTGGAGTGCCGGTTTCACTCTGGGCGCATTTTGTTTTGGAGGGAAAAGCATGAGCAGCAAATTGCGGGTATATGAAGATGAGCGGTTCGGCAGAGTTCGGATGGTGATGGGCAACGATGGCGAGCCGTGG
>Ga0192257_1106_pt1 | contig 4033 bp, 2 predicted proteins | sample Koala_Koa26_N3_FD_131280 | JGI IMG/M metagenome (GOLD analysis project Ga0192257, IMG submission 131280) | Enriched cells from koala feces incubated with labeled cellulose particles, San Francisco Zoo, California, United States - Koala_Koa2-6_N3 ...
GGTGAAAATTCTGATCGTTGAGGACGAAAAGGCGATCTCAGATCTGTTAAAGATCAGCTTGTCCGGAGCGGGATACCAATGTGTTTGTGTATACGACGGAGATGCTGCTGCGGACATCCTGGAAAACGGAGACCGGTCTTTTGATCTGATCCTTCTCGACGTGATGCTGCCGGGTGTGGATGGGTTTGAGCTGATGGAGTATATCCGTCCGATGGAGATCCCCGTGATCTTTATCACAGCGAAAAACTCTACCCTTGACAAAGTAAAAGGCCTCCGTATGGGAGCAGACGACTATATTGTTAAACCATTTGAGATCATAGAACTCCTGGCCAGAGTGGAGGCTGTGCTCCGCCGGAACCACAAGATCGATGAGGTGTTGACGACAGGGGATCTGACCATTGACCTTCGCTCCCGTGTCGTAAAGAAAGGCGACGAACCGATCACACTGACGAAAAAGGAGTTTGACATCCTTGTCCTGCTGGTTCAGAATCCGGGTGTGGCGCTTTACCGCGAGACGATCTATGAGAGAGTATGGGGCGGGGAGTACCTGGGAAACAGTCGGACTGTGGATCTGCATGTGCAGCGCATCCGAAAAAAATGCGGATTGGAGAACCGGATCAAATCAGTACATAAGGTGGGATACCGCCTGGAAGAGTAGCTGGGAGCGCAAGGAGCGAAGGGACCAAACGCTATGAAGTACCGAATGAAAATAGCTGTTGCCGTGATCATATTTCTGTCCGTCGCATTTGGAATCGGCGGGACACTTCTGATCGCGGTTTCTTTTTCCAACAATTTAAGACAGGAAGAGCGCACGGCTGTGGACTCCTACCAGACCGTCCTTAATATGCTGAGTGTGGTAAACAGTGTCAGCTCACAGGCCTACTACGGCAACATCGTGGACGTACTGGAACAGCTCGAGGACAACGGGGGCGGCAACTGGGACGGCCTCGCCCTCACCGCTGATGAAAATGTGGTGTATGCCAGCAGCGACGTGACGCAGTACATCCGTAATATTCATTCCTCGGAGCAGGCGGATCAGTTCCTGCTCATGATATTCTCCGAAGACGACAACAACTTCCTGCAGGTGTCCGGATCGCTGGAGGCAGGCGAGATGACGCTCTACCTGGACAGTATTTATGACATCACATCTATCTACGATTCCCGGGATGCCCAGCAGACGATCTATCGGTATATCTTTGTCGTGATCGTTGCCGTGGGGGCAGTCCTGTCTCTTTTGATGGCAACGTTTTTAACCAGACCGATGAATGAGCTGTCCCGGACTGCAAAGCAGATCTCCGGCGGGGATCTCTCAGAACGGGCACAGGTCTCAGGGGAGGATGAGATCGGCATGCTGGCCGACAACTTTAATCAGATGGCAGATGAGCTGGAGCAGTACATCGATCAGCTGAAAGATGCCATGGACCGTCAGGAAGAGTTTATGGGAGATTTTGCCCATGAACTGAAGACGCCGATGACCTCCATCATTGGATATGCGGACCTGCTTCGGAGTCAGACTCTGCCCGAAGAGGAGAGGCAGGAAGCGGCAAATTATATCTTTACAGAGGGAAAGCGGCTCGAAAATCTTTCCCTGAAGCTGCTGGACCTTCTTGTGACACGCAATGAACATCCGGAGTTTACGTTAAGCTCACCGAAGAAACTGGTTTCAGACGTGGCGGAGCTGATGCGTCCGGCGCTTGACGAGCGCGGGATCACGCTGCTGCAGGACTGTGAAGAGGGAACCTGCATGCTGGAGCCCACGCTTGTCACGTCTCTGCTGATCAACCTCATCGACAATGCCAGAAAAGCCATGGATCACGGAGGAGAGATCACGGTCTGCGCGCGTCTGACCGATGAGGGCTGCCGCTTGACGGTACAGGATCAGGGGATCGGGATCCCGAAGGAGGAGATGGACAAGATCACAGAGGCTTTCTATCGGGTGGACAAGTCCCGCTCACGCTCTATGGGCGGGGTCGGACTCGGACTGGCACTTTGTCGGGAGATCGCGGAAGTCCATGGCGGGAGCATTTCCTTTGAACAGGCAGAGCCTTTCGGGACACGCGTGTGCGTGGAGCTGAAAGGGGGTGCCGGCCAATGAAGAAGTGGAGGCGAAACGGAGCGATCATCCTGCTGATCCTGGCCCTTGTCGTAGGCTTTATGCTTCCGACGGTCGTTTCCCGTTTTCAGGATTCCCAGACGGATCAAACGGAGGAGGTAGTCAGCGCAAACAGCGTGCAGCTGAATATGGGTTCGGCCCTCACTTTGCTGCAAAGGCTTCGGATTGTTGCGGAGCGAACTTCCAGCGTAGAGCTGGAATCGGCACAGACCATGGATGACGAGCAGGCTTTAAATGAACTCTTTGATGGCCTGGAAACGCTGTTTTCCGCGGATCTGGAGGGGTTCCCCTTCAAAGTGGGAGATTTTTCTGAGGTAAATCATCAGATCCTCTTAAAAATGTCGGGAGAAGATTCCCTGATCTACTGGGAATATTGGCTGGCCGACAATGACGGGAACCAGATCAGCGCTGCGGTAGATGACGACACCGGCGTGATCCTGTCTCTTCGCTACACGCTCAGTTTAACATCCGAAGAAGAGGAACCGGAGCAGCAGCTTGAACTTCCGGATCTGCCTTTGTTCCTCATTCCCGAGATCACGGAGGACACGGCAAGCATCTTTGCCACAAACGGCATCTTCGTGGGCCTGGAGGAGACAGGATCATCGGCTGAGACATTTGCGGAAGTACTGCAGGAGCAGTACTGCGGCGCTTATCTGAGAGAGAAGGGGTACTATCTGAGCTGGGAACCGGACACCTCAGAGCCTGTGGACAACAGTTATCTGTACTCCGTCATGGTTGTGGACAATGACGGCGGATACTATGTGCTGCCCGTCACCGTATCCAACAATGAGATTGCCATCAATTAGGAATTGAACCGTTACGTTTCATCTGCTATGATGAGAATAGATTTTTGTGACTATATTTATGGAGGAAAACACCATGATCAGGAGGCGGATTGCCCTGTTTTTACTTCTGACTGTGTTCGCGCTCGTGCCGGTTCTGTCCGGCTGTACAAGCAGGTCGGAAGCAGCCATGGCAGAATATAAGGCGCTTGGGATCTCCCAGATGGAAGAGGGCGACTTTGCAGGCGCGGCTGACAGTTTTCAAACCGCTCTGGATCAGTCAGTCGGGACTTTGGGTGCGCAGGAGATCGACATCTCCTACTACAAAGCACTGGCTCTTTTCTTAAGCGGGGATACCGGCGGCGCCATAGAGGTATACACCGCGCTCATCGACTACGATGAGGATAACTGGGAAGCCTATTATCTGAGAGGAAACATCTACTTAAAAGAAGGGCAGGACAGCCAGGCACTGGCAGACTATGCCGAGGCGGCCTCTTTAAACGGGAACGACCCGGAGCTGTGTGTCCATATCTATGAGAATCTGGCCAATTCCGGGCTGCAGGAAGATGCGCAGACCTATCTGAGCACTGCACTTTCCATGGATCCGTCCGACAGCTCGGACTATTATTACCTTGGCGATATCTATTACCTGACCGGAGATTATGAAAACGCAAAGACATATCTGCTGCAGGCAAGGGAACAGGGGTATGACGAGGCGACCCTGCTTTTGGCAACGGTCTATGCTGATACGGGGGATGATGCAAGCGCCCGCGAGATGTATGAGGCCTATATGGAAGAGCATCCGGATGACGCGGCGGCGCTCGGCAGGCTCGGAGAGATCGCACTTTCCTCCGGAGAGTATGAGCAGGCGATCACCTATTTGACACAGGCAAAGGAGACCGCAGATGAAGCTTCGCTTGGAACGATCGTGAACAATCTGGTTGCTGCTTATGAATATTCCGGTGACTTTCAAAGTGCCTACAATGTGGCGGGAGAGTACCTTTCGAATCATTCCGATGAAGTGCTTCAAAGAGAGTATGAATTCTTAGGGACCCGTGTGGGAGCTTATCCCGAAGCGATCGAGGATGATCTGGAACCGCTGGATCTGTCTGATCAGGATGAGGAAGGATCCGATGAA
>Ga0192257_1109_pt1 | contig 3683 bp, 4 predicted proteins | sample Koala_Koa26_N3_FD_131280 | JGI IMG/M metagenome (GOLD analysis project Ga0192257, IMG submission 131280) | Enriched cells from koala feces incubated with labeled cellulose particles, San Francisco Zoo, California, United States - Koala_Koa2-6_N3 ...
TCACGTTGTGCGAGCGATATGGCTTTCGCTGGGATACTAAGAAGCGTGGGTTAGCGGGCAAGCGCGCGTCCGCGTACTGCCGGCGGCACGGGTACGAGATACGCCGCGATCACGATGACCGCTTTGGCGATGTGAACGCCTACCCCTGTGAGGTGCTCGATAGGCTTTTTGTTGCGGATAAGTTTTGACCGTGGTATAATGGGGGCTGAAAGAGTATGAAGTATCAGAAAAAGCCAGTAGTGATAGAAGCGTTCCAGTATGATGGAAACTTAAGAGGAACTGACGGAAGATATTGTGTGCCTAAATGGGCGGCGGAAGCATATGAAAAGGGTACTATGCATTATGGAGCATCGAAACCGGGCGAGCCGCTGCGCGAGTTGTTCGTCGATACGCTGGAGGGAACGCACCATGTGAGCGTTGGCGATTATGTAATTCAGGGAGTTCATGGGGAACTATATCCTTGCAAGCCAGATATCTTTGAGGAGACATACGAACCGGCAGACGGTCTCGACCAGTACGAGCATGGAACCAAATTGTCCGCTGGACTTCATGAGATTGTTTCCGCCTATACTCGCATCCAGGACACGAACTCTCTCCGAGACGAGGACATTTGTGTATTTGAAGTTGTACTGCGTGAAGGGAAAAAATTCTCGAATAAGGCACTGCGCGATTTTTTAGAACAAGAAGGAATGACCATTGTTTCTGTCCGTGATTCGCGTCATGCTATCGTGTCATCTTCAAAGGCTGAATTTGGTTCTCTTCAGCGTCGTGTAGGGAATTACCGTGACAACAAGAAAAGCAATAAGAAATTTCAGTACATTGACGATTTTAAATTCCCGAACCCTTTGGATAAGCTAGCTCCCTCGATACGGGATATGCTTGGCAAGTAGGAGGTGCAGCGAATGAACAGGCAACAGAGTGGCCGGCTGGGCGGTAAGAAGAAAGCCGCCAACCACCGGGCGCATGTCGAGAACGGGAAGAAAGGCGCGGCGGCAAAGAAGGCGCGGAAGCCTTGATAGTGGGCGCGGACTGTGCTATAATGAGCATAGTGCAGAGGACGCTACGCGTTTAGTTGATAGTTAGCTCGGCTTGCCGGGATGATTATAGCGATGGCCATCAATGTGCGTCCTCACGTTGGTGGCTATTTGTCTTGTTGGAGGACAATGAGTTGCTGGAAGGACTGAAATATGCAGATAACAGAGCGGAAAATTGAGGAGCTTATCCCGTATGAGAGGAATGCTAAGAAGCATACCGAACGGCAAATTAAAAACATCGCCAAGTCCATTGACAAATTCGGTTTTGTCCAGCCGCTTGTCGTTGATTGCGACGGCAATATAGTAATAGGGCACGGACGGTACGAGGCAGCCAAACGCTTAAAATTGCTGACCGTCCCGTGCGTATGCGTTGACGACTTGACGGACGAGCAGGTACGGGAGTTGCGGATACTAGACAATAGGCTGAACGAATCGCCGTGGGATGTGGAAAATCTGTTGTCTGATATTGAGGGATTGGATTTTAGCGATTTTGATATTAACTTCACAAATATTCTAGGGCGTCTCGGCGAAAACGGCGAGAGCAAATACACGTTTGCGGACGACATCCCGCAATACCATATCACGGGAGCCGACCCGAACCTGTATGAAATGGTTGATACTGAAAAGTATGATGAGCTGATGGCTGACATCGGGGCGGCAGTTGACGCAGGGCAGATAAGCGAAGAAGATGAGAACTTGTTGCGGTGGGCGGCAACGCGGCATATTAGGTTCCATTACGGGAATATCGCCGAGCATTATGCGCATGCTGACAAGGCCATGCAGGAGTTGATGGAGAGGAGCGCTCTCGTGATAATTGATATCGACGATGCTATCAAGAATGGCTTCACGCGGCTGAGAAAGAGCATTTTTGATGAGTATGAGCCGGACTACGATATAAATGATGAAGAGAAAAACGAAGGGGCGTAGTTGTCGATGATATGCTATATTCTGTCGCACGGAAGAGCAAAAACAATGACAACATATAGAACAATACGCAGACATGGCTATACTGGTAAGGTATGTATTGTCGTGGACACTACAGATGCAGAAATAGAATTTTATAAAAACCGATTCGGTGAAAATGTATTGGTGTTCGATAAGGCCGAGAGCCCGGCTACAGATTATTTGACAAATGAACCGATGAAAAGGCGTGTCATATATGCACGTAATTGGGTATTAAAAGATGCGCGGAGACGAGGAGAAGTAACAATCGCATGCATGGACGATGGCATAACGGGGTTTAAGGCGGTAAAAGAAGTTGCGGGAAAATTACAACGTGTCAATGTTACTGATCTCGATACCGTACTGTGCGCAATGGCCAAGTTTCTGGAGGCGAATGAGTGTTTGTGGGCGTGTTCGGGATTGATGTCAAACATGTATTTCGGCGGGGCGCATGGTCAGAACTGGAAAGATCAATGGATTTTTCCAGTGTTCGGGGGATGGTACGTTTGTCGTACAGATAGAATAACTAATTTTATCGGAGACACGAATGAAGACACAGTTACATCATATGACAATTGGAAGCGCGGGGCTTGTTGCATGTCATTCGCATGCATTAATTGGACATATAAAGAACCGGAAGGCAACAACGTATACGCATATGGAAAAGAAAAAAGAACTGGTAATGCGAGAGCAGAAGCCCAGACGTTAATTGATGCAGAAAAGATGGTAATCGTCCGGCCTGATATTGCGAAAATAGGAAGCGGGCGGAAAACAGTAAATGGGAAGAATGTTTTTATGCAGCGGATAATTGGCAAAAAAGATTATTCTGCGCCGATGATTATAGGCGGGCATTGGAAAAAATAATGAAAAACGCGGTCTTGGTTCTATCCCACGGAAGGGCGGATAATTGTGTTACTATTAAAGCGCTCCGGCGGCAGAACTATACGGGCGATTGGTACGTAGTTATCGACGACGAAGACGAACAAGAAACGGAATACCGAAGCCGGTACGGTGAACATGTTATCCAGTTTTGTAAGAGGGAAACGATGGCGCGTGTGGACAGTATGGACAATTTCCGGAAGCACGGAGCTGTGGTATATGCGCGCAACGAGTGCTGGGAGATTGCGGATCGGCTGGGGCTAACGCATTTTCTCGTGCTTGACGATGATTACAACTGTTTCGAGGTGAGGTACGCAGATGGCGTAAAGCTGAAGAGTGCACGTCCCGCCAATGTCACGCCATTATTTGACGCCACGTTTTGGTTCCTTGATGAGAGCGGCGCGGACGCAGTATGTTGGGGGCAGGGTGGCGACTTCTTAGGCGGTGTTCGGGGAGGTTTCTACTGGAGAGGCCTGTCCCGGAAAGCGATGAATTGTTGGTTCTTCCGTACAGATCGCCCATTGGAGTTTAGGGGGACGCTGAATGAGGACACGACTCTTTACGCTGAACAGGGGCGTAGTGGGAAACTGTTTCTTACGATAACGCCGTTAGGAATACATCAAAAACAGACGCAGCAATATGGCGGTGGGTTGACTGACATATATCTCGATATGGGAACGTATATAAAGAGTTTTTACAGCGTTATGGCATGTCCCAGTGCCGTAACCGTCGGGATGATGGGCGGCACGAAGGATTCGCGGCGATACCACCACAATGTAGATTATGATTTGTGCGCGCCGAAGATTTTGAGCGGGCGATACAGGAAGT
>Ga0192257_1112_pt1 | contig 3622 bp, 8 predicted proteins | sample Koala_Koa26_N3_FD_131280 | JGI IMG/M metagenome (GOLD analysis project Ga0192257, IMG submission 131280) | Enriched cells from koala feces incubated with labeled cellulose particles, San Francisco Zoo, California, United States - Koala_Koa2-6_N3 ...
CTGAAAAATATAACGCCATGCTCCGTACTGTCGGAGAGGACGGAAGAATTCGAGGTTTAACGATGTTCTACGGCGCTGCGAGGACTGGCCGCTGGGTTGGCCGCTTGGTGCAAATGCAGAATCTGCCCCAGAATAAAATGCCGGAGAAAGACCTTGATATTGCGAGGCAGCTCGTAAGGGCGGGTGACTTGGAGACGCTGGAAGCGTGCTACGACGATGTGTCCGGTACCCTTTCCCAGCTTATCCGTACCGCGTTTATCCCGAGACCCGGCTGTAAGTTTGTTGTAGCTGACTTTTCGGCGATTGAGGCGAGGGTAATCGCTTGGCTGGCAGGCGAGCAATGGCGGCTTGACGTGTTTAACACTCACGGCAAAATCTATGAGGCAAGCGCCGAGCAGATGTTCCATTTACCCCCGGGGTCCGTTAAGAAGGGCGACCCTATGAGACAAAAGGGAAAATCGCAGAGCTTGCTCTCGGTTACGGCGGAAGCGTCGGCGCACTCGTCTCTATGGGCGCTTTGGCTATGGGCATACCGGAGAGTGAATTGAAACCTCTGGTAACAAGCTGGCGGGCCGCAAATCCTGCTATTACGAAATTCTGGTGGGACACCGACTCGGCTGTAAGGGAAACAATCAACACCAGAACGCCGAGTTACCTCCCGCACGGTATCGCCCTCAGGCGTCAAGGCTCGCTCTTGAGGCTGAGACTCCCGAACGGGCGCGAGCTGTCGTATGTAAAGCCTATGGTTATCAACGACAATATAACCTACGAGGGCACACTGCAAAGCTCCGGCCACTGGGGTCGTATCGAGTCTTACGGACCGAAATTCGTGGAGAACATTGTACAGGCGACCGCCCGTGACTGCTTGGCTGAGACCATTATGAAGGCTGAGGCTTTAGGTTATCCGGTTGTGTTCCATGTACACGACGAGCTGATATGCGAGGTACCTGAGGAGAAGGTGGAAAAAGCCTTATCGGATATTTTGGAAATCATGGCGACTCCTATTTCATGGGCGGAAGGGCTTCCGCTTAAAGGAGACGGCTATGTGTGCAGTTATTATAAAAAGGAGTAGACCCTATGAGGATTGAAGATTTTAACACAATAACACAAGAGTAGGTTGAGCGCTGCTTGACTGTGCTCGCGGAAAAGGGAAAGGAATATTCCCTCACAGACGACAGGCTGGACCATTTTAAGACCGCTGCAGCTGAGCAGGAAGTAACGCCGAAGCAGGCGTTATGGGGTATGGCGTCCAAGCATATCGCCTCTTTGAGCGGTATGTGTAAGTCAGGTCAGGGTGATATGGACCGCTGGCTTGAGAAGATTACGGATTCTATCAACTACCTGCTTTTGCTCCGCGCTCTTGTTGAGGAGAAAATGAAGGATGGACAAAATTGAGGTTTGCGTACTGAATCCCGAAGCGGTCGGTACGTCTGAAAAGATGATGGTATGCGCTGCCCGGCTGACTCAAAAGGGGCATAAGATTAAAGACCTTGAGGATTTTATCGAGCTTTACAACAAAGCGTATACGAAAAACACCGTCGCCGCTATGGCGAAGCTGCCCTACCCGACGATACAGAAGTTCGGCATTATTAACGTCGTAATTGTCGGCGTGAGCAGAAGGTTTTTAGCTTAGATAACAAGGCACCAGAACGAGGTCAAGTTTATGTCGGCGTCGCTGCAGTACAGCGACTACTCCGGCGAAGCTGATTTTGTGGTTCCTTATAAAATGCTGGAAATGCCGGTGCTTGTAAAGCGGATGTATTTACACCAGTGCAAAGAGGCTATGGACAATTATCAGGCTGCAATCGCTCAGAGCGTTGACAATGACTCTGCAGGTTATATGGTCTCGCAGGGCCTGAGGAATATCCTTATTATAAGCGCAACGCCTTATCAGTGGAAACACATGATAGGCCAGAGGACTTGCAGACGCAACACAAGCGAGACCCGGTATGTCCTGCTCCGCGTTTGGGAAAAGCTCTATAGGCTGTCGCCCGAAATGTTCGCGCCCTCTGTTACCGGTCCGTTCTGTATGAAGGGCCGTTGTATGGAAGGGAAAATGTCTTGCGGTAATACGCTTGACCCGGCAATGACCCCGGCGAAAATTATCAAGGAGGACTTTCCTCTGCTTGCGGGAGGTGCTTCTGATGATTAACACCAAAGGCGAATGGATTTATACGAACGCTGAAATTGCCTACGAGCTCGGGCTTACGCCCGCCACGGTGAACGCAATCGGCAAGAAGCTATACGGCAACAAAATTCCTCACTGGACGATTGACGAGGTACAGAGAATTATCGAGTATATCAAGTCTATCACGGTTGAGGAGGACGCAAAGAGGCTCGCCCTGCTGCATGACGCGGTTGTTAAGGCCGGCTACGAGAAGCAGGACGATGAGGTTATAAAGGAACGGGCTCAGAAAGATTTACATAACGTTCCGTAAGTGAGGTGTGATTATGAGAATTAAGCTGATTGACTTCGGCGGCAAAATGCCGGTAAGAAAACACTATAACGAGCTCGACCGTCGGCCAAGGGTCCTCGCCCTGAGGTACCGAGTCAATGTCAAGGGTCAAGAGCTGACGGGTAATAATCGATTCAGCTTTGCGCCTTCCGTTCCTCAAAGTACCTCCTACAAAGCCTCCGACGTCCTTTATATCATCCTTTTGAGATTTACGCATGGTACTTATACTCGTCCTGTGTTTCAGCTGTCCTCTGAGTGATAGACAGCCTCTGGGCGAGTTGACCCCACGTTGTTTCTTGATTTTTCCAGCTTGCGCTTTTACGTGAGCCCGCGGTCGCAATCGTGATGGGACCGTCATAATTCAGTTTCATTGCCGGCAGTCCCATTATGTTTTTCCTCCTCGTGTTACGACCTTAATAATTCCTGCGTTTTTAATCATGCGGTCGCAGTAATTGCACGGCGTCGGATCTACAGACTCATCAAGGCAAGCGAGGTATAAAACTGCTCCTCGCATATCCCGTCTGGCCGCGCTGATTATTGCGTTCTGCTCCGCATGAACGGCGACGCAGGTCCCGTACTGGTTTCCGTGTTTCGCTGCATTCTTGTCGATAGGAACGGAGTGCTTCTCGCAATAGCACTCGCCTGCGTCGCAGCAATTCACTTCGCCTCTGGGTGACCCGTTGTAGCCCGTAGCTATAATTTCGTCGCCCGCTACGATTATCGCGCCGTACTGCCTATGTAAGCAGGTAGACCTTGCGGCGACCGCCTTTGCTATATTCAGATAATAGCTATCTTTGTCTATTCGCATTACTATTACCGCCTTCATTCCAAGCTTCTATGTCGACGCCGATTTCCTTCAGCTTGTAGGTGTTCAGCCAAATGTTGTCTGACTCGTCCATCTCGTACCGGTCGACGAGATCAAAGTATTTAGCTTTGAAACAGTCATAAAACCGTCTTAACCGCTTCGCCCCAAACCCGAAGTGAACATATAACTGCCAAAGTATTATGGCATCAATCTCATTTGCGTGCTTGCGGTCGTACTCTGCAAGCTGTCTTTGGATTTCAAGATTCATTGCCTTGCGCTCGGTAGCGGTAAAGTCAGCGCCGTAAACTTTACTGTCAGCCTTCTTCACGCGCACAGCTATTTATCGCTGCTGCCGAATGCA
>Ga0192257_1113_pt1 | contig 3463 bp, 8 predicted proteins | sample Koala_Koa26_N3_FD_131280 | JGI IMG/M metagenome (GOLD analysis project Ga0192257, IMG submission 131280) | Enriched cells from koala feces incubated with labeled cellulose particles, San Francisco Zoo, California, United States - Koala_Koa2-6_N3 ...
AACCCCGATAAACTGGGCCAGATGTACCTTGCTTTGTCATGGCTTGAATCTTTCGCTGACAGAGTAAAAAGCCAAATAAAACAGAAGGTGCAGGACGGCATGGAAATTTCCGGATTCAAACGCGTTACCACCACCAAGCGGTCAATTAAGGATTTACCGGCAGCTTTTACAGTGTCAGGATTATCATCTGAGGATTTTCTGGATTGTTGTAGTATTAGTGTAACAAAACTGCAGAAAAAACTTGGACGTGATACAGTAGATTCTACTTTAGGCAATTTGATTACTACTACAGAGGTGGTGCAGTTGCGGAGGGTAGGGGAATGAGGAAAAAGAGAGACTTAGCAGGTCAGAGGTTTGGCAGGTTATTGGTGCTATATGACACCGGTGAACGGAAAAATGGATGCGTCATTTGGCACTGTCAGTGTGATTGCGGGTGCGAAGTGGATGTCAGAAGCAGCAATCTTATTTCCGGCCGCACGACGTCCTGCGGGTGCTATCGGAGAGAGCGCCTGGCTGAAGTATGTACCGTGCACGGAATGAACAGGCGGGGGAAACAGCATCCTGTGTATGGAGTATGGGTGACGATGCTTGCCCGGTGCGAAAATCCAAACTGTAAATGGTATAAAGGCTACGGCGGTCGTGGTATCACTGTTTGCGATGAGTGGCACAACCCTGTGATTTTTATCGACTGGGCTCTAGCCAATGGTTGGCAAAAAGGACTGTCTCTCGACCGTATCGATAACGACGGCAATTATGAGCCTGATAACTGCCATTGGGTAACATGGAAGGAACAAGCGAGGAATAGACGTTCCAATCGACTTATTACCTTTAACGACAAAACCCAAACCATGGCGGAATGGGCAGAAGAAATAAATATTTCTTATCATACACTTAAAAGCCGAATTAATAATTATCATTGGCCAATCGAACGCGTGCTAACGGAGCCAGTGAATAGCTGAAAAGGGTAGGCAAATGAGTCGAGCTAGATATACGAGCCCAATTGAGACGCTAAGCAATATCGACACATGGTTGGATGACCCGGGGATTACAGAACTCAGAAGGGCGGAGTTACTGGCAGCCAGAGATAGAGTTGCAGCGATTCGAACGGCGATGATAATGAACGGCATGGGTAAGGAGGAAGACGATGGCAGTGGAGATATTGGGAGACCAGAACGGACGGCTGGAGCAAAGACTGGTAAAGCAACTAAAAGAAGCAGGACTGAACGAAATAACATGGGTAAGTCCAGAGGCACTCGAAGTGCATGATGGTTTGGCGTGAAGATGGAAGTGCATTATGGCGCGCAGAATACGAACGCCACAACCAAATTCTTCCTATATGTTGCATTCACACGTATTTTTATTCTTTCGCCCAAGCCATGAAAAAGTTCGGACCAAAGGACGTGAAGTGGAAAGTTTGGGCACCAAGCCCGGCAGTGTGTAGCAAGGCCATTGCGGTAGCCATTAAGGATGATATAATACAGGAAGTGTTATTTTCTGGGGGTTGTGATGGCAACAGTAAATGTATCGACCGGTTATTGTACGGAACGAGCGTACAAATGGCTAAACATTTACTGGGTGATATTATCTGCGGCGACAAACGTACGAGTTGCGGACGTGAATTAGCAAGGGGATTATAATGGACAGTAAAATTCCTCTTAAATGCATTGAATGTGGGCGTATCATTTGGGCTCCTATTGAAGATGCAGATCTGGAGATGGTTTGTTCTGAGTGTTTGCGCGAGGAGATGAGGGAGATGAATAGGTTTAATCCGGTCCGGTATATGGACGACTACATAGAGGATACAAGGGAGTTTGAGGAATGAAAAATATGCTCACGTTTTTCTTGATATGCTGCCTCATCCCGTCATGTACGGGATGCAACAAAAGGAAGGGCCGAACGCGGAGACACGAACCGCAACCCGTCATGCTCCGCGACAAACCCACACCACGGCCAGCCGAGGTAAAACAGGTACCTCAACCTACCCCTGCCCCGCAACGTGCACCACAGCCCACGCAAACGCCTCCTGTGGGCAATCCTATAGAATATACCCATAGCGAGCCCGGCGTGGATTATCTGACTGAACGTGATCTGGAGAGAAAATGAAAACTGTCATAGCATATTCGCTCCGCAACGAAATAGTAAGTGAAGCTAATCGTCATGACTTTTGGGCACGTAAATACCAACGAGTTAAGAACCATAGGTTTACTGCCAAGACATTTAGTAGGATTGCATTTGAAAATGCTGGTTGGCATTGGGATGGCAAGACTAATCTAACTGTTAGCATGACAAGAGTCATCAAAAAACGTGGCAAAACTATGGACGACGATAATCTGGCGAGCGGACTCAAGGCCACAAGAGACGGAATAAGTGATGCATTAGGAACGGCAGATAATAATCCATATATTAAGTGGGTTTGTAACCAGCGGCGTGGTGACTTGAGCGTACTGAAAAGTTATGTCGATGTTGTGATTACAGAGGAGGAAGATGATGGCTAGAGGAAATGGAAATGCGATAATTGTGATTCCGTGCTGCGCGAATAAGGATCTTATGCCAGTTAAAGCACACGAGAGTGACGCATGCTATGACTTGATGGCACGGTGCTATATCGATGCGAGCGAACCTGACCTGCCCACTGGCAGTCTCCGTCTTCTCCCCGGCCATCGGTGCCTTGCGAAGACAGGTGTCAAACTTCAACTGCCCAAAGGCTACCATGCGTACATTCTGTCGCGCTCAGGTCTGGCATGGAAGGACGGCATACAAGTTCTTAATGCGCCGGGGATAATTGATGAGGGATACCGCGCGGAGATCGGAGTGATACTTTACAACGCAGGGACGGGAGGGGTCGATCTTAAGTATAGCCAGAGAGTTGCACAGCTAGCCATCATGAAAACGCGTCCAACATATCTCACTATGATTTCAGAGGAGGAGTTTAAGGCTGATACAGAGAGAGGGGAAGGTGGGTTCGGGAGTACGGGGGAATAACAAACAGGCCCAGCCACAAGCTGGGCCTTACTTCTAGGAGAACACATGGCGATACACTAACTACTCAGACTTTCTGACAGAATGGGCTTTACCATTTAGGCCTTTAATGTATATACAAAGTTCACTTACTACATTTGTATTCCGTTCAAGTGCTTCCCTCATCTTGGCTTGTTCATTCTGCCAAACTTTCTCACGTCGCCACCCGCCAACAAGAACCAGCACAATCAATACAAACAGCGTGAGGTAAGCCAAGCCAAGAAACCCAGCCGAACTTGAAAACTCACTTATCACTGGCATAGCAGCATTCACCGCCTGTTCCATTCCTATCTCCTATCCCAGCAGCGGATGATTGGGCAACGCATCCCTCAGAGCTTCCTTCACCACCGGATTCGAGACATCGCAGTTACTCACCACCGTCTCCAACGCGTACCTCTTCAGCTCAGCATCCTTTAGTGCCGCATCCCTATCAGCCTTGGCTTGC
>Ga0192257_1107_pt2 | contig 3378 bp, 3 predicted proteins | sample Koala_Koa26_N3_FD_131280 | JGI IMG/M metagenome (GOLD analysis project Ga0192257, IMG submission 131280) | Enriched cells from koala feces incubated with labeled cellulose particles, San Francisco Zoo, California, United States - Koala_Koa2-6_N3 ...
CTACCCCGCAGTGTCACCAAGCAGTGGCTCCGGTTGCAGGTTGGCGACTCCAGCGACTCCACAAACAACAACCACAAAGCCACCGACCTCACCGTCTTCGCCGCTATCGTCCGTGAAGACTTGTTTGAGTATGACAAGCTGCTTTACATCAATGCTGGCCGGAATGAATGGGAAGCCAAGGAAGCGGCACTCAGCACCAAGGAGTAATCCGTGCCACTTGAACCCGGCAAACTGGCAATATTCAACATGGCATTAGGCTTCATTGGGACTCGTACCATTGCGAGTCCCAATGAGGAAACGCTTGAAGCTGTTCAATGCCAGCTATTTTGGGACCGCGCCAGAAGGTCAGTCCTTTGCGATTATCCACGCGACCATCCGTGGCCATTTGCTTGGCAACGAATTCAACTCGCCCAGCGTGTATTCCCAGAAGTCTATGACGGCGTCTGGAAATATTGCTATGGTTGGCCTAATGAAGCATTGCGTATTATAGCAATCCATAATCCGGGTAAGGGACGGCATGACAGAACCCTTCCTTTTGTCGTCCGTAACATCGAAAATAGTTCGGCTCCTATCGTAGCTAATCAAGCTATCTTCTGTGATATTTCCCCTGCACAAGCTGAATGTATTGTTGATGTTGTGGATGAACGTGTATATGACCCACTCTTCACGCAATTGGTAGCCCGCAAGCTGGCCAGCTATATTGCCATCCCACTTCTCAAGAACAACCAGAACAAGGTGCAGGAAATCGAACAGTTGTATGATGTGGCCTTCCAAAAGGCGAATGAGCAGGCAGTGCAGGAAAACCTGAAGGAAGACCTCAAACAGATGGATGATGGCCGTAGATGGGCTGATGACCACGACCCATGGCTCCTTGCTCGTGGTGGGCTGCCTCCCACTCGTTGGCCCTTATATAATATAGAAGAAACAGAATAATGCTTACTACCACGGATAGGCGTGTTCAATATACCGGCGATGACCAAACGAAAGAATTTACGTTTAATTTCCGCGTTTGGGATAAATCGCAAATCAAGGTTTATCAGGCCAATGAAGATGAGGTATGGTCCGAAATTGATATTACGGACCAGTGCGAAGTCGAGATTAACGACGACAATACCGGCACGTTAAAATTTACAAGTGCGCCCAAAGCCGGTGTCACCATCGCCATCGTCCGTGAAATGCCATTCATCCAAGAAGATGAGTATATCAACGGCACTCGCTTCAATCCCGAGGAAATCGAAGATAGGTTTGACCAAGACTGTGCGGAGCGGCAGGAACTACTTGATGGGCTCGACCGTGCCATCAAGGTGCCAAATACATCAACACAAACACCTGAAGAAGTGTATGAAACACTTATCAGGGGTTCCGCTATAATACAATTGCATTTCAACGAGCTAACTGAAATATACAATAGCATTTTCCAGCTTTATGGCGAGTTTAAGGGCGAAATTGGCGAAGTCAGCTATCTTGCCAATTCTGAAACATCATGGGTAATTAAACAGGAAGATATTTCATCTGCCGCTGTTGATGCTAATGGTATAATTGATATTCCAGATGGTGTTCAATACCGCAAAGGCATGAACCAACTCCACGTCGATGTGGATGGTGTTGTGGCGGTGCTGGATGAAGATTACGAAGAAGTTGCCCCAAAAGAAGGGAGTGAGTATTCAACCCAACTCCGCTTTAAAGTACCTCTTTATAATGGGCAGCGTATTCATGTTCGCACCAGTTTTCTTGGTTCAGTTGATTTTGACAATCTTCTTGAAGAGATGCAAAGTCAGGTTACTGGGATACGGACTGAAATAAATGAAGCAGAAAAAAGTTTTAAAGAAACGCTTAACAGTATTGAACAAAGTATAAATGAAGCCGAAGAACAACTTGAACAAAGTATAAATGAAGCCGAAGAACAACTTGAACAAAGTATAAATGAAGCCGAAGAACGTGTTGCTAGTGTTATCGCTAAAGCCTATCAAGTTCTCGAAGACGTTTCAGAACTCATGGATGATGCTAACGCCATCGACGAACTTCGTGAGCAATCTTTTCTTCTTACTAAACAGCTGTCTCAATACTCGGCTTTACCTTATCAAATCTGTCAACTTAATGCATGCACCTGTGCAATAAGTAGCACTATCTGCGCCTACACCACTCCGCAAGATTGCACATGCACTTTGTCTACTAATTACAATTGCAACTGCTGCGTCAACCTTCCAATCTGTTACTACCCTGGTACCTGCACGCTCCACGTAGCTATTGATGGTGTTGTGCTTTCATGTCGTGATTATTGTGAAGTTACTAATGGCACTGATGGTAATAGCAGTGGTCAGTCATGTCAAATTCAAACATGTGTTTGTTTGTATTCTGGCCAAGAACTTCACGCATGGACTGAACCGTATTGGTGTAACTGTATTGACTACAAAGCACCAGAACAGATTACTTCATATGAGTATGAGGGATGCTACTACGAGAATTGCACTAACTCCGCAATCTGTGTAAACAACAACTCCTGCGGTTGTGTCCTTTACTCCTGCTTTATCTGCAACTATGGTGACAATGGCGGTGCTATTTGTAACCTGTCCGATCTGTTTGTTTGTGAGTCAGAATTCTACTGTAACTGCGCGTGCGGTGAGGCCAGTACAGAGAATGACGAGGAAGAGGGGGATGAAGAGGAAGAGGAGGAAGTGGAAGCTGAAGATGAAGCTGAAGATGAAGCTGAAGATGAAGCTGAAGATGAAAATGAAGAGGAGGGGGCAGAATCGCACGGCAACGGCGGTGCAATAGCTGTTCTTAATAACGGCTATACCTATCTCTCCTGCTCCTGCTTTGAAGGTAACTGCGCCTGCACTGACGGTGGCATGTTCTATGCCTCCTGCGGCGAGACTTTCGCATCATCTATCACCGCATGCTGCAATACTGCCAACTGCAATGGCGGTGCGATTGCCCTCACTACTGTCACTTGCCTGAACTACAATTGCGGCACGCTTGAAGGTAACTGCGCTACCACGGGTTCCGGCGGTGCGCTGTGTGCCACCTGCACCTGCCTCGCCATCTCTTGCGGCAGCATTAGTAACAACTGCGCCTGTGAGTGCGGCGGCGCCTTGGCCTTGTTTAATTGCAGCCGTGCTATTGTTTGTAATGCCTGCATTATGAATAACACCGCCAACTATGGCGGTGGCATTTATGTGTGCAATAATTCACGGGCATATATCTATTGCTCGTGTTTTGAAGGGAACTGTGATTGCTGTATAGATGAATCGGAAGATGCGGAAGAACCGGGTGATCCGCCTGAAGGCGAACCCGGCGAACCGCCGGAAGAACCGTCAGCTCAAGATGACGGCGAGGATGAAGATGAACCCTTTATCCCCATGGGCTATGACGTGTACC
>Ga0192257_1115_pt1 | contig 3345 bp, 3 predicted proteins | sample Koala_Koa26_N3_FD_131280 | JGI IMG/M metagenome (GOLD analysis project Ga0192257, IMG submission 131280) | Enriched cells from koala feces incubated with labeled cellulose particles, San Francisco Zoo, California, United States - Koala_Koa2-6_N3 ...
GCTCTCAGAACTGAAAATCCGGCAATTCCTTAGCAGATTCGGATATGATGCATTTGATATTTCGTCAGTACTAAAGCGTCTTAGGCAACGATATGCACAGTACATCAGCACGAGGACAGCTTTCCCTGATGAGGCAGGTGTGCTTTTGGGCTATCCGCTGGACGATGTGGAAAGCTATATCCTCAACCGCGGTGAGAAAAGCCTGATAGCTCGTTACTGGAAAGTTTATCACAATCCTTCAAGCGCAGAGAAGACCTTCCAGGCTTACGATGCCGCAAGGGAAGAGGTGCTTTCGGAGATCGTGCGCGGATACAGCCTGGATCAGATGGCTGTTTAAACCAGGGAATTTAAGAAAGGAGAAATTGTATTTATGAGTAAAATTTATGTTATCTACTGGAGCAGTACAGGCAATACGCAGGCTATGGCCGAGGCTATTGGAGAAGGCATAGTCAGTGCCGGCGCAGAAGCCGAAGTGCTCCCAGTTTCCAATGTGGATGCTTCTGTTCTGAAAGATGAGTCGGTATTTGCTCTCGGCGCATCTGCAATGGGTTCAGAAGAACTCGATCCGGAGATGGATGATTTTGTAGGTGAAGTGGAAGGCTTCGCGGCAGGTAAGAAAATTGCCCTTTTCGGTTCCTATGACTGGGGCGACGGTGAATGGATGCGCAATTGGTGCAAGCGTATGGAAAACGCCGGTTCCGTTATAGTCGGAGGAGAAGGCCTGATCGCTAACGATGCACCGGACGATGACGCGATCAAAGCCTGCAGAGCACTTGGGGCTCAGCTCCTCGGATAGACAGATCAGCCGGGAGTATGAACTCTTTGCCGTAAAATTTGTTTTTTTATGATCGTTGATAAGGGGCCGAGTAGCTATTCTGGCTGCCCGGCTCCTCCTTTATTTATGAAATGTTTATCTGTTTATGCGAGTATGGTTTTCTATATTGTGCGTCTCGTCGACTTATTCCTTAAATTCCACCAAAATTCCACCAAATTTAAAAATTGAAAAATTTCCGGAATCATATATAATTATGATAAAGGGGTGATTTGATGTCACAAAAACCAAATATTATCCTGATGTTTATCGATGATCTGGGGGTTGGGGATCTTACTTGTTATAATAAAGATTCCAGGATCCATACCGCCTGTATTGACCGGCTTGCATCACAGGGGATCCGGTTTAACGATGCGCACGCGACAAGTGCGCTGTGCACACCGTCCCGATACAGCCTTTTGACCGGGCGCTACAACTGGCGTTCCCGTTTAAAGAGGCTGGTTTTTTTTAAATCGGAGGACAATCTGATCGAAGAGGGTCGTATGACGCTGGCATCCATGCTCAAGGATCAGGGATACCAGACGGCCTGCATCGGAAAGTGGCATCTTGGTATGCAGTGGGTGCACAAGGGACTGAGACTGGGGTTTTATTCTGTGGATTATTCAAAGCCTTACAAAATGGGTCCCAATGAGTTTGGATTTGACTATTTTTTCGGCCTTCAGGCCTCTTTAAGTCAGGCGCCTTATGTTTTTTTGGAAAATGATCATGCAACCGCAGTTCCGGATATGCGCAGCGGCGTGACGCCGAAACATATCTTCAGCACTTCCGATAACCAGACCTGGCGTCCGGGCCCGATGGTCAGCGGGTTTGATGTACGTGAGGTCATACCCACATGTCAGAAAAAGGTATTGGAGCAGATTGACCGGTTTACGGAAAAGGAAGATCCGTTCTTCCTCTATTATCCGACACCGGCAGTACATGTGCCGCTGCTTCCCACCGCCGAGTTTGAGGGAAAATCCGGAATCGGTCCTTACGGGGATTTTGTTCTGCAGCTGGATGCCATGGTGGGGGAGATCATGGACAAGCTGGAAGAAAAGGGTATTGCGGACAATACGGTGTTTCTTTTTTCCTGTGATCATGGATGCGCGAAGGACGTCAATTTTCCGAAACTTGCTGAGATGGGTCATCATCCGAGCTACATCTATCGCGGCTGCAAGGGGGATATCTGGGAAGGCGGAACCCGGATCCCCTATATCGTCAAATATCCCGGCGTGATTCCGGAAGGGATCACATCCGATCAGATGGTTTCTCTGGCCGATGTGCTGGCTACGTTTGCCGAATGCTTTCATGTAGATCTGCCGGATGATGCGGGGGAGGATTCTATCTCTCATTATTCGCTCTGGAAAGGGGAAGACAAACCGGTAAGGGAAGATATTGTGATGTCATCCTACGACGGTTCTCTCTCCCTGCGGGAGGGGCCCTGGAAGCTGGAACTGTGTCCCGATTCCGGAAGCGCACGAACTTTAAACAGACGGCAGCTGCGCGCGCTGCCCCGTTTTCAGCTTTATAATCTGGAGGATGACATAGGGGAGACAAAAAATCTCTACGGAGAACACCCTGAGATTGCCGACCGCCTTCGCGAGAAGCTGATCCGTTATATCGAGGACGGGCGGTCCACACCGGGAGAAAAACAGGAAAATTATGGCGGGAAGAACTGCTGGAATGAGATCAGTTGGTGGATCCACGGAAGAAAGGCACGGGTTGAAACGATCTTTAACTACCTGGTTCTTCTTCGGAACAAATAAAACGTAAATGCCTGGAAGGGAGCTGTCCATGCCGCCGATCAGTGTGCTCTTAAAACCTTCCTCCTCCCAGTGCAATATGTCCTGTGCATATTGTTTTTACTGTGACGAGGCCAAAAATCGAGTGCAGCGCTCTTACGGTTTCATGAGTGAGCAGACATTAAAAAATGTGATTCGCCGGACCCTGCTCAGAGCGGAGGGAATGGCAGCTTACGCTTTTCAGGGCGGAGAGCCGACGCTTGCCGGCCTGGATTTTTTTCGCCGGGCAGTGGACTTAGAGCAGCAGTACAATAAGAACTTCATTCGTGTGGAAAATTCCCTGCAGACGAACGGTCTGCTGATCGATGAGGAATGGTGCCGGTTTTTGGCCGGGCAGTATTTTCTGGTCGGACTTTCAGTGGATGGAACGGAGGAAATTCATGACAAACTGCGCCGGACCGGATCGGGCGAACCTACCTTCGCGCGGGTGTGCCGGGCGGCAGAGATGATGGACGCTTTTGGCGTGGACTATAATATTCTGACGGTTGTCACATCCCGGATCGCCGGAAATATACGGGAGATCTATTCCTTTTACCGGGATCGCGGCTGGGATTTTCAGCAGTATATCTTTTGTCTTGCTCCGCTGGGAGAGTCCGATATGTTCGGATATGTACCTTCCCCGGAGGAGTACGGGAAATTTCTGATCGATCTGTTTGACCTTTGGTATGCGGATCTTCTGCAGGGCCGCCAGCCCTATATCCGGCAGTTTGAGAATTTCGTCGCGCTGGCCGC
>Ga0192257_1125_pt1 | contig 2654 bp, 3 predicted proteins | sample Koala_Koa26_N3_FD_131280 | JGI IMG/M metagenome (GOLD analysis project Ga0192257, IMG submission 131280) | Enriched cells from koala feces incubated with labeled cellulose particles, San Francisco Zoo, California, United States - Koala_Koa2-6_N3 ...
TAATTTTCCATTTCGGCGAGGAAATGGCGCGAGGAGGCCGTAATGCGAAGCTCGTAGGGTTGCAGGTTCCGGATACCGGTCAGGATAGATCCCGCCCCTTTGCGCGCGGGTGAAAAATGAAACCGGAGATGGGTGCGGGCGAAGAGGCTGCGAATACGGTCCGCACCTTCGGTCGCCGTGTCGTAAACCAGGTATTGACGGCGGAAAGGAATGGAGTGGAGTACGGCCGCCATTTCGGCGTCGCCACCCTCGCGGCTGTAATAATACTCGTGGCAATAGATGGCATCGGAGGCGAAACGGAAGCCACATATTACATCGGGGTCCGCCGTAGCGCGAAGGGCTCCCCAGTCGCAGGCAAGTATTTCGGGAAGGGGCGACGTGTGATAATCTTCATCCGGGATGGTACGGTGATGGGGAAAACATAGGCCCGAAAGGGTCGAGTCGATGCCCCGGCATTCAACTTCATACAGATAACGTTCCATCGTTCCCGGCGCCGCAGTCTCACCCGCGGCGGCCGTGCGGTCCAGTTCCCGGCGGACGAAATCCGACAGGAAGGGGTTATCGTGGTAAGTGGTTATTAACTTGTTGTCCTCCGTCTCGTAAAGGTCATTAACCCAGAAGCGCGTATAGGGGTTGTAATCAAAAAAGACCTGGCAACCGGGGCCGGCTGCCTTCAGTGCTTCGCGCGCCGTCCGGGCATCGTACTGGATACACTCATTAAAAAAGATATAAGTAAAGTTGGAGGCATAGCCGCGGACATCACGGCCGGCATAGACAAAGGCGAATTCGCTACCAGTTTCGAACAGTACGCGCGTTCCGCCAGTGAAGTGGATGCGCATCCGCCGCCCGTCGCCGCCCGCACTGCGGTTGATCATGATCAGGTCTTGAAATATGGATTCCTTTAGGCGGGCATACGTATCGGTCACGATCAGCGTACGCGTATGGGGATGGGTCAGCGATTCCATATACAGAAACTGAAGAATACTGACCGTTTTCCCCGACCTCCGGCCCCCCTGGAAGATAATAAAAGGGGTATTTTTTTCCTGATGGTAGGTTATAAAATCATGATGTAATTTCAGCAGTTCCATCGCTTTCGGTGTCCTCTTTTTTTCTTGTTCCTTTCGTTGTTCCTGCCACTTTGTCGGCTGTATTGTCGATAACTTTCACCGTAAAGGCGCGGCGGTTGTTATCTTCAAAATCAAGCGTTCGCGTATTGCTCCGCGTCCATTCTTCGGGAGACATGTTGCAAAGGACAAAAATAGCGGCTGCCACATTGGCAGGAATATGCCGGCGGGTAATATGCTGTTCTTTTATATTTCCGTCTACTAGAACGGTGCGCGTTTCTTCTACATCATAGCCGCAGAGCTGTTTAAACAGTCCGCGTTTAGCCTCTTTCACAAACGCCAGCCGGCGGCGTTCACGTCCGCGCTCCTGTGCCTCACGCATGGCGGGATATTTACTTATCCATTTATAAAGAGTCTCGAAATGGATATGAAAAAGCCCGGCAATTTCTTCCGTCGAATATTGCTCACGGGCGTCGGCTAGATACTCCTCGTATTGAATAGGCGTTAAAATGGGATCATATTTAGTATTATTCATTTAATTAATTCTTTAAATTCTTCTTCTGTCCAGATAGTCCGGGCGGTAAACTGTTCCTTTTCCAGCCGCTTGAGCCAGTGCGATTGAAACAGGGAGAGCCGGCCGCTGCCGGGGGTTTTAAATTCCACAAAGATAGCCTTCCCATCTTTTAAATAGAGATGGTCGGGGATGCCCGTGTGCCCGGTATTTTCCAACTTAATGGCCAGGTAGCCTTTTTCGCGGGCGTACCGGGTGCAGGCAGTTTCTAGCTCTTTTTCGTGTTGGTTCATCTTTAAAAAAACAATAATTGCGTTCCAAACTTTTGAATGATTTTCTGATAAATATCATCTATCATTGTTTTTATTTCATACGTATACGTTCGCGGGTCCCAGTCTTCCATCATACAAACCGTCATGTCGCAGGCTAGCTCGGCTACTATATGTTCCTTAAATTTTTCCCGGGCAAGCTGATTTAAAGCCCGACGTTCAAAAGCCGTCATTTGCTTCACCTCTTTTTTTTCAACATGCTTTTCCTTGAAAGCTTCGTAAGCTGCCCAGTCTTTATTTTTAGGCCATAGCCAAAAATTAGAAGGATGTTTTTTAATAAGCGCCCAGCGGTGGGCGGGGTTAATTCTGCCTTCCCTGTTTTCCCCGTCGAAAAGGTACCGGGGAACGCCGTTACTCCACAGCGTATGGCGACCGGAAGGGCTGGCAGCCGTGTAGCAGGGCGTAAAGCCTTCCGGTGGCGTGTCGTACACTTCGTATGTAATTCCGTTTAATTTAACTGTCTCCATTTCCTGCCATTTTCATATATTTCAAACACCCGGCGGTGATAAAGGTTCACCTCGCCGTAATTACTGTCAAAGGTTTTATCCACCTTGTAGCCGTGTTCATGGCTGAGGGCTTTGAGTATGTTCCAACGGTAGGCGCGCCAGTCGGTGCCGTGTTCTTTAGCCCAACGTTTAATGCTGTACCACTGGGCGGCTTCGTCGAGGCGTTTCTGTTGCTGCTCAATTTTTCTTTGCTGGTCCGCGGCAAGCTGCAGGGCATCGGCAAAAGAGGTGGGGAGCCCGGCGC
>Ga0192257_1126_pt1 | contig 2491 bp, 3 predicted proteins | sample Koala_Koa26_N3_FD_131280 | JGI IMG/M metagenome (GOLD analysis project Ga0192257, IMG submission 131280) | Enriched cells from koala feces incubated with labeled cellulose particles, San Francisco Zoo, California, United States - Koala_Koa2-6_N3 ...
TTTGTCTGGAACAAGAAACCGATTTAGAGTCTGTTCCGAAATAGGCATATCAAAAAGATGAGACGATACAAATTCGTGTATTGCCAAATGGGATGTGGTCTGTGCGTTCGCTGACTGTATAGAAATAGAAGGAGGTGTTTTTTATGTCGACCTGTGAGCCGAAAAATTTGGCTGCACAAATTCGAAAAGGGGAGATAGGAAATCTCTATTATATCTATGGTGCGGATAAGGTGCAGGTAAAGCAATTGACGACTGCTCTCATCAGAAGGGCGACAGGCGGTAGTCCGGATAAGGCACTTACAAAATTTGATGGAGACAAATTGGATGTCAAAGCCTTGATTGATGCAGCAAGTCAATTTTCGATGTTTGCCACGTATAATTGTATTCAGGTGCATGACCTAAATGCAAATAGTCTGCGGGAGGAGTCATTGAAGCAACTGCTGGCACTGTTCAAGGATATGAGTGAAGCGACAGTGCTGTTATTTGACGTTACTGGTTTCGACCTAAAAGATGGTAAAAAAACGCCACAGGGGGAAAATAAAAAAATAATTGACTGTATCGCAAAATATGGTGTTGTCTGTGAAGCAGTACAGCGGACACCGACAGAGCTAGCAAAGGAACTGGCAAAAATCGCAGAAAAAAATGGATGTGAACTTCCACGAAATAGTGGGGAAATATTGGTGCAGCTGTGCATGGGAAACACTTTGATTTTGCGTAGCGAACTGGAAAAACCATTGCACAACAGTCTTGTTCCATTGCTCCGTAAATTTTGTCATCGTGGGATAAAATAATTTTTTCCCATAACTCTCCGGCAGCTTTACCCCATAGCACAATCCCAAACCAACAGCCATGTCTGCATAGCCGGAAAATTCAAAATAAAGCGACAATAACTTAGCAAAAGCACCTACCCAAAAAATCAAAATCGAATAAGTTGTCATATCAGACTGATAGATTGTCGAAAATAACATTTCGCATCCATCTGCAAAAATTAGTTTTTTCGCTAGTCCAGTTAAAAATTTTTGAAATCCAATTCCCATTTGCGACAAGGAAAACGTCGTATCCGATAAGCTATTCTTGGCTATCCGATAAGGTACAATTGGTCCCATCATCAATTTTGGATAAAACAACAAATACAGCGACAACTTCCACCAATTACGCTCTGCATCGCACTCTCCACGTCGCACGTCAAGGCAATAACCTATTCCCTGCAATGTAAAAAAAGACAATCCCAATGGAAAAAAATCATTTCCAGAAAGCCACAGCGTTTTCCACATCTGCATCCAGTCGCTGCGCAACAAAAGCAGCACTGATAGATAAATTATCACCACTGCTGTCAAGAGTAATATCGAACGCTTTTTGTGTGCCTTTTTTCGCATATGCTCCAGCCAGATACCTGTGCCAAATGTACCTCCGGTTAAAACCAATTCCACCAATGCTGCAATGATTCCACCGCCGAGCAAAAAAAGCACACTAATTCCAAGCAACACATATTGCTTCCATGATTTCGGCACAACATGGTATATTCCTAAAGTGATTGGCATGAACAAGAACAAAAATGTAAACGAGGCAAATTGCATGGTGACCTCCTATTATTCTGCCTCGGAAATACGAAATTTCTGAAACAATTCTTCTCTAGTCATCATCGTATTCAAAACGTCTAGCAGAGAAGCCGTCGAGAGTAATTCCGGCAAATGCAGTTCTTTTTGTAACACTTTTCGACGTACTTTACTGTCAGGGCTGCCGGTCAGTCCCAATTGAAATAAGTCATACCGTGTAATTGGATCTGTTTTCAAAAAAGCATTGCTTTCTTGTGCAATCACACCAGCTTTTTCAAATGCCGCTAAAAGGGAAGCTTTATCGATTCCCTCTACGCCTAATTTTCCCTCAGCAGAAGGTTTGATTTTACGTCGTTCTTTTCCATATAGATCCGGAATATAAACGTGATATACTTCTCCTTCATGTACTGCACCTTTGATGAAATTGCGAATTTGAAAACCAGCAGCATCGGAGTCTGTCAAAAGAATAATTCCAACGATCTTGGCATAATATCGAATCAAATTCAGTTGATCTGCATCTTTGAAAATATGAAATCCATTTGTCACCAAAATCACTGCGTCAGTGATAGAAGAAAGCTTGATCTTATCATACTTTCCCTCGACTATAATCACCTGTTCTATATGAAGCATTGAAAATCACCTTTCATTCAACCTTTCATTATCACCAACATTTTCACAATTGCCGACTCCAACAAGGTTCGCTCTTCCGCCCCTGTGGAATTCAATGCGATTTCCAAATTTCGCAGCACTTTCATACAAGCACGCAATCGCTCCGGCGATAATTTACGACAATCTCGAAAGGCATTCTGTACCATGAAATCGAATTTATAGCCAAAATCCACTTTCATATCCTTTGGCTGTTTTCCAACACACTGCGCCACTGCAGCACGATAAAGGTCTTGAAAGGATGACGCAATAGCGTGAACAATAAATGT
>Ga0192257_1130_pt1 | contig 2295 bp, 2 predicted proteins | sample Koala_Koa26_N3_FD_131280 | JGI IMG/M metagenome (GOLD analysis project Ga0192257, IMG submission 131280) | Enriched cells from koala feces incubated with labeled cellulose particles, San Francisco Zoo, California, United States - Koala_Koa2-6_N3 ...
TGGTGGTACGTTTGACCTGTCAACCCGTGAAGCAGCGGAAGGGATTGAACTGAAGAAGCTGGAGATTAAGAGTGGGGGTAAGATGAAGGTCAAGGCCAATAAGTATGATGTCAAGGCAAAGACTGCTACCATACCCGCCATTAAAGTAGGTAATCTCCAAATATCTGATGATGCTATTATCGAAGGTGACAATAAGAACTCTACCTATCTCTTTGCAACATCAGGTACAACTAAATATACCCTTACTAATGGCAAGGTATCTAAGATATAGGGGTTAAGATGATACTTGACTCCAATCTTATCTCAATTGACAGGCAGTACCTATCCACTACCTCCACAGTAACTGGTATCCCTGTCCCCCTTACCGGCTTCAAAGACCCCGGCAGGCAGGGTCCTATTCAAGTCTGCATTTTTATTTCCGAGTCTGTCAGTTGGGATATACGCTTCAACATCTACCAATCCAACTCACCTGATGGCCCATGGAAACGGTGTGCCACACGGACCGTCCATGTACCCAAGCGCGGACGGTTCCTTGCGTGGCGATTCCTACCACGGTCGGTAAAGAAGCAATGGCTTTATTTTGAAGCTATTGTCGATCCAGAAGACAGGGAATGGCCTGAACTTCCCAATACTCCTGCTCCTCCAGAAATCCAGACCGTTCAAGTCTTCGCCGCCATAACCATTGAGGATCTGAGGTGGTATGAAGATGGCCTATTTATTGACTGGCATAGTGGAACGTCAGACGTTATCCGGCCTCCAGAAGGAGAGACTCCCCCTGAAGATCTGCCTGAAATTGAAGAGTCGGAGGAGGGCGGTGTCCGGCTGCTTATTATCATGCCATCTACCGGGGAGGAGGAAGAAGACGAAGAGATTGAGGACTTTGAGGTAGAGGAGACAGGGCATCCAGATGAAGATGTAGAGCAGAACGAACTGGAAGAAGAGGGAGAATACAGTGAATCAAGTGGTGTGTATAGAGGGTTGGTGATTGGGAAGAGTGAGGCGGAGGGAGGGGATGATAAGGAAGAAGTAGAAGGGTTTGAGTGTGTTTGCGATGAGGATTTGAAACCACACGGTAAATGGTGGATACTCTGCTGTGGCTATATATGTGGAGATACTATAGGCACGTGTGGTGATGGCTATATTCAAATGGGTTCTTGTCCATGGCTTTGTTTGCATAATAGTTATGTTTGTAATTCAGGAAGCTGTGGAAGTTGTGGAACATGCGGTGGTGCGTTTGCGATAACCTGTGGTTGTTTTGATTCGAATTGTTCGTGTTTGATTTCCAACTGTGCTGCTAGCTATGGCGGTGGGATGTATCTCTCCTGCTCCTGCGCAACCATTTGTGATTCTTATTTTTGTTCCAACTGTGCTGGTACCTATGGCGGTGGGATGTATCTCCAGTACTCCTTCTGCGCAACCATTTGTGATTCTTGTTTTTGTTCCAACTGTGCTGACTGCGGCGGTGGGATGTATCTCCACTACTCCTGCGCAACCATTTGTGATTCTTATTTTTGTTCCAACTGTGCTGCTCGCCTTGGCGGTGGGATGTTTCTCGAATGCTCCTGCGCAACCATTTGTGATTCTTGTTTTGATTCCAACTGTGCTTACTATGGCGGTGGGATGTATCTCTCCTACTCCTGCGCAACCATTTGCGATTCTTATTTTTGTTCCAACTGTGCTGCTTGCTGCGTTGAACGCGCTACCCCTTCAGCTGAACAGAAGATTGCGCCCGGGCAGAAGGTGATTTTACTGATACCAAGGGCCGCTTTGTTTGTCCGTGCTGTCATATCAAATATACCGCCAGAGTCAACAGTAATATCCATGCCAGTGCAGACGAGTTCATAACATTCAGTGATATTCCCTTCCTCATCTTCTACTTCTGTCATAATAGGTGCTTCGCCCACCGGGTCGTCAGGGAATACGGTATCGTTATTGACCAGCAGCGCACCACCTTCACAGATAACTATACGGGCATTCAGCCCAGAGTTGTCAGAATATGGCGCATAGACACCGGCGACGCTAATATCAAGGACGGATTTGGTAGTGCAGTCGCACCAATTTGGTAGACAATTAGCATCACAGCAACTCATGCAGCAGTTCGAGTATGCTCCATCATAATCCAGTACGCATCCGCCATCACAGATGCAAATGCAGTTGCCAGTTCCGCTGACGTAGAGGGAGTTGCCGCAGCAGGAAGCGTGGTTACCACAGAATATATTACACCCAGCGAAGGTTGCGCAGGAGGAGCAGGAGAAAACCATCCCACCGCCATAGCGAGCAGCACAGTTGGAATCA
>Ga0192257_1135_pt2 | contig 1404 bp, 1 predicted proteins | sample Koala_Koa26_N3_FD_131280 | JGI IMG/M metagenome (GOLD analysis project Ga0192257, IMG submission 131280) | Enriched cells from koala feces incubated with labeled cellulose particles, San Francisco Zoo, California, United States - Koala_Koa2-6_N3 ...
ATTTTAGGGAAGGAGGGGTATTATGCATAAAAACATTTTGAGAAGAGTGCTTACCTGTGTCCTGTCGGCGGGAATGGTGATGAGCCTTGGCGGGGTAACTGCACTGGCAACAGAAACAGACGATAGCGCTGAGATCTCTGAAACGAACGACCCGGAGATCTCCGATTTAGATGATGCTGAGTTTTCCGAAACGGACGACTCGGAAATCTCTGTATCAGACGACGCAGAGCTTCCCAAAATGGACAGCGAAGAGATTCCCGTATCAGACGACGCGGAGCTTTCCGAAACGGATGAGGACGAGATCATGCTCTTAGCCGATGGGCTGGAAGCGTTTGCCGTCTACAGCGATACTGACAATAGTCTGACATTTTATACGGATCTAACTGCCCCGGAAGAGGGAAGTGAATATAACGATAAAACTGTAACGTATGTGTACGAGGATGTGGACAGCCTTGTCGTGTCATACACAGACGTGCCGTGGCGCAATGTCAGAGCGAACGAGCCCGTCGTGGTGATCGATCGCTCATTTCAGGAGGCACAGCCCATAAGTTTGTCCAATTGGTTTTACGGCTTCTCCGGAGATAATTTCAGCGGGTTTGAGTATATTGATACTTCTGCCGTTACGGATATGAGTTACATGTTTGCGGAATGTACCGAAATTACGAGCGTGGACGTGTCAGACTGGGATACGGGAAACGTTACGGATATGGAATCTATGTTTTCTGATTGTTACAGCCTGACAGATCTGGATGTGTCCTCCTGGGACACCTCGTCCGTGGAAAGAATGTCATATTTGTTTAACTATTGTATGAGTCTGGAAAGCATAGATGTTTCAAACTGGGATACCTCAAACGTTACGTTGATGGGATATATGTTTTTTTATTGTCTCAGCTTGACCAACTTAGATATATCAGACTGGGATGTTTCAGGCGTTACAAGGATGAGCAACATGTTTGCGGCCTGTATAAGTCTGACAAGTCTGGATCTGTCGAGCTGGGATACCTCCAGCCTGAGTCAGATTCCAGTGGTATATTCCGAATAAGGCAGCCTGAAAAATGAGGGCAAGCCAGACAGGAAATACCTTGCGCGCATATCCAAAGACAAGGCCGCGGAAGATGATCTCCTCAATCACAGGCCCCAGGATCACTGCATATATCAGTGTAATCCATACGATGCCGGACAGCGCATCACTCAAGTTAGTGGTATTAGAAACAAACTGATTTGGAAAGATTCTAGCGCAAGCCATCATAACCACACTACCGAGAAAATCCAGTGAGAACGCAAGGATAAATATGGAAATAATCTTGCGGGGCGTCCTCTTCGGAAGACTGCTGTCCGTCCCGGTGTTTTTCGGCGGAAACACAACGGATCTTCGGAACCAGATGAGCCCGAAGAGAATGGCAA